>Ga0157376_10000671_pt1 | contig 22116 bp, 34 predicted proteins | sample M45metaG_FD_121801 | JGI IMG/M metagenome (GOLD analysis project Ga0157376, IMG submission 121801) | Miscanthus rhizosphere microbial communities from Kellogg Biological Station, Michigan, USA - M4-5 metaG | ecosystem: Host-associated > Plants > Roots > Rhizosphere > Soil | place: USA: Michigan... | reverse complement strand
GATTTCGTCGGGGCCGTAGTTCCAGCAGCCAGTTTTATCCATGCGCAGGAAGCTGGTGCGGGTGCTGCCGCCGCTGCTGGCAATGTCTGCCAGGGCGACGTCGAAGCTGCCCGGGTCGAACGTGGTCAGGTCCATTCGTGTAGTCATCTCATCTCCGATATTTCAACAGTTCAATATTCGCCATCAGCTTTTCCATGCGGTCAGCGTCAGATGGCGGGGCCACCGGCAGGGGCGGCGCGATGGCTGCCCTCACCAGATTGGTTCCCGAGGATACCGCGACGATGTGCTCGCGCAGCTCTTCGGGCAGGGGATTGTGAGCCCGTTCGGCCATGGCTGGCGAAAGCAGACGGTCTTGAAAAATTTTGAGCTTGCGGCGGCGCGCGATTTTCAAAACTTCCTCTTCGCTGTCCCATGAACGGGTGGCACGCTTGGGTTTCAAAGCCCAGCCGGGGACGTCGATGCCGGCGGCGACGGTGGCATGCGCAAACTCGCGCAGGGCGTTCAGCCATTGCTCCAGCTGGTCAGCTCGGTCGAGCCAAAAGGCCAACTTCTCCGGCACCAGCTCTTGCACAATCAGCGGCGTCGATTCCAGCACGAGGCCGCGCAGCTTCGGGCAGACCGGGCGGGCCTTGCAGAAGCGGCACCAGCTGCCAGGGTTCAGGTCGGTCGAGCCGTTGATGGCCGCGGTGATCGCGGCCTGGGCCTCGCGGCCCCACTCCAGCACGCGCTCGACCGGGCAGTCCCAGCTGCGGACCGGCTCGGCCTCGTTGGGCGGCTGCACAACCGTGAGCCGTACGTGCTCGGGATAGGGCCGATCGTCGGCCAGCATTGCCAGCCACGCATAGCACATCAGCTGAGCATTCTCTGTGGGGTCCACCAAGATGCCGTAACCACACTTCAGATCAACCACCTCCAACCACGGGCCGGTACGGCAGATGAAGTCCGGGGTGCCAAACAGCAGCTGCGAGAAGGCCACCGGCTGCTCGATGTGATAGTCATCGGCCTCCTTGATCAGCCCGGCGACATAGTCCAGGTACGGCTTGAGGAAGAGGTAGTCTTGGCGTGTCATGCCCTGGGCCTCGACTTCCGGGCCCATCAGGGCGTTGGCCGCCAGGGCGTGCAGGCGCGTGCCCTCCTTCGAATAGTCGCTGTCCTCGCGGTTGGGCAGCTGCAGGCCGAGGCCGAACGAGCCGGTGCAGTTGATCCAGCGCTTGGCGCTGGAGGGGGCGAAGGGTGCGTGGGACATGTGGCAGCTCCAGGATTCACCAGCCATTGAGGCGGGCTTTGGCTTTCGGGTTCACATAGCCTTCCAGCTTGCGAAAGATGTCGAAGGCGCGGCCCTTGCGCTCGGGTGTCGCTTCGCGGTCGGGATGCAGGCAGCCGAGGACGATCTGGTACTCCTCCTTGGTCAGCCAGCAGTCCAGGGACTTGACCCGCACGGCGTACTCGGACTGCATCTCCTCGGCCTTGTGGATCTCCTCGGCAAAACGCTGGCGCTCCAGCGCCGCCTTGGCCTCCACCTCGGCATTGAATGTCGCCTGCAGCTGGACCCTGGCAAGGTTCAACTTCTCGGCAACCAGCCGGTCGATGCGGGCTTGTGCCTTCTCGGGCAGCGCCTTGATCTCGCTTTCAGTGCGCTGCTCGGCTTGCGGCACATGCTCACGGTCCACGAGCCGATGCAGCGACTGCACGTAGGGTGACACGTCAGTGCCGACCGGCACACGATCAGGAATCTCCGCGCCATGCTCGGCCGCCCAATCGTCACGCCGGCCACGGGGGGTCTTGCGCTCCAGCGTCTCACGACCGAAACCACGTGGCCACATACCGTCCAGGGCGGCCACCACGGCGTCGAACAGGTTGACTGTCTCGGGTTTGGTTTCCCTGGGTTTGGGATTCGCCAGGGTGTCGCGTTGGGCCTTGGCGATGGCGTTGCCACGTTTGGCGACCGACTTTATCGTGTCGTCGTTACAAACATGGGCCGGGCCCACGTTTGTAACAGCCATGTACCTTCGGGCCTGGGACCACTCGAAAGTACAGTTGGCAATCACCCAGCGCTTGAAAGCCTTATTGCCGGGCAGGACGGCGTTCACATCCTTCAGGCAGTGGCCGATCTGGCGGGCAATGTCGAGGTCGGTCTTGTTGATCCCTTCACGTTTGGCATGTAGCTCGTTGACCATCTTGGCTTCACGGGCCAGATCCAGGCTCAGGACTTCAGCGGTTTGCATTTCACGTTCTCCTTGTGAAAAGCCCGTTGCGCCTCCGAGAGCAACGGGCCTCGGCCTTTACTCTTGCCTAGGGGTCGAGTGAGTCAAGGCCGGATCGGCGTAGCGCTTGGTGTTCACCGAGATGAACTTGCCCTGCTTGTCGAGGACATAGAAACGGCGCAGGACCACGTTCGTCTGGTTGATCAGGGTCATGCGCAGGAGATTGCTGGTGGCAATCCCGTTGCCGTTCATCTTGTCGAAGTTGATGAGGATGCCGACGATCTCGTTCTGGTCGAGGATCTTGTGGCCGTTGACCAAGCCGTTGGTCAGCAACGGCCGGATCTTGCCCATGACGTTCGGGTCTTTCAACGCACGCTCGATCAGCGGCTTGACATCGACCCGGCCCTCCTTGACCTTGCCGACGGGGACGAGTTCTGACGGTAGCGGAAAAGAATCGCTCATTGGTTTCTCCTTGGTATGGGCGAGTGCCGTGCTTGGGGTATCACACCGCACGGCAAGGTGCTATCCGGTCAGAAAGGGACCGGAGCCTTCGGAGAATTCTGAGTATAGCCCAGGGTTTCAATCCCGGACAAAGCTATTTTCAGTACGGGCTGGTCTGGCAGACCACGTCGCCGTTGTACTGGCGGCTGCAGCGCGTGGTGGTGGCCTGGGCGACGCCGATGACGGCCAGGACGAGGAGGGCGATGACAAACTTCTTCATGGTTTCACTTTCAGGGTGGTAGATGGGGCCTCTGGCCCCGGTTAGGGAATCTGATTCTAACCCAGGGTTTCATGCCTGGAGTGTGACTTATTTCATGAACCTGCCACTTCCACGCCTTCCCAGGCATGGCAGGCCGGGCAGGACATCTCGCCCTCGACCATGTCGATCACGGACTGCGTGAGGCGCCAGATCGCGCCGCAGTTGCCGCAGGCGCACTTGATCATCCTGGCCTTCTGGGGCTTCACGGGCGACATCGACTTGTCGAGCTGGCTGTGGGGGAACTCACCGAAGCGGGCCACCACGCGGGCCGCCCAGGCCTGGGCCAGCTCCGCGGGCGGCTGCATCTGGGTCGGCTTGCCGGTCAAGCCCATCTGCCGGGCGATCGCTACCCAGCCGGCCTTGTGGCCGTTCACGCAGTCGTCCACGGCATGGGCCAGCTCGTGCGCCAGGATGGCCACCACGGTCACGCTGTCGGCGATCTTGGGCGAGATGAAGATCTCGTTGATGCCGGCCTGCGAGGCCGCACGCGACCAGCACTCGCCGATCCTGCGGACGGGCGAGCCGCCACCCGGCCAGCTGCACGACACCTTGACGGCCGGCACGTCCACGCCCTGCTGGCTGACGGCCGAGCGGATCACCTGGACCGCCCCTTCGAGCCACGCTTCACGGGTTACCTGCCTGCTCATCTCTTTGCTCCTGGCTGTTTAAACGATAAAGAGATGATAACCCAGGGTTTCATTCTTGTCTGTGCGATTTCGCACACTAGTGCCCCGGGCTGCTGGTGGACACGCCCGAGCTGTCGGTGACGAAGGGCATGTCCTCGACCGCCCAGTGGGCGAACTCGGCCGCCTTGGAGGCGTCCACGTCGGTGGAGATGTGGACCTTGCCGGTGTTGTTCTCGGCCAGGATGACCATGAAGACGGCGTCGACGCCGATCAGCTCGACGCCGCGGGCGATCAGCAGGGCGGCGGCCTCGGCGAGGGCCTGCATCTTCTCGTAGTGCAACTGCTCTTTGGTGGGGGGCATGGGATCTCCAGAGGGGGTCGGGAAGGGCCCTGGCGGGCCCGTGGTGGTCTTATCAAGGCTTGCGGACACGATTGTTGGCCTGCTCCTTGGGCGTCGCCCAGCGGCAGTTGCCGGGTTCATAGTTGCCATCGTTGTCGATGCGGTCCAGCGTGGTACCAGCAGGCCGCTCGCCCATGTCGGCCAGGAAGTTTTCGAAGACTGCCCAGGCAGCGCAGTAGGTGATGCCCCGGCCGCCGTAGCGGTGCCAATCGACGTTGCCCGGGTTGTCGCAGCGAGTCTTCATGCTCGTCCACGAGTAATGCGTCGGGGTGTAGCTCATGCCGTGCCGTAGCGGACCGCCCCTGAGGCATCCGCAAGAGGCGGTGGTCCTGAGGCAGTTGCCCGAAGCCGTGCCCTCGGTGCCGCAGTCGCAACGGTAGTGCCAGCGGGCGTTGCTGCCTTTGCCTTTGGGGGCCCGGGCCAGCACCACTCGCCGGCCCAAACGACAGCCCAGGAGGTTGTCGAAGTTGGCCATCAGAATTTCCCTGCGCACACTGGGCCCTGGCCACGCTCGATCGACTCCGGGTCCACAAGGTCGGCACCGCAGGAGCAGCAGCGGCCCGACAGCTTGCCGTACTTGCGGGCCGCGGCCAGCGGGTCGGCTTCCAGTTCGGTGAACAGGCCACGCAGGGCCCCGTCATCAACGCCAGGGCGACTCCAGAGGGTCAGCTTGCCGCCGTCTATCTTGCCGACCACCTTGTCGGCAGCAGCGTGCTTGACCCATACCAGCTGGTCAGCCTGCTTGCGCGACAGGGTCACGTCACCGATGTAGAACTTGGCGTGCCTCTGCATCACCTCGTGCAGCTTCGGCAGCAGGGTGTTGACCTCGGCCCGGGCGGCCGGCTGGGCGCAGGCGTCGTCGGCGCGCTGCTCGTCCGACTGCAGCGTCATGCGGGGCTGGCGGGGCTTCGACCACTCGATCAGCTTCACCGCGAACTCGCGCTGCTTGTCGCTCGCGAAGGAGCCGAAGCGCTCCAACTTGTCCGCGATGTCCCGGCACGTGCCGGCCTTGCCGGTCGCGAAGTCGTCACGGCGCACCTCGAAACGGCCGGCGGCTTCGCGGAGTTCGGAGACGCAGTGCATCACCTCGGGCACCGGCACGCAGGACGACATGTCGGCCTGGATGGTGCGGTTGAAGGTCGTGAAGCTGGCGGGGTTGAAGCTGGTCATGTTCTGCTCTCGGTTGCGGTTGGTATGCTGTTATTGTAGCCCAGGGTTTCAATCCTGGGCGTGATGTTTACACAACTTGCGAGGCTTTCTCGTGGGCCTTGCGGGCCTCGACAATCCGGTCCTGGCCGGCCTCGATCACGGCCAGCATCTGCTCGCGCAGGTAGCCCGGCTCCATCAAGCTGACCAGCTGCTCCAGCTCGCCGATCGTCTCGCCACGGATGATGGCCTTGCGGTTCAGGAAGGTCGCGTTGCTGTTGGTGGGGGTGTTCATGTTGCTGCTCTCGGTTTCGTGTTGCGATGTAGAGATTATGAAGCCCCAGGCTTCAAGCGTCAAGTGCATTACTGCACGTTTTCCAAGGTGATCACTTGGCGTAGGCACGGTGCTGGTGGTCCAGCTTGTCCCCGTCCTCATCCAGCTTCCTGGCGCAGTCAGGGCCGAAGTAAAACCAGCCCTGGGACACGCTCTCATCCCAACCGCACGATGACCACGCACCGGTTTCGTTGTTGAGGTCGAGCGGCACGCTTCGGGTGAGCTTTCGACCGCAGTGGTAGCAGCGGCCGGGCTTCGTGCATTGCTTGCTGTTGGTGCTCATGGTTTGCTTTCGTCGTCGTCTTTGGGCAGGGCGCGGATCAGGATCTCCAGGCCGGCAGCGGCGGCGATCACCGCCACGGCCAGGATCAGCAGCAGGGTCAGCGGCCAGGGCACGGCCTACTCCTCCACCCCGTCGAGCTGGGCCAGGGCCTCTTCCTCGTCCAGGCCGGCGAGCGGCCGGGCGAGGGCAATGGCGGCGGTGCGGTTCCAGCGGGTCTGGACGAGGCACTCGCAGGCGACGGCGTCGCTCACGTTGGCGACATGCCCGACCTGGAGCATCAGGTCGTAGCGCTTGGGCGTCGGGAGGAGCAATTGCATGGTGGGTTCTCCTTGTGAGGTGGCCCCTGACGGGGCCGGGGGTGGATCAGATGTTGAAGAGAGCCGGGCGCTTGCCGGGGGTGAAGCGGGTGCCGAAACCGTAGACGCTGATCGCCTTGCCGGTGGCCTTGTCCACCTTCACGCGCCAGCCCGGCACGTGGCACTGGAGAATCAGGAAGCCCGGGTCATCCTGCAGGATGGCCAGCAACTGGCCGGTCTTGACTTCTTGGGTGCCGTTGGCGGCGAGGACTTCGATGTGGGTGGTGGTCATTAAACAATCTCGCGCTCGAACATGTTGACGTCCTTGCCGGGGTTCGCTTCGGCGATGTTCTCCCACAGGCACAGGGCGGCGATCCCGACTTCCAGGCCGTCAGCCTTGGCGCAATCGAGGACGGCGGCGGTGATGTCGAGTTCTTCCATGTCGAGGCCTGCGGCGTGGATGCGGACGATGTAGCTGGTGGTCATTTGCTGCTTTCGGTTTCGTGTTGCGATGTAAAGATTATGCAGCCTGGGGCGTCACTTGCATAGTGCAATTTCGCACATTCCTGCCTGTTTAAACGCTCAAGTAGGGGCCGCGACACCCCCAACCCCACGCCGCAGCGCCCACAACCTGCCCCCAACCCGCCCCCAGCCGCGCCTGGGGGTTCACTTTCATAGCGGACACCACAACCACCACAGCCCACCACAACCCTTTTATATAGATGAATACTTTAAAAGTCCTCAACGCGCGCGCGCGGCGGTGCGCGCGCGCGTACGCGAGGGGAAAATGCACCGCACCCTAGGACCACAGGGTGGGGACGGTTGGGGTGGTTGTGGTGGCTGCGGCGGCCGGCGATGACCCCGCGGCCGGCGCATGTATGCTGACCAGTTGGGTGCGTTGCCCACGCGGCCTTACATTGCGGGCATGCAAGTTGCGCCGAATGCACCAAATGAGTGCGATAACCGCACAGGCGAACAGCTGGCGTTGTTCGGTGAACCTGCTCAAAAAATAAGCAGGACTAGGCCGCCCGGCGCCGGCCGCAAGGCCGGCGTGCCGAACAAGGTCACGCAGACGTTCCGCGAGACGATCCAGAAGTTGCTCGACTCGAACCGCGACAACGTCGCCATCTGGCTGCGGCAGATTGCCGAGGGCATCCCGCCCGTGATCGATCCGGCCACCGGCAAGGTGCTGGTGACGGGCCGCCCTGGCGATCCTGCGCAGGCGGTGACACGTCTCGCTGCGCTGGCCGAGTTCGCTGCCCCGCGCCTCTCCCGCGTCGAGCAGGTCGGCGAGGGCGGTGGGCCCCTCACCATCGTCGTGCGCAAGGAAGCCTGATGGACCTCGCGACTCATCCGCTCTACCACGATGAGCAGTTGGTGGCCGCCGAGACGGCCAAGCACGTGCGTGCCGGCCGCACCGTCTTCCAGGTCTGGCAGGCTGCCGGCAACGAGCGCGACCACTCCCTCGTCGTGCTCGAAGCGCTCGACCTGCCCCTGCGTGCGCGGGTGCTCTCGCTCGGCTGCGGCGTGGGTGGCATGGAGCGCTACTGGCAGGGCGCACGGCCCGACCTGCGCTTCACCCTGGCCAACCAGTCCGAGAGCCAGCTGCAGGCCTGCCTGTGCCCTGGCAGGCGGGTGCGCATGGATGCCGAGGACCAGGGGCTGCCGGCCGGCGGCGACTACCACTGCGTGCTGGTGGCGTACCTGCTGGGGCACGTTAGCCCCGAACGCGTGCTGCTCAACGCGGTGCGGGCGTGTAAACGCGGCGGTCTGGTGGTGGTGCTCGACGTGTTCGACGCCTCCGAAGACTTCGCCAAGGGCATGGGCTACGACGCCCCGACCTGCGACCTGATGCAGCTCGCCGGCTTCGAGGAGGTCGGGCAGTGCTGGTCGCTGGCCGACTTCGGCGAGGAGCCGCTGCCGGGCTGGATCCACGAGGCCGACCCACGCATGTGGGTGCGCCATGTCTAGCCTGTGGCACCTCACGGGCGGCAGGCCCATGCGCTGGCTGGGGGCCTGGGTGCAGGGCGACGGCACGCTGCGCACCTACTGGGTCGACCGCCTGGGCCGGCGCTGGGTGGCGGCCTCGGCCTGGGCGAAGGACAGGGTGCGGCTCGATGGCTGAGCTGGTCATCCCCAACGGCTTCACCCCGCGCGAGCCGCAGCGCGAGCTGATGCGCTACTTCGACCGCGGCGGCCTGCGCGCGGCGGCCTGCTGGCCCAGGCGCTACGGCAAGGACTTGACCATGGTCCACCAGACGGTGAAGGCCATGTTCGAGCGGCCGGGCATGTACTTCCACATGCTGCCCAACCACAAGCAGGCCAGGAAGGTCATCTGGGACGGCTTCGACAACACGGGGCAGAAGTCGCTCGACGTGGCCATGCCCAAGCAGATCCGCGAGCAGACCAACCAGACCGAGATGAAGATCACGCTGCGCAACGGCGCGATCTGGCAGCTGGTCGGCTCGGACTACTACGACTCCCTGGTCGGCGCGAACCCCTTCGGCATCGTGATGTCCGAGGCGGCGCTGTCCGACCCCAGGGCGTGGTCGATCTTCCGCCCGATCCTGGCCGGCAACGGCGGCTGGGCCGGTTTCATCTCGACGCCGCGCGGCTTCAACCACTTCTGGGACATCATGAAGCTGGCCAAGGCCAGCGACTCGTGGTTCCACTCGCACCTGACGGTGCGCGAGACGCAGCACATCAGTCCCGCGGTGCTGGCCGACGAGCAGCGCGAGATGCCCGACGAGCTGTTCCGCCAGGAGTACATGTGCGACTTCTCCGCGGCCAACGTCGGCTCGATCTTCGGCCGCTACATCGAGCAGTGCGAGCGCGAGGGCCGTATCGGCCCCCTGGACCTTGCCTTCGAGGGCGAGGTCTGGGTCACCTCCGACATCGGCTACCGGGACAAGGCCAGCTTCGTCTGGTGGCGGCGCATGCGCGGCGGCTTCGAGATCTTCCACTACGACGACGGCTCGGGCATGGACGCCGAGGACTGGATCCAGCGTCTCGCCAAGCAGCCCCACGCCGACAAGCTGGTGCTGCCGCACGACGCCAGGGCGAAGTCCTTCCAGTCCAAGCGCACCGTGGTCGAGACGTTCCTGGCCGAGCCACCCTGGGCCGGCTGCGAGGTGCGTGTAAACGGGCAGCGCCGCAAGCACGACTCGATCAATGCCGGGCGGCTGATGCTGCGCCGGCTGCGTATCAGCAGCGCGGCGGTCTGCGAGCCCTTCCTGGAGGCGATGCGGGCCTATGCCTTCCACTACGACGAGGCCACCAAGACCTTCTCCAGCGAGCCCGAGCACAACTGGGCCAGCCACTGCGCCGACGCTTTCTGCGAAGGGGCCGCCGTCCTGATGGAGCTGGAGCCGCCGCTGCCGGCCAAGCGCATCATCATCCCGCCGCTGCACCACAGCTTCACGCTGGAGCAGCTCTATGACACGGTCGGGCCACAGGCCAACAACGGGAGGCTGTGATGCCCGCCACCATTCCACCCAGCGACTCTGCGGCCGCCCCGCCGCCCGGCAAGGAGGCCCAGGCCGTCGACAAGGCCACCAAGCCCGGCGACCAGTCCAAGGTGCCCGAGGAGGTCAAGGGCAAGAGCCCGACCGAGCTGGCCACGCGCTGGGAGCGCGAGCTGCAGGCGGCCAAGAAGAGCCTGTCGAAGTTCCACTCGACCGCCAGGAAGCTGAACAACCGCTACCTGGACGAGCGCGACTCGGCTGCCTCCGACCCGGCTGACGCCAAGTTCAACTTGTTCTGGTCCAACATCGAGGTGCTCAAGGCCAGCCTGTACGCCAAGCCGCCCAACGTCGACGTCAGCAACAGCTACAAGGACGCCGAGGATGACGTGAGCCGGGTGGCGGCCAACATCCTGCAGCGGCTGCTGAACCATGACATCGAGGACGACGACGAGTCCACCTACCCAGAGATCACCAAGCAGTCGGTGCAGGACTACCTGATCGTCGGCCTCGGGCAGGTCTGGTACAGGTACGAGGTCGAGACGGAGAAATCGTCCACCGAGGCCGTCACCGATCCCGCCACGGGCGTGGTGCTGGCCGAGCCGATCGAGTACGAGGCGATCACCGAGGAGGACGCCCCGGCCGATTACGTCTACTGGGAAGACTTCTGGTGGAGCCCGTGCCGGGTCTGGCAGGATTGCCGCTGGGTGGCGCGGCGGGTCTTCATGACGCGCGAGGAGTTGATCGAGCGCTTCGGCAAGAAGATCGGCAAGGAGGTGCCCGTCACCAAGCAGAAGGGCAAGGGCGAGGGCGTGCCCAACGATCCCTGGGAGAAGGCCGGCGTGTTCGAGATCTGGGACAAGACCACGCGCTGCGCCTACTGGCACGTGCTCGGCTTCAACGTGATCTGCGACTACAAGCCCGACCCGCTCGGGCTGCGCGGCTTCTTCCCGTGCCCCGAGCCGCTGGTGGCCAACGCCACCACCACCAGCTTCATGCCGCGCGCCGACTACCTGCTGGCGCAGGACCAGTACGTGCAGATCGATGAGCTGACCACGCGGCTGAAGTACCTGATCAAGGCCTGCAAGGTGGTGGGGGCCTACGACAAGAATTCCACCGCCCTCGGCCGCATCTTCATGGAGGGCATGGAGAACCAGATGCTGCCGGTGGACAACTGGGCCGCGTTCGCCGAGAAGGGCGGCATCAAGGGCCAGATGGACTTCGTGCCGCTGGAGGTGATCGCCAACGTGATCCAGAGCCTGACCCAGCAGCGCGACGTGCTCAAGGGCAACCTCTACGAGGTGCTGGGCATTGGCGACATCATGCGCGGCATGACCAACCCCGACGAGACGCTCGGTGCACAGCAGCTGAAGGCCCAGTTCGGCGGCAACCGGCTGCAGTTCAAGCAGCAGGCGATCGGCGGCTGGGTGGCGAGCGGCCAGCGCATCCGCGCCCAGGTCATCTGCGACAAGTTCCAGCCGCAGACCATCATCGAGCGCTCCAACATCATGCGATCACCCGATGCCTCCATGGCCCAGGAGGCGGTGCGGATGCTCAAGGAGGCGGGCACCTCGAAGTTCTACCGCATCACCGTCGAGGCCGAGGCGATGGCCATGGTCGACTGGGCCCAGGAGCGCGACAGCCGCACCCAGTTCATGCAGGCGGTCGGCGGCTTCGTGCAGGCGGTGGGCCCGCTGCTGGAGCAGAACAAGTCCGCGGCGCCGGCCATCCTGCAGATGATGAAGTGGGGCCTGGGCGGCTTCCGTGTCTCCAAGGAGATCGAGACGGTGCTGGACCAAGCGATCGCTGCCGCGACGCAGGAGATGAACCAGCCCGAGCCGCCCAACATGGAAATGCAGGCCAAGGTCGACAAGGACAAGGCGAGCGCCACCAAGGACAAGAGCCAAGCCGTCAAGAACCTCGCCGAGGCCCACGTCAAGGGTGCAGAAGTTGCCCTGGCGGCCGGCATGGGAGCCAACGCCGGCCCGGGTGGCATGCCGATGCAGCCGCCGCCCTCGGTGGCACCATTGCAACCCGCGCCCATGGGTGGCGCGCCCATGCAATAGACGAAAGGACTTGACAAAATGGCAACCGCTTCCAGAAGGACCGCCCCCGAGCAGGGCGAAGGCAACCACAAGCCCGAGGTCGAGGGCAAGGCCGAGCACAAGCCCGAGCACGGCCACAAGGCCGAGCACGAGCATGCCGAGACGCGGCCGATGGTGCATCGCCCCGAGATGCCGCAGCGCTTCTTCACGGGTGGGGCGACCGCCGACGAGCGCGAGGCCTGGATCCAGGCCAACTGGCAGGGCGAGTACGACGACAGCGAGGTCGACACCCGATGACCATCACCGCCGTCTCCACCGTCGCGACTCTGCCCGGCCTGATCATGTGCCCGAGCTGCTCCTCGGCGCTCTTCAAGCTCGACTACATGGCCGCGCACGAGCCGCCGCCCGAGCACCTGCGCATGAAGTGCTTGAACACGCGCTGTCCCGAGCTGGGCAAGGTCAAGCTGGTGCCCGTCAAGCTGGTCGAAGTCGAGGTATGCGATGCCCCAGACCCCGACGCTGATTGACACGCTGCGCCGCGGCGGCACCGAGGCCCTTGGCCACCTGGACGCGACCGGCCAGCTGCTCAAGGGCTTGGCCCTGCAGCCGGTGTCCGGGCTGGCTGGGGCCTCCCAGGGCATCGCCGACCTGCTGCGTGGCAAGGGCCTGGACGAGAGCCTTGCCAGCGCCAACAAGCGCATCGAGCAGGTCCAGGGCTGGGGTGGCGGCCCGCAGACCGAGCGCGGCGGCGAGCTGCTGCAGACCATGGGCCAGACGCTGGAGCCGGTGGTCGAGAAACTGCACGCCCCGGCCGACTGGATCGGCGAGAAGAGCCCGCTGGCGGGCGCCGCGGCCATGGGCTTCACCGAGCTGGCCGACCCGACCAAGTTGGCCGGCAAGGTCAAGACCGCCAGCAGGGCGGCCAAGACGGCCATCGAGACGGCCAAGGCGGCCAAGGGCGGCCTGCGCGGCGACATCGAGGCGGCTACGGCGGCGGTCGAAGGGGCCGGGCACACTCGTGCCCGGCAGGACATGACGCCGGCCCAGGCGACGGCCGCCGGTTTGACGCCTACGGTCGACAATCCCCAGCGAGTGGCCTACCCCGGCATCTACAAGCCCTCCAGCCAGATTGCAGAGGAAGCCAAGGCCCTGGTATCGACCGAGTCGCCATTGCTCAAGCGCCTGTTCGGGGTGACACGCGAGGATCTGCAGGGGATGTCGGCACGGCAAGGCAACATCCAGGATCCGATCAGGGAACTGATCCCCGGCGCGGCGGCCAAGCCCAAGGGCAGTGCCGCCGTCCAGTCGATCATGACGCCGGCCAACGTGGACCGCATCCTGTCCGGCGTGACGCAGACACGTCGCGTCGCTCCCGAACTGGCCCAGGGCATGCAGGGCTGGTACGTCATGGACCCGCTGTATCACCGGATGGTGGAGCTGCACGGTGGCGACGAGGCGGCGGCTCTCAAGGCATACGACCGGCTGAATTCATTTGGCGGCGTGGAGTCGCCCAACATGGCGGTGCCGAACGAGACACGGCGGGCCTTCGCGGCCAACTACCTGCAGCAGCAGGGCCGTTTCCCCGAGTGGATGCAGCACGGCGGTACGCCCGCCGACATCCGCAACCGCCAGGGCCTGTTGCCGGATCTGGAGACGGTCCCGGGCCGGGTGGGGCACCAGCGCGCGTCGGCGGCCCAGCAACGCATCATCGATACGGGTGAGCACGGCATGGACTCGCCGAAGGCTCCCCTCTACATCGCCGCCAGCGGAGTGCCGCAGGGCCGCTTCCAGACCAATGTGCCGGTGGGCGATGCGCACTTCTCCAGGGCCTCCGGGCTCGCGGATACACGCACCAGCAAGGACTACGAGGCCAGCATTTCCACGCCCGAGCTGCAGATGCTGTCGCCCTGGTTCAACAAGGAAATCGCCGACCCGCTGAATGTCGGGGCGGTGAGCGGGCAGGGCGAGATGTGGGGCGTATTCGCACCCCAGACCGGCGTCAAGACGCAGATCGGGGCCCCCAAGCTGGAGATCATCGCGGACCTCATCGGCAACCGGGCGGGCAAGCTGGGGCGGTCCGACCTGGAGAACCTGCGTGACGAGGTCCTGATGGGCAAGCAGCACCTGGGGCGTATCACCCCCGGCGCAGCGGCGGCCACCGGGGCCGGCGCGGCCGGCACCGCAGCCATGCTCAAGGCCCTGAGGGAACGTGAAGATGAAACCGTGGGAGCACCCTGATGCCTTCCAAGACCCCGACCCAGGCGCGTTTCATGGCCGCGGCGGCGCACGGCTGGACACCCGACAAGGTGAAGGCCCCGCCGAAGGAAGTCGCCAAAGAATTCAACCGTGCGGATACGGGTGGCGCGAAGTTAACGCAGGCCGCCCTCGTAAAGCATCTGCGGAACAAGTGATGTCCACGTACACCTGGAAATGCCAAGTCTGTGCAGGCACGCTGGAGGCGGCGATCCCGGTTGGTGAATACGTGAAGCATCCACCGGCCTTCTTCCATTGCTCCAAGCAGATGGAGCTAGCGTCGCTTGTTGTGGGCTTGCTGCCGGGGAGTGGCCCAGCGGCAGTTGCCGGGCTCATAGTGCCCGTTGTTGTCGATACGGTCGAGCGTAGTGCCGACAGGCCGTTCGCCCATGTCGGCCAGGAAGTTGACGAAGACAAGCCAACGTTCACAGACCTTGATGCCTCGGCCATGCCAATAGCGGGCGTTGTTGGTGCTTCCTCGGCAACGCTGGAGCATGGACGCCCAGGTGCGATAAGTGGCCGTGGTGAGGCGGCCAATGCGTGCGCCGTGCGTAAGCGACCGCGGCCCGATTTGCGCGGCCAACTCTTTTTGGAGACATCCGCAACTTCGGGTGTTTCCGGTAGTGAGCAGGCCCGAGCGGCACAAGAGCAAGGTGCCGCAAGCGCAGCGGCAGTGCCAGAGCCAACTGGTGCCGTATTTTTCGTTGCTGCGAGATACGACGGTGAGGCGACCGAAGCATTGTCCAACCAAGTTTTTAGAGGCGGTCATGACTAGGCGTCGGTTTATTCAAGACAGAAACACGCTGGAGCTTGTCGAAGTGGCGGAAGGCTACGCGCAGCTTGTCGATGCCCGGGCTTGCGATAGCGCGCTTTGGGGTGACCGCAGCTATGACGGTTTACGCGCCACCGACGGCACTGACATTTCGTCTCGGTCCAAACATCGGGCCTATATGAGGGAAAATAATTATACAACGGTGGACGACTTCAAGGACACCTGGGCCGAGGCCGAACAAAAGCGCAACGAGTACCGCACCACGGGGCGCGGCGGCGCAGTCACCCGTGAAGACATCGCCCGGGCGCTGGCCCGGCAACTGGACATCTGACCATGAGCACCGACACCCTGCTGGACAAGTACGCGAAGCTCGGGCACCCCGGCGGTGACGTGACCGACACTTTGTCGTCCTCGCCGATCGGCACGGCCGTGGTGCCCGCGGCCGACGCCCGGCTGGCCTACTACTCATTCGGTGGCGGGGTGCCTGCGCCGGTTTCAGGGGATGTCGGCGGTGGCGGTGGTGGTGCCGTGACGACCTGGAATCCGGCCGACAAAGCGGCGGGTATCACCCTGTCCCAGGGTAATCTCCGAGCAACGTCGACAGCTAGTCTCAGTAGTGTCCGAGCTACTACGGGCAAGAGCACAGGCAAATGGCAGTTCGAGTTGACTGCCCTGAGTAACGGCTCCTGGCTGGTCGGCTTGGCCACTCTCGCAGCCAACTTGACGGATTATCCGGGCCAATCCTCGGCGGGCTATGCCTATCACTCGGGTACAGGCAACAAGTACAACGGTTCGGGCGGCGTGACTTACGGACCTAGCTACACCAATGGCGACGTGATCGGGGTGACGATCGATTTCGCTACCTTGGCAATCGTGTTCTACAAGAACGGGGCAGCGCTGGGGACCGCTTTCACGCTGGCTGCGGGCACCTACTACCCCATCATTGGCGTGGCTTCGGCAATCGCTCCCTTGGGCGATCTCAACACCGGGGGTAGTCCGTTTGCTTATCCCGTTGCTGGTTTTTCTGCTTGGGGCTGATGAGGAACGGCGCATAAGCGCTTAAAAAGGACAAATTCATGGACCCCGACAACGACCTGCGCGCCGACCTGGAGTCGGCCATCGACAGCGACGTGTCGGATGCGGGCGGTGAGCCTGCCCCGAGCGACCCTGTTTCGGCCCCGCCCGAGTCCACGGGCGAGCCGTCCGCGCCCCGCGAGAGCGCCGACGGTAAGGTGCGCGACAGCCTGGGTCGTTTCGTGCCGAAGGCGCAGACCGGCCAGGAGGCCCCAGGAGGCGCTGGAACGCTTCCAGCCGCCCAATCCACTGCCCAGGCCCCGATCGCCTCTCCTGGGGCCGTCCAGGCCCCCGCGCAGGCCACTGCCGCGCCGCCATCCTGGTCACCTACCGCACGGGAGCACTGGGCGTCGACCCCAGCTCCCGTGCAGCAGGAGATCTACCGGCGCGAGGTGGAGATGCAGCGCTTCGCGGCCGACACCCATCAGGCTCGGCAGGTCGCTGAACGTTTCCAGCAGATGATCCAGCCGCACATGGCGACGATCCAGGCCGAGGGCGTGGACCCGTTCACGGCGGTGGGCAACCTGATGCAGGCCACCACCATCCTGCGCATGGGCACGGTGGCCGAGAAGGCCAACCTGCTCTCGCACCTCGTCAAGACCTACGGAGTGGACATTGGCGCGCTCGACTCGGCCCTGGTCGGCCAGCCGGTGCAGGGCCAGCAGGGCCCCGACGTGTCCCAGGCGGTGCAGCAGGCGCTCGCGCCGCTCTACCAAGCCGCCCAGGCGCGCCAGCAGCGGGTGGCCCAAGAGGCCAGCTCGCAGGCCATGGGCGAGATGCAGGCCTTCGCGGCCGACCCGCAGCACGAATTCTTCGGCGACCTGCGCCTGACCATGGCCGACATCCTGGAGGTGGCGCAGCGCCAGGGCTACCCGGTGACGCTGGCCGAGGCTTACGACCGCGCGGCGATGCTCCATCCCGAGGTCAGCAAGGTGATAATGGCGCGGCAGCAGGGCGCAAATGCCCGCCAGCTGACGGCAGCCGCCCAACGCGCCAGGGGCGCGGCGGTGAGCGTCAAGGGGGCGGCCCCTGTAGGCAACCCGAATGGTCACGAACCAACCTCGATCCGCGAGTCGATCGAGGCGGCCATCGAAAGCCATTCGCGGTACTGAGGCGTAGTAGAACCAACCCGGAGAGCAGGTAGAACCAACCTGCAAAGGCGGCCATCGAGCGCTCTTCGGGCGGCCATCGAAGCGATCTCAGGTGAGAAGTCAAGGTGCGCGTGTAAACGCGCTGGGCCTAACTTTCATCTGTGGAGTCCACGATGGCCTTCCCGAACGTCTCCGACATCGTCACCACGACGATCCAGTCGCGCACCCGCAAGATCGCGGACAACGTGACCAAGAACAACGCCCTGTACATGCGGCTCGACCAACGCGGCAACCGCAAGACCTTCTCGGGCGGCAACGTGATCTACCAGGAGTTGAGCTTCGCCCAGAATGCCAACGGTGGCTGGTACTCCGGCTATGACCTGCTGCCCGTGGCAGCCTCCGATGTGCTTTCTGCGGCTGAGTTCACCATCAAGCAGCTGGCCTGCCCGGTGACCATGTCCGGCCTGGAGGAGATCCAGAACGCCGGCAAGGAGCAGATGATCGACCTGCTGGAGGCGCGTATCAACGTCGCCGAGTCGACCATGGCCAACCTGATGGCCGAGGGCATCTACTCCAACGGCACGACCTACGGCGGCAAGAGCCTGACCGGCCTGGGCGCGGCGGTGCCGGTCGACCCGACCACCGGCATCTACGGCGGCATCGACCGCTCCAACGTCTCGTGGGCGTTCTGGCGCTCGGCCGTGACGACCGCAGGCGCGGCGCTCACCAATACGACCATCCAGGCGGCCTGGAACACCATGTGGGGCAGCCTGATCCGCGGCACCGACCGGCCCGACCTGATCGTCTGCGATAACACCCAGTGGGGCGTCTATCTTGCGTCATTGCAGGCGCAACAGCGCTTTACGCAGCCCGACGTCGGCAACCTGGGTTTTCCGTCGCTGAAGTTCATGGACGCGGACGTGGTGCTCGATGGCGGTATTGGCGGCTTCTGCCCGGCAAAAACCACCTTCTTCCTCAATACCAAGTACATCTTCCTGCGCCCGCACACGTCGCGCGACATGGTGCCGCTCAACCCGAACAAGCGCTACGCCGTGAACCAGGACGCCGAGGTGTCCATCCTGGCCTGGGCGGGCAACCTGACCTGCTCCGGGGCGCAGTTCCAGGGCCGCTTGATCAGCCCGTGACGGGCTGGGGCCGGGCGGGCGTTTCTCCTTCGCTCCCTCGGACTTTCGCCCGGCCCGCTTTTGTTTACACAGGAGTTGACACATGCCTGCAGGACTCCCCGGCGCGACGCTCGCGCAAAACTCCAACCCGACCCAGGGCCCGCTGGTCATCTTCGACCTGCTCTCCGGCCCGAAGGGCTCGCCCTTCGACAAGGACTCGGCCGGCAACTACTCGACCGGTGGACTGTCCACCGGCATCGGCTACGGCTCGCCCCCGGTGCTCGACCCGATCAGCAACTCGCTCGTCAGCAACTCGCTGCTGGGCATCCGTGCGGCCGGCTTCGATGACGACGACACGCCCGGCGCAACCAAGCTGGACGGCACCGCGGCCACCAACTCGACCTACATGTACATCGGCGGCGGCAGGAGCCTCGCCAACGCCGACGCCACCTCCAACCCCTACACCGCCGGCTACGGGATCGGCGCGGCCGGCAACGGCGCGGCACGCGACGCCGGGGCGGGGCCTGCCTTCACGGGCTTCCAGCTCAAGATGGTGACGGCCACCGGGGCCGTGGCCAACGCCGCGGTGGTTGAGACAGGCTTCCAGAACCGTTCGGGCCTGCCCATGGTGAGCGGCCAATCGGTGTTCGGCGCATCCACGACCGCCAGCGCCGCGGTGGCGTGACGCTCTACTCGCGGCGGCGATTGACTCAACAAATCAGGAGAACCCAGATGGCCCTCGACGCACAAGCCGTGCAGGACATGCAGAACAGTGCTCCACCGACCGACTGGTCGAAGTTCGACCAGGGCCTCAGCCCGACCGAGTTCGGCCGCGGCCGCTTCGAGCATGACAGCGTGATCCACGTGCGCTTCTTCATGCTGCCGCGCATCGACGTGCCGGCCTCGACCGAGGCCAACCGGCCGATCTACAAGGACATTCCCTACATCGAGCTGATGATGCCGGGCGACAAGAACAACATCCCGGTCGAGCCGGTCTGGGAGCAGCACAAGCAGCGCTTCCCGGAGCACTGGCAGCAGTTCCTGCGCGGTGAGCAGCAGCAGATCGTCGGCACCCGGCTGACGGCGGCGCCGTTCCTGTCCCCCGGGCGCGTGGCCGAGCTGAACTACCTGAAGATCTTCACCATCGAGCAGCTCGCCAACCTCAACGATGCCTCCATGCACTTCATGGGCGCGCACGAGTTGAAGGCCGAGGCCAAGCGCTACCTCGACAAGACCGGCAGCAACGAGGCGCTGCTGGAGCGCATCAAGGCGCTGGAGGCCGCCCTGGCCGACAAGCCGCTGACCACCAGCGAGCCGGCCGGCTACGGCGAGGACAAGCCGAAGAAGAACTTCCGCTGAGGTCGAGCCGTGACAACCTACTCGATGACCAACTTCTCGACGCTGCAGACGTTGATCAATACCTGCTGCGCGTTGCTGTCGTTGTCGCAGCCGAGTGACGCGGCCGGCTCGCCCGACCCCAACGTCGTGCTGATGCGCACGGCGGCCAGCCTCGCCTCGCTGGAGATGCTCAACGCCTACGAGTGGGCTGACCTGACCAAGCGTGGTTCGATCACGGTGGTGGCCAGCGGCGCACCCCCGCCGCCGGGCGAGTCCACCGAGCTGGGCTTTGCGCTGCCCGAGGACTTCTTCCGCTTCATCGACCAGACCCAGCAGCCGCTGGCGATCGGCCCGGTCACGCCGCAGGGCTGGATGGTGCACGCGACTTCGGCCACCTCCCGCCTGACGTGGCAGGTTCGCGAGCGGCAGATCTTCTTCCTCAACCCGCCGCCTGCACCCGGCCAGGACTTCAAGTTCATGTACCTGTCGCAGGCGCTGGTGCGCGACGCCGACAACCCCGACCTCTTCAAGAACGTCGCCACCAAGAACGGCGACGTGTTTGTGCTCGACGGCATCCTGATGGCGCTCATCACCAAGGTGAAGTGGTTGGAGGCCAAGGGTTTCGACTCGGCCGCGGCGCTGCGCGACTTCCTGCTGGCCTTCGACTCGCGGGTCGGTGCGCAGAAGGGGGCCCATGTCCTCAGCCTCGTGGGTGGCCGGGGCCCCTCCTATCTCGGCCCGGGCAACGTGCCCGAGGGCTCGATCTACGGCATGCGCTGAAAGGACTCACATGATCGTCATCGGACTCTTGATCGCCGCGCTAGTGCTGTTCATCCTGGCCGCGCTTAACTGGCCCAGCACCACCCCGTTTAATCTGGTGGCCGCGGGGCTGGCCTGCTGGGTCGCCTCGCTGCTGGTGGCGCATTTCTGAGGTGACGCCATGGCCGCGTCCATCCCGTCCGACTGGGTCTTCACCAAGACCCTGGAGATGGTCCCGAACCCGAACACGGGGCAACCCGCCTTCAGCCGCTGGACCTGGATCTGCACCGACGCCCGCGGCAGCTATGTCTGCTCCTCCGGGGCCGAGGACGACTGCCGGTCCCAGGCCCTGTCGATGATCCAGGCGCACACGCAATGAGCCTCGTTCCCTACGCCCACCCCCGCCGCACGATCCCGCGCCGGTCGAGCGCCACCCAGACGCACTCGGCCTACGCCTTCAGTGCGCCCTCGCGTGGTATCGACCTCAGCCAGCCGCTGCCGGCCGGCAACCCCAACACCGCGATCCGCATGGAGAACATGGTGCCGCGCGTGGCCGGCTGCCAGACCCGGCGCGGCTACCGGCGCTGGGCTTCGAACCTCGACGGCGAGGTGCGCTCGCTGATGAAGTACCAGCCGGCGACCGGCCTCAACAAGCTGTTCGCGGCCACCTCCAGCGGCAAGGTCTACGACGTGACTCTGCAGCAGCCTTCCAGCTTCAGCCCGCTGCCGGTGCTGACCGTGCTGGGTGGCCAGCCGCCGGGCGAGTGGACATCGCTCAACTTCGTCACCTCGGCCGGCGTCCACTACCTCGTGGCCGTCAACCCGGCTGGCGGCTACTGGACCTATGACGGCACGGTCTGGTTCGAGCACTTGATGGGGCCCGGCTCGGGCCAGACGGTCGACGGCGTCAACCCGAAGACCTTTGTCTTTGTCACGGTCTACCGCAACCGGCTGTGGTTCATCGAGCAGAACACCACCCGCGCGTGGTATTTGCCGACCGGGGTGATCGCGGGAGTCGCCAAGTCGTTCGACTTCGGCGCGATGCTGCCCTCGGGCGGCAAGCTGGCGGCGCTCATCAACTGGACCTACGACGGCTCGGGCGGGTTCGGCAGCGCCGGCATGGACAACAAGCTGGTGGTCGTCGCGACGCAGGGCGACGTACTGGTCTACGAGGGCGAGCCGGAGACGACTCCGGTGTCGTTCAAGGTGGACGGGCGCTGGTTCATCGGGCGCGTGCCGGTCGGCAACCGCTTCTTTTCCAACTACCAGTCCGACGTGATCCTGCTCTCCGAGCGCGGCATGTGCTTCATGTCCGAGCTGATGCGCGGCCAGGGCTTTTTCCAGAACCCGCAGATGGCCCAGGCGGTCAACTCGGCGCTGGCGATCGACATCGCCGGCTCGCTCGACGCGCGCTACTGGGAGGTGCGCTTCGCGCCGCACGAGCAGCTGATGATCATCAACCGGGCCGAGATCGACGTGCAGAACCTGCAGTGGGTCTACGAGGTGAACAACAAAGCCTTCGCGACCCTGCGCGGCATCCCGATGGTGACGGTCGAGACGTTCGGTGCGTTGACCTTCTGCGGCGACCTGGACGGCCATGTCTGGCAGGTCTTCGAGGGCGCTTCGGACGGCGCGGTGGACGACGTGCCCGGTGCCGACCTGCAGGCGGTCTGCGTGACCGCCTTCAACACGCTCGGCGAGGGCATCCGGGTCAAACGCTTCCTGATGATCCGCCCGAGCTTCATCTCCGACTCGCCGCCGGGCATCCAGGCGGTGCTCAATAGCGAGTGGAACACGGGCGTCACCGGCAACGCGCCACCCTACCTCGCGGTGGGTGAAAACTTCTGGGATTCGGGCAAGTGGGACGTGGCGGTCTGGTCCGGCGCCGGGCGCGGCTACGAGTCCTGGCTCGGCGCGACCGGCTCGGGCCGTTACGGTTCGCTGGCGCTGCGCATCCGCGCCGCGCCCGACACTGTCTTTGTCGGCTGGCAGGCGCTGGTCGAGGGAGGCGGCATCCTGTGAGCCTGCATCCGATCACCGGCAAGCTGCTGGAGCTGTGCAACGGCGACGCCCAGGCGGTGCGCTTCATCGAGGACTTCTGGTCCTTCTGCGTCACCTGGGACGACCTGATCGACCACGACAAGCCGTTC
>Ga0157376_10000670_pt1 | contig 22161 bp, 18 predicted proteins | sample M45metaG_FD_121801 | JGI IMG/M metagenome (GOLD analysis project Ga0157376, IMG submission 121801) | Miscanthus rhizosphere microbial communities from Kellogg Biological Station, Michigan, USA - M4-5 metaG | ecosystem: Host-associated > Plants > Roots > Rhizosphere > Soil | place: USA: Michigan... | reverse complement strand
GGAATCGCTGTCGAACTGTTCCACAGCGCCGGGCAGTGGCAGACGGTACTCGCGTTCATTCCACTGGGCCTGACGTATCGGACCTATCGCATTTACCTCCGGCGCATTGCCGATGAGCAGCAGCGCGTTGCCGAGTGGACGCAGCTCCATCGCGACAGCACCGAGGTGCTCGCGCGCGCCATTCAAGCCAAGGACACGGGCGGCAGCCGTCATGTGGAGCGTGTCCAGTATTACGCGGCGGCACTGGCGCGCCAGCTCGACCTGTCTGATCTCGATCGACAGGCGGTCGAGATCGCGGCGTTGCTCCACGACATCGGGAAACTGGCGGTGCCCGAGCACATCCTCTCCAAACCGGGTCCGCTGACGCCGGAGGAGCGGAAGAAGATGCAGATGCACGCACAGATCGGCGCCGAGATCGTCAGCGCGGTGCCGTTCCCGTGCCCGGTCGCCCCGCTGATCCGCAGTCATCACGAGCGCTGGGACGGCCTGGGCTATCCGTCCGGACTGTGCGGAGAACAGATCCCAATCGGGGCGCGGATACTCTCCGTCGTCGATTGCTTCGACGCGGTCACGTCCGAGCGCCCGTACCGGCCGGCGCTTTCGCCGGATGCGGCGATCCGTATGATCCAGGGCGAGGCCGGCAAGGCCCTCGATCCCGCCATCGTCGCCGAATTCGCCAGGCTGGTGCCGGTGCTCGCTCCACCAACGAATGAAGATTTCCTCCAACGGATTCGTCGCTCGAACGATCCTGCGGGCCTCGATCGTCCCACTGGCGGTGGGGAGCGGCTTGGTGCTGATGCGTTTGCCGAGATCGCATCGGCAAACCGCGAGACCCACGCGTTGTATGAAATCGCTCAGTCGATGAATCGAAGCATGAGCCTGACCGAAACGATGACGCTCCTCAGCGCCAAGCTCGGTCCGCTCGTGCCGTTCTCGACGTGTGCGCTGTTCGTGCGGCGCGGAGACGCGGATTTGTGCTGCAGATTCGCCGTCGGGCTGCACGCCGACCTGTTGGAGAATGCGTCGATCGCAGCGGGCAACGGATTGAGCGGGTGGGTGGCGCGCCACCGGCGGCCGCTTGTCAACGGGCTGCCGAACGTCGAGTTCAACGCGGCGGGGGCATTCGCCGCCGACTTCGAGCTGCAGTCTGCTCTGGTCTGCCCCTTGATTGTCGCAAACGACGTGATCGGCACGATCGTCGTCTTTCATCAAGACCGCGAATCCTATACGGAAGACCACCGCCGCGTGCTCGATCAGGTGGCCCATCAGGCGGCGTCAGTCGTCCACAATGCGCTCCTGTTCGAGCGCACCCGGGAACAGGCATTCAAGGATGGCCTGACCGGACTCGCCAACCCACGGGCGCTGCAGTTTCAGGTGGCGCGGGAACTGGGGCGCGCCCGCAGGACCTCCGCTCAGTTCTCGCTGGTGCTGCTGGATCTCGACGACTTCAAGATCATCAACGACGAGTACGGACATCTCGCCGGCGATCGCGCGCTGCAGGAGGTCGCCAGGGTGCTGCAGCAGACCACCCGGCCGTACGATACGTGCATCAGGTACGGAGGCGACGAATTCGTCGTCCTGCTTTCGTCGTGCGGCCGTCCCGAGGCCGAGGAGCATCGCCGCCGCCTGCAGGAAGCCGTTGCGGCGATCGCGTTGCACGCCGAGGATGGCCGCGAAATCAGGTTGCGCGTAAGCTCCGGCGCCAGCGTGTTTCCCGAGGACGGCGACACGTACGAGCGGCTGTTGGCACGAGCCGATCGGAGGATGTACCGGAACAAAGCCGAGTCGAAGACGACACGGCCTTTGAGGCTCAGGGCCGGCCTGGACAGCGTTGCGGGTCTGCAACGGCCTGTCGCGTAACGAGCCGCCGCCGGGAACACCCGGGAAACGAACTCGTTCGGATCCGTGAGGGAAGAGAAAAAATGGTGCGGAAGCGGGGATTCGAACCCCGACGGTATTGCTACCGCCAGCCCCTCAAGCTGGTGCGTATTCACTATGAGGCAATAAAAATGGAGATAAATGGGTGACACAAATTTTGACCATACTTGACCAAAAAACGGCCTGAATGTATAGTGATTTCGGGTCCGTTTGGAGCAAGTCGCGAAACGCTCAACGACAGAGGTCGTCGCCAAGCTGTACGACGGGAAGTTGCGTCTGGAGCGGCGCAACGGCGCCTCGATCATTTCCGCCCGAACCTTCCTGCAGGGAAAGCTGATCCAGAAAACTACCGGCGAGCGCACGCTGCACGCCGCGACGAAGATCGCCACCGACTGGTATCTCGATCTGCGTGACCGCACGCGGCGAGGCGAGCACCTGCACGGCCGCACCTTCGCTGCGAGCGCGGACGCGTTCCTGGACCACGCCGACCTCTTGCGAGAGGTCTCGGAAGGGCAGCGGCGGAACTACCGTGAGAAATGGGCGCTTCTCAAATCGCACTTCGAGGGCGTAAAGATCACCGACGTCGATGCTCGTTTTCTACTGGCATTACGGGAAACCCGCTCCAAGGCAAAGGCGAAGCACGGTCGGCCTATCAAGCCGGGGACGCTTAAGAAGGACATGGATTTCGTCCGCCTTGTCCTGAAATACGCCAAGAACATCGAGAAGAACATCAGCGATCTGCCGGATTTCCCGTCCTTCCGAGGCGAGTCATGGGAGGTCATTCCGTCGCCGCGCCCGTTCCTCGATCACGAACAATGGGTCAAGGTCCGCAAAGTGGGGAAGGCGCGGATCGCCGAACCCGGTCTCAACCAGCGCGCACAGCGGCAGCGGCAGGAACTGTACTGGTTCATGCTGATTTCCGTCGGGGCAGCGCTAAGAGTGGGGGAGGCGTATTCGCTGCGTTGGCGCGACTGCGAGCTGGTCACGCTGAACGACAAGGACCACACCGAAGCCGTCCACATGAAGGTTCTGGGCAAGCACTCGCGTGGCGGCCGCCGAGAGGAAGCGTACGGGATGTTCGGCGCCGTCACGTCATTCAAGGCCATGCAGGCTGCCCGCCCGGAGCGCAAGCCGGACGATCCGCTGTTCACCGAAAACCACCGGGAAGGAATCAAGGAGCTGCTGAAGGAAGCCAAGTTGCGCGAAGACGCCGAAGGCCGGACTCGAGACGCGAAGAGCCTCCGGCAAACCGGCATCTCCCTCCGTCTCGATCTCGGACCCAATCCGGATTACCGGGACATCGCCAAGTGGGCGCGCACGAGCCCCGCGATGATCGCCTCCTTCTACGACCAGACCCACCCACAACAGAGCGTCGAGCGGATCGTTGGTTTCAGGAAGACCACCAAAGGATCGAAGCAGGGCGTCGCAAGAACAGCTGAATCCGAATGACCGCGTCCCGCTCCGGCCGCCGGAGAAAGGCGGGACCCTGAGTCCCGCCCCGGCGGCGCTCTCAAGGATGGCACCATCCTTCTGCAGGGTTCTTCGGCGGCACATGCCGCCGCTGTTTGGGCCTTCACTTTTCCGCCGCGCGCCGATTTGGAGCGCCCTGCAGAGTCGCTATCGGCGCTTTCGCTGCGGATGATCTGAAGGGCGGGTGTCAGACGCGGTCGGCAGCGTACGCGTGAGTTCGGCGTCCGCCTTGCGCTCGGCGCGCTAACAGAGTTGACCCGCATGTCGCGTTCCGCGCCGAGTAGTGGACTTTCATGAGACGTGATCAGGGGCGGAGTCTTAGTCAATCGCGCCTGGTGCATCTCGCTGGAAGTGATGTTGGGCTTGTACGTACACGACAACAATCGGATCGGCACTTCAAGAGACGTGCTGCGTTTCCTCCTCCGACCGACTTCCCTCGACAACTAAATAAAGCCTCTACAAATCCCTCATTTCAAACTGATAACGAGCCTCGGCTGTTTATCAAAAACGACAACCCAAAGTCATATTGCGATGCTCCTTTTGTATTGTTGCCTCATTGCTCTCAGGAGACGATGTCGCGGATCGGTTGCGTGGATCGCTATCGATCCGCAATCGACAGAACAAGTGTGAGGTGACCTATGAAGAAGTCGTGGATTGTCGCAGCGATGAGTGTGACGCTAGTCGTGCGCGTGTTAGCAAACACATGGACAACAACCGGGTCGATGAGCAGCGCGCGCGCTGATTTCGGCGCGGTTCTGCTCGGCAGCGGCTCAGTGCTGGCGTGCGGGGGCACTTCCGGTACCACGTACCTCAGTGGGTGCGACTTGTATAGTCCGAGTTCTGGCACGTGGTCATCGACTGGAAACATGGGCAGCGCACGTGGCGGGTTCTCCATGGTGAAGCTCCCAAGTGGAAAAGTAATGGCGTTGAGCGGGATTCTAGGAGGCGCATCGACTTCGACCGAATTGTACGACCCGAGCGCCGGAACGTGGTCGTCTACCGCTTCGATGTCGACGTCCAGAATTTCGTTTGGGGCTACGGTGCTAACCAACGGGAAGTTGCTTGTGGCTGGCGGCACAACCGGAGCCGTTATTTTGACTGGCTGCGAGATCTACGATCCGACTACCAATAGCTGGAGTTCCACGGGATCCATGAACGACGCACGCTCCGGCTTTGGCATGGTGCTCTTGGGAAATGGAAAAGTGCTCGCGGTGGGTGGCAACTCTGGAAGTGGTGGTGTTCTGAGTACTGCGGAAATCTACGATCCGTCGACGGGGACGTGGAGCACGACAAACAACATGGGCAATGCGGAAGCTGGAGGAGCCGTAGTAGTTCTTTCGAGTTCGAGCGGCGAGACAAAAGTGCTACGTGCTGGAGGGAGTGGATCATCGGGGACGATTCTGAGCACGGCAGAGATATATACTGCCAGCTCGGGTACGTGGTCATCGACAGGTTCAATGAATACTGCTCGTTCAGGTTTCGGCGCTGTGAAACTTTCCGGCGGTGATATCTTTGTCGCTGGTGGAACGAGTGGTTCCACGATTCTCTCAGGCGCTGAGGAGTATTCGCCATCGACCGGTGTATGGACGGCGAAGGCCTCTATGGGCACTGCTCGAAGTCGCTTCAGGCTTGTGCTACTCGGCAATGGTGATGCTCTCGCCGCCGGTGGATTTAGCGGCGTGTATCTGAGTGGGGCGGAATACTTTTCCTGATGGAATTGGACACTGCGCGAGGGCGACCTCGCGCAGTGGTGCTGAAGATGCGCCGTAGTGTTTTGTTGTTTGTCGTTTTGCTATTGAGTGCGAAGTCTGTTGTGGCGCAGGCCCCCGGTTCTGGCTGGGCAACTGTGCCAACGCCGGAACGCACGGTTAAGACGCTTTATTGGCGGTTGTTCAATCAAACGGAGGTGTGGACTAGAGTTGTCCCGCGAGCAGAAAGCGGCGACATACTCCCGATAAGTCTGATTTTCATCGCGATACTGCCTGGCGAGGTCAAGTTGCCTGCCAAGTCTGTACAAGCGCCGCGAGAAATTACACTTCTAGCTCAGCCGAGCCCCTTGGCCCGGTTGACTACACTCAATCCGTCCCTGCAGCTAACAACCCGTGTCGGCGTTCTCGACCTAATCCATTTGGGCATTGCTAGCGTTGTTCCCTCGTGTGACGCATGTGGAAGTCAACCCATTCGCGCGCTACTCGACGTTGGGACTTTTGATGAGATTGCTAACAGCGGCAAAATTCATTGCAACATTTGGGGTCTTAGCTGTGAACTGTCGCTGAGCGATACAAGTGCTATCAGGGCGTTTGCCCGGGCCGCTGCCGTTCACCCTTAACTGTACTACTGAAAAAGCGATGAGAGGGAATCATCAGATTCAAAAGCAGGAGGTGCTCTGGTCTCCGATTCTCGTTTTGAACGACGCGCCAGTTCAATAGGTGACAGTCTGCCGAAGCGTAACCCACCCGCGAACCCGTACTCATTCGATTGTCACGGCGGCGCGATGACGCAGCTACATCCGATTGTGATATTGCTCACACATGATCTTCCTGAATGTCGGTTCTACAGGAGCCTAAAGTCTCTGGGAGAACACCGACAGATGCGTTTGAAATCTCGTTCCAATCGATTCACGCTGCCAAACCCAGACAGATAGGCGATTTCTTTGACCGACAGACGCGATGACGCGAGCAGGTTCTTCGCGTCTGCTATGCGTAAACCCCGGATTGTCGCGACGATTCCGCGCCCTGTGTGTGCCCTAAATAATCGCGATAAATGCTCCAACGAAATGCCTACGTCGGCCGCAACCTTCCGTGCGCTGAGCTGTGGCTCCCGAAACCGCGAGTCGATGATCTGCATGGCTTGAACGATTCGACGATTGCGGCCCGTGGCTATGTCGACGCCGGACTTATTTCCGCCAACATAGGCCTTGACTAGATTCACCAGCCGCTCGATCCATAGCGGCTTTTCGAGGTAGTCGTTTGCGCCAAATCTCCACGCATCGCGCGCGGACTCAACAGAACCGAAGCCGGTCAGGATGACAAATGGCGTTCCGAGCCCAGCCGAACGCACGTCGCGGAGCAGATCGATACCAGTTCTATCTGGCAAGCGCAGATCGGCAATTATCAGGCCGACCATTGGCTGGTGGGTTGCTTTCAGTGCATCCCTGGCATTGCTAGCTGTTACAACGTCGTACCCTTCCAGTCGCAGAGCCGCCTCGAAAGTCACGAGCATGTTCACGTCGTCATCGACGAGTAGCACTCTCGACATATGCCTCCAAGAGTTCCTCAATCGACCATTAGTGTCGGCGTTCCCTATCGCGGAAGAAGCATGCAGCGACTGAAGAAAGGACAATTTGGGGTCGCTGTCCTATTCGACAACCTGCACGATGTCCACAACGGTCGGCTTAAGGGCTTCAGTTCAAATCTACGCTGGCCCGCGCCCAGAATGCACCACATTGTTGTTTTCAACGCCTGATTGTGTAAGAGGGTCGTGAGTCTGCGACTGAGCGCGCGCGGCGGCAACAACATGTCATCACCGTGAGAAAGAACGGGGAGAGTAGTGCCCCCAGCCAGTAATGCGCATGCGATGAGAGCAGGGGCGCTACTTTCTGCCAAGTTCACGGTTCGCGGCAAGAATAGTTTCAGGGCGATCTGGTCGCTCGCTGTGTAGTGGCCAAGTTCTTAACTGTGGATACTCCTGTGAGCTCACGGCTGACTGGCTCATTCCAGCTGTGACGCCAGTCCCTCAATGCATTGACGACGTTGTAACAAAGGAAGAAAGCGCGTCGGTGAAGTCCTGAGGTCGACATTGTGGATGCGCTTCTGTGGCAATGTCGGAGGACGTTGAATCCATTGCGATCCGCCTATCTTGACCGCCACCGTCCATTGGATTTCCCCAGGCCGCATCTGAGTTGCATCCTGGAAACCCCCGCGTGCGGAGCCCGCCTGAACGGAGCCGTTCGGCGCCTGCGGCGTATCCTGGATCGACCAACGAAGCGTTCAGGAGTGGCGTTCGACAAGTAGCCCAGGATGCGAAGCGCCGACGAAGCGCGTGTCGCCGGACGGGCGGATCGTCGTTCATCTGCAGCACTCGGCTCCGCGCGCTCATTATCGCCATCTCATCGAATCAACGCTGCGGGCGATCGCCCGACAGGGCGCGAACAGTCCTCGATTAGCGGCGTCCCGGGTAGTACCTTCCCAGTCGGGTAGCTCATTCCCGCCATGTCGTCGACGCCTGACGCTCACCGGCGTCACCGCTTAACGGCCTTCTCCAGCACCGTCGCGCCAGTCTGAAAAGCGTCTGTCACGCCGGCGCCAACGGTTCCGGCCTACGGTGGCACCGGCTCGCTGCCTCCACGCGCGTACGGGGCTCCTCTGGTTGCGCAGGAGCCGCGATACGCGGCCAAGGAGGAAAAGATGGCGACGACGAAGATGACCGTGAGATTCACTCCGAACGACAAGGGGAACCCACCGGGAAAGCTCGCTGATGCCGAGTTGCACTTCACGGACGGTCCGCTCGAGGGCCTGAAGTTGATCGGCTTCGCGGTCTGGGAGACGCGGACCGGAACGCGGCGGAACGTCACGTTCCCGGCGCGTCAGTACAGCGTGAACGGTGAACGGCGTAGCTTCGCGCTGCTGCGGCCAATCAGCGACACTGCAGCGCACGACCGCATCCGCGACCTGATCCTCGACGCGTATGCGTCGACTGAACAGGAGGCCGTGCCAACGGCGTGAGCCGTCAGCGCCGGAGCGCCGTCGCTGGCGCTCCGGCTTTCTCAGGCGAGTTTCCAGTGCATGGTTTCGCGTACGAACACCGACTCAGTGGTCGCAGTGGTACCTGCTGACGATAGCCCGGCGCTCGATTGTCCGGGAGCTCTTGGGCGCCTCAAGGCTTCCCTCCGCTGCGCTGCGGCGCTTCGCGGTCTTGACCCGCCCGGCGCGTCCCTCTCGATTGGCAATTGCCGGGGCTAGCTTTCTGGGCGACCTTCGGCCAGATCATTTGGGCGGCAGGAGCCCGTCAGATAAGCGAGGGCGCCGTCACGGCGCCCTCGACAGCCGATCCTATTCGCTAGGCGGAGGAGCAACTGCGGCATAGGCCGCGAGAATGAGATCACGAAGGACCTGTGAGCCACTCTGCCCAGAGACATCACGGAGGAGAGTGAACGAGCGGCGCTGACCGCCAGCGCTGTATTGGCGGGCGGGGAACGTGACATGGCGACCGCCATCGCGACGCTCCCAGATCGCGAAGCCGAGGAGCTTGAGACCCGCCAGCGGGCCGCCGACGAAATGGAGTTCGGCATCGGCAAGCTTGCCTGTCGGTCGGTCGATGCTGTTCAACGAAATTCTGACGGCTACGGTGTCGGACGTCGTGTCGATGATCGCCATCTTCTTCCTCCAGTGGAACCGTGGTGTGGTGGGTTCCTTCGTGGCCCCAGGAACCCACTCGCCACGGCGCTGGAGGACAAGCCATCACCATGCCGGGTGAAGCGCCGGACACGTGGCGCGAGCGTGCCAGCCGGCTCTCTGGCTGGCGCGAACAGCGAGTCTCGTGCCGTCCGGCGCTGGTCGTGTTCACGACACCGGCATGGCGATGGCGCAAGCGATCACCGATGACGTACATCGGATCCGATAGTGAGTGACATGCTCAGCCGTTTGACCGCGCAACGGTCGATGTGGAACGGGTGTAGCATGCGGCTCTTCACTCGCGGGACTCCGAGTCCGACCGATGCTGTGCCGTGTTCTTACACTCGTGGCCGTATCGGTGGCGTTTGCCACATCGTCGAGCGTGTGTGTGACGACGCACGCCGCGTCCGATATCGACGCCCAACTGCGCGAAGCGGATCGACTCGCGTGGCTCACAGACTGGACGTCCGCCAGGCCCATCTACGTCGAGGCCGAGTCGCGAGCGCGAACATCCGGCACTCCATGGCAATTGCTCTACGCGAAGTTTGGGAGGCTGCGCGCTGAAATGCAGCTGCGTGCCCTCGGAGACCTGTCCGACGAGATCGCCCGTGATCTCGGGCGCTCAATCGTCGTCCGCGACGCCCGCCTTCGCTTGCGTGCGTTGACGGCCAAAGGGGACATCGATCTTGAGTGGGATGTTCAGGCCGCGCTTCGCGACTGGCAGCAAGTTCGACAAGTCGCGGTCGAGCTCGGCGATAAGAGTTGGGAAAATCGCGCCGGCGGCGAGCTTGGAATGATCGCGTTCCTGAAAGGGAACACGGGCGAGGCCACGAAGGCGGTCCAACAGGCGCTGGAGACGGCCAGGGCGCTCGGCGATGTGGGCGGCGAACTCCGGTACCTCAGCGCCATCGCCAACGGACTCCTGCTCGCCGGCTATTCGCAGATGGCGCTCGGCTTCACCGATCGCGCGCTGGCGTTCGCCGCTGATCATCCTGAGGCCGGGTTTCCTTTCGTAGCGTACAGCACCAGGGCGCTGACCCTGATTGAACTAAAGGAGTATGACGCCGCAGAACGATTCGTGAAGGCGGCGATGACCGAGGCGCAGGCTGGCGACCGCCGCATCAAACAAATCGAGCTCGAGATGATGCTGTCGAGGATCGCGGACGTGCGGAAGCAGCCGGACCAAGCCCTCGCCTACTTGGAGCAGGCGCGAGCCGCCGCCAGCGCCGGACAGGTCCAGCGGCTTCTTGCCGATGCCGAAGAGGGGCTGGCCGAAGCCTATCGCGATCGAGGGGATCTCAACGCGGCCTCCCTGCACGCCGCGGCTGCTGTTGCCGCAACGGTTGCGGCCGGTGGTCGCTTCACCCTGCCTATTCGCATCGGCCTCCAGGCCGACATCAGTTCCGCACTGGGTCACGTGACCGCGGCCGATCGCCTATACGACCAGGCCGCCGACATTGTCGAGGGCATTATGGTCAACGTACCCAGTAGAACCGCGCAAATGCGGCTCGTCGGCGTGATGAGCCAACTCTATACCGGCCATTTCGCGTTGGCCGCGGGTCGATTGAACGATCCGGACAAGGCGTATCGCATCATCGAACGGGCGCGCGGTCGAGCGCTCGCAGACATTCTGCGTGTCGTGCCCTCAGACGATCCGGGGCCGGCCGACGATGAGCGGTTGCGCGCCATCTCGGCCCTCCAGCTCCGGCTGATGCGCGCTCGGTCGGCCACCGAGCGACAACGGGTGCTGGATGACCTACTCGATGTCGAGCAACACGTCGCGGTGACTATCACCGGTCCCGCTGCTGCGCGACCGGCTGTCGGCCGGCATACGCGAGAAGCCTCGATCGGGGCGGTGCAGCGAACGCTGGCGCCGACTGAAGTGCTGCTTGAATTCGTGTTGCTTGAACCACGTTCCTACTGTCTGGTCATCACCACACACGGCGTTCAGTTGGTGCCGCTCCCCGGCAAGACACGCCTTGAGACTCTCTCGCAGCGCGCTGGCGAGGCTTTGCAGGCGGGTCGATCGACTCAGCCGACGGAGAATCGCGAGCTCTATGACACCCTGCTCGCGCCACTCGCCCGGCACTGGCGTGGCGCCGGGCGCCTGTTTGTGGTGCCTGACGGACAGCTCCATCTCCTTCCGCTTGATGCCGTGATCGCTGCGAACGACCAGACCGCGGCTGGCTTGTCGGTCGCCGTTGTACCGTCTGCGCGGGTGCTCGCTCTTCTCCGGACGAGGGCTGAGCACGCGTCTGCGAGGGCCGATCGTCCGTTACTGGCGATTGGCGGTGTGCCGTACGAGCGGATGAGTGGGCCCGGTTCGGTCGCCACGGCTCGTGTCGAGGGCATTAGCGGGTTCTTCGACGCGGCGATGCCCGCCAAGTTGTCTGCGCTGCCTCGCGCCGAGGCGGAAGTGCGCATGGCGGCGAGCATCCTTGGTCCCCGCAGTGTCGTACTCGTGGGGGATGCCGCGACTGAAACGGCGCTCAAGCACGAAGATCTCTGGCGCTACGAAGTGCTTCATCTGGCCGCCCACGGATTTGCCGACCAGAAACTCCCCGAGCGCGCCGCGATCGTTCTGCTGAGCGATCCCGGCGCGGGAGAGGATGGATTGCTCCAGCCACGTGAGATCGCCAAGTACGGACTTGGGGCGCGGCTGGTTGTGTTGTCGGCCTGCGAGACAGCCGTCGGGCCCACCATCGGCCAAGAGGGCGTGCTGAACGTCGCGCGGGCGTTCCTCGTTGGCGGCGCCAGCTCAGTGCTGATGACGCTATGGCCCGTCAGCGACGCGACATCGGCGGCGCTGATGCGACAGTTCTACGAACACCTGGCGCAGGGCGACGATGTGGCGGAGGCGCTGCGGGCGAGCAAGCGCGCCGTCGTCGGGCGCTTTGGGCCGGAATCCATGGCGACCACGGCGGCTTTCCAGATCGTGGGCGATGGAGCACAACGTATCGGGAAGCCGAACGTGGCGAACCAAGCGGTGGGCGGGCGATGAGTGGATCGAGCAGGGAGGACGTGCATGCCGGCGTCTGACAACGAGGCGAGGACCCTTGGAGCAGCTGAGGCACGATCCATCACGGCGAATATCGTCCGCCTGCTCGACCAGAAGTGCATTCATCTCAACGGACGCGATCCGGCGTGGCGGCGCCTGTTCGCGCAGCGCCGTCAGGATCTCGAGAGGAGCCCGTCGGCGCGCGAGTTTGAACGGACCGTCAACGAGCTGCTCACCCAAGGCGGCCTCAGTCATGTAGCCTTTTTTCACGAGACCGGCAATCGGGCACCGGCGCGTTATGCCATCAACGCGACGTTTGCCAGGCTGGACGCCGACGGCGGAGCCGGACCTCATTGGATCTTTCAGGATGTGCACGAGGGCGGACCTGCACACAACGCTGGCATCCGTCCCGGCGACGTGCTTCTGGCCGTCAATGGGGAAGTCGTGACGCCCCCGGCGCTGCCGTCGTTCGCCCTTGGCACGGATGCCAGCGTGACGGTACGGCGCGCTGGTGAGTCGAAAGACGCGCCGCTCACAGTCGTCCTACCAAAGGCGCCTGCGAACCGTAAAGCGAATGCCAAACCGCCCATGGCGGAGCCGACGAGCGTGAGCGCGCGTCTGCTCGACGAAGAGATCGGCTACCTGCGCGTCGCGTTCTTTCCTGGCGTCAACGGGCAACGGTTTGCCAGAAACCTCGAAGCCGCGCTCTTGGCCATCGTCGGCTGCACGCGATTAGTCGTCGATTTGCGTGGAAATCTTGGTGGATTCGTCGGGTCACTCCGCTTGATGAGCCACTTAACGGCCGAGCGGATCCCGGTCGGTTACAGCCTGACAAGAAAAGGCGAAGATCACGGGTGGAAACCGGCTCAGCTCGCGTGTATCGACCGCTTACCGGAGAGCAGGTTCGACATGCTGAAGATGGCGTTCAGGTTCCTTGTGTGGCATCGAGACCGTTCGATTCGTTTGATGACAGAAGGACTTGGCTCCAAGCCGTTTCACGGGAGGGTCGCGGTACTCATCAACGAGCACACGCTGAGTGCCGGCGAAATGGTCGCGGCCTTCATCGCGGAGAACAATCTAGCCACGCTCGTAGGGACGCGAACAGGAGGCCAAGTACTCGGCGGTGGGAATTTCCCCGTCGGCCATGGGTTTATTCTTCGCTTGCCAGCGGCGGCTTGGTACACCTGGCGCGGCACCGTCGTCGAGGGCGTCGGAGTGCCGCCAGACATTGGGGTTCCGTTGTCACTCACCGCCATTCGAGAGGGGCGCGACACGCAACTTGATGTAGCGGTCGCAACGGTACAGGCGAAGTGAGCTGTCGCTCTACATCAGGATGGGTCATCGTATGTGAAACTTGTGATGAAAGCCAGCGGAGCCCTCACTAGACACCGATCCACTCGGTGGCACACCTCCTGTCTCGGTGGCTCTACTCGGCGCGGAGAGAGCGCAGGGTTCACGCGAGAAGCCCTACGTTCCGGGGTGATCGACGTTACTGAATTCGTCCACTGAATCGCCAGAGCTAGATCCGTTCGTGTTTTCCCTCAGAGACCTTATAAGTCGTCAATCATCAGCTCATCAATAAATCAACGAAGTGCCATAGATATCAATAGCGAGATGTAGTTTCGAGTTGTGAATACTCAACGCTGCGTTGATAATCCGCCCACACACATCAGGTGGCAGAAGCAAGATTGCCGGTATCTCATGGCCAGTTCTCACCAGAGGTGTGTGCCGAGGCGCCGCCTCGCTCGTTGCCGCACCTGTTGTAGGAGGAATCGATGAGCTCAACCGAACAACAACACACGCCAGTGGCGACGAGCGCTATCTCAAGTCTTGCTCGTCCATCCATCTTAGCTGTTGCGATAGTCCTGCTGCTGTCGTCAGCAACCGTGCACGCTCAGACGTGCCCAAGCGCGGTTACTCATGAAACGTCTCCAAGTATCACGCTGACCACCAACACAAGCGACGATTATACGTTCGCTACCCCTTTGGCACCATGCGAGTCCGTGTACGTCATAATCAATTGCTCATCGTGTTCAGGGTCTCCAAACATGTCGCTTGAGTTCTACGCCAGCGATAATACCTGGCTTGATGGCTCATATTTCATCTGTGGTTCATCGTGTCCCAACGGCGTTATTCCTACCCCGAGCGGCGAATATGTGATCGCCGCAGGCTATCCCTATCCAGCGATGGTCGGTGGTGCCGGCTACACACCAGCTTATGTTGAAGTTCATCTTGGCTATGGCGTGGCGAGCGAAACATTCACTCTCGACGTTACCAGGACTCCCAGACCCGGGTACAACTTAGGAGGCACGACCTTCTCAAATGCTCCTACGATTTCTGTTGGCGCTATCCAATACGGTAGTCTTGACGGCTACGGTCAATACTATAAGGTCCACATTGGGTCAGGCGACACGACCTTCGTTACCGCTCGGGTAGTCGCCACGACTGGTTACAGTCCGGTCCTGTATTTTGATCTATACGACCCCAGCCACAACTACATCGGGGCCTATTACGCAACCACAACATCAGGCAAGGTGTACTTCCCACCACTAGGCGGATCACCGAGTGGACATTACTGGACCAATTATGGCGCCGCAGGAGATTTTTTCGTCAAACTGACCGCATATTACGGCATCGTTACAGATTTCCAATTCGCACTTCAAACTACAACGGCGAGCAGTTTTACGTTGAGCGCAACTAATGTTGAAACCAGCACGACTGGAACCAAACTGTACCAGTCTACAGGTGATACCACGAATTTCATTACAAGTACACCGGTGCCGTCTACGGCTTTCCTAAATCCAGGTTTCAACATCAGTCTAACGAGCGACTTGAACAGCGATTGCACGACCAGTCTGAGTGTCGCTGACGCCATAGGCAACGGTCCCGTCGATAGCACCGTGCAAGCCAACTACCTGGGTGCGTCCACCTGCACGAATGCGAGCGGCCTCTTCAGCGTCAATGCGACCGCAATGGGGACGTCCTCTGGCACCTCCGTCACAGTTGTGGTGCCGCCACAGGTCATGATCAGGGCGATGGAAGGAGAGATGAGGAATCAGTCAGGAGACGACTCGCGAGCCGCTGTATTAGAGGTGGCGAGGAAGCGTCTGGGTGATTCCGGTTTTGCTGGGGGCGCGACACATTGGCAGGGTCAGCTCCTTTTCAATGGAGCATTCAAGGGCGTACCAAACAGCGCTGTGTACTACGGACCAGCTGCCTATATCAACCTTGCCGGGCAAGCGTATGATGGGACATCGACTGTCACGATTTGTAGCGGATGCAAATCATATTGGTCGCCCACAAACTCTGATTTTTGGACGCTGACGGGGTGGTCAGGAAGACAGGCTGGCTCTGTGAGCAACTCCGATTGGCAAAGTATTCATGCGCCCTACGACACTTGGTTGGGTCAAGCCAGGCAGGCTGTAGTCTGGTCAACCATCGCAAACAGCGTGATCCCAGGGAACACGTCGGCGCCGGCGATGGTCTTCTTCAGATTGGCGAATTCATCGACAGATCCTGCAGTCGTATGGCTTCCCTGATGCACAGGAGCACAATGATGGCTTCAAGGACGTTCGTAGCTGTAACAGCCCTGACCCTGATGCTTACGAATATCGACGCTGCGCTCGGTGGCCAGAACTTAGTCGTGCCAACGGCTCGGGCTGAGCGCATGCGAGTTCTGCTTGCGGGCGCGCGCTGGAGCAGTCGCGAGGGTCGCCGACAATACCTTACCTTGAAGGACGCGGTGACGGGCGACGTACTTGAAGAACTTGACGGAGCCATCGCTGAGTCCGTGTCTCCGAAGTCGATGAACCTAGTTGCAATCAGGGCCTTGCTAGATGGTTTGCTTGATCACAAGCAAGGGGACCTCCAAGATAGTCTTGCATTCGATGTGAGACTTCCTAGTGGCCGTTTCCTTCTGATCGGGGTCGAGATCACACGAGGCGGCGGAGTAATCCCAGAGAATGCCATTTCGTTCCGCGCGTACAGGGATACGGGGGACCGGCTTGTTCCTGTTTCGCACGTCGAGTACTCTCACGAGGACCTGTGGCACGATGGCTCGGAGCCGCTCGCAAATATCAACGCTCGTCCTCTCACTCAGCAGCCGATTGCAACTCAATGGTGGTTCGCAGCATGGGCGTCGGTTCCCTCGTTGGCCCCCCCTACAATTACGGTTCGATTGTTTGCGTTCGATGGAGAGCGGTTCACTACGATTTGGAAGCGAGACGATTTCACGTCGTCCTATGTGACTAATGCCGTTCAGGTGACGCCAAGTGGCTTTATCGTTAGCCGCATCCCAGACCCCTTGGACAATCGGGTAGTCAACGACTCTTACGCAGTTACGGCGGATGGTCCCCAAAAGATTGGCGAACAAGAGACTGTATTGCGTTAAAGAGGTCCTCGCCAGCCGGCCTAGCGGGAGCCGCTGCACCGCGGCACTCGGCGGCGATCGTGGCGCAATCCACCGCCGATTTCTGGAGAGCGGGACCAAGCGGACCGTGTTCGTGCGCGAGCACGAGCGCGTAGATCGGCAGGTCCCTTATCTCTCCGATATCGACTCAGCGACCAATTAGGTCGCACTCCGACGGACATCGATGCCTCGGTGCTGGCTACCGGCGTCCTGCCTGCGAGGCGGCCTATGTTCGGCCGGCCGCTCTGCCTCGCTCAGGCTGCCCTTTAGAATAGAGAAGGGTCAGACTAGGAGCGGTTCTTAGGGGCGGTGCATCTCAGAAGACGCATGGGGGAGCCGCGACGCCGGGCATCAATTCGCAAATGGGGTCGAGTCACTCCGGCCAGCCCGAGCGAATCGCTCAAGACATCCGCTCAGGCGCAGGGAGTCAAACAGACGCTCGGCGAAAGGCTGTCGCACTAGACTAGATGTTTAGTCCCACGGTGTGGTGGTGGCACGATTGACGCCACTACCAAGGAGACGCTGTGGGACAAATACTTCACGGGAGCGCCACGACCACTCACGCCGTCCGAGCAGCAATACAGCGATCGCAGGCTTCGATCCAGGCGTTAAGTGAGCGATACAGCATCAACCCCAAGACGGTGGCGAAGTGGCGGAAGCGCACAAGCCTGGAAGACCGACCGATGGGGCCCAGAGCGCCGCGGTCGACGGTCCTTTCGGCCGACGAAGAGACGCTGATCGTCGCCTTCCGCCGACACACGCTCTTGCCGCTCGATGATTGTCTGTACGCCCTCCAGGCAACGATTCCCCATCTGACCCGCTCTGCGCTGCATCGTCTCTTCCAGCGCCATCAGATCAGCCGTGTGCCGGCGGCCGAGGGCACGAAGGTCCGCCAACGATTCAGGAGCTATCCGCTGGGGTATGTGCACATCGATCTCGCGGAGGTGTGGACACAGGCGGGTCGGCTCTATCTCTTCGTGGCGATCGATCGCGTCAGTAAGTTTGCCTTTGCGGAATTACAGGAACGCGCGACGCCACGCTTGGCGGCGGATTTCCTTCGGCGGCTGACCGAACGCATGCCGTATCGCATCCACACCGTACTCACGGACAACGGCTTTCAATTCACGCCTCCCCGTGGCGGCTGGAGCGTGGCTGAGATTCAGCACCGGATGGCGAACCAATTGCCCTTTCGCGCGCATGCCTTTGACTTTGCCTGTGCCCAGCTGGCCATCGAGCATCGGCTGACGAAATTCAATCACCCGTGGACCAACGGACAAGTCGAACGCATGAACCGCACCATTAAGGACGCCACAGTACGACGGTTCTATTACGAGACACACGAAAGTCTCCGTGCGCATCTCGCCACGTTCCTGGAGGCCTACAACTTTGCGAAGCGGCTGAAGAGCCTTCGTGGCCTCACGCCGTTCGAACGCGTTTGTCAGCTCTGGACAGAACAGCCGGAACGATTCAGACTCAATCCCATCCACCACATGCCGGGACTGAACATCACATCTGCGAGACGCGGAAGTCTGTCCTAGGTTCCCGCAGGAATTTGGCCAGCGATGTTTGAAAACACCTCACTGACCTTCGAGCCGGCAAGTGCCACCGCGCCCACGCACACCAGCGCAATAAGTGCAATGAGCAGAGCGTACTCCAGTAGATCCTGGCCTTCCTCGTTCTTAGCGAGTGCACGTAGACGGTTGAGCAATTCCATATTCCCTCCGGCGCTGTATTGGCGCGCGATGGGAATCGTTGGCGCAATTGCCGTGCCCGAAGGCTCTGCGACGCCGTAACCGTTGTAGTCATAAGGGCTTAAGTACCCCTACCAGCGTCGAACCCGCCCTCCCCGGCATTCTGCCCACGTTCTAGACTGTAACGCTGCGCACAATTTCGGCAATGGAAGGTCGCGCCAGGTCCTTGATTTGATAGCGCTCAGCCAGTCGTCGCGCAGTGCCCATTGAACTTGTTGGGAATACGCGTTCTCTGCCGGTTTTCCGGATCACTCGCAGGCTGACGCCGCGGGCGCGCGCCCATATCAACACAGCAGGACTCCGGCGCGTTGTCGGTCTGCGTCACTTGCAGCAAGCCGCGCCCGATCGCTAGTCGGTCGAGGATTCGCGTCATCGGGAGACGACGGAGGACCTGGCTGGCGCCAACGGCCACGACTTTGGGCATCGTCGATGCTCGTCCGGCATTTGAGCCCGTGGGCTTCGGCCGTCCGATACATGGAAATCCGCCGACGAACTCGTTTCGGGGCGTGCGGCTGTGAAGTTTGGGGTCTTGCACCATCCGATGCGATTACTATTAGCAGGCTATGAATGCTGGCCGATTGGCATTCTTCGAAGGCACCTAGAAACATCGGCATCGCCTACGTCGCCTTTCCTGAGCGAAGTTGGCTGGGAATTGCCCTGAGTGCTTCAACAAGACGGAATTCTCCTAATTGACGACGATCCGGGTACGATCGATACATTTGGCGCGATTCTTCGCCTGGATGGGTGGCGGGTACGAACTGCTACGACAGGGCGGGAGGGGCTCGATATCGCCGACCGCGCCTCTCTGATGGCGGCCTTGATCGATGTGCGCCTTCCAGATATGACCTGGTTGGATGTCTTGCAGTCCCTCCGGCATCAGCGTCCTGATATCAGGTGCATCCTCATGACTGGCTTTGCTACAGTTGCGGCTGCGGTCGAGGCGATGAGACTTGGCGCCCTCGATTATGTTGAGAAGCCGCTAACAGATGCGCAACTCCTCCGAGCTGTTCGCCGCACGTTGTCTCCTGCTGATCTGTTTCCAAAAGCGTCGTCTAGTAACCATCTACCTGACGTTCATCCCCTGCAGCGTGATTGGCGGGTCGTCGCCGCGCTTGAAATTATCCAGCGGCGTTATAGTGAGTCAGCGCTGCGGTTAGGCGACGTTGCAAAAGAGCTCGATGTTTCCACAGAACATCTGTGTCGGCTCCTAAAGAGAGACACCGCCAGCGGATTTAGAATGCACCTAAATAGCACTCGGATAAGGCAAGCACAACGCTTGCTATTAGAAACAAGCCTGAGCATTAAAGAGATTGCTAATCTTACTGGCCATAAGAACACGACTCGTCTCGATCGCGTGTTCAAGCGGATCACCGGTGCACTTCCTCTAATCTACAGACGGCAGCGCCAACAGTGTTGTTGAAATCAGGACACTGACTCGTGCGGGTATCTAACGCCGGCGGCGGTATCTCAGGTGGCTGTATACGCGCCGCCCTGGCGTTTGTCGCGTCCTGTGCCATCGCTCTCGGTGTCGTTCTGAATGTGTTTGGCGCGACTGTGTCCGTCAGCTTCGGTCTGGTCGTGTTGTTCCTCTCGTTCGTTGCCCCAAATAGACTTGCATGGATGGCGTCAGAGATGCGACTAACTGCCGCGCTCATCGCCGTTACTCTCGTCTCAGTGCTCGTTCCGACTGCACTTAAGGACTTTCCACGGAACAGACTGAGCGCCACCGTACCAATCGTAGTTCTCGCACTTGCACTTGACCAGTTAATGCGACATCGCCGACGGCCACACCAATTGCTGATCGGAACGATGGTGATGGTCTCTGCGCTGGTCGTTGGGGCAGTCCTAATCTGGGAAGTAAGAAGTATCGGTCTCGATGTGGTGCAACTGCATCTAAGAGCCGCCGCCGTTATTGCGGGCGGTCATGATCCTTATAGCAGCGCTGTGTCAGTTCCGAATGGCAATCCAGATCCGTCAGCGAGAGAGTTGATCGTTGGATACCCCTATCCTCCTGTGATAGCTGCGGCCTTCTCTCTTGCCACGTGGTTATGGGGGGATCCGAGATGGGCTAGCCTTCTCTCGTGGGCAGTCGTCGCGGTGTGCAGCCTCGCCCTGCTCGCTTCAAAACCGATACCGCAGCGGTCTTTACTCCCATTTTTTCTGCTCATGGCGTTTCCGGGTTGGGGAACGATACTTCAGAGTGGTTGGACGGAACCTCTTTCAACAGCGCTCGTGGCACTTGCGGCCATCTCGTGGGAGCGCCCGATCGTGTCCGGCCTTGCACTCGGAGCTGCAATTGGTTCTAAGCAGTACTTCGTGGTGGCGTTGCCCCTGATCGCGCTTTATAGAGGCAATCAGTGGCAACGGCGAGCAATAACAGCGCTCTTGGTGTGCTCGCTGACGTTGCTGCCGGCATTTGCTTGGAACCCAGCGAGTGCTTGGCGCTCGCTGGTCTTGTTTCCTTTCCACCTCCAAGGTCATCCTCAGGCTGATAGCGCAAACATTGTCGGGATGCTTTGGAGATTCGACGTGCACTGGACACCAGGCTGGATCGGCGCCGGGGTGTCGCTAGCTGTGGTGAGCTTGCTCGCGCCGCTTGGGTCTGGGCCGGGACACTTTTGCCGCACGTTAGCGGCGGGTCTGGGCGCGCTTTTCATGTTCGCGCCTGAGGCCCAGCCTAACTACTGGTACATCGTCGCAGCCATTGCGGCTCTTGGTTCTCAAGTCGGCTCTCCTAGGGCCTACCTCTCTGAAGTCGAGTGATAGTCCTCCCCGTAAGTAGACCTCGGACAGCCCCAGTCGGCGCCGTTTGCAAAGCCAAGGTGAGTGAGTGTCAACGCCGGTCCAAAATCCGACAGTTCCGCCGGTTGAAAATCCGACAGATCGACGAGGGGGCGAGCCTCAGTTCGTCGCAGCCTCCTGACGTGAGCGACGGCGCCGAGTCGAGGGGGATTCGGGCTCGGCCGTGTGGAGGGCCTGCCACAGGTCGGTGTGCTGGCGCATGCGGTAGCTGTTGCCGCGGATCGTCACGATATGGCAGTGGTGCACGAGGCGATCGATCAGCGCCGCCGCCATCACGTCGTCGCCAAAGACCTCGCCCCACTCTTCAAGACCTTTGTTGGACGTCAGCACCGTCGAGGCGTGCTCGTAGCGGCGCGTCATGAGCTGAAAGAAGAGCATGGCACCGGTGCGGCTGATCGGCAGATAGCCGATCTCGTCGACGACGAGGAGCGCCGGATGCGTCAGCACCTTCAGGCGCGCCTGCAAGCGACCGGCGGCCTGCGCCTCCTCGAGTGACGTGATCAGATCGGCGAGCGTGCCGTAGTACACGCGGCGCCCGCTCTGTGCGGGGGCGATCGCCAGGCTGATCGCGAGATGGGTTTTCCCAACGCCTGGTGGGCCGAGGAAGACGACGTTTTCCCGCCGCTCAACAAAACCGAGCTCGTGGAGACTCTCCATCTGCTCTCGACGGAGCGACGGCTGGAAGGAGAAATCAAACTCGGTGAGCCGTTTGACGGCGGGCAGGCGACTGGAGCGCATCGCGGCCTGCAAGCGTCGGTTATTGCGGAGCTGAATCTGGGCGTCGAGCGGCTGCTCGATCGCCTCGGCGGCCGTGAGGGTCGCACCATCGACGCCGTGGAGGATCGCATCGAGGGCCTCGAGCGCTCCCGGCATGTGCAAGTCGGCGAGCATCTGCCGGAGACGATCGCGACGGGACGGGACGGCGCCCTTCATGCGAGCCCTCCCGTGAGGCGGGCGTACACGGCCAACGGCCGCTTCTCGACCGCGACCAGCGGACGGGTCACCGCGGACCGCGTGATGCGGCGCGGCGCGTCCGGCACGAGGAGTGAGGCATAGGGACGCGGCGCCAGCGGCTGCAGCAGAAGACGCTCGTCGCGATCGCATCGGTCGCGCGGCCGCTCACGCGTCGTGGCGTGCACCCGCACATTCGCGACGTCGTCGAGCCACTGGTGGCGCTGCCGATCGAGGTCCGCGTCATTGACGAACGTCCGACCGTACACGAAATTGTCTCGGAGGTAACGGACGGGACGCTCGACTTTGCCCTTGGTCTGTGCGCGGTACGGTCGACACGCGCGCGGCGTGAAGCTCCAGTGGTGCGCGAAGCGAAGAAACTCAAGATTGCGCACGAGCGCGCCACCTTGCAGCCGCAGATCGCGCGTGATCACCGCCTTCATCTGATCGAAGAGCAGCTCCTGCGGGACGCCGCCGAAATAGCGAAAGGCGTCCTCGAGGCCGTCGATG
>Ga0157376_10000667_pt1 | contig 22222 bp, 22 predicted proteins | sample M45metaG_FD_121801 | JGI IMG/M metagenome (GOLD analysis project Ga0157376, IMG submission 121801) | Miscanthus rhizosphere microbial communities from Kellogg Biological Station, Michigan, USA - M4-5 metaG | ecosystem: Host-associated > Plants > Roots > Rhizosphere > Soil | place: USA: Michigan... | reverse complement strand
GGGCATGCCCGGCGGCGCCGGCTGGGGCGGCGGCAAATCGTAAAACGACTAAAAACACAAAACGACAAAATCTACCGAAATCAAACGAGGTGACGCCATGAGCATGATGAACGAAGGCGGCCCTCCTCCCGATGACGAAATGGCGCCGGGCGATGCCACCGAACCTGGCGAAATGTCCGAGCCCGGCGAGGGCAAGCAGCCGCAGGATGCGGTCAACTACCGCGCCGGCACGCCGCTCAAGAATTGCGGGCTGTGTGGGGATTTTACCGGGAGCAGCGGCCCCGGAGCCAACGGTTGTGCGACCGTGGACGGCGACATAAGCGCGTTCGGCTATTGTGACATCTACAGGAAGCAGCCCAATCCGTTCGGCGACCAGCACAAGTATGCGATGGGCGCTGGCGGCCAGGTCGCTCCCGCGGGCGGCGCGCCGCCCGGCCTGACGCAGATCGGCAAGCAGACGTATGGCGGCTGACCGCGAGGAATTCGAGCGCACCTGGCCCTGGCTGGATGCTTCGCTCGCCTCGTTCGGTCGAACCCACGGCAAGGAAGACATCTGGCGCAGGATCGCCGCCGGCAGCGCCAGGCTGTGGCCGGCCGAGCACGGCGTCATCCTCACCAATATCATCGAGCACCCGATCGGATACCGCAGTCTGAACGTCTGGCTGCAGGGCGGCGACCTCGATGCGCTGCTGCCGATGCACCCCGAGGTCGAGCAGTTCGCGCTTGACCGCAAGTGTGCGCGGCTGACCGGCGGCGGCCGCGACGGCTGGCTACGGGTGCTCGACGGCTGGCAGAAAACCTACACCCACCGCGAGAAATGGCTGGTTGACCCGCCACCGCATTTGAGGGCCACGAAATGAAACACTGGGCCGACGAATTCCAGCCCCGCTCGCTGTGCAGCTTCGACGGCGGCCCTGATGGCGGCGATGGCGACGGTGGCGGCGCCCCCCCCAGCGACACCGGCGGCGATTTCTTCGGCAGCGGCGACGGCTCCTTCTTCGGCACCAACGACAGCGGCAGTTTCTTCGGCGGCGACACGGCGCCGGCCAGCCCGACCGGCGGCGATAGTTGGACCGGCAGCGAGAGCGGCGCCGGCACATTCGCGGCCAGCAATTCCGGCGGCTATTTCGGTGGCGACACGTCCAGCAGTGGCGGTGGTTTCATTGGCGGCCCCGAGGGCGGCGGCGGCGGTGAGGGCGGCTTCATCGGCCCCAACAGCGATTTCGGCTACGCTCCTGGCGACGGCTGGGGCCCCTCCGGGGGAGTGGATTTCGCCGGCAGCAGCATGGGCTTTGGCCCCGCCGGCGCGGGCAACTTGGGGTTTGGCAATGCCATCGGCCCGGCAGGCTGGGCCACAGGTGACTTCGGCCTGCAGGGATATGGTGGTCCCACCGGCACCGGCGCCGGCCCAGGTTCCACCGCCTCGATTGGCGGCCCCCAAGCCTATGCACAATCACCCGGCATTAACGGCTTCCCGGGCGACTTCGGCGCTCCTCCCGGCGGTGCGTTCGGCATGCCCGGGCAGGGCGATGTCGGCCCGCAGGCCGGTCCAGGCATGCCGGGCGGTCCTGGCACGGTCGGCAACGCCGAGCCGACCGGCATTCTGTCGCCGGCGCAGGAAACCACCCCTGACGTTCCCCTCCCCGACGACCGCACCGATGCCGACCCGACCGCCGTGTTCGGCCCCGCATATGCGACCAACCAGGCCGCGCCCACGGCGGGCTGGTTCGGCCCCAGCCAGGCGCAGGCGGCCGACCGTGGCACCGATCAAGGCATCATCAATGCTGCGATGTTTGCGAACGACTTCGGGAAAACCGGCGCCGACCTGTCGCAATACATGGCCAACACCAATCCCAGCCTGATGGAGGCGCTGCAGGCGCAGGCGGCGCAATATCAGGGCCAATGGGGCCAGGCCAATCCCGGCCAGGTCGGCCCCGCCCTATCGCCGTTCGGCGATACGACACCGGGCGCCCAGCAGGGGTTCGGCACCGTCAGCGCGCAGCAGGGCACCACGTCCTTCGACAGCTTCGGGGGCAAGGGCGATAATCAAAACCCGAGCGGCCGCGCTGACGTGCAGCAAGTAAATCCCAACATGGATCAGATCGATCCAATGGTGCAGCAGCAGGGATACCAGCAACTCGCCGCCGAAATGAACGCGCAGTTGCAGGGCCAGCAGACGCAAGACCCGTCACCGGAGGCGCGACAGGCGGGCTATCAGCAACTGGCCGAGCAGATGAACGCGCAGCAGCAGCAAGCAACCCCGCAGCAGATCCAAGAGGGTTACCAGACGCTGGCCAATCAGATGAACCAGCAAAACACCCAGCAGGGTTACCAGACGCTCGCCGACCAGATGAACCAGCAAAACATGGTGACCGCCAAGGAGCAGGGCGACCAACAAGGCAGGGGCGATCCGCTTGCGCCATGGGCGACGACGCCGACGCAGCAGACAGAAACCATCGGCCTTACTCGCGGCGAGGATGGCAAGATCAATCAGGACGTGATCAGCGCGCTTAATCCCGCAACGCTCGGTGCCGGCGGCGGCATCGGCGTGCCCGGCCTGTTGAGCATGTACGGCGGCGGCAGCACCCAGGCTGATCCCAGCGGCCGGCCCGGCGGTAGCCCCACCGGCAACCCCTCCCAGGCCGGCTTCGGGCCGTTCGGCCCCAGCAGCGGCGGCCGGCCCGGCGACGAGAGCGGGCGGCCCGGCCTGTCAATCACGGTCGGCGGCCGGCCAAGCGGCCAGAGCCCAGGCTACTATCAGACCGGCGGCGCCGGCATCGCCCCCGGCGCCAAGGGCGCCGAATACGGTGGGATCTATGGCCGAGGCGATGCGTATTCGACCGGCCGACCTGGCACTAATTCCTTCGGCGCCGGCGGCCCCGGAAGCTGGGGTGCTGCGGCCGCGGCGGCTGCGCGTGCAGGCGGTGGCGGCGGGTATTTCTATGATCCGGCGACCGGCCAATATTACCAGACCAGCCGCAGATAGGGAGCAGGGCCATGGATTTACGCGGGGCGATGCAGGACCTGCCGACAGGGCCATCCTTTGCGGCGCCGGCGATCGAACAATCGACGCTGCAGATGCCGGCCGGCGGGTGGATGCCGCAATCGTATAAGGATCAGGTGCCGGGGCTGCTGCAGATGATGGCGGCGCAGGGGCCTGATCCCGGCATGGGTGGTTCCCGGGGCGGCGGCGGTCCGCGGATGAACGCACTGCCCCCGCAATACATCGAGAGCAATTGGGGGCCGCCGCCGGCATTGAACGAGGGACAGGACAGTTGGTTCCCGAGCGTGTTCAGCAACCGAGATCCGCGCGCCAACAGCAAATTCTGGACGATGAAAGATTACAATCAGCAGCGTTACAACAAGTATGGCGGTCAGCCCCCGGAGGGCGGCCTGGGTGACGAGCGGCCCAATACGTTCAACGGGCAACTGTTTGGTGCGCCCGGTAATTTCATGTATCTCGGGCACCAGATAAGCCCAGCCAAGCTGCAGTACGATCTTCACCGTCCGATCAGCGATCCGGCTACCGCTGGCAGCATTCATTTCACCAAGGCGTTCGGGCCAGAAAACACTGCATGGTCCACGACGGGAGAACTTGGCTTGCCCGGCCAGCTTGATAATTTCGCGACCATGTGGGGTGCCGGCGGCCCATAGGAGGAAATCATGCCCAGCCAAACCCACGGCGGAAAAGTATTGCTGCGTCGGCGGCAGATGAAGTTTCACCCCGACGAGGTGCGCTCCAAGATCCAGGCGATCCGGCTGGTGGATACCCTGCACCAATTCATCTTCAGCGAAGTGGACAAGAACGGCCGCAAGCTTGCGGACCTGTCGATGGCACAAGTACGCGCGATCGACGTGCTGCTCAAGAAGGTGGTGCCCGACCTGACCCGCACGCTGATCTCGGCCGACGTGAATGTGCGCTATGTTGCAGAATTGCCCAAGGTGCTGACCAAGGAGGAGTGGGTCAGGAAGTACGGAACTCCTGACACGCTTGAGATCCTTGACCTGCCGGCGCTCCCTCCCAGGACCGGCAATGGCGATGGACGCCCAAACTGAGCAAGTCAAAACGATCTGGAGCCCGGGTGGGAATTTTGCCCAGTGGGCGCTGCTGGAATGCCCCGTGTTCGAGGTGTTCTTCGGCGGTGCCCGCGGCGGCGGCAAGACCGATGGGGTGCTTGGCGATTGGATGCGCCACGCCAACGAGCACGGCATCAACGCCTCGGGCCTGATGCTGCGGCGCACCCGCACCGAATTGATGGATACCATCGAGCGCAGCCGGATGATCTACGGGCCGCTCAAGTGGGCCTACAACGAGCAGGAGAAAACATGGCGCGATCCGAGCGGAGCCCGCCTCAAGTTCGCTTATTTGGAGCGCGACGCCGACGCCGAACTCTATCAGGGCCACAGCTACTCCAGGCTTTACATCGAGGAGGCGGGGAACTTCCCGTCGCCTGCCCCTATCTTCAAGCTGTTCGCGACCTTGCGGAGTGGATCAGGGGTGCCCGTGGGTATTCGGTTGACGGGGAACCCCGGTGGTCCGGGGCACCAGTGGATAAAGGCTCGCTACATTGATCCGGCGCCGCTCGGCAACCGGGTAATCACGGACGCGGTGACCGGGCTGGAGCGCATCTTCATCCCGTCGAAGGTCGGCAACAATCAGTTCATCGACGTGGAGGCCTACAAGCAGCGGCTGCGATCGTCAGGCAGCAAGGAACTGGTGCAAGCCTGGCTGGACGGCGATTGGTCGGTGACGCTCGGCGCGTTCTTCGACTGCTGGAACACCGGCCGGCACGTCATCGAGCCGTTCGAGATCCCGAAGGATTGGATGCGGTTCCGCTCCATGGATTGGGGCAGCGCCTCGCCGTTCTCGGTGGGATGGTGGGCGGTGGCGTCGGACGAATGGCAGGTTCACGGCCGCGTGATCCCGCGCGGCGCCATGGTGCGCTACCGGGAATGGTACGGCATGCGGCCGAACGAACCCAATGTTGGCCTCAAGCTGCATGCCGGCGAGGTGGGTAAAGGAATTTTGTCGAGGGAAAAAGACGAGGAAATATCCTACGGCGTTTTGGACCCGAGCGCCTTCGCCCAGGACGGCGGGCCGTCGATCGCCGAGCGCATGGGAACCGACACCGGCGGCAAGATCTGGTTCCGCAAGGCTGACAACAACCGGGTGCGGGTGATGGGGCACCTCGGCGGCTGGGATCAGGTGCGCGCCAGGCTGGTCGGCAACGACGACGGCCACGCCATGCTGATCGTGTTCTCGACGTGCAGGGATTTCATTAGGACCGTGCCATTTCTGCAACACGATCCCGATCGGCACGAGGATGTCTTCAGCGACAGCGAGGACCACGCCGCGGACGAGTGCCGCTACGCCTGCATGAGCCGGCCGTGGATTGCGGTGAAAGAACCGCAAAAGCCGGCTGACGTGTCCGGCTACGAGGTGTTCCGCAAGAGCACCGCGGCCGAGGATTGGAAGCAATTCTAGTCGTCGGAATAAACCCCCCACTTTTTTCCGACGATGCTGGAGGCGCCCATGCCGACACCGGACATGACCGGCTGGCCGCCGGAATACATCCGCGAATATCTGGCTGACCAGCAGCGGACGTTCGAGGCCGATCAGCGGACCAACCGCGCGCTCAATGCGATCCCGCCGGATGACCGGGCCGCGCGCGAGCAGATGTCGCCGCAGGATCAGCTTCGCTACTACGATGCGGTGAAGCGGCAGAAGACACCGCTGTCGATCGGCCGGCAGCAGTATTTCATGCCGCCAGAAAACAACGTTGTCGGCAACTGGCCTATTGGCATGACCGGGTCTGTTGGCAACGAAATGGAGCGGCAGACTGTAGACGAGCAACAGGGCGACAAGGCTATTGCCCGCCTGGGGCTTCGCATAAACCCTGCAGCGTTGCAGAATTTCATCGCCAACCAGCCGGCAAGCACGAATATCGAGGACCGGCGGCGTGACCCGCCGGTTGATCTCACACCGCCAGACCGCGAAGCCTACTGGGCTGGGGTAGAAGATAAGGGCGACCCGAACAATCCATTGGTGCGGGCGCTCGGCTACAGCGCGATCGATCGGCGGCGGCCGCGCATCGGCCGGCAATCCTATTGAGGGCAGATAAATGCCAGTGATGGAAAAGTTCGCCGCGTTTGTCGGCTCGTTGTCGCCCCAGGAAACCGGCGAGGTGATGCCGTTGATGATCAGCTTCATGCAGAGCAACCTCGGCGCCGGCATGACCGGCCCGAGCAGCGGCCCTGATCAAGCAATGCCGCCCCCACCTTCCGGGGGTGACACTGGCCCGGGCGCCCCGCCTCCCCCCGGCATGTCACCTGGGCCAGAACCTACACCCGGCCTGCAGCCCGGCGGGCTGATGGGCCGGCCGCCGATGCCGCCCACGCAGATCGGCAACAAGGCTTACTGACATGGCGGTATCAAATGTCGTTAATTTCACCGGCTACAGCACGACCGCCACCGGCGGCTCGCGCGGCCGATCGCCGACCACCGACGATCCGCAGGCCGGCGAGGACAAGCAGGGTTTCTGGCCGCTGGAAAAATGCGTGCTGGCGTACACGACCTACCTCGACAGCAAGCGGCTGGAAATCGAGGAGCAGCAGGTGGCGCGGCGCTATCGCCACGGCGCGCAGTGGACGAGCGACCAGATAAAAACCTTTAACGACCGGCGACAACCAATTGTAACATATAATAAAATAGGCCAGAAAATCGACGGCATTGTCGGCACCGTCGAGCGGCTGAAACAAGATCCCAAGGCGTTCCCGCGCACACCCGAGCACCAGGCCGGCGCCGACCTGGCGACCGCCGTTCTCAGATATCTGATGGACAACAACAACTGGAACGCGGTTACGCCGGTTGTCACTGAGTGCGCCGCGGTGGATGGCCTCGCCGGCATCGAACTCGACCTCAAGGTGGTGCCGCCCAACAAGCAGCAAGACGGCGGCATGATGGGCCACAACGGCGGGCCACCAATGGAACCGCCACAACCGGACTACGATGTGATGTTCAAACCCGTCGACAACGACGGGTTTTTTTATGACCCGCGGTCGTTCAAGCACGATTTCGAGGACGCACGCTATCTCGGCATGGGCAAGTTCGTTGACGAGGAGCAGATCATCGAAATGCTCCCCGGCATGGAGGAGGACATCAAGGCGGCGTGCGATGCCAACACCGAATTGATGAGCAACAGCGACCGCGACAACAGGTGGTTCGCGACCAATGGCGACTTCAAGCAAATTCGATTGGTTGATATTTGGTACAAGTCAAAGGGCGGCTGGAAGTGGGCGCTGTTCACGGGCTCTAAGATCCTTATGCAGGGCGAGTCGCCGTTCGTGGACGAGCACGACCAGCCGATTGCAAAATACATCATGTTTTCGGCCGCGGTGGACCATGACGGTGATCGCTATGGTTTCCCGCGCAATCTCATGTCGCCGCAGGACGAAGTTAACCAACGCCGATCGAAGGCGCTGCACGAATTGAACAACCGGCGCATCATCGCGACCAAATCGGCGATTGCCGACACCAACATCGAGGCGATGCGGCGCGAGGCGGCGCGCAGCGACGGCATCGTGCTGGTCAACACATCGCTGGACGACATCCGGTTCGACGATCAGGCTAAGCAGGCCGCGGTGATGGGGCAACTGCAATTCATGCAGGATGCCAAAGCCGAAATCGAAACCTTCGGCCCGAATTCGGCGATGATTGGCGGCGATGCGTCTGCCGGCGGTTCGAGCGGCCGTGCCATTGCGCTGCTGCAGCAGGCCGGGCTGGCCGGCCTCGGCCCCTATATGTTCAACCTCCGCGGCTGGAAGGTGCGGGTCTATCGCGCGCTGTTCAATGCGGCGCAGAAATACTGGACCAACCATCGCTGGATCAGGATCACCGACGCTGATGGCGAGCCGCAGTTCGTGCAGATCAACGAAATGATCTCGCAGGGCGAGGGCATGCCGCCGATGATGCGAAATGCGATCGGCGAGTTGGATGTCGATATCATTCTGGACGAGGGGCCGGATACGATCACGCTGATGCAGGACACATACGAGGCGATCTCGCAGGCGCTGCCGGCGGTGGCGCCGATGCTCTCTCCCGGCCAGGCCACCGCAGTCATGCGGGTGCTGATCGAAACCAGCCCATTGCCGGCCGACGTGAAAAAGACCTTCCGCGATGCCGGCGAGCAGGAAGGCCAGCAGCCCGATCCGAAGATGGCGGAAGCGCAGGCCAAGCTTCTTCTGCAGAAGCAGGAGGCCGAGGCACGCATTGCCAGCGATCAGATGATGGCGCAGTCGCAACTGCAGATCAAACGCGAGGCCGCTCAACTGGAGTTGGAACTGGAGCGCGACAAATCGGTGAACCAGATGGCGATCGAGCGCGACAAGGCGCAACACGCCATGGAGATCGAACAATTCAAGGCCGGCAAGCAGGCTGAACTGCAGGCGAACGAAGCTGCGCTGCAGTTTTCCACCGGCCAGAATATCTCGCGACCGGCAGCGATATAGCCGGGCGTTCGGGTAGCGCAGTCAATACCCGTTTCCGCATCGTCCAGGCGACATTGGGCGTCAACGTAGAGCGGCCACGAAACGGCCGAAGGAGAACCTATGAGCACAGAACCAGCAGGCGGCACGATCAGTGGCAACAGCACGGACACCAACACCATCACTGATCGGCAGCTATTCGACCATGCGATAAGTTCCCCCGATCCGACGCCGGCTCCATCTTCGCAGCCGTCGCCGTCGCAGCCGTCCTCGACACCGTCGCAAGGTGAGCAATCACAGGCGCCGGCATCGACGCGGCCCGATCTGCAGCAGGGTGCACAGACGCCCGGCCAACCGCGCGACCCGCAAGGGAAGTTCGCGCCCAGGCCGCAGGGACAACAGGGGCAACAGCACAACGTGCCGCTGGCGGAATTGCTGAAGGAACGGGACGCACGGCAGCGTCTGGAAGCGCACGCGCAAGAGTTAACGCGGGCGGTGATGGACCTGCAACGACGGCTCGATCCGCAGCAGGCGCCACAGCAGCCGCAAGGACCGGAAACCATCTTCGACGATCCAAGGGCGTACTTGGATCAGCATGTCATGCAGCCCTTAAGACAAGAGGGCCAGATGTACATGATGAAGATCAAGGACGATGTCAGTCGCACGCAAGCGAACATGCAATTCGGCGAGCAGGAAGTGAACGCCGCATTGATGGATATCGGCCGCATCCGGCAAACCCCGCAAGGCAATTTTGTCTTCAACCAGATAATGGGTGCGGGGCACCCCTACGGCGAGTTGGTCAAATGGCACCGCACCGTTCGCGCGCAACAGGCGATCGGTGCCGATCCGCAAGCATGGTTGCGTCATCAGCAACAGGCGTGGGCCGAGAACGAAAAGGTTCAGGACTACGTCATGCAAATGCGTGCAAAGCGTCTGGGTGCTCAGAAGGGTAATCCGCCCAATGTTCAACTGCCGCCCTCGTTGTCCTCGATCCGGTCGTCATCCGGCCGGATGGACAACGGCGGCGATCTGAGCAGCGCAAGCCTCTACGACTTCGCCACCAAGTAAACCGACCGCCCGACCGACACGAACCACCCGCCGCATGGCGGGTTTTTTGTTGGCTGCGGTCATAGCAGAAAGGGCATACGGCCATGGCCGTTTCCGACATCCAGCAAAACAACAAGCTGATCAAGTTTACGCAGCAGATCAATCGCGAGTGGGTGCGCGAGAATATGTTCTCGCCCTACATGAGCGACGAGGTCAACGCCATCATCCGCCGCCGGATGGAGTTAAAGAGCGGCGGCGAGGTGATGAACATCCCGCTGGTTACCAGGCTGGCGGGTATGGGGGTATCTACCGGCCCCCTGGTAGGTAATGAAGACAAAATCGACGATTATGGATACCGTATATGGTTGGAATGGTGTAGGAATGCGGTAGTTACTACCAAAAGCGAACAGCAAAAGGATAGTGCCGACATCTTCGGTGAGGCAAAACCTTTGCTGTCGGATTGGTTGAGCGAGGTTACCCGCGACGAGATCATCGCGGCGTTCATGGCGCTGCCATCGGAGAACCAGCCGGCGGCCGGCACTCGCGTCAACGGCATCCAGTACGACCTGGCGACGCCGATCCAGCGCAGCCAGTGGCAGTTCGACAACCGCGACCGCATCCTGTTCGGTGCTGCCACCTCCAACAACACCAACATGGCCGGCACTACGCCGGCGGCTGGTGATCACGCCGCATCGCTGCTGAACGTGGATGCGACCGCAGACAAGTTCACCGGCGCCAACCTGGCATTGCTCAAGCGCGTGGCGATGGGGGCCAATCCCCATATTCGACCGTACAAAACGCGCTCGGGTTACGAATATTTTGTCGCCTTCGCCGGGCTCAACACGTTCAGGGATCTGAAAATGGACCCCACGATCGTGTCGGCAAACACGAATGCGCGTGCGCGCGAGGGCCGCGAGATAAACGGTGGTCCCGATAACCCGCTATTCCAGGACGGGGATATCCTGTTCGACGGATGCATCGTGCGCCTGGTGCCGGAGATTTCAAACTTCGTGACCAACGTCTGGACCTCGATGAAAACCGCGGGCAACGGCAGCACGCGCGTCGAGCCGGTGTTTCTCTGCGGCCAGCAAGCGGCGGCAATAGCTTATGGCCAGATGGCGAAACCTACCTTTAGAAAAGAAGACGATTACGGCTTTATCACCGGCACTGGAATCGAGGCTGCTTTTGGCATCGGGAAGATATACAAGAAACATCCGAAAGCCGGAACGAAGTTAGTGCAATGGGGTGTCGCGACCGGGTTTTTCAACTCGGCTACCGACTAATAGAAAGGAATAGGAACCATGGTTGCGAACCTGATGACAAACATCCCGGCCCGCGATGCGTTCAGCGTTGCGGTGCAGTCGATCGCCGGCCGCATTACTGCGGTGTCTGGTGGCGGCGCTACCCAGAGTGTTCAGATTGGCACTCTGCCGGCTGGTGCCACCATCCTCGGCATCAACAGCAATGTGGAAACGGCGATCACGCCGGGCACGGCAACATTCAACGTCGGCACCACCGCTGCCGGCGTTGATATTGCCGCCGGCATTGCACTGACGGCAGGAACGGTGGTGACGCCACCGCTGGCGTCACTGGTGCAGCCACTGGCGGCCGACACCCCGGTGTGGGTCAACCTCGCCGTATCTCCAACTGCTGGCGATGCCTACGTTTCGGTGCAGTTCATCAAGCCGACATCGTAACGCCATGGCCAAGCTGACCTGGCTTGGCACCGATGGCTCGGAAGAGGGGGATGAATACATCCCCCTCGCCCCCTGCACTTGGTGCGGCGTCTTCTTTCCGGTCGGCCAGGCCGTGGAAGTGACCGACGAAACCATGATCAGGAAGGCGCGCGGCAACAGGTTCTTTCGGGTTGAGGAAGGCGCCGAGCCGCCGGCTAAAAAACCCGCCGAGCCCGAGCAGTCGTTGCCAATCGGCCTGATCCGCCCGGAAACGTGGACCAACACGCCGCCGGCGCCATTTCCCGATTACCCGCCGGACTACCCGCCTGAGGACGAGCCCGACCGGCCCAAACGCCGCGGCAGGCCGCCGCGCATAAGGGACAACGGTAATGGCAATCAGTAATTACACCGAACTCAAAAACGAATTGTCGGCCTATCTGTTTCATCAGCGGCTGGCCAACCGCTATGACAACTGCACCCAGTTGTTCGAAACCGCGGCCAATTCCCGGCTGCGAGTGCTGCCGATGGAGGCGGTCAACATCTTTCAGACCCCCACAGGTTCGGTTACGCTGCCGCCCGACTATATCACCTGGCGCACGGTGCTCTGGATCAGAGGTGGCATTCCGCCGGCATTGCCCGATAGCGGGCCGCCCTATCAAGGCATTGAGGTGGATTATGTGCACCCCGCATATCTGCGGAATATGAATTCATCGACCCGCCTCGGCCAAGACCCGGCGCTTTTCACCATCGAAGGCAATCAGTTTCACGGCCGCACTTTGCCGAACGACGGCAACCACGATGTCTACGAATTCCACTACTACGCCAAGATCCCGGCGCTGGTCGCCGCCGGCACCAACTGGCTGCTGACCGAATATCCCAACGCCTATCTCTACGGTGTGCTGACCGAACTCGCCGCCGTGCAGCGCAACGCCGAAATGGCGCAACTCTACAAGGCGCGGCGCGACGAAACCTTTCAGGAGATCATCCAGCGTTATGCCATGACCACCGGCGCCACCAGCGCGAAAGTGCGAACGGCGGAGTATTACTGATGCTCACCAAAATCTTCGACGACGGCGGCGCCGAGATTGCCGAGATCGAGATATCGGAAAAGCAGGCCGGCGTGCTCGAGCACGGCGACCAGATCGTCGTCATCTATCACACCCCGCAATTGCTGCGGCATGTCCTCGGCGAGCAGGCCGGATCATTCGAACTCCACAAGCGCGGGCAATTCGTGATCGCTAAGGACGTGGACGGCATCAAGCGATATGCCGGGCTGCAACAGGCCATCAAGCATGCGCGGGAACGCCCATGAAGCCGACGCCAATTGAATTTGCCGAATGGAAGCCGGACCTGGCCACGCTCGACACCAAGTTCGCGTCCGACGTGGAGAACGTGTTTGCCGGCGCCAATTCCTACCTGCCGTTTCCATCGCTGGCGCCGTTCAGCGCCGCATCGCTGTCCGATGCCGGCAACGACAGCTTTACCAAGATCCTGCTGCAGTTCGACGGCCCCACCACCACCATCACCGACAACAATTTCGGCGGCGCCGCGCATGCCTGGACGGCGGCCGGTAATGCGACCTGCAGCACGGGCGATTTTCAATTCGGTGCCGCATCGCTGCTGTGCGACGGCGCCGGCGATTGGGTCACAACGCCGGATCATGCCGACTTCGCGCTCGGGACGAGCGACTTCACCGTCGATTTTTGGATCAAGCCAAACTTTGACTTCGGCCAACTCAATATTTTTGGCCAGTGTGACGCAACGCCAACGGCTGCATCATTTAGCATCGGTGCTTATCGAACCGCAGCCAACAAGTTGGCAATGGCATGGGGCACGGCGGCGGGCACCAGCACAATTTTCAGCACTTCCAATGTCACGTCGCTGACCGGCTGGACGCATGTTGCCTTGGTTCGCATAGCCTCGTCCTTCCGGCTGTATATCAATGGGGTGCAGGAGGCGTCAGCCGGCATCGGCGGCGCTATCAACAATTCCAGCAACGCATTCCGCATTGGTGCATTGGGTGAAGTTACCAGCACGCCGATGAGCGGTCGCATTGACGGCTTTCGTTTAAGCGTCGGCAAGGCGCGCTGGACCAACACATTCGAACCGCCGCGGGTGCCCTACTTCAATGCCGGCGGCCGCGTGTGCGGCCTGTATTCCGCGCGCACGGTGGACGGCGGCTGGAAAATGTTTGCCGGCACCACCACCAAGCTGTTCTCATGGTCGCTGGCGGGTTGGGTTGATATCAGCCGCACGGTCGGCGGCGCCTATAACGTGGCGCCGAATGATCTGTGGATGTGGGAGCAGTCAGGCGACAAGGTCGTCGCAGTCAACAGCAACGATTTTCCGCAAGTGGCGCCGGTCGACGGCAGCAGCGTCTTCGCCAACCTGGCCGGCGGGCCGCCGAAGGCCACCAACGTCAAGCAACTCGGCGACTTTCTGTTTTTATCGGGGCTGGCACCCGGCACCACCACCGGCACGGTGCCGATCGCCTGCAACAATCGCTGCATCGTCTGGTCGGGCATAAACGACATCACGATGTGGCAACCCGGCACAAACTTGTGCGACATGCAGGAGGCGCCTGACGGAGGCCCGGTCCAGGGCGTTGCTGGCGGTGAGATAGGTTATGCGGTCCAAGACCGCACCATTCGCACCATTCAATTCATGCCGGGCGACACCACCTATATTTTCAGTTTCTCGCGGGTGCTGCACGATCGCGGCTCGGTGAGCAAGTATGGCTTCGCGTCGATTGGCAACGTGCTGTATTTCGTTTCGGAGGACGGCTTCTATTCGATCAGCGGCCAGCAGGTAACGCCGATCGGCGCCGACAATGTCAACGAGTGGTGGCTGGCCAATACCGACGCTAGCAGGCGCAACGTCATCCATTGCCTGGCGGGCGTGAACAAGCCGCGCATGGTCTGGGTGATGCACAATTCGACCGCCTCCCCCATGTACGATCGGGAAATGATCTTCGATTGGTCGAACGGCCGATGGACGAAGGCCGGTGTTGTCGCGCAAGTCTTTGGCCTGTTGTCAACGGCTGGGCTCGACCTCGACACCACCGGAGCGGAATTGAACGATGCCTGGCTGGATGTCGAGCCGCTGGCGCAATCGCTCGACAGCTTTGCCTATATCGGCGGGCGGCCGCTGATCGGCGCAATTGATCCCAATGGTTATCCCTCGACCTTGTCCGGCCCCAACATGGCGGCAACACTGGAAACCGGCGAGGTGCATCTGGTGCCGGGGCGCCGCGCCTTCGTCAACGAAGTTTACCCGGTGGACGACGCCGCCTCGGATGCGCCAGGCGAAATTGTCACCGGCACCCGCGAGCGGCTGCAGGGCGGCGCGCCGTTCTGGACGGTGCCGGTTCCGATCGAGCAGACGGTGGGATCGGCCTTCGTGATGACCTCGGCGCGGTTGCACAGGTTTCGGCGGCTTATTCCCTACGCCTCGACATGGACCCACGCGCAGGGGGTGGCGGTCAGCATGCAACCGGATGGCGATGGCGTCACGTCATGACCGAGGATCTGCGGCCGCCATACCGCATCGCCTTTGATACCGCGCGCGACCCCTACGCTGCGCGCAATGCACTTGGAATTCTTGGCCCTGGCGGAACGCTCGTTCCCGGCGGCGGTGGCGGCAGTGGAGCGCCGCTCGGCGCGCAATATATCGTCGCGGCGGCCGATCCGACGCTGACCGCCGAGCGGGTGCTGACCAATACGGCGACGATAACGTGGGATTTCACGACGCCGGGGCAGGCAAAGGCGTCGACCGCGGCCGGCGGCGGCAACGTATCGAACAGCGGCACGCCCACGGCCGGGCAATACGCCAAGTGGGTAACGGCGACCACAATCCAGGGTGTGGCGCCGGCGATGGTGCTGGCCGACATCGGCGCGCAGCCCGCCGGCAACTACCAGCCGCTCGATGGCGACCTCACTGCCATTGCGGCGCTCGCCGGCACCAACGTGATCTACTATCGGTCGGCCGTCGATACATGGACCGCGGTAACGATCAGCACTGGCCTGTCGTTCAGCGGCGGCGCGCTCTCCTGCACGGTGAGCACGGCGGGATCACAGCCGCTCGACGCCACGCTGACGGCACTCGCCGTCTACAACACCAACGGGCTGCTGACGCAGACGGCGGCCGACACCTTCACCGGCCGCACCCTCACCGGCCCGGCGGCCGGCATCGCGGTCACCAACGGCAACGGCGTGGCGGGCAATCCGACCTTGGCGCTGGCGGATGACCTGGCGGCGCTGGAGGCGCTCGCCGGCACCAATACGATCTACTATCGCAGCGGCACCTCGGCCTGGACCGCGGTGACGATCGGCACCAACCTGACGTTTGTCGGCGGCACACTGGCAGCAACGGTTCCGGCGGCATTCATCACCGCGGTAAGTGCCCCGCTCTCGGTCACTGGCACCACGCTATCGATCGACCTCACGGCCTACTCGACAACCGCGCAAATTGCCGCCGCTTATCAACCGCTCGACGCCGAATTGACTGCCATCGCAGGGCTGACCAGCGCGGCGAATAAAGTACCGTATTTCACCGGCAGCGGTACGGCGGCGCTATCGACATATAATGCCGAGAACGTGGGAACGTGGACGCCCACACTAACCACTGCCACCCCTGGCGATCTCTCGGTTGCCTACTCACAACGGATTGGAAGTTACATCCAAATCGGCAAATTGGTTATCGTTTGGCTTAACGTTGCCACAAGTACATTCACCTGGACGACTGCGTCAGGGATACTTCAAATCACCGGATTGCCGTTTACGTCATCCTCGGCCATCAACTTCACTGGTGGAATGGCTGACACTTCCGGTATTGTATCCGTTCCCAATACTTACTCCGATTTTGGTATAAACGTGCCAACAAATTCGGCCCTTCTGCAAATTATCATGAACGATAGATCAACAGGGCTTCGCGGATTTGTTAACGTAAATCCGCACACCACGAGCGGCACCAATCTGATCATCCGCGGCAGCATCATGTATTACACCGCCTGAGGGGAATTCATGGCCACTGTATCAATGACGCTCGGGCCAGTATCGCAGAGCAAGACCATATCGGCCGATCACCTCAATCGGTTCCTGGCGGCGTTGCATAGTATGTATGCGGGCGAGGGGCAGTTTTCCGATCAGCAAGTGGCCCAGAAGTGGATCAACGACACGCTCAACGGCATCAAAACGATAACGCATCAGTATGAAGCCCGAATGGCATCGGCCGAAGCCGTGGATGCAGTCGACGAAATCGACCTGACGTGAGGTAAACAAATGCCCGGTGAAAACATCCAAGACTGGTCGGTGACTGCGGCCAACAACGGCACCGCCGACAGCGCGATCAACTGGGCAGAGGGTCAAGCGCGCAACACCGTGAACAATTCCGCGCGCAGCATGATGGCCGCGCACGCCAAGCAGCGTAATTTGCAAAACGGCTCGATCGTCACGTCAGGCACTGCCAACGCGCAGGCGTTCTTCTCCGGGCTCAACTACACCGCACCTATTCCAACCGGGCTGCGGGTGCTGCTCAAGATCGGCCCGACGCTGACCAACACCGCTGCGGCCACACTCGAAATGGACGGCCTCGGGCCGGTTGCGATCAAAAGCATCTACGGCACCCCCCTGACCGGCGGCGAAATGTTGGCCGGCAGTTATGCCGAATTCCTCTACGACGGCACCAACTGGTTGCTGCTGCGCGCGAGCCTGCGGGTCAATGTGCAGAAGTTCATCGCCAGCGGCACCTATACGCCAACGCCGGGCATGGTGTACTGCAGCATCGAGGCGGTGGGCGGCGGCGGCGGCGGTGGCGGCTGTCTGGGGGCTGGTGCCATGCGATACGGCGGCGGCGGCGGCGGCGCTGGCGGGTATTCGCGCAAGCTGGCGAGCGCCTCCGATATCGGCGCCAGCCAGGTTGTCACTGTCGGCGCGTTGGGCGCCGGCGGCATCAATGGCATCGGAAACGGCGGCAATGGCGGCAATACCAGTGTCGGCTCGCTGTGCCTCGCGTACGGCGGCAACGGCGGGCTCAACTATTACGGTCCAGGGGGTGTTTTTGGTTATCCCGGCGGTGGCGCTGCGGTCGGTGTCGGCGATCTGGCAGTGCCAGGTTCTGCTGGCGAATTCGGTAAGGTCGATGCCGCCGCCGCCGTCTACTTTATGTATTATCCCGCCGGCAGGGGCGCGAGTTCGATCTTCGGCGGTGGCGGCGCCGCTCAAATCCTCAATAGCGGCGATGCCGTGAATGGCTTGGCGGCCACCGGCTACGGCGCTGGTGGTGCGGGGGCAGAGGCGCACAGCAACGGCTTTAACCTCCAGGGCGGCAACGGCTCGCCCGGCTTTGTCCTCATCACCGAATTCAGGACATAGGGGTGCGGCTCGAAGCCATCCCGCTGGATGCACACGAAGCAACGGCACACCTTTGGTTGCCATTCCTGCCGCGGATCGCGCAGCGCACGCATGAGAGTGTGGTCGATCTGCTCGGGCAGATCGCACGCCGCGAGGTGCGGCTGCTGCTGGTGATGGACGGCGACAAGGCAAAGGCGCTGGTCGGTGTTCGCATCCATCAGCAGAACGGCAAGAGCATCGGCGACATGATCTGGCTTGCCGGGTTCGATCGCGAGCAGTGGCAGAGCCTGTTGCCGGAATTCGAGCAGATGTTGCGTGATGCCGGTTGTGTCATATGCCGGCCGATCTGCCGACCCGGTTGGTCGCGCTATCTCAAGAAGAACGGCTATTCGCTCAAGCACGTCATCATGGAGAAACCGCTATGAGCAGCGGCGGCCAAACCCCTGTAACCCAGCAAACCAATCAAACCCGCGACCCGTGGGCACCGGCACAGGAGCCGTTGCAACGGGCGCTTGGCATGGCGGACACGCTGGCCTCCAATGATGTCGGCTACCAACCTTTTACTGGGGCGACGCAGGCGGGGATCGATCCCAATTTCACGACGGGGGCGCAGGGTCTTGCTGCCATGATGACCCCGGAAGCTTACACCGGCTCGGCCGGTGTCAATGCCGCCCGGCAACTGGGCCTGCAGCAGATCCAGCAAGCCGGTGGGACCAACCCCTTTCTGGAAAGCATCCTCAACACCAACAACCGGCGCATCGGCGACAAGATCAACTCGGGCATGTCGGGTGCCGGCCGCTACGGCTCGGGCCAGCACACCGATGTGATGGCGCGGGCGCTGGCCGAGAGCAGTGACCCAATTCTGGCACAAGACTATACGCAGGGTCTGGAGCGCGCCGGTCAATGGGCGCAGTTAATGCCGACGCTGGACGCGGCGCGGTTGGCGCCGGCGCAGTCATTGATGGGGCTGGGGCAGTTTTACAACGAGCGCAGTCAGAAGGCGCTCGACGACCAGATCAAACTATGGAACGCGCAACAGGCGCGGCCGTGGGAGCAGGCGGCACGGCTCAACGCCATTGCTGGCGGTGCCGGCGGCCTCGGCGGCACCCAGTTCGGCACGCAAACCACGCCGATCAATCAGCCGAGCACGATGCAGAAGCTGTTCGGCGGCGCGGCCGCCGGCGCCGGCATTGGCGGCTCGTTCGGCGGGCCGGTGGGCGCCGGCATTGGTGCGGTCGGCGGCGGCCTGCTCGGGCTGCTCTGATGCCCTCCCCCAGCTTGTGGGATTTGATCCGACCTCCACCGCCTAATCCATTCGGGCCGTTCAACAGCCGGGTGACCTACTATGCGCCCGGGCCTGGCGACCGCATGGAGGGTGGCTTCGAAACCTCGCGGCCCAATCCGGGGACCGGCCAGCGCGTTCCCTCAACGCTCGATGACGTTCGCTTGGGGGTATCGCCATTCGTGACGCTGGCGGGTGATCCCTCCCGCTACGGCCAGACCGTCAAGATGGGGCCGCTGACCTACACCAGCCCGCTCGATCAGAAGTCCTACACGCTGCCCGACGTGACGGGATACGTGCACGACACCGGCTCGGCGTTCCGGGGGCGGCCCGACAAGCTTGATGTCGCAGCCGGCGACTACCGCGGCTATAGCCCGCAAGCAGCATCGGCAGCGGTGCAGGCTGACGCCGGCCGCCGCACGGTGATCCCGTTGGAGGGCGACGAAGCCGACCGGGCGCTGCGGCCGATCGGCATGCCGGAAGCATGGCGGGCGACCGGCGAGGGTGAGAGCCCGACCGAAACCGCCATGGCATCGGGGCCACCACAGCAGAGGCAGAAGACAATGGCGAACAGCCTCGTAGATATGTTCAACCCCAGGGATGCCGCCGGCGAGCCGTCGAGTTTTGCCGATGCGCTGCAAAGCCGGTCGAATTCGCTGATCGGCCTCGGCCTCGGCCTGCTGCAGCCGTCCAATCCGCTGCAAGGGCAGAGTTCCTGGGGCAATGCGCTGCAAGGTTTCCAGGCCGGCGCCGGGCTCGACGCGCGCACGGCACAGGCGGCGGCGGCACTCAAGCAGCATCGGGCTGACCGCGCACAGGCGCAGGCCAATCTGCAGATCACCGATGCCCAGCGGGCCATGCGGGACGTGCTCGGGCCTAACGCTACGCCGGAGCAGCAAGGCGAGTTCATGAAAAATTACTACGCCAGCAAGACCGATCCCGGCGCCTGGATACTCAAGGACATCATTGACCCGCGCGATCCCGAGGGTGAGCGCAAGATCACGGTGCAGGAGCACAATCGAACCGGCCAGATCCGGCCGCCGCAACTACCGGATCAGGGCGGCACCGCAAGCGCAGCAGCGCCGCCGGCCACCAACTGGTCCGGTGCCAATGCGCCGGTCTACGGCTCGGGTGGCAGCGGCTTCAGTGTGCCGCCCACGGCGGCAGCGCCGGCCGCAGCGCCTCGTGGGGCCGTCACCATGCCCAACGGCGAGGTGGTCGCGCCGCCGCCAGGATTGAACCAGGCCGGCCGCAAGGCATGGACGAACCACATCGCCACCACCGCCGCCAAGGTGGCATCCGGCGAAATGACCGAGGCGCAGGGCAACTCCAACCTGTTTGCCGGCAAGATGGAAATCGCCAAGAGCATGCTGGACCCGGAAACGGAAAAGAAGGGCCTGGACCCGGTCTGGAACCGGGTGGAACGCTACGGCGGCTGGGTTGGCAATACGCTGGCGCTGCCCAACGACTACAAGCAGTACCAGACCGCCAAGGATGCCTTCCTTAATGCGTTCCTGCGGCGGGTGTCAGGCGCGACCGTCCACGACGCCGAATACTATCGCGAGGAGAAGGTGTATTTCCCGCAGCCCGGCGATGACGCCAAGCGGATCGAATACAAGCGGCAATTGCGCGACGACGCCATCATGCGGATGAAGCAGCAGGTAGGCCCCGGCTATCGGTCGCCGCCGATGCCTTCCGGCACCGCATCGGGTGGTGGTGGCGGCGGTGGTGACGGCACTGTCCAATGGGGCCGTGATGCCCAAGGCAATCCGGTGCCATTGCCATGATCGTCGAATTCGAGGGCCAGAAGCACGATTTTCCTGACAACTTCTCCCAGGAGGACATTGCCAAGGCGCTCGGCACCTATAAGCCGACCACGACAGGCGAGGCGGTCGGCCATGGCATCATGCAGGGCGCCTCGTTCGGTTTCAGGGACGAGGGCCAGGGCCTGATCGAAGCCGGCGGCGGTGGCGGCCCGGAAAACAAGTACAGCAAGGATGCGCTGACCAACCTCGGCTATCTGGCGCGCGGCGCCTATCGCAAGCTGACCGGCGATCCCGAGGCCGAGGCCCGCTACAAGGCGGCGACCGAGCGCGAGCGTGCCTACACCAAGCAGATCGAGCAGGAGCATCCCGGCGCCTATATCGGCGGCCAGGTGGCCGGCGCGCTGGCGATGCCGGTGGGCTTTGCGGCGCGGGCGCCGACCTGGGGTGCCCGGGCGGTGGCGGCCGCCAAGACCGGGGCGGTGACGGGCGGCCTGACCGGCTTTGGCGAGGGCGAGGGGCTCGGGGGCAGCGTCAAGGGCGCATTGATCGGCGCCCCGGTGGGGGGTGCTACTGGTTTTGCCGCGGCGCCGATAGTCGAGGGCCTGGCGCGCGGCGCCGGTGCGGCAATCTCCTACCCGGTGAGCGTGGCGCGCGGGCTGTTCACGCCGGGCGATGCCAGCGAGCGGGCGATCGGTCGGGCGCTGCAGCAGGCGGCCCATTCGGACCCGACCGGCATCAACCGGCTGACCACGGCGCAATTCGTCGGCAGGGAGGCGCCGGATGCGGTGATCGGCGATGTCCTCGGCGAGCCCGGCCGCAAGCTGGCGCGATCGGCGGCCAATATCTCGCCGGAAGCACGCGAAACCATGAATATCGCGCTGAACGCCCGGGGCGAGGCACAGGGCGCGCGGGCAATTTCGTGGCTAGATAATCAATTTGCCTTCCCCAACGCGCACGCCCAGCAGCAGGCGCTCGACGCCACCCGCAGGAGTGCCACTGGGCAAGCATATGGCGCGGCCGAGCGGCAGGGCGCCGGCGGCCTGTGGGGGCCGGAATTCGAACGGCTCGCCTCCAGCGGGGAGGTAGCCGACGCCATGCGGACTGCGATCAAGACCTCGCAGAGCGAGGCGGTACGGCGCGGCATGGGCGGCTTCAATCCCAAAATCAGCTTCACTCCTGACGGTCGCGTCCAGTTCAACCGCGGCCCCACCGGCGTGCCGGTCTATCCTGATCTGCGCTACTGGGATCAGGTACGCCGCGAATTGAGCGATGCAGCACAGAAGGCCGGCCGCGGCACCGAGGAAAACATGCGCCTCGGCGGCCTGGCCGCCCAGCTAAATGAGATACTAGACGCCCGGGTGCCGGCCTATCAGGTGGCGCGGCGCACGGCGGCTGGCTTCTTCGATGCGCGCGATGCACTGGAGGCCGGGCAGAATTTTGCCACCCAGCGGTTTGCCAACAACGAGGCGCGAGCGGCGCTGGCCGGCATGAACACCACCGAGCGGGCGCTGTTTCGCGATGGCTTTATCTCCCGCACGAAGGATGTCCTGGGGGCCACCCGGGACGTGCGCGACATCACCAAGATCATCGGCGCCTCGCAGGAAAGCCGGGACAAGC
>Ga0157376_10000666_pt1 | contig 22244 bp, 16 predicted proteins | sample M45metaG_FD_121801 | JGI IMG/M metagenome (GOLD analysis project Ga0157376, IMG submission 121801) | Miscanthus rhizosphere microbial communities from Kellogg Biological Station, Michigan, USA - M4-5 metaG | ecosystem: Host-associated > Plants > Roots > Rhizosphere > Soil | place: USA: Michigan... | reverse complement strand
TCGCCTCGCGGCTGGCCGACATCCGCGCCGCGCTGGCGGCAGCGCAGGTGGACCGCGCGCTGTGCATCTGCACGACGCTGGAGGAATTCGAGTCGGTCCACGCGCTCGCCACGAGCTACGACAACTTCTGGGCCAGTGTCGGTGTCCATCCGGACAACGAAGGCGTGACCGAGCCGACCGAGGACGACCTGGTCCGGCGCTCCGCTTTGCCGCGCGTCGTGGCGATCGGCGAAACCGGCCTCGACTACTACCAGATGGAAGAACGCAAGGGCGGCCGCGCAGTGGCCGACCTCGATTGGCAGCGCCAGCGGTTTCGCACCCACATCCATGCGGCGCGGCGCGTGGCCAAGCCGCTCATCATCCATACGCGCGCGGCTTCGGCCGACACGGTGGCGATCCTGAAGGAAGAGGGGGAGGACGGCTCCGTGGGCTCGGCGGGCGGCGTGTTCCACTGCTTCACGGAAACCGCCGAAGTCGCCCGAGCGGCGTTGGACCTGGGCTTCTACATCTCGTTTTCCGGCATCCTGACGTTCAAGAGCGCCCAGGAGCTGCGGGAAGTCGCGGCCTTCGTCCCGCTCGACCGCCTGCTGATCGAGACCGACAGCCCTTACCTCGCGCCCGTGCCTTACCGGGGCAAGACCAACAACCCCTCTTATGTGCCCTTCGTCGCCGCCCAGCTCGCGCAACTGCGTGACCTGCCGGTCGAGCGGATCGCCGAGGTCACCAGCGCCAATTTCGAGCGCCTTTTCAAGGGGGTTGCAACTTGAGAAGTTACTTTAGAAAAGCGATTTATCTTATTGCTCTGATTGGATTTTCATTCGCAAACGCGGGCTCTTTCGATGACTTTTTTATGGCCGTTACGCGCGACGACGCGCCGGCCGTCCAGGAGCTGCTGAACCGCGGTTTTGACCCCAATACGGTCAACGCACAAGGTTTGACGGGCCTGTTTCTGGCGCTGCGCGATTCGTCGTTGAAGACGGCGAAGCTCCTGATCGATTGGCCCAAGACCAACGTTGAATCGCGCACGCCGCAGGACGAAAGCCCGCTCATGATGGCGGCGCTGCGAGGCCAGACCGAGATCGTGCGAAAGCTCATCGCCCGCGATGCCGACGTCAACAAGACCGGCTGGACGCCACTGCATTACGCCGCCACCAGCGCGCACCTGGAGATCATCGAGCTGCTGCTGGAAAACCACGCGTACATCGACGCCGAGTCGCCCAACGGGACGACGCCGCTGATGATGGCAGCCCAGTACGGCTCGCCGGCGGCCGTGAAGCTGCTGCTGGAAGCCGGCGCCGATGCATCGCTGAAGAACCAGCTCGGCCTGGGCGCAATCGATTTTGCCCATCAAGGCGGCCGGCGCGATTCCGCCGAATTGATTGCGGGCTTCGCGCGCGCGGAGCAGCCAAAAGGCAAATAGCGACAGGGGCTTAGGGCTGATACTTATGGTGAGATGGGCGCCAGGGAACTGGTGCGGCTCTTATCTTATATTTTATACGATGTATATTATGTCAAATAAATGCGAAGGATTGATTGATTGCTCCCGTCAGTGCTTGTGACTCGACTATCAGGGCTTCGCGTCGCCGGCCAAGGTCTTCAGCTTTTCCAATGCATCGGCTTTCCCCTTCAAGCCAGCCGCTGCATCGACGTTGGGATCGAGCCCCGCTGACGCGGCACCCGGATCGCCAGCCGGAAGCGCCGCCGCCGGATGCGCGCCGACGCTTTTCGCCAAGTCGGCCAGCGCGGGCTTGTCCGCGGCGGCTGCCTTGCCCAGGACTGAAACCGCATCAAGGGGCGCCTTTGGCGGCCGCATAGCAGGCATGCCCCCGGCTGACGCAGGCCCGGTGCCGGCAGGATGCGAAGGCTTGACCGGCTTGGCATCGGTGGCAGCGGACATGGCATCGCTGGTGGCAATCGAAGAATCGGCCGAGCCGGTAAGTCCACCTTCGGCAGGCGATTCGGCCGCCGTCTCTGCCTCCGGGCTTGCCATTGGCGCGGTCAATCCGCCAGCCGCCGGGGGGGCGGTGGCGGGAGCCTCTTGCGCAGGAACCGGTGTCTCTGGCTTGACCTCAGGCGCGACGGCCGGCGCACGCTCACCGGAAGCGGTTCGTGCATCAACGCGCTCGTTCGGCGAGTCCGCATCAACCGCCGGTTCCGTCGGTCCGCCCGCCGCACCTTGGGGTTCACGTGCCCCGCCCTGCCCGGCGTCGGCCGGTGCCGCGCCCGTCCCCGCTGCAGGAGGCGAACCTGTTGCAGACGACGTTCGCCCGCCTTTTGGATCCGCATTCGTATCCTGAGCATCGCGCTCGCTCTCATTCGTGCGGGCAGGTGGCTTTTCGGCGGCCTCACCCGGACTTGCAACAGCCGACTGCGCGGGAGCCGCACCCGATCCAGCAGGCTGCGCGTCCGGCTTCGCTGCGCTGCTCGTGTCCGCCCCTGACGGCGCTGCGGCCGTTGTCGATCCGGCTGCTGCTGGCGAGGCAGCAGCCACTGCGCTCGCGGCTGCCTGAGGCGACGCGGCCGGGGCGCGCGTGGCTGCCTTGCCGCCGTGCTTGGCCACTTCTGCCGCGACGATCGCTTCGGCGCTGACGACGTCGGCTCGCGCCGGCGCGGTTTGCGTCTTGGCTTGCAGCACGCTCTTTTTTGCCGCATCGACCAGGGCCTGGCCCTGGTCGCGCCGTTTCTCGACCTCCTTGGTCGCGTCCGCGGTTTCTCGCGCAACGTTGTCGTGCGAAGCCTTGACTTGCGCTTGCAAGGCATCGGACTGCCTGGCCAATTCATCCAGCGGCGCCTGCGTCTTTTCCTTCTGCTCCTTGGCCGTATCGGCAGGAGGTGCAAAGGCGGCCATCGCATCCTTCACAACTGAATCCAGCGCTTCCTTCGCGGCCTTCAGTCGGCTCTGCGTCGGTTCGACGGCCTGCGCCACTTGCACGTGCTGCGCCACCGCCTGCGTCTGCGCGCTGACGATCGCCTGCGTCATCGGCCCCGCGGCCGTCGCCAATGCGGTGAGTGGCCCGGCCGCAGCGGCGGCGTTTTGAGGCGAAGCCTTGCCGGCGGAATCGAACTCCTGCCGAAGCCCTTGGGCGCCTTCGGATGCGCTGCGCAACCCGGACATGGCTTGCTCAAGCGCCTCCTTGGCCTGTGCGCTGAATTGGCCGACGTCGTCTTCCATGCGCGCATGCCCTTGCGTGGCCTCGTCAGCGGCAGCGGTTGCCTGGCCGAACAGGCTCGCCGCATCCGCCCCGCTGCTGCTGAAACTCGCCGCAACACCCGGCGGCAAGGCCGCGGCCACGCCCACCGCTCCACTCGCGGCGTCAAGCGCACGCAAGCTGCGATCGAGCAGCGCCAGGTTTTGGTCGATGACAGTCGCCAGCGCCGTGCGCGCCTGGCCGACCTTGCCCGTCAGCCCACGCTCCAGTGTGCCCGCCAATTCGAGAAGGCGATCCGCAGGTTGCCGGACTCGGTCCTTCATCGCCGCCACCTCGCCGCGCAGTCTTTGAACGGTCGATTGCAAACGGTCGAACGGATCGCGCACCGTCGCATGCACGCCTGTGATGGATTGCAGCACGCCGGTGCCGGCAGTATCGATCTGGAGCCGGATGGGCGTGATGTACAGGCCCTTCATGACCTGGACCTTCGCCTTGACCGCCTCCACTTTTTCCATCGGCTGGGCAATCGCCAGGAAACTGTCGCGAGCGCTGCGCACCTGCGCGATCAGCTTGTCGGGCTGGGCCTTGATCTTCTCCGCTGCCGAGTGCAGGTCGGCGCCGGCCTGCGTCATGCGGTCTTGCGCTTCGATCAGTCCCGCGCGGAGCTGGTCGAGCACAGCAACGAGCTTGGCGATGGCCGCACGGACCTGAGCAATGGCCTGGTCGATCGCAAGCTTGAGCTGGTCCACGATGGCGATTGCCTGGTCGAGCAGGCCGATCGCAGTGTTGCCGGCCGTCTGCACTGTCAGCCGCGCGGTGGCGATCGTCGTCCGGATGCCCGGCAACATGGCTTTCACGCCTATGAACAACATGCGCGCCGCCGCCATCGCTGGTGCGCGCGTGATGTATTTGGTGCAAACGGCAATGGCGTTATCGCACCGCTCCCCCGCCTGGTCGACTTCCATCCTGGCCTGGACGAGGGTCACGTCGGCGCGCCGCATGAAGTCTCGGATGTGCTCCTGGATGTCCTCGATCACGCTTCGCGCTTCCCGCACACGGGCCAGTGGCGGCTGAAAGCGGTCGGGCAAGGCGTCCAGCGTGACTTTCATTGTGTCGATCTCGACAACCAGGTCGGTGAGGGCTTTCTTCAGCGCTTCGATGGCGTCGTCGACCGCGGCCACGGCTTTGTCGATGGCCTGTTTCAGCGCCGTCACCACGTTTTCGACATGCGCGATCTGGGATTCGATCTCGTCGAGGATGCCGGCGACCACCTGGCCGACGGCGGCAATGCGCGCGACGACCGAGTCGATCGCAGCCTCGACGAGCACCACCGGGCCCACAACTGCGACCAGCACCTGCTGTGCGCGCGCCCGGAAGCCGTCGATCTGGGCGAGGATGGCGGTCACCTCGTCGTCGAGCGCCTTGACCGCCGCGTCGATCCGGGCCATCACCTTGTCGAAGATGCCACCCGCGTCACCCACGATCGATTCGACCTGGGCCTTCACTCCGTCGATGGCGACGCCGATATCCTTGTTGATCCCGTCCAGCGCCGAATCGATATCCGCCCCGCCGGTGGCGCATTGCTGGCGCAGCGCCGCAACTTCCGTACTCAGGGCGGTCATGGCGCTGGCCGTGTCACAGGCGGCCAAGCGAGGCTGCAATGCCAGCACGCGGTCCGACAGGCTTTTTGCCGTCTGCGCAAGAGCGGTGACTCGGGCCGGTACGCTCGCCAGGTCGGGCTTCGCAGCCGCGAGACGGTCAGGCAGCGATGTGAGAGCTGCCGAAACCGAGTCGGGAACATCGGCGAGACCGGCCAGTTGCTGGGCGGCGGCAAGCAGGCGCGGTCCGACACCAGCCAGTCCCGACAGTACGCCGCCCAGGTCCGCCTGCATGCTGGCCAGTGCCCCGACCAGGGAACCCAGCATGACTTGCGGATCGATCGGCGGGCTCAGTTGCCCGACCTGCGTGGCCAGTCCGGAAAGTTGATCGCTCACCGCGGCAATTCCGGTGCCGGCCTGCGCGATACCTTCCGTCAGTTCGGTTTCCAGCGTCGCCGAGGCGTCCTTGACCGCGGACGCCACTTTCGCTGCGCCCTCGCCGATCGCGCCCGTGGCCTTCGTGACGAACTGCAAGTGGTCCGCCTACAGCTCGTCGAGCGTTTTGGTCACCGAGCCCGTGGCCTCCGTCATCGCTGTGCCGATCTGCGGCACCTTCGACGGCGTTGGCTCGAGCGAGACGCCCGCGAGGTCGATCGTGCCCATCGTTAACTCGATCTGCTCCAGTGTCTGGTCGATTTCAGGAAGCACTTCGGCACCCTCGATCTGCAGTTCTTCCAGTGCGGGCAACACCGGGAGTGCCGTGGGACGCGGGGGCGCTTCGTCAAGGCTCACCAGCACGACGGAGTCCGGCACCGGTGCGGCGGCAACAGGGCTTAGCGGCCACCCACCGGCCACAGCAGGTGGATCGCCCTCCGCGACGAGCACCTCGCCTCGCGCCACTTTTCGCGCCAACAGGTGGAGCACCTGCTGGTCCGAGCAGGCCGAGACGTCCAGGGATTGTTCGCAGCGGTGCAGGCCTGCGCGCAACTCCAGGACTGCCGCAGCGTCGGTCAGCCAATGTTGCAGGTAGGCGTGCGCCTCATCGGCAAGGGTGAACGGCAGCGCAGGCGCGATCTCGGCCAGGTTGCCGACGCCGAACCGGTCGTACAGCCGCACCGCCACAGAAAGACGGTCGATGGCGGCCAGCGGCGCGACCATGCCCGCGAATCAGCAGGCCATCACGGTCATGCCCAGGCGATGCCGGAGGTGACCACGCCTCCGCGCGTCGACTGTTTGTGGATGCCCCGTGCGTGCATCAGGAGGCCCTCGATGTAGGCTTTGTCGTTGCCGCGCCGCGCAGTGTCTGTCGGAGCTGGGGAAGGCACGGACATTTTCGCGCTGAAACTGAACCCGCAATCCTTCAGGTAGCCGTAGCCATACTGCTTCAGCCGGCTGAAATACGCCGTACCCGCGTCGAATTCCTTTTGGCCCACCAAGGCGCTACCCGTCTGGGGCACGCCAGGAACCGGGATATCGCTGATCATGCTTTGCAGCTGCCATTGGCTGCCGCAGATTCCGGAGTTGAGCGTGAGGATGGCGATCAGCGGGCTTGCATTGCAGCCTTCCTGAAAAAACTTCTTGAATTCCCCGAGGTCGTGAATCAGGCCGCCGGACTTGTGGACCGCGCGCGTTGTTGCGCCCCCGGTAAATTCGACCCGAGGTCGTCCCTGGGCGTCCAAGCCTCCGAGGTCGCGCGTTGCCAGCTCGGACGTTCTGGCGGTCCGCTTGCGCTCCTCCAGGAACTTGAGTCTGGCCTGCAAGAGGAACAGCTTCACCGCACCCAGCTCGACCAAGCGCATGACCAGCTTGATGACCCATTCGACGCCGGTCGCCATGGCGCTCACGAGACCCTGGATTCCCGGGATGGTTGCCGCAAGCGCCATCTGGATGGCGCCCTTGATCGTCACCCACAAACCGGAAAGAATGTCGCGGGTGAGGAGTTTCTCGATGCGGGCCGCCAGCAGGGCCGGATGCCCCTCGGTGATCCGGATCTTGCGGCGCTCCATCCAGGCGCCCACTTTCATCTTGATCGCGTTGAACGACTTGCCGATACCGACAGCCAGGTCGATGCCGGCGCCCACGAAGGGAACCGCCGCGGCCGCGCAACTCTTCACCACGGCGCAGACCAGGCCCTTGATCGTGTCCAGCCCCACCGTGACGGGGGACTCCATCATTTCGGCCAGCTTGCCTTTCAGCCAGTCCACCAGCTTCTTGACGAGCCACGTCAGCGCCTCGATGACCTTCCCCATTGCATCGGTGAAGGCCGCCCCGACGAGGACGGCGCCACTGAGCGGCGCAAAGGCAGTCGCCAGCACGGGGCGTTTTTCCATCGCCTTGAACGCCTTGAGCGTCAGCGGGAACCCATAGTCGCTTTGTGCGGCCTTGGTGGTGATCGAGCGCGTTCCGGCACGCAGGTGATTCATGTTGCCGACCGCGCACGGCGGGCCCTTCCCGCCCCAATCGGAGGTTAGCGGCGGCGCCAAGGGGATCGCGGTGCCGCCGTGCACCGTGACGTTGCGCGTCCCGTGCCGCGCCGCCGTGCGAGCGCGAGTCGGCGCGTTATAGGCATCGATTGCGATCCCGGCCAATCCGGTGCCGACGGTGCTCGCATAGCCATAAGTGTCGGAGATGCTCACGTCCTGGCCGAGCACCGTCATTGCATTCTTGTCCACCTTGTCAACGTCGTGGATTTGGGAATAGTTGGTTCCCAGCCCGGCGGCCAATGCCCCACCCACGGCACCCACGCCTTCCAGCGCAATCGACGCGACGTTCATGTCGATGTCGATGTTTCCCAGCAAGTACAGCACTCCGTAACGCGAGTGCGCATTGTCGGCCTCGATCTGCGCCTTGGTTTTGACGATCGCCGGGGCGGGTTTGTAGACCAGGCCGTAGATATGCTGGATCAGGCCTCCACTGACCTTGTCGCGTTCGAGCTTGCTCCAGTTGGCGCCGTGCTCGCTGTAGTATTTTTCTATGACGGTCTGGAGTTGCGCCCGGTACTTTTCCTCGACAGCATCCGACGCGGTACGGCTGTTGTACCAGCGTGTGTACGCCTGGTCCATTTCGAGCGTGGTGCCGCTGCGGCTGCTGAACATCAGCGAGGTGCGCTTCACCCATTCCACGGGAGGAACGACCCCAAGGGTTTTTTTCTTCGTTGCCATACGTATTCCTTTCGTCAGTACGAGGTCGGATTGGCCGAAAAAACACTAGCGGCGCGCGTGACGCCATTGCTCATTGAGGCGTGTCCTTGATGCCGAGGAGCGAGAAGAAGCGGGTGATGTCGCCCTCCTCGCGCACGACTTCCTGCATCAGATCGGCGAGGGACATGCGGCCCCAGGACACGGCTCGCTTGATCAGGTACGGCGTCGGGCTGTGCGGCTCGGTCTTCTGCAAATAGGCGGCGACGGCATCCAGCAGGCGGTACGCCTCTTCGCGGTTGGTAATGGGCCCCGCACGAAGGGCAGGTTCCGCACCGCCGGGCTCGGCGGCACGCTGGGAACTGGCTGTGTCCATGGTGGGGCTCCGGTCATCCAGATTGGCAGGGAGGGTAGCTGGCGCTGCAGCCTCTGCTGCCGCGGGGGCGCCCGCGGCGAGGGCCGGCTCACGTCCGCCAATCAGGCTGTGCGCGGCGCGTTCGAGGCGGCGCAGCATTTCGCCAACGCGCGCGACGCTTGGCGCATTCGCGCCCATTTTCTCGTCCAGCTGCTGTGCGAGAACGTCCCACTGCGCGGCGGCTTCCTGAAACCTGCCCCGCATCGCGATCAGTGACGGCAACGCCTTGCCCGCCGCATTGCTGTTCAGGTCGTCGCGCGTGAGCGGTTTCTCGCCCAGCGGATCGCCGGCCTTCGGGGCCGCCGCCTTTTGCTCTCCTGCTACGGCCTGGTCCCAGACCGCGAGGGTGACCACCGAAGGAACCCGGTCGGGGACCTTCAGCAGCGCAATATTGAGCAGTAGCGTGACAGGGAGGTTTTCATTGATCCAGATGAATGGCGCCGCGCGCGCGTCGTCGTCGCCGTCTTCGATCTGGGGATGCGCCGAATCCCAGAACCTCTCGACCATGCCGGCCAGCAGGCTTGCTCCGGCAATGAATCCTTCGACCTGGTGCAGGTGGATCCATGCCTCGCAAAGCCAGGCAGCAACCTGGAAATCCTTGGAATGGGACTGCAACGTCTCCACGCACTTGGCCTCGGCCAGCGGCCAATCGGCTTTCTTGAGAGGCCGTTCCCAGACGCCCATCGGCAGATTCGGGTTCTCTTCCTCGCGCGCCTGCCTTATGGCCGCATAGATCGGCTCGTAGCGCACCGAGCGTCCCGCGGGCTGGGCTCCGCCCAGGGGCGCGAGCAGCGCGTCGATATCGGGAACGAATGCCGGTCGATCCATGTTGCTATTGGCCTTTGAGGTCCGGCGCACGGCTGGGGAATGCCGCGGGCCAGAACACGGGCGTGCGCTTGCCGACGGGCGACAAGGTGAGCCGCAGGTAGACGCGGGCATGACTCTGGATGTCCTGCGCGGGCGCCTTGAAAATCGCGGCGTTCGTGGACGTGACCATCGGGAACTCCATCCGGAGCAACTGCGAACGTCCCTCCACGCGCGTCGCGGCACCGCCGTCGCGCAGGGCCTGGATCATGCGCAGCAAAGCCCACGTGTCCGCGAAGCGGTACACCACGGTCTTCCCGTCCGCCGTCATCTGCGGCTGCTGCGGGTCCATGACCGCGACCATCGGGGAATCCTTGGCCAGCCGCAAGGTGAGCGTAATCGGCGTGCCGGGTTCCCAACGCAGCGGACGGGGCGCGTCGCGCAGCTTGAGGGTCTGCGATCCGACCTCCAGCGTCCAGTCGATGATCTTGTTGCCTTCGATTTCGGCGCCCTGGTTGGCGCGGAACTCGACGGCCATGTCGTAACCGGCGACCGCGCCCTCCTCGGTCGGGAACAGCGGCGCCATGAAGCCCTTTACCTGGTCGAACTGTTCGGCGAAGCGGCGCACCGGGCCCAGGTTGATGGCGCCCCGCCCGCTCGTGGGCGTCTGCTTCAGGATGCGGTTGATCCTGTCGAAGGCCTTGGTCATCTGGCCCACGTCGTCGAGGTCGGCGTCCGCGACTTCCTTGGCATTGGATTGCGCAAATGGCATCCGGCTCGCCAGCAGGCGATTGAAATTGGACGAGAACGAGGTCCAGAGATCCTGAAGTTCGCCCGCGTGCAATTCAGTGCACCGCGACACGAGGGCCGTATAGACCTGCAAGTGGCGCTCCCCGAAGTAATCCGCCGGCCGGCTTGCGGGCGCCTTGCCGGCCAGTTTTTCCGAACAGGTGGTGCGGTCCACGTCGGCGGCTACGCCGATCAGGAATTGCTCGTACGCGCTCAGGCTGCCGTTCGGGTTCTTCAGGCGATAGCGTTCGAGTTCACGGTTGATCGCATACCAGCGCTGCGCCAGCTGGGAATTCCGTGCGGGTCCATCCAGCGCCGTAACGTAAATTTCGGCCTGGCGGCCGAGCGCTTCGGCGCGACTGAATTGCAGCGCGAGGTACTGCATCAATCCCCCCGTGTCCTGTACGCCGAAGGCCTGCAGCACCGGCCCGCGGTCGCCTGTCCAGTCGGTGAAGTCGCGGCCGCGCAGCGAATAAAGCTCGGTCTGGTTCAGCTTCGCATCCATCTGGCGCAACCGCAGGAAAGCATCGTGCGAGACGAGAGTGCGCACGCCGTCGGCCTTGGCCGGCGCGCCCGTCGATGCCAGCAATTCCTGCAATTTGACCAGCCGGGTCCTCGCGGCGTCGAAAGCCGTCGCATCGTCCAGCGCAGCGGAATCGGCACGGTCGGTAATGGTGACCGAATCGATCACGTAGTCAGTGATGAGGCGCGCAAACTGCGCGTTGACGAACGTCGAAATGCTGCCGCGCACGGGCGCGGGAAATTTCGCCATGCCATCGGCAAAGAACGTCTTGTGGGGTTCCGCGAGCGCGAGTGCCTGGTCCAGCTTGGCCGTGTTCCAGGTGAGGACGCCCTCGGCCGGCGGGGCCGGAAGATCGCGATCGGTCGTTGCAGCCATGAACGGCTGCGCCAGCAGGCCGGTCAACGCGTCCCGCAGGGCGAGCCGGTCCGGCGCGACGACGAATCGTGTCTCCTTGTCGTTCCAGGCGATGCTCGAGGGCCCTCCCGGTCCGAAGCGCGAATTGAACTCGACGCGGAACTTCTGGAGCTCGCCGATCGCGTGCTGGCGCGCGGCATCCGCTGCCTCCTGTCCCAGCAGGCGGCGCGACTGCGTGATGCGCGCGAGCAGTGCATCGTACGTGGGGCCCAGGTCGAGCGAGGTTTGGCGCATCCAGGCACCCTTGCCGCCGCTCACCAGGATTTCCTCGTCCCGAATCAGCGAAACGATCTCCTGGTAGCCGCGCACCGTATCGCCAAACCCTGCCTGGCTGCCGTCGGCGGCGAACAGTCTTGCGCCCTGGTAGGACAGCTGCCGTTCCGTCACCAGCAGGTCGTTGTTGGTGAACAGCCGCTGATCCAGCGCCGTCATGCCTTTGTCCAGCGTGCACCGTACGGCTTGCCGGATATGACCCACGCTGATGGCGGCGGGCGACAGCCGGGCGGCGTTGTCGCTGTGGAAGTAGCGAATGCTTTGCGAAAGGTCCCCGGGCAGCTCGGCTCCCAACGTGTACTTCACGAGCAGGCGCAGGTCGTCGGACTCGGTAGGGCTCGGCTTTTGCAGCCGCACCATCGCCAGCATGGCCTGGTCCAGCCGGTCCACGGCCGCGAGGTACTCGCTCATCGCGCCAAGTTCCGGCAGGTCTTCGACCATCACGCTGGCCTTGCGGGGCAACTTGGCGATGGCGTTGAAGCCGGCCGGCACGGCACAGTCGCCGCCAATGACCAGCTCCGACGTACTGGCGTCCTGGACCACGCCGGTCAGTTCGGCGGCACGCGTATAGAGTTCGCGGCGCAGCGTCCTGATCGCCAGTTCGCCGAATTCGCGTTTGATCCGGTCGGCCACGCGCGCATCGAGGTCGTCGAAGATGCTCCAGGCGCCCGGCATGAAGAACGTCCACGGGCGCTCGGAATCCAGCCGTTCGATCTTGGACAGCAGTGACAATGTCTTTGCGTGGTACCACTCCGGCGGCACCGCTTCACCCCGGTCGCTGGCGCGCGCCCGGTAGTTGGCATCCTGCTCGATCTGGGTGAGCTCGTTCGCGAGCTCGGGGTTGCGCCGGTGCAGCTGGACGCCCGCGACGATAAGACCCGCTGTCCATCCCCCCAGTACGATCGCAGCGCCCCATTGGGCCGCCCGGCTGAACGCCGGCCTGCTGAGTTGCTGGCGCGACGGGCGGGCGACGCCGTACTCGAGGAAGATCTTCTTTTCGAACAGGTCGCGCAGGAACACCGGCTCGCGCATCAACTGGGAAACCAGTTCGACCTGCGCATCCGAACCGGCTTGAGCGCCCGCTCCGAGCGCGCCCTCGGCAACGGCCCCTGCCTTTTGCGCCGACTCGCTGCTGTCGCCGGTCAGGTAGATGCCGCGAAAGAAGAACGGCTCGTGATAGGCACTGGGCCGCATCAACTCGTCGACGTATGCTTGCAGCGATGCCCGGATCGCGTCGATCCGCGAGGGCAAGAGGAAGAAGCTGCCCGTTTCGGCGTGGCCGTTGTCCAGCGCGAACAGCTCGGCGGAGGCGTCCGAAACCGTCCGGACCACCCCGTCCATCGCCTCGCCGACCCAGTCGCCCACGTAGGTGGTGGACAGGTCGTAAGGCGACGACCAACCCAGGATGCCCGCGCGAACGGGCTCGGGCAGCGCCCTCGCGAACGCCGAAAAGCCCTCGATCTGCTCGCAATCGGAAACCACCACATAGACGGCGAAACGCATGGCGAAGCGGTTTTGCGCGAGCCACAGGCGCCGATGCGACAGGCGCGCGAGCTTGGCGAGCTCGAGCAAGGCGTCGGCGCTGTTCGCCATCAACAGCGGAGCGGGCACCGTGATCACCACGGAATCGAAGGGGCGTTGCGGCCGGTAATTGCGGCACAGCCCGAGGAACTCGTCCCATGGCCTTTGCGCGCTGTCTTCATCGTCGGGCGAGCCGAGGTAGGCGCCCTGCATGTCGATCACCACGCCCTTGTCGAAGAAATGCCAGGAAATCCCCTGGGCCGAAGCCGCCGACGCCGCCTCGGTGCTCAGCGCGCTGGCGACGCCGGACTGCTCGATCGGGAGTTGCCGGTTCTCCATGCCTTCGTTCAAGACAAGAACCCATGGGATCTTGTAGCGCTCGCCGCGCGCGGCAATGTTGGTCTCGATCAGTTCCACCGCCTGACGGAACGAGGCGCGCAGGGAATCGAAGCGCAGCTTGACGATCTTGGGATCTGCGCCCGGCTTCGCCTCTGCGCGACGGATGGCGACATACAGCACCAAGCCCAGGATCGCCAGCAGGACGACGATCAGCAGGGCCAACGAGGCCAGGAACAAGTTGTCCTTCAGCATGGCGCCGCTCCCGGCCGGCATAGCGAGCGCGCCATCACTTGGTGGCCTCCATGGGGACCGCTCGGCCCGTCTGCAGCACGTGGCGCACCGGCCACGACTGCCACAGCCAAAGCATCTCGGAGATGGCCAGCAGGGCCAGCATCGCCAGCAGGAACGTCACCGTCCAGCGGCTCAGCGTGGGCATCTTGCGCGGCTCGATGTGCGACAGCGTGCTGGCATAGGCGCGTTCCGAAAGGACCCGGTCGCGGCCCGAAAAGTCGGCTCGCCGCTGGTAGACGAACTGGAACAGCTCTTCCCGGTAGCCGGCCAGCCGGCCCTCGTCAGCCACGCCGCGGAACTTGCCCTGGAACCCGAGGGCCAATGCGGCCAGGTAAAGGCTGGCGAGACTGCGCAGCGACGGTTCGCGGTGGGACAGCACGGTTTCAATGCGCTCGAATACGCGATCGCCGGCGACGCTCGTGCGAAACAACGAGGCTTCGAGCAGGTGCGCCGTCCACGCTTCGCGCCCGACCCACTGGGTGTTCAGGAGAATCTCGTCGGCCAGCGCGGCTTTCAGGTAGCGGCTGTCGGCGATGCTTTCCATCTCGAAGCGGTTGCCTTCGCGCTGCGACTCCAGTGACTGGAGCTCGATGAGGTTTTCCAGGTGCTTGCCCACGCTCTGCGCGGCCTGGTCGGGATCGGTTTCCCGCATCTCGATCGCCCGCGTCTGGGCCTTCGAGACTTCGTCGAAGAAGGCCCGAAACTGCTTGAGCAGATGATCGTCGTCCAGCTTGTCGCGGGTTTGGCGTGCCATGTGGGTCCCTGATCGCGTACTGCTTCAGCCCTTGACGAACAGGACCATTTCCTGCGGTCGTTGGGCCGTCACGCTTTCGGCGGAATTGCTGACAATGAGGGGTTCGTTGGGCAGGGTGAGCGTCGGGCTGGCCTGGATCGAGAACAAGGTGTAGCCCGAACTCGCGCGTACGCCCAACTCGTCGGAGGATTCGATGTGGGAACGGGTCGCACCCAGCACGCGGCGCTCGCGCAGCGACCCGTATGCCGACTGCGACCCGACGATCGCGCCGCTCATCCAGGCGATCAGGTCCTTTTCGGGCCGACCGCGCAGGCCCAGAACCAGGTTCTGCGTCAGCCAGTCGGGCTGCAGCGCGAGCTCGAACGCGCCATATCGGAATTCGAACTTGTGCTCGCGGTATTCCTGGCTGACTTCCTGCAAGGAGTCGTGCAGCGCGGCGATCAGCGGCCGGAAAACCGAGACCGGGTCGGCGTGGTCGTATTCGGGCGGCACCGGCGGCAGCGCGCCCGGCTTAAGCATGCTGAGCGGCCCCAGCAGTCCGCACAGCGCCATGTAAAGCGCGTACGGGTGCACGTGCGGTGTCCGCAGCACGGCCTCGATCTGCGGCAGGCCGGACAGAAGGTTGCCCAGCCGCTCGCGTTGCTCCATGTACGCGAGCCGGTCTTCGGTCCTCGACGAGGGGACCGCTGTCTGCTTCGCCACGAAGGCCGCCTTGCCGCGCAATTGGCCGACCAGCGCGGAAACCTTCTCCCACAATTCGCCCTCCTTGGGCATCTCGAGCAACGGCGGAAGCGGGTCGCCGACCTTGATCAGCTCGTTGTCGTTGAAGAGGGTCCCGAGCCGGATGCTGGTGTACATGCCAGAGGGGACATTGCCGGCCACGAGGGCAAGATTGGGCAGCAAACGCGGAATGTCGGCTGCGAGCGCATCGGAGACCTCGTCGTCGACTGGCGCCGTGGCCACCGACCTGAACCGGCTGGGCGCGCCGGGATCGCGCATGTTCTTGTTGATCGGCAGGACCAGGAAGAAGTCCACCGGTCCGTCACCCAGGGCTTGCGCGAATGGTGCCAGGTCAAGCTCGAGGCTGCCGTGCATCGGGTTGTCGGCCGCGAAGCTGACCGCGGTGCCGTCCGGCATGATGGCTTCGAGTTCAAGCACGCGTACCAGCCCAGCCGGCACGAGCGCGTTGTCGATCCGCAGACGGCGAATTCCCCATGCGAAAGGCGCGGCCAGCAGGGTGTGGGAGGCCACGAGCGTGTCGACACGCGCCGATGCGAGCTGGAAATGCTGCGGCGACAGCAGCATGCCCTCATGCCACTGGATTCGGTCCTCGACGACGAGTGATCTAGACATGGCGCATTGTCATCTGGATGGATGCCTGTTCATTGGGGTGGCTTGGCGACCGAGACCGAGAAGGAACGCGCATCCAGCCGCACCACAATGTCGCCCTGCAACTGGTCCACCTTCGCGCGATGCTCGCCCGGGGTAAGGTAGTCGGCGAAGACGAACGCGCCGATCTGCCGCACCGGCGCAAAAGCGGTTCCTGCCAGTTTGACGGTCATCCCCGGCGGGACTTCCAAGCTTTGGATGCTCAGGCCCTCGGGAAACGTCTTGGCCAAGTCGGCGCGCGAGGCGAACCACTTGGAGGCGGGCATCGAGGAAATCACCGCCAGCATGGCGTCATCGCGGACCTGGACGACGTCCAGCGCGACGGGGGTGTTGAGGTTGGCATCCGGGGCCGCGACCACAGTGAGGCCATCCCAGTCGAGGCGACCGCCCGAGGGGACCACCACCTTGGCGAGCTTGCTGATGGTGCTGCAACCCGCAAGGCCGGCAAAGAGGATCGCCACGGCGAAAAGCCGCAGCCATTTCAAATCGGAAAGGAATGCCCCCACCGGAAGTGCCTGCGCCGACCGCTCGGCGCATCGGATGGAGAAAAGGGTCGCCATGAAGTTATCTCATTCCTACGCCGATCCCCACCAGCGTAATCAACATTCCTGCCAACAATCCCAGGCTCAGAGCGATCGCAGCGCTGGCGCGTGAAAAAACCAATCTGACAGGCTCCTGCGATGTTATGTCCCGGGCGGGGCTTGAATCAATACGCTCGGAGGGTAGACCTGCAGAAACAAGCACGATCAAGACGCATGCAAACAACAGCGTGAGCAAATTGCGCGGCGCATCGCAGAGAAGATCGATGGCGACGAGCAAGGCCAGCGCCGCCTCGACGGGCAGATGAAGCAGGGTTAGCAGCGAGCCGGCGAACATCACGGAGGCCGTACCGGTCGTCCCGGCCGAGGCGAAGGCCGCCATCGAGGCGGCCACGCAGATCAGGCCCAGTTCGCGCGGCGCCAGAGGCTGGCCATAGACATTGGAGACGAATACCGCCAGAACGGCAAAGTAGGCGGCAGCGCCGGCGCGCAGGAACACGGAAGACGTCGGGATGATCAATTCCACGATGCCGCGGCTGAACCCCAGGCGGGAACTCATGGCCTCGATCGAGTCGGGAATCGTCGCCGTCGCGCTGCCCGAGGCAAGGCTGATCAGCGCCGGCGTCTTCAGCGCCGCCAGCACGGTCGCCGGCGGCAACCCCGATCGCCGGCAGATCAGCGCGAATGCGGCCGTCGAGAGCAGCGCTGCGACCGCGAAGAATGTGGCCAGGAAGCTTCCCATAGCATGCAAGGTGCGTGCATCGGTGTTCGCGGCAAAGTACGCGGCCATCGCGAAGGCGAAGAACGGAATGAAGACATTGACACGGGAGATGATCGATTCCAGGGCCCGGTAAATGGCTTCGAAAATCCCCACCAGGGCGTTCGTCTTCTCGCGCAGCATGCTTGCAAAGGCAAGCCCGAAGAGGATCGCGCACATGAGGATGCCAAGGGGCTGTCCTGCCACGAGGACGCGGAAAAAGTTGTCCGGGATGACTTTCGCGAGGGCGCTTTCATCGGCCGCATCGTCGGCCTGCGTCGGTTCGTAGCGCGCGATTCGCGAATCGGCGGCCTCGCCGCCGGATTGCTGGACCAGCATCCCGAGGTATTGCATATCGGTCTGGCCAATGCCCTTTCCGGGCGCAGTCAGGCTGGCGACCAGCGTGCCCGTGACAGAACAGACCAGGACAAGCGCCAGCGACAAGCCCGCGATGAACAGAGCGCGGCGGCCCGGCCGCGGCAAGGCAAGCGTCTGGCGCAACCCGAAGAAAGTGGCGACGACCAGCAACGGTAGCGCCGCCATGTTGATCAGCGTGAGATAGATCCGGCTCAGGACGAACAGCGGCTCCCCCGCCGATGGGGCAAACCAGCCAAGCACCCCTCCGGCGGCAAGGCAAACCAGCAGGGCCAGAGAACTGGTGGGCAGGCGCGTCATGATGCCCATTCCGACCCGTTCCACCCTCGCTCGAGGGCGTAGGCAACACTGGCCCGGGCCAGCTCGAGGGAGCTGTCGATCAAGGCGAGGCCATGGACTTCGGCCTGCCGGGCGGCAATGGGGATTTCCGTGCAGCCCATGATCACCGCGTGGGCTGCGCCTTTCGCGGCCTCCTCGCAGGCGCGCTCGAAATGCTGCGTGCCGGCGGCGAAGTCGCCGGCTTTGATCGCATGAATGCACTTGTCGACATGGTCCTGGCCTTCCGCGGGATCCGGCAACACGTAGTCGATGCCGCGCCGCGCCAATTCGCGCTGGTAAAAACCTGACGCCAGTGCGCCGCGGGTCGCGAAGACGGCGACCCGATCGCGATGGTCGGCGGGAATGGCCTCGACGCAGCACCGCGCGATATGCAAGATCGGCACCTTGCTGCTGCGGCTCAATTCGTCGTACCAGTGGTGCGACGAATTGCAAGGGATCGCGATCACCCCCACCGGGATGTCGTTGAGCAGCCGGATGCCCGCCAGCAGTTGCGGCAACGGGTCGCGGCCATGGCCCAGGATGGCACTGGAGCGGTCGTGCACGTGCGGCAGCGAAGCGACGATCACCGGCAGGTGGTCCTGGTCGCGCCCGGCGGGGGTCAGCTGGACGAGCTTGTCCATGAAATCCACGGTGGCCGATGGCCCCATGCCGCCCAGAACGCCGATGCGAGACAAGCCGTGCTCCCTAGATCTTCAATGGCCGGGGGCAGATCAGCGAAACCGCGGCGTTGTTGCCGATCACCAGAACGAGCGTGCGCAACATGTCGCAGATCGGATCGACCGCCAGGAACAGGATGAACACCGCTTCGAACGGCAAGCCCAGGTAGCGGCAGGTGAGTCCGACCAGCGAGACGGTAAGCAGGCCCGTCATCCCCGCGGATGCGAACCCCGCAAGGATCGACGCGGACATCACGACGGCGAGTTCGGCAGGCCCCAGCGACTTGCCGTAAAGCTGCGCGACGAACATCGTCGCAGCAACGTAGTAGATCACCGGCCCGACCCTCAGCAGCGAAACAGTGAGCGGCACCATGAGCTCCACGCGTGAGCGCGCAAATCCCAGTTGGTCGGCAAGGCTCTCGATCATGCTCGGCATGCAGGTGGCGCTGCTGCGCGTCGCCAGGGCCAGGGCGAATGGCGCCTGCAGCGCCTTCAGCGTCTGTCCCAGGCTCGAATTGGAACGCTTCCAGATGATGATCGTGGCCAGCGTCAGGGCCAGCAGGGATGCGATGAAGAAGGCCAGCACGAATTGCGCCATCGCCTGCAGGGGGCCGATACCGGTCTTGGCCATCTGGGCGGCGCTCATGCAAAAGAGGATGATCGGCAGCGGATAGTTGAGCCACCGCATGAGGATCTGGCAGGAGTTGTAGATGGTCTCCAGCGACTGGGTCAGCCCGTCGGCCACGCGCGTGGGCACCTGGCCCACCGCAAAGCCGAACAGCAGCGCGAAAACGAGTGCCTTCAGGGTGTCGCCGCTGGCCAGCGCGGCAAAGATATTGGACGGCACCAGACCCACCAGCACCTCCGCGAACCCAACCGTCTTGACCGGCTCGTCGACGCCCTGGACGTTCATCGCCGTGTCGCTGGAGTTCAGGTCATTGCCGACGATCTTGCCGAAAGTCTGCATGGTCTGCTGCGACAGGTTTTCGCCGGGACGCGTGGCCAGCAAGGTGAGCATGCCCAGCAGGGCGACCACCAGCGAGAAGGCGGCGAACACCATGCCGACCCGGGTCAACAGCCCTCCCGAGCCGCCATCTCGGAACAGCCGCTGCAAACTGAAGATCACGGCCGACACCATGAACGGCAGCGCGATCATCTTCAGCAGGTCCACATAGATCTCGCCGACGAAGCCCAGCGTCCGGCCGGCGCCCGGTGCGTACATGCCCAACATGAAGCCGCCCGCCAGGCTGGCAACCACGACCCAGGGATTGAGGGCGAATGCGTAAATCTTCTGCGATGTAGTCATCGAATGCTCCGGCTTCAGTGGTCCAAGGCCTGCAATACCTTGTCGATGGTCAGCTTCTCGGCGCTTTGCGACAGGTACTGGTCGACGAAGGCGAGCAGGACCGGGTCCTGGATGCTCACGGCAATGCCCAGCGTGTCCTCGAGATCCTTGAAGGTAACCGTGCGCAGCGTCAGCGAAGCGGTGGGGTCGATCTTCAGGACGCTCTTGACCTCGAACTCGTCACGATAGGCCGCGATGACTTCGCCCTTGCTCACCGCCCGCAGCAAGTCGCCCCAAGTCGGGTAAGCGCGCAGTTCCGCCAGCGGGAAGTAGCGCCCGGCATAGTCGGCGAACGATGAATTGGCGATCACGCCCAGCGTGCCCCTGAAGTCGCGGATGGCGCTCGGGACCGACCGGCCCTTTGCGTACTCCGCGAACTTCACCCGGTTCAGGATGAAGGCGTGGTTCAGCCGGAGATAGGGCTGGGTGAAGCTGATCTTCTGTGCCCGGGCCAGTGTGCGCGACAGCTTGCTGACGCCCAGGTCGGCATCCCCCCGCGCGACGACGTCGACCACGTCGTTGAACGACTGTGCGCTGCGATCGAATCGGACCGCGACCTTCAGCTCGCGAGCGATGGACTTGGCCAGGTCCACTTCGAGCCCGGCCAGCTCGCCATTGCTCTTCTTGTAGAAAAACGGCGGCGTATCCACACCGAGCATGGCAACGACCAGTTCGCCGCGATTGAAGATGCGCGCGATCTCGGGTGCGAGTTGCCGCCCGTCCGACACGGTCACCAGTTCGCGCCCGCCTGCGGTCCTGGGCGGCACCACCTTGTCGGCGTTCGCAGACGCCGGCGCCGCGGGGGGGGCGGGCGGGCCGGCGGCCCACGCGACGCCGGCATGGACGCCCAATGCCCAGACAACAACCAGCGCAAGGGCTCGCGACCAGCGCTTTCGGCCGGCGGCACCGCTGGAACATTCCGTCGTTCTAATCATGCTCGATACTTCTTTCTTCATTTGGTAGTCGGTGCCGCGGAGGCGGCTGCCGGAGCCGGCGGGGCGACGGGCGTGGCCATCGCCGGAGCCACGGGCGCCGCAGCGGCCGCTGCCCGGTCGACGTCCGGGCCCATTCGTTTTCCGATTTCCATTCCGGCGACGAACAGCAGCAACGCGAGCATGGTGAGGCAGAAAGCCACCAGGACCATCATTCGGGACGTCAGCGATAGCGTGTATTGCATGGATCGGCCTTTTCTCTCTAGGGAATCATCACGGTGAACTGCCCGGGCACGAGAACCTGGATCACGCCGCCCCACTGGCACATCAGCTTCGATGTGTTATCCAGAGAAGGCATCCCGCCCAGCAGGACGGTGGCTGCGCCCGGCATCCAGGGCGCCGAGGTCACGGGAATGCACGGCATCGGCGTGAACGCGCCCAGGGCCGCCGCGGTCGCCGCGGCCACCATCGGGTTGGCCGTGGAATTGCACATGCCGAAGGGCATCACGTTGACGAACGGAACGTGATCCATGATGTTGGCCGCCGGTGCTCCCGTCATGACGCGATTGACGGGCAACACCGTGAGCGGGCTGGGCGCGACGCCGAAGCTGCATTGGAGGTTGGCGCCGGCGCAAACGTGCATTGCCATGTTCAGCCCTTCACCAGCTGTTCCAGCCGTTGCATGAGCGTGGCCTTGGCCTGATCGCGCACCTCGACGCCCTTGCTGTCGAAACGCTGGGGTGCCGCGACCGGCTTGCCGGCCCGGTACAGGATGCGTTCCATCACCTTGCCGTCGGGCCAATACCGCGTGAGTGGCCCTTCGAGCAGGTTGTCCTTGTAGATTGCCCGTTGCACGATCACGCCGTCCCGGTCGTAGAGGGTGGTCTCTCCTTCGAGCTTGTCCTGATGAAAGCGCGCCCGCCGAACCACCCGGCCTTCGCTGAGAAACACGGACTCGCCTTCCAGCTTGCCCTGGAAATAAGTCTGGCGGCTGGCGATGTCGCCCGATTCGGCATAGCACACCGTCTCGCCGTGGAGAACACCCGCCGCAAAGTTCTGCACGGCAAGCAGGCGCCCATGCATGTAGACCCGCGTGATGCCTTGTTTGACGCCTTTGACAAACGTCGCTTCCTGCGCAAGGGCGCCCTCTTCGTCGTGGACCTTCAGCACCCCGTCCAGGGCCCCCTTGTCATAGTGCGCCTGGACCTGCTTGCTTCCGTTTGGCGCGAAGGCCGTCATGTCACCGTGCAGCGCGCCGTCGACCATGCTGGATCGATGCGTGAGCGCGCCGGCCGCACTGAGCTGCTCGTGCTGCACGACTGCGCCTCGGGCGGCAACGGTCGCCGATCCCGCGCCCGTCGCGGCGATTGCAGCGGTGGTGAGCTGTGCCTTGTCCATATCAGTTGATCTTCACCAGGCCGCCCTTGAGCGTGAGCATCCCGCCGCCATCGACGGTCTGCGTCGCCGACGCCTTGCTGGTGACCATGGCGGCCTCGCTGTCCAGCGTCGTGCCCGCCTTGTTCTTCATGCCGGTACCCGCCTGGTTGGTCAGGTCCATGCCGGCCTTGTTGGTCAGCGACGTTCCCGCCTCGTTCGTCAGTGCGGTGCCGGCCTTGCTGCTCAACGCGGTCCCGGCCTCGATCGTGAACGAAGTGCCCGACTTGATCGAGATCGACCCGGTGACGTCGATCACGAGGTTGCCGCTGACCTTCAACTGGTAGTTGCCGGTGACGGTCTGCTTGAAGTCGGCCTCATTGGTATGCGATTCGTTGCCCGTCACCGTGAGGTCGCGCGTGCCCTTGACCTTGTGCGTTTCCTTGCCGGTTTGCACGTCGACAGTGCGGTCGCCCTTCTTCACGGTATGCGTTTCCGCGCCGGCGATCACCGTGGTGGACAGGTCGTTCT
>Ga0157376_10000665_pt1 | contig 22258 bp, 23 predicted proteins | sample M45metaG_FD_121801 | JGI IMG/M metagenome (GOLD analysis project Ga0157376, IMG submission 121801) | Miscanthus rhizosphere microbial communities from Kellogg Biological Station, Michigan, USA - M4-5 metaG | ecosystem: Host-associated > Plants > Roots > Rhizosphere > Soil | place: USA: Michigan... | reverse complement strand
GCGTGGCACTTGCCGCGGTAAGCACGGTTGGCTTCTCCGGCTTTTTATTTGGACCTCCCGTGATCGGGTTTATCGCGCACGAAACAGGATTGCGGTTAGCGCTTGTGCTGGTTCTAATTTTGGCAGTTGTAATTGCAATATTGGCAAGCAGAATGAAGACAAATAAGGAACGCTAACAGGCCATCTAAAATCAACAATCCACAATCAACAATCTAATTCAACTGCGGATCTATCGGATAATTGATCATCGCCTCATAATCTCCCCCAAGTAACTTAATTGAATCCTTCCAGATTTCTTCGAGCTTGCGATGGAAAACCAGTTTTCGCGTAGCCGATGCAGTAAGCCAGCTTTTTTCCTTGAGCTCGTCAGTTAGTTGACCGCCGCTCCAGCCACTATAACCAATATAAAAGCGGATCTTGCTGGTGTCAATTTGCCGTGTGCGCAGCAAATCCACAGCGATCTCAAAATCGCCGCCCCAATACACGCCGTCGATGACTTCAAAACCACCTGGAATCTTGTCGGGATACTGATGAAGAAAATGCAAAGTGTCCATTTGGACGGGCCCGCCGTAGTTTACAGGCAAATGCAGGTCGGCTAATTCAGGGACGAGTTCGTCGAGGGATTGTTCAAAACTCTTATTTAACACAAAACCAAAGCTGCCTTGTTCCTGGTGTTCACAAAGGAAGACAACGGTTCGCATAAAATTGGGGTCCTTCAGAAATGGATCCGCAATGAGTAATATGCCTGCTGCGGGTTCCTGCATCACTTCTAAATTAGAATTTAATTGGTTAATACAAAATTCCTATTGAAAGAAATCGAGGCCCCCCGATAAATGCCTGATTATTATGGATTTTTTCGCACTTTTGTAGAGCCGGAATAACTCCGGCAATTTCCATAAACCTTAGTTAAAACACCAGCCACAACTGTGACGACTGTAGCCACAGGATTATTTTTGCATATTCATGAAGAAAGTCTACACACTCATCATTTTACTGATTACGCTCACGCTCATTGGAATCATTTTTATCCAGGTATCCTGGATCAAAAATGCGATCGTAATCAGGGATGAGCAACTAACGCGCAACGTTCAGATGGCCATGAACGAAGTGGCGCAGGAATTGGTGGATCAGAAAAGCAGGATTCCTTCCATGCCCAAACTGATGCCCGACCTGCAAAGTGAAAAGCTGATGCAGATTATGCGGGCCCCCACCATCGTGCAACGATACTCTTCCTTCGAAATTCATGAAAAATTACAAAAGTCATTCGAGCGCCAGGGGCTGAAGGAGACGAAATTTGAATTTGCCGTTACGTCTACCCAAAATATTTTTACGACGGAAATGCAATCGGAGCATTTCGCGCAACTCGTCGACGATACCGTCACCAACCGCTTGTTCATTATGCCACTGATTCCACAAACGGGAACCATCGCAGAAGGATTAGCGCCGGAAGAAATGATGTTTGTGATTGTGCCGCGGGTGAAGGATTTCGTGTATCGTTCATTGGGCTGGATGATCCTGGGAGCGCTCGTCTTTACACTCGTCATTGTTACCGCTTTTTATCTGACAACGCGAACAATGCTCAAACAGAAAAAACTGAGTGAGATCAAAAGTGATTTTATCAACAACATGACGCATGAATTTAAGACACCACTGGCCACCATTTCATTGGCTGTGGATGCTATGCGGAATGAAAAAGTACTTACCGACAAAGAGAAGCTCAACTATTTCAGCGGCATAATCAAGGAAGAGAACAAGCGCATGAACCAGCAGGTGGAGACGATTTTGCAAGCGGCCCTGCTGGAAAAGCAGGAATTGCAACTCAATCTTCACCCGCAACACGTGCATGAGGTGCTGAACCGGGTGCTCGACAATTTTGCCCTGCAGCTGGAAGAGAAAAATGCCACGGTTGAGTTGAAGCTAAACGCAAAACTGGACGGCGTCGAGGCCGATGAAATCCATTTCTACAATGTCTTCAATAATCTCATCGATAACGCCATTAAGTATTCGGGCGACCACCTCGTTCTTAAAGTGAGCACTCAAAATATTTCAAGAAATATTCGTGTGCGCATTGAAGACAATGGTATTGGGATGAGCAAAGAAACAGTGAACAGGATATTTGAGAGATTTTATCGCGCACACACCGGGAACCTGCACAACGTAAAGGGGTTTGGGCTTGGACTGAGTTATGTAAAAACGGTGGTCGACGCGCATAGGGGAAAGGTGAAGGTTGAAAGTAGTGTGGGGCGGGGTAGCGTATTCACGCTGGATTTCCCGCTTTGCAAAGTTGAGGAACAGCGCGAGAAACCGAAAGATGCCGAAGAAAAAATAGAAGAAACCAGCGACCTGACAAGATCGCCGGTACTTAAAAAGGTTTAGTAACATTCAAGTTCGGTGATCGCCACCGCACCAGACGGATGTTTGAATGTTATCCTGATTTTATCTGCGATGATTTTCCCGAATTCTATTTTGTTGACTGTATTTTCCACCAGCTTCGCCGGTGTTTGAGTCACATTCTTTGGCGAGAGCCATTGATTCCCGCTTAGATATTGTATGGATAGACTGTCGGGCAACACAAAGCGTTTTCCAGCTACGTAAGGATAGATCTTGATGGATGATAATTCCTGGGCTTTACCAAAATCCAGTTCATACCAGTCTTCAGTATTCGCTGAACCTTCAGTTGACCAGACATTTTGAACTTCTGGGAAATACCAGATTCGTCCGTCTATTGCTTTGTACAGGGTGTCCGGAGTCGTATTCACCGAAGCCGAAGGGGCAGGGTACCCCGTTTTGCGAATGTTGAGTGCAAAGTTCAAGGGTTCCGGAGAAGGTTTTGTAATCACCGGCGACCCGATTTTTACTTTGTAACGATCACCGTTTTGCGTCAATGCCGCTTTCCTGCCATCTACAAACACGGTCAGGCCTTTTCCAAGCTTATATTTCATTCCCTCACGGTCATAGACAACCGAGAGGTCGTGTCCGTGGTAGTTTACTTTGTCGAGCGCGAAATAGCTGATGGAGCTATCCACAAGGGGATGGATATCCAGCGAATCGCCGGCTGATGGTCTTATTCCGCAAAGTCCGCTAATGATGAGGTTGTTGTAGGATGAGTGATTGTAGTGGTTGCTCCAATAGTAAAACACAATGGGTTCGCCTTTGTTGGCGTCATAGTCTTCAATCAGGTTGATGACGCTGTCGTTCAGATAATGCTGACTGGTGAATTCTCTCAAGAGTTTCAAATAGTCAGAATTCGTGACGGTGTTTTGTTGATAATCGTTCATGAAATTGGCCATGCCCGTGATCACCTGGCTACTTTGATAGGGCCAGCTGGGTCCATTCCACTGGCTGCTTGGCTTACCGAATGTATAGATGAATTGATGCATGTACCATTGATAAGCGGGTTCGTTGGTGCGCAAACCATAAGGACCACGGAGATAATTCGTATCCAGCACGGATTTCCATTCCGCGTGGTATTTCGGATTGTCATCGGGCACGTCAAAATACCAGGGAACCAATCCAGCGAGCTCGCGGTTACGGATGAAATTCCAATAGTGAACATATTGATTGTCTACCTTAAAGCGATCCAGGAAATGCCGGAGGGAATCGCTCCACAAATTCTGCAGGATATTTTTCCTTAACGCGGTCGCCTTGGTCAAATATTCTTTGCTTGTTGCAGCGTCTCCTTTTATCGCAGCAATTTTTGAAATCGCGAGTGCGTTGGCATACAGGTAGCTATTGATGGTAGGCCGGAAGGCTTCACCGCCTTCAAAGCCACCTTTTCCCCCCGATGCGTCGATTGATGCAACGGTGAATTCAGTGGCGTCGGGCATAGCCGGAATGTAATACATCTGCTTTGCTTCTTCCCAATGATCATCCCAACCTTTATAAACACTGATCATGCTGTCGAGATGGCTCATGAGGAAGGCAGAGTCCCCATCTACGAGGTACCTTGCGTAGGTGGCGTCGCCAACACTTTCGCTGTATCTCCTGTTATTGCCGCCATTATTGTAAAGATTGTTGATATAGCCGTCCATATAACGGCTGTCGCGAAGCCAGCGACCCTCGTATATATGATGCATCGACGCCGCATTGATGGTGCAATAGGGCTCATGGTCCCAGGGCATATGGGTGATAAATTCAGTGATAACATATTCGTTGGGTCCAACGTGTCGAATATGTGCCTTGTACATTTCCCATCGGTAGTAGTAAGCTTTTTCAATTTTTTGGTCAGAGCATTCAAAAAAGGGAATGTTGTCGACATACCAGGCGGCATCTTCCTTGAAATATTTTTTTGCAAGTTGCTCGCGGTCAAGAACTGCCTTTGAAGTTTCGGGTTGTTGACCGCATCCTGAGATGACTAATATGCCTGCCAGCATGGCTACGCCAAGGCTTGCAATCATTCCTGCTTTCATGATGTAAAAAATTAGACGGAAAATTTTAAGGGTTGAAGATAGGAAGTTCGTGGAATTTCCAGCTGTGATTAGAAGGAGGCTTTGTGTTCTTTGAGTGATTTTACTTTAGGTTTCCTGAATAGCAGTCCAATGGCAGCAAAAAAAGTCATTGCAAATGTCGGCACGCCTGCGGCCATGAACTGTCCGGGAATTTGCTTTAGAATATAGTCGTAGTCAACGAGCATCTGAAAACTTGGTCTGGCGGGATTGGAAAGTTTATTTAATCCCTCGAATGATTCCACTAAAAAATATTCGATATCAAGTGAGGGCCTATACGTGGCGCTGAATTTTATTTCAGTATCAGATGGGTTGTAAAAGGAATGTGCGGTGTTGGCAGTCACAATAAAATGTTCTCCCGGCTCAAGAAGAATAATTGTGCTTCCGGCATAAAGTTCAAGTATCCCTTCAACGGCTCTGAAGTCTTCGTCCTGTAATGGATGAATGTGTCGTGGCGGTCCCCTTTTACCCCCGGGAAGTGTGCAAATAATTTCCGTAAAAGCACCATTGGTATCTTTACTTGTCTTGACGAAAGTAATGGTCTCACCCGATGCAATTAATGTTATGGTTTTCATGATGAATTTGTTGGCTTCGAACAAAAGCTCGAAGCATATATGCGCTACTCCGCGACGTTCAGTAACCATCTTATGCCTGGAATTGCTAGTGTCAGAAAAACAATATCTACCGTAACTGGTGCAAACGAACTATAGAGAAGAATGTTTACGGGGGGCCATCACTGCTGGCTACGTTCCATATCCCGTAAGAACTGCCTGTTATTCCGAATTCAATTAGGTTTGCCGGGTTATCATAAAGGTCCGTCATTTTTGGCCAGGAACGCAGAAAAGAATTTTATTTTCTTTTTGCTGATATCTCAATCATTTCTTTCAAAACCTTTAAATCGACATCTGCCAACTTATTGATGTACAGGCATCCCTTACCGGTTTTATGCTTGCCCAGCTTCTTAAGCGCGGCGGCAAGTTCCTTATTTCCTACACCAATGTAGAGCGAGAGATTCGCTTTGCGGGGAGAGAACCCTATTTGCATCCAATCAACCTCCCTGCCAGTGGCGGGACTTTTGTATTTTATGTTGCCAAATCCGATGATTGCGCTGCCCCACATTTTTGGATCTTCTTTAGTTGCCTTTTTCATCATTTCAGCAATCACAAAACTGTCTTTGCGCTTTTGTTCATCTTCAATGCTATTGATGAAATCCTCGACACTTGCGGAGTTTTGTTTTGTCTTTATTTCGGCCATACGAAACTATTTTAACACTAAATTACTTTGATAAGGCGTTTTTCACACAACGAACAGAGAATGCCCTTTCCTTTTCACCATCCGGCTGTTGATACAGCGCCTGCGAGCCCTTGGCAAAATTGTAGAACCATGCTGCAGTATTACCGTTCTCTGTTGCAGTCCAATAGAATCCGTGAGCGTCCCCACGAGCATATTGACCATCGGGTCCCCTTCCGCCGCCTAATACGGCATTAAACCCGGAACTGCCTGAAATTAATAAGGCTTTGTAAGCTCCTTTGCGGGACGCGTTCGAATCCAGTTCGGCACCTCCGTATAATTTAACGAGCTGTCCCCATTCATCATTCGTAGGAAGTCGCCATCCGTTTCCCAGCGATAAGCATCCCTGTTTGGCCGATTCCCAAACATACAATCGTCCGAACTGCTCGCATTTTTTCATATCATCATCGTAGCAATAGGAACTCCCAATATTCAAATTCAGGTTGGCCGTCATCCACTGTTTGCCGTCCTTCAGCATTTTCAGGGGATACTTGTTGCCATCTTTGTCCAACATGATACTATCGCTGGCCTGAGGCAAAGATTCTTTTTTTGACGCCAGATGTTTGGTTGGGCCGCAGGAGACAATGATGCCTGGGAAAAGCAGAATTGACATGAAAAATCTAACCATAATGGTTTGTTATTTAGTTGTCTTGCTTCCCAGTTGCTTTCCTAATTTTTCAAATTCGGCGTCGTTGGGTTCCCAGAGCTCTACTTTGTTTACTTCAGGGTCAAGGATATGAACAAATTTGCCGTAGTCGGCGGTTTGGATGGTGTCCACGATGGTGACACCATTTTTTTTCAATTCCGCAAGAAGCGCCTCCAAATTTTCAACCCTGTAGTTGATCATGAACTCTTTTGTCGAAGGCTCGAAGTATTTTGTGGTTTCTTTAAACGGACTCCACTGCGTAAATCCTTTTTTCGTTGTGTCTGCTCCTTGCCGCCACTCAAATACTGTTCCGTACTGGTTGGTGTTTAGGCCAAGATTTGTCTTGTACCAGTCTCTCATTTTGCCCGGGTCTTTGCATTTAAAAAAAATGCCGCCAATCCCGGTTGCCTTTTTCATGGTTTGCGGTGATTTGTTTTGATTGGTCCTTGTCAAAACGGTCTTGAATGCGAACCCCGAAATGAACGATGCCGTTACGACGACGATTAATAAACTAGTCTTTTTCATATTGATGAAGGTTTAGACCTACAGTCTCAAAATATCTTTATAAATCTGCTTAATTCCGCTTCCCGCTCACGCAACCAAAAAAGAGTCATCACTACTTTTTGGGGAAGGCTTTTAAGTTCAATTAATTTGATATTCATGTTCGCACCACGTACCGAAGACATGGGTTCAATCGAAATGCCAAGACCCGCCTCTACCAACCGCAATACTCCGATAGAATGCGCCGACTCATGCGCCACATTCGGCTTAAAACCAAATCCCTGGCAAATTTGCAGCAACACTTCAACATAACCAACGCCGGTTGAAAGTTGGGGCAAAATAAATGTCTCGTTTTTTAAAACAGATAAATCTGTGAGTCTCTTTTTTGACAATGGGTGACCTCCCGGCAAAATCAATACAAAGTTTTCCATGTATAGAATTTTAGAGCCGGCTTCCGGAGGTAAAATGATATTCGGTGCGACACCCATATCTGTCTTGCGCGTCAATAACATTTCGATTTGTTGAAAGTTTGACGTTTCCTGTGCAATGGTTTTCACGTCGGGCCACTTATGTTTCACCTTCACCAAAAAAGTAGGTACCACGGTATTCATAGCGGAGCTTGAATGCGTAATCTTCACTTCACCTGCTTCGCCGTGATGCACTTGTGAGGTGCGAACGATTGTCTTGTTCAGGTCTTGTAATATCCGGTGTGCCTCCTTTTGAAAAAATATACCTGCCGCCGTTAGCGTAACGGTTCTCTTGCTCCTGTTAAAGAGCATCGCACCCATTTCATTTTCCAGCAATTGAATCTGCCGGCTCAAAGCAGGTTGAACAATATTAATTTGTTCGGCCGCTTTTCGGAAATTGAGTGTCTCGCACAAAACCAGGAAATTCTTAATCTGCTGGACATCCATGGTGATCAAAATAAGTTATCAAACAATCAAAATTAAGTATTTTATTTTATCAGTAAATCGACCTTGCTTTGCATGGTCGGGACCCTCACGTTTTGAAAATTTCTGAGCATGTATATATTGAAACTAAAAAGGCCGGCATTAATCCTTGTTGACATCCAAAAGGGATTTGAGGACATCAAATATTGGGGAGGCCATCGAAATAATCCCAATGCCGAATTTCGCGCAAGCGAACTTCTGAAAATCTGGAGAGATATTGGCCTGCCGGTTTTTCATGTGCAGCATTGTTCTTCCATAATGACTTCTCCACTCCATGAAACCCATCCTGGGAATCAATTCAATGACCTGGTAACCCCGATTGAAGGAGAGCCAATCATTAAAAAGAATGTTAACAGCGCATTCATTGGAACTGATTTGCAGGTTCAGCTTGACAACGCCAATATTACATCACTGATAATTGCCGGGTTAACGACCGACCATTGCATTTCAACAACCACAAGGATGGCTGGAAATTTAGGGTATGATACCTTTCTTGCTGCGGATGCAACGGCAACCTTTAATAAAAAAGGCATTAACGGTCGCAATTTTCCGGCTGAACTCATTCATGAAACAGCGTTGGCCAGTCTAAATAAAGAATTTGCCACGGTTGTCACATCAGAATTTATAAAACAAACCATCCGTCCTACGCTAAGCGCCATACTATGAAAAATTCCTCCACACTTTATTTCTTGTTTTTGATATCTTTTCAGGTGGCATTCACAGTGCCGGTCAAAGCCCAGCTAACAACGATTCCCAGGGGTGGCAATAAAAAGGCTTCTGTTAGCGAGCAGATCGGCATCACCGATGTAATCATTCATTACAGCCGTCCTGGTGTTAAGAAAAGAGACGGCCATATCTGGGGCGAGCTGATCCCTGTGGGTTACACCGAGCTTGGTTACGGCACCAAAAAAGCAGCACCCTGGCGGGCGGGCGCAAATGAGAATACAACTATTGAATTTACGACAGACGTTAAAATTGAAGATCATGAGCTGGCCGCCGGCAGGTATGGTTTTTTTGTGGCGTACGATCCGGGCGAGTGTACAATTATCTTCTCAAAGAATTCAACTTCATGGGGAAATTTCTTTTATAACCCGGAAGAAGATGCGTTGCGTGTAAAGGTGAAGCCGGTAAAAGCAGATAAAGGCGTAGAGTGGCTAAAATATGAATTTGCCGATCAAACCCCAACCAGCGCGACCATTCAACTACAATGGGAAAAATTGGTGATCCCCTTTAGAGTTGATGTTGATGTGGTCAAAACACAGATCGAGTCTTTCAGGAAGGAATTGCGCGGCGACAGGGCCTTGCCGGGAAGCTGGCAGGCATGGAACCAGGCTGCAGCTTATTGTGCGGCGAATCACACCAACCTTGAAGAAGGGTTACTGTGGGCCGACAGTTCGCTTAGCGATAAATTCGGTGGAGCCAGTAGTTTCCTTGCATGGCAAACCAAAGCTGCAATACTGGATAGCATGGGGCGTAAAGCCGAAGCGGCAGACGCAATGAAAAAAGCTATGCCTTTGATGGACATGATACAGGGTTATACTTATGGCTACAGCCTGATCGCCACCGATCGAAAGGAAGCTTTTGAGATATTTAAGATGGTCTACGAAAAGTATCCCAATACGCTTTTTAGTAATATAGGGATGGCAAGCGGGTATTCTGCATTTGGCGACTATAAGAAGGCCCTTGTCTTTGCACAGAAAGCCCTGCTGCAAGCCAAAGGAGGAAACAAGACAGAGATTGAAAGAAATATAAGGGATCTGCAAAATGGAAAAGACATGAATAACTAGTGTCTCTCATCTTTTCGTACTAAAGTATTCATGCTCTCTTTTTTCCTTCATTGCCTTTCGCAGTTCTTCTGCCGCTCTTAGCTCTACCCTCCTTATTTTGCCGCTGATGGTTTTTGGAAGTTCAGTGACAAATTCGATAATCCTCGGAATTTTGTATGGCGCAACATGACCCTTGCAATAATGGAATATTTTATTGGCGAGTTCTTCTGTTGCTGTAACACCTGAAGTCAATACAATAAAGGCCTTTACTTCCTGGCTCCTAATCGGATGCGGACTTCCGACAACTGCAGATTCTAATACTTCGTCAAGTTCCAGTAAAACGCTCTCTATCTCAAAAGGGCCAATGCGGTAATCAGATGATTTGATCACATCATCATCCCTTCCTACAAACCAGTAGTAGCCATCTGCATCTTTATAAGCTTTATCGCCGGTATAGTAGAGGCCATGCTTAAAAACTTCTCCCTGGGTTTTCGCATCACCAATATATGATTTGAATATCCCGTTGAAACTTCCCGGACGTATACGAACCGCAATCTGCCCTGTTTCATGAACAGGCAATTCATGTCCGTCAGGATCTGCTATGATTGTATCGTAAAGAAAGGCTGGACTTCCCATGGAGCCAAACTTTATCTTCTTACCAGGGAGGTTGCATATCATGCAGGTGCTTTCAGTTTGTCCATAGCCATCACGCAATTCAAGGCCGGTACCATCCTTCCAGATCTTTATGACCTCAGCATTAAGTGGCTCCCCTGCACTTACACATTCGCGTAAGGAAAAGCGGTGATTATTCAAATTCTCCTGAATCATTAACCGAAGCGCAGTTGGCGGTGCACAAAGCGTAGTGATATGATTATCCTCGATAAGCTTCAGTTGTTTGACCGCCACAAATCGTTCTTTCGATAAATAAACGAACACCGTGGCACCTAAATTCAGCGGTGCAAACACACAGCTCCATGCAAATTTTGCCCATCCCGGTTGCGAAATGTTATAATGTTTGTCCCCTGCCTTCAACCCAATCCATGCTACAGTGGTTAGATGGCCCAACGGATAACTGGCCTGCGTATGTACAACCACTTTTGGCAATCCTGTAGTCCCGGACGTAAAAAACCAAAACAGGTCGTCGTCTTTTTTTGTATCTGCTGAACTTGCCTGTTTTTCTTCTGCGTCAATTGCGGTGAATGGAATCCATCCATTTCTTTCAACATCCAGCACTAGTTTTAACTTGACGGGATGATGATATTGCGAAAGGGCTTGTTCCATCTTCTCTGCATTCTCCTGGTCGGTGATGATAACTTTCGGCAGCGCTTTTTGAAAACGATAAACAATATCATCGGCACTAAGAATACTCGCAGCGGGAATTAATACCAATCCTCCTTTGATGGCTGACAAATAGCTTATCCATAAACCCTTATTCAGCCCGCACATAATAAATACACGATCCCCCTGCTGAACGCCATGTTTTGTAAAAAACAATAACAGCTGATTACACTTTTCCAAACCCTGCCTATAGGTGATTGTTTCGGTTTCTGATGGATCATCGGTGACCAGCTCAAGCATGTTACGATCATCTTGAGCTTGCACAATTAATGGCTCAAATACATCGCCAACCCAATTGAACTTATCCGGAACATCCAAAGAAGCTGAAGACAGTTTTTCGTATTCTCCTTTTTCAATGATTGTGGTTATCTCGATAAATTGGTCCTGGAATTGACCTTGCATGGCGATTGTTTGTCAGATTTTAATGGAATTGAAATAGTGATTTTCTCCTTCGTCTTCAAATTCGTCGACCAGAGACAATCCCGACGCTTTTATTAATTCCTCGTACCTCTTTGCCCCGAGCGATCTCGAATCCTGGTCTGTCATTGCATCTTTCCAGGAAATTTCCTTACGCGGAGAAGTAAACAACAACTTTCCTCCAACCAGTAAGGCCGTGGCTGCTTTTTGTATAACTGTTTCCTGGGCTTCCCTTGTCAAAAGAAACAATAGCCCCCAAGCTATGATCGCATCAAAGTTTCGATTAAAATATGAAGATTCTTCTGCTGCTTCACACAGAACAGGACGATCAGGGAAATTTCGTTGGAAAGCATTAACCATGGTCGGTGATGCGTCAATTCCGTAAACCAACATCCCTTCATCAGTTAATATCCTGGAATTTGGGATACCGGTTCCGCAGCCGAGATCTAACACTATAGATCGTTTTGCCAGTGTGCGAACCCAGGCACGAACAGATGATGTACCAATGCCATTAAATGCTTGTCCGCGACCCTTTATAAAGATTGACGCGATACCTTCATAGCCGTTTGATTTGTCCCTTTCCATTTTCAACTTTATTATCTTTTATCCTTGGTCATCTAAATCTTTAACGCCTACCTGTCACTCATTCTTATGTAACTTTAATTTCCCTCTACAAGCGTTCTATGGATACGTATCAGAAAAATGCATCTGCTGAGTTGTCGGTTTGGCAAAAAAAGATGGTTCGCCGCCCTTCAGTATTTAATAAACTGTCAAAGAGAATTCAGATCAAAATTAATTCCTGGATACCGGAAAAAATACATTTAGCTATAACTGCTGCAATTAAACAGATGATTCGTGGGGTCTTATTTGGAGCTAAATATACTACGGCAAAACCCCTGCTGGATAAATCGCTGGAAGTACGCGAAACGGCAGTTCAGGAGAGAATAAAGGCGTATAAAAGCACTGCAGCAATAGAAGGTGGGATTACGGGTGCTGGAGGTCTGCTGCTTGGCCTGGCAGATTTTCCTATTTTAATTGCGATTAAAATTAAGCTGCTGTTCGACATTGCCGCACTTTACGGCTTTGATGTTAAGGACTATAAAGAGCGGGTATACTTGCTGCACATATTCGAGTTGGCATTTTCAAGTCATTCCCATCGGAAGGAAATCTATCTGAAAATTCTGAACTGGGAAGAGTATAGTAAGACGCTGCCTGCCGACATCGAGCAATTTGACTGGCGAAATTTCCAACAAGAATATAGAGATTATATTGATCTGGCAAAGATGGCACAACTCGTACCAATTATTGGCGCGCCGGTTGGAGTTGTGGTCAATTATCGTCTGATACGAAAACTGGGAATTACTGCAATGAATGCATATCGGATGAGGCTTTTGAAGTAAAATTCCAACATGTTTTTGCGTGTCGCTGGTTATTGCACCTTAGTCCCCCGAGGTAAATTTACCATATTGACAGGACCGTTAAAACCATCCCATACTTCATAGTATTCTGCATACCGCTTCTCAAGCTCATTGCGCTTGATTTTGAGTGAAGCCGTCATCAAATTATTTTCTATTGACCACTCCTCATTCAGCACAATAATCTTACTCACTTTTTCATGAGCATCCAGTGAGCTGTTAACATGCTGAAGAATGTTTTTTAACTCCGAAACAAGTTCTTCGGCACTTTTTTTCCTGCCCATCTCCGACAAGGTGATCAGAGCGATGGGTTGAGGCAATCCTGAACCAACAACACAGACCTGCTCGATAACAGCGTTTGAAGAAAACTTCATTTCGATCGGTGAGGGTGCCACGTACTTTCCTTTTGCCGTTTTGAACAGGTCCTTTATTCTTCCTGTAATTTTCAAAAAGCCCTCTTCATCAATAAATCCCTCATCGCCTGTTTTCAAAAACCCATCATCAGTAAACGCCTCCAGCGTTTTTTCGGGGTCTTTGTAGTAGCCTTTCATCAGGGCCTTGTGTCTTATCTGAATTTCATTGCTACTTCCCAGTCGTACTTCGCAATTTGGAAGCGGCTGACCCACATAGCCTATTTTGATATTCTCCTTTAATGTCACATGAGAATAACAACAATTCTCTGTCAATGCATAAGCTTCCTGGATAGCGATCCCCAAACGACCATACCATTCAATCAGCGCTGGCGGCGTTGGCGCAGCGCCGGTGAAAGCCATTCTGGTCTCATTTAACCCAAGTCCTTTCCTGATCTTCCTTTTGATCATGAAAGCAAGCAGAGGCATGCTGAGTAAGGTGTCTAATCTCTTTTGCGAAATTTTGGCTAGTATACCCTCCTGGAACTTGGTCCATATTCGGTGGACACCCAGAAAGACAGTTGGGCTTGTTTCTGCAAGATCTCGCGCAAAGGTTTGAAGTGATTCTGCAAAGGAAACCTGCCCGCCGGTATAAAGAGATACCATCTCTACTAACATTCTCTCGGCTATATGTGAAAGCGGCAGGTAAGAAAAGAATCGGTCGGTTGATTTGAAGCGCAAAGGCTTTATCGCATTTTGCGCCACGAATGCAAAGGCATCGAAAGTAAACATCACTCCTTTGGGAGCACCAACAGTTCCTGAGGTGTAAATGATACTGCACAAATCAGTTGCATTTCTTTCAATATCCTGCAGTATCAGTTCATGCGGCTTGACAAAACTGGTCCAGTCTTCACAACCGGCATGCCTGCAAAATGGAAGTGCAATGCAATTTATGGACTTCGGGATCCCATCTTTTAGGGCATCCCAATTATCAAGCTTGCCCACGAACAATAGGGTCGATTCGCTGCGCTCCAATATCTGTTGAACATTTTCCTGTTGCAGATTTGGGTAAAGTGGAATAGATACATGACCTGCCATCATGATTGCCAAATCGCAAATCATCCAGTGTGCACAATTTTTAGAGAGCAGGGCAATGTGGCTATTCTGTGGTAACCCAAGTGACCGGAGGGAGGCAGCCGCCTGCCGCACTTCCTGGGCGGCCTGCTGCCAGGTCCAGGTATGCCAAATACCATCTATAGGTTGTTTCAGGTACACTTTATTCGGCGTGCTTTTTTCCCAGTGATAAAGCATATCGAGGGGCGACTGATATTTCATATTGATTGAGTTATTAAAGCGCTTCGTCTTCCGTTCCAGCACTGAGAGCATGAAACAGTCTCTCCAAAAATAAAAAAAGTGGCTACTGCATCAGCAATTGCATCTCGGTTGAAGGTTGTCTTGGTGCCGTTGATATCAGCTACGATGGTTCCGATCGGAACCGGAGTTTTGTCAATTTGCTCTTTCCGGCATGGGCAAATGAGTAATGACAAGATGGATACTGAAAGTAGAATGGTTCTCATTGCACGATGAGAGACGATCTATAGCACACAACGATTTGGACATTACGTTGGTTGCCTATGCGTTCATAATTATCGCTCTTGTATTTTGAATATCTTCTTCACCGATGAAACAATCGTGGTGGCAATAATGGCGCCGCAAAATGCCAGGAAAATATCTTTTTGTGAATCCCAAATGTCACCTTGCGTTCCTAAATAGGAATCCCCGTGGGATTTGAAAAACAAGTCGGCTACAGCCCATTCTATCAATTCGTAAAAGGCGCTGACAGAAAGTGTTATTTCAATTGGCAATAACCATGCTACCCATGTTGGATATTTAAGCCATTTTAAAAACATCTCGCGCATGGGGTAAGCCAATAAAAAGCCAAAACTGAAGTGTACAATACGATCATAATGATTTCTGCTCGTGTGGAAAACACCCTGAAGCCAGTATCCAAATGGATTTTCGGCATAGGTATATTTTGATCCATACACATGCAGGCACATATAAACACAAATGAGCAAATAGCTGAGATCGCTGAATTGATGTTTCTTAAATGTGATGATCAAAAAGGCAATGAAAATAAAGGACAAGGTATTTTCCAGGAACCAATTAGCAAGGTCGGTGGTACCAATCAGTGAGCTGGTCCATGCAAATGCGAATGCTGCAATAAATCCAAATATCCAGACATTCTTTCTCAACGGCACCCTCTCTTTTGAGATTGCAATGGTGAAACCCATATTGTTTGTTTTTCGTAAAGTAGGAACTATAATTAATCCTGCATAGGTTTTTTTCGCTCGTGATGTATTACAAGTCTCTATTATATATGATTCATTCAATTGGTTTTGTCTGCAACCCCATTTTCTTTCCCTTATTTGTCTTTCTTGTTTTCTATCACGATGACTTCAATGGCGTCGTTTGTTTCGTTGACATCAGCATGTTGTTTATTTCCTGGAGGATCAGCGTCCAGCCAATATGCCTGTCCCGTTTTCCAATCCACGTTTTTTTTCTCGCCGGAGTCTTGCATAATCGTCAAAGTGCCGCCCTTGAGCACAACGATTGTCCGACTGTGTTCATGCCGATGCATAGAAAGGGGAGAGTTGGGAACGATGATCGTCTTCCACACTTTTACCTGGTCGTTTTCAAACAAAGGAGTTCGATGGGTTGCGTTCTGCGCTTTGGCTTTTAACAGGACCGCCGTTCCGAAGAGAATTACAGCGGTAAGACAGACGTTAGAAATCAATTTTTTCATAATTGCTAATTTTGGGGAAAGATACTTTACCAAAAAAGAAGCAACGCGAGGTTTTTACACGCGAAGCTTTTCACTGTTATCAGGCAATAAACTGGTATAAATATCTGAAAAATTGGGCTGCGAGGAATTCAGGAGCAAAATAAAAATTCACTGAGCAAACAACACTTTTCCGCTGTCAAGATCGTAATAGGCGCCGATGATTGTTATCTCATTCTTGTCAACGAGGGGCTTCAAAACCGGGGTGGAAGATTTTAAAAAGGTGACCCCATGTGTAATATTTGCTTTAACCAGGATGTCCATGTTCGATTTCAGACTGTCCGGCACAGATTTTTCTTCTTCTTCTGCAGCAATATAGTTAACCAAATTTTGAATATGGTCGTTGTGAGTTTCGTCTTTTGAAGATGCGTAGGCTTGTATGGCGCCACAGTTTTCATGACCCATAACCACAATCAGTTTGCAGTGGAGATGTTCAACCGCATACTCGATACTTCCCAATTCATAGTCTCCAATTACATTGCCCGCAGTTCGTATTGAAAAGACATCCCCCAATCCCTGATCGAAAATCAATTCGGGTGGGATGCGTGAGTCAGAACAACTTACAATAACGACAAATGGATTCTGCCCTTTTTTTAAGTCCCTGATTCTATTTAATGTTTCATGGGGATGTACAGGATACCCGTTTACAAACTTCTCGTTTCCCGTTTTTAGTTTGTCAAGCGGTGTAAGAGTATCGTCTTGCTTTGCTTCCTGCTTTGAGCTGCAGGAAAAAATCAACGTTATGAATGTTATGATGGCTAAAGATTTCATTTTGCTTACCCGTTTTGCAAAATCAGGCATCTATAAAATTAGGCAATGTTAATACGGATTCCTATAGGCTCAGGCATTAACTGCAATACCTATCCATCAACCATTTTTCTGTTCCATTCCTTTTTGAACGTTTTGCTACGCTGCGAATAATAGGAGAGAGTAGTGACATGAATCCGGAAGCATTTGAATCAGACATGATTAGAGCTACCGCAAGGTGGGCAAAGTTTTTAGGTTTCCCCTTTTTGTCGGTAAGGCCATCGGAGGCAAGTCCGTAAAAAATCTTTATGAAATTTTCCATACCCGTATGCCCGGGCTTCAGGGTGATCAGAAATTTTACCTGGTTGTTGGTTTCATTATAAAACCGGTGTGGAGTACCTGCTGGAACGGTTACAGATTCCCCAATATTTAGAATTTTCTTTTCCTTCCCGACTTGTAAATATAGAACTCCATCTTCCACCTGAAATTTCTCGGAGAAGGCGTTATGATAATGAAGAGGGGGCCCATCACTCTTTCCTAAATCTATTTCGATGAGTGTGTATTCTCCATTTGTTTCTTCCGAAGTTTTTATAAAAGTAGCGGCATCATTGATGGCGGGATTAGCAAAGGTTCTTTTTTCCATAGTTTAAAGTTTAGATAAATTTCCAGAACTGCTTTTGCAAATGCGTTGGTTTTGTATTCGTGCAAAAACATTAAATCCACCTCCTGACTTTTGCTTTATAGTCAAAATAGGGTTGCCCAAACCTGCGTTCGAGGTATTTTTCTTCACGCTTAATCACGTATTCCTGAACTATTAAAATTAGTAGCGGTAACAGTATTAAATTCCACCAGTTGCCAATTAAGAAAGACATTCCGGTATAAAGAAGAAGTAAGTTAATGTACATTGGGTTTCGACTTACCGAATAAATGCCTGTCGTCTGCAATGAGTTTGCAGGTTTAATGGTAACCAATGTGTTTTTCGTCCGCAAGAATTGTTGCAATGCCGGGATGGTAAAAACCAAGCCGATTAGAACGAGAGCTGAGCCAAGCAGTTTTGATGACGCAGAGTAAAAAAAAGCTTTGTTGAGTGGCAAAAGTCTTTGGATTAGCGTCGCAGCGAAAAAAGTAGCTACGTAAAGAAGCGGCGGCGGTATGTAAACCCCGGGATTATCATTTTGGCTTTGCATCTGCATTCCAAATGTCAACAACATTCTTCCACGAACCGTCCTTTTCCTTTCTCCAGACTGTTACGGCTTTGTTAATTTCCGTTTTGGCAATGCCCGTCGAATCATTTATTGTGATTTGGTTCTGTTCAATCATATATATGCCATATCGCCGCTTTGAGATACCGATACGCTTTGCGGTTCCCAGCTTATTTTAAAGCCCGGGATTTTTGACATTTCACCAACCATAGCTCTAATTTGATCTTTTCCTTTTTTCCCGCTAAATCTTATTGTCCGAGATACTTGCGAAGAAAATTGAAAACATCTGTTTCCCACGTGTCAGTACTCAAGAAAATAATGTTGTGACCTTCAGTCAAAGATTTTCCGAACGAGGGGTAAATCTTTAATTGGTGCGGTTTGCCCAAGAGAGTCATCATACTATCAAGTGCATAGCCCGGGTGTAATGAATAATCGTTTTGAGCATGAATAATCATAACCGGGGCTTTGGTGTTTTCAACCGCGGTGAGCAAGTTTGCACGAAGTTGAGGTGAAAGGTCCCAACTATAACCCGCAGCTCCAAATGTGACCACAGCTTTTAAACAAGAGTCCTGTGCGGCTACGATCATAGCTAGCGATCCTCCAAAAGAATGACCAATTAGGGCTATGCGATTTGTATCTACGTCATCTCTGTGGCGTAGATACGCGAGTCCTGAAATCATATCCTTTAAATCGACATTCTGTAGTTGCCGCAATTGAACCTTGTTGCGTTCGTCTTGTCCTTTTTCGTTAAAAGCATTTAGCATCAAATCTGCACTATTTTCTCCCTGTCCCTTTGAAATCCCTGTCCCTCTTCGGAAGAGACCCAAAAAAAGATAGCCATTCTTCGCAAATAAGTGGCCCAGAACAGATGCTTGTTGCACGACGTCGTAACGGGTGTCATTGGTTTCATAGCTTCCATGACAAAAAATTGCGGTTGGAAAAGGACCCTCACCTGAAGGGCGCCAAAGCAAAGCCTTCAATGCCAGTTTGCCAGAGGCAACAGTCACCGTATCAGGTAATGCCAACGCTTGTGCATGAACAATTCCTGTTGAGAAACAAATCAAGCACGTAGCCATTGCGACGGCTTTAATCGATTTCGACTTCATGAATGGCATCCTTTTTACATCATGATTGCTTCGGCGTGAGGCCATGCGAAGTATTCTTGATGTTGCGGATATTTAGCGACACGTTCAGCCTCTCGCTTTAAATCATCTGCGTATTGCTCGAATATTGGCCTGAAATCGGGCAACCTGTTTTTAACGACCGCAAAAATCAGACCTTGAAACCGCTCCTCCATGATGAAATCTGTTGAGCCATTGACGTTTGGGCTTAGCTCGAAAGTGCGTGATCCCTTAAAGATCGGGGCGAGGCCATCGCTCCAGGTCATGCGCTTATTTTCTATCACATCCGAAACCTCGGGTTTGAATGTTCGGTTGGTCCCGGGAACATGAATCCGAAGGCGCTCCCCTTCACGGATCTGACCTTCAATTCTGCTTACTGTGGAGTTCCAATTTGGAAAGCCCTTTGCATTGGTCAACAATGACCATATAACTTCGGCCCTTGCCTGAATCCTTGTTTCAACCCTGCACACCATCGAAAAGGTGTTTTTTTCCTGCGTGAATCTCATCTCTTTCAATTTTGATGTTCATAGATGGTTTTCAAAAAGACAAAATAAGATCAGAAATGAATTTCGGAGAATTGCAATTCGGCGGAGAATGCACATCAGTCGGTATAACAGTCCATCTCTTCGGTAAACTCCACCTATAGTGAGGATTTTAATTTTACCCGGATGTATTGTTGTAATAGGTTTGGATATATGTTATAAAGCAGGTTTGATATGGTTAAGGTGATTACCCAATAGTAATGACCTTGGATCCCGGCATGTATAGTCACTGCGGTGAAAAACAGGAATAATGAAAAATGGAATTTTTCGAAGAAATAAGTTTGATGGTATTGCTTTCTAATAGATGCCTTGGTCCTGTAAACCACTTTAAAATTGGCGTATTTCTTTCTCAAAAATTCATTAAGGAGACGCCCGTTTTGAGCCAGGGCGTTTATATGCCTAACGCCAATTCTTTTATACAAATGAGCGTTCCTGCTAAGTTGTATTTTATCTAAGAATGAATTTGGAAAGAATACCGGGATAAGACTGACTCCTAACAGGATATATATCATTTTTGGAGCCACAAATCTGTAACAAAAAATGGTTATCGGGATAAGAAATAAAGCTGTCCAAACCAGATTGGGGATCATATTATAAATCGCGGCAATCCTGGCTATTCTGAGAAATTCCTTTTGTTCGGAGGAAGTCAATGCCTGGTTTCAATTGGTGGTTAAGTGTTCGCAGTAAGGAATGTTTTATAAGGGAATCGGCTCCAGCACCGTTTTTTCCCAGTCTGCGTATTTTTGTTTCAACCGGTTAAAAATGGATTCTTCTTTAGTTTTGACATCATTTTTTTCTCCCGGGTCAGAAGCCAGGTTAAAGAGATATTCACCTTTTTCATCTTGTAAATATTTCCATTCTCCTTCCCTGATGGCATTTTGCTTAAGACGTTGAAATGTTCGCCAGTAAAGGGTTCGTTCAATGTTTTGTTTTTCACCAGTTAAAATGGGTACCAGGTTTGTACCATCCAGGGGGAAGTCTTTTCGTGCAGCTGCACCTGCCAATGATAAAATGGTTGTTGACCAGTCCATGGTAATTGCCACTTGTTGGGTCATCATTCCAGGCTTAATTTTACCGGGCCACCTCACAAATGCGGGAACTCTGATGCCGCCTTCCCACAATGAACCTTTGGCCTTTGCGAGGCCACCATTGTCTGAATACCTTTCACCTCCGTTGTCATTTGTGAAGATTACGATAGTTTGGTCGGACAACTTCTCATCTTCTAGAGTCTTCATAATGTTTCCAACAGCATCATCCAGGCTTTTCATCATGGCCGCATAGGTAGCGGGCGAGCCTCCCTTTCTGAAGTCTACTGTATCATCATAAGGTTTGTCGGTGGGGCCTTGCCATGGCCAGTGGGGGGCATTAAAGGTGATTGTTAGAAAGAAAGGTTTGTTGTGTTTTTGTTTGAGAAACACTATTGCTTTTTGAGAAATTAAATCAGTCAGGTAGCCTTGTAGGTTCACTGGTTCATCATTTTCAAAGAGATCTTGCTTCCCCTGATCACCCTTGTGAGAGATGTAGTCAGCCGCTCCGGCATGAAACCCAAAAAAATAGTCAAATCCATTCTTCACCGGACTGTGCTGTGAAAGGCTGCCTAAATGCCATTTGCCAATTAAGGCTGTTTGATATCCGGCAGCTTTCATTAAGGTTGCAATGGACGGATATTCACTCGTCAATCCAAAAGCACTATCCGCTTTACCACCAGTAAGTGGTTCAATTAGTCCAACGGGGGTTCTCGCGGGATAACGTCCAGTCATAAAAGCTGTACGAGTAGGCGTGCAGAGTGGCGCTGCCGCATATGCATTGACAAATTTCATTCCTTGTGATGCCAGTTTATCCATGTTGGGCGTTAAATAGTCCTTGCGTCCATAACCACTCAAGTCGCCGTAGCCCATATCGTCTGTCATGATATAAACAATATTTGGACGTTGGGATTGAGCGGATGAAGAAAGCAGAAGCAAAAGTGAAATTGACAGTACTCCCTTCTTTAATTGATATTTGGTCATAACAATCACTTTTTGTCCTACTCAGTATCTGTGAATCGTTTAACAAGATAACAATTCTGATGTCCAGGCGGGAAATCATTCAATTGCCAGGCAAGCATGTAGCCGCATTTCTGATAAAACGCGGGAGCTTGAAAATTGTAACTGATGATCAAAATCACTTTGCAGCCATGCTTCCGGGCTTCCTGTTCGGCCGATTCCAGTAAGCTCCGCCCATAGCCTTTTCCACGCCAGGTAGGGTGAACCCAAAGCGTTCGTATTTCACAGGCCCGGGCCCAGGTCCAGCCAGATATCCCAGCCACTATTTCCTGTTGGTCGTTTCGAACAAAAAAAGCAAACATTTGTCCATCATCTTGTCCGGTTTGAGAGCTATTGAATTCGTAAATGCGATCTTCGAGGAATTGTAATTCTTCAGAAGTAGGAATATTCTTGGACATAATTTAAGAGCTATGCTTTTAGAATTAACCGGTTTCGTCGATTTCGAATTCAACGTTCTTTGGGAAAAAATACAGCGTTGGAACAAACGCATAAATTGCAATGGATATATAAACTGATACATAGCCGGCGAATGTAGCGATGAGATACAGGGAGGTACTCAGGATATTTACTCTTTTGATTTGTCTAAAGATTTTTGGAGAAATATTTTTAGTAAACAATCCATTCCTTATGGCATGTGCATT
>Ga0157376_10000664_pt1 | contig 22258 bp, 17 predicted proteins | sample M45metaG_FD_121801 | JGI IMG/M metagenome (GOLD analysis project Ga0157376, IMG submission 121801) | Miscanthus rhizosphere microbial communities from Kellogg Biological Station, Michigan, USA - M4-5 metaG | ecosystem: Host-associated > Plants > Roots > Rhizosphere > Soil | place: USA: Michigan... | reverse complement strand
CGGTTGCGACATTCCTCGCACGCCTCGATATGACGCTCCACGTCAGCGACTTCCTCAGAGGGAAGCTCGCGGTCGAGGAAGGCGATTAATTTCGCTTGAAACTCACACATTGCATTTCTCCGCTAATTTCTTGATCGCGCGCTCCACCGTGTCCCCCACCGTCGAGGTTCCTATTCCCAGAACCTCTCCGATTTCGCGGTACCGCAATCCTCCCGCCCTTAGCAGGAGGCACTCCCGTTCGGACTCCGTCAGCAATCGGACCGCGGCTGCGAGGCGTCGGAACTTTTCTTTTTCAAGTACCCGTTGCTCTGGCGTCGCGTCGTCGGCCAGAAAATCCATTTCGCCGTCGAGCGGTTCACTGAATCGCCGATGGTAGCTCGTCTGGCGATTCCTCGCCTGATTGTGAGCAACGCGAAACAGCCAACCGCGGATGTTTTCCTTTGTTCCATCCAAAGCCAGATGCCGTTGTAGGCTCAGAAACGCATCTTGCACCACATCCTGCGCTTCGTCGCTCGTGAGTCCGAGACAGACCAGGTAGCGCAGCAGCGGCTTGCGTAGTTCGCGATACAGAGTCGAGACCTCCAAGGAGCCAGGTGCCAACCGCAGCAGCGGTAGCGCCAGGGGTACGGAATCGTCACTCACATGAGTCTCCGCATCGTGCATCTACCTATAGAACAAGCGAAGGTCCCCGTTTTCCGGGTGGTGTGTTCGCGTGCACCGAAAGCTCTTGCGTCGCAAGACACCTGGGTTCTTAGAGGCGCTGCCTGTCGGCGAGTTGTACGCTTCAGGAACACTGCCTGGCATCACTTCGCCCCGACGGAACCGCACGCTGAAACCAGCTCTATTCGCATTCGCCCGGGATTGAGGAAAAAATGGACTCGCATGCGAGCACGCAAGATTGTGTAGATCGACATGGACGCGCTGTTCGCGCTGCGCGAGCGCCAACGAGATAATGTGGCGGCTCAGACCGCTAATCGTTCAGGAAGAACAGCTGTTCATGAAAGACCGATTCTTGGAGAAGGAAGCATGGGGCTGTCTGACATTCGGCCCCGGGCACGCATTGACTTGCATTTTGAAATCAGCGGATTTCGCGTCTACGGGTTACTACGTTTCTACTACGTTCGGCTATTTTGAATGCTGAACTGGACGTTCAGCGGTCACCCAGCATTGACGCTAAACGGTTGGTTCTAAAAGATATGGCGGAGAGGGGGGGATTCGAACCCCCGTTAGGGTGTTTAGTCCCTAAAACGGTTTAGCAAACCGCCGCATTCAGCCACTCTGCCACCTCTCCGCGGCTAAGTCCGTGCAACATTGTAGCTTAGAACGGCATTTGGTGACAGTCCCTCCTTCGATTGCTGCATTTTGGTGCACACTGTCACCAAAGTTTCACCAAACGCTTCGAGCTTCGCGACAGCTGCAGCCCACCTCTCCTGACCAGGAAGCTGTCTCTCTAATTATGATTTGCGATTGGATGCCTTCCTTGCTAAAGTAAGCATCATGTTATTGGCCTTCAGCCAGAAGATTGGGACGCACATCTCTTGTTGTATGTGTTGCGCACAGGTGTCTTCTGGCATTGGGAGGCTCGTGATCTAGGAATTTAGCACAAGCCTTGTAGCAATTAAGCCCACCGCCAGAAGAACTGGTAGGTGGGATTTTTGTTTTTAGGGTCAATTTCTTCACGCAATCGGGGAAACGATAATGCACACTGTTCAGGAATCAACCGGTCGAACGGTCCTTGTTCCGCCAACGCGAGGTGAAAGGCCGTCGATTATTGAGAGGCGCCTCAATCATCTTGAGACGTTGGAAGCCGAAAGCATTTACATCCTTCGCGAGGCAGTCGCCGAATTTTCTCACCCCGTGATGCTCTATTCGATTGGCAAGGATTCGGCGGTCATGCTGCGGCTCGCGCAGAAAGCCTTCTACCCGGGCAAGATTCCTTTCCCGCTGCTGCATATCGACACGAGCTACAAATTCCCGGAAATGATTAAGTTTCGTGATTCGTATGCCAATGAAATTGGTGCGGAGCTAATCGTTCACCAGAACCGTGAAGCGCTGGATCGGGGCGCAAACCCGTTCGTGCTAGGAACGCAGAAGTGCTGTGGCCTGTTGAAGACCAAAGCGTTGCTTGATGGCCTGTCGGCCGGGGGATTTGACGCCGCTTTTGGAGGCGCGCGACGCGACGAAGAAAAATCACGAGCGAAGGAACGAATCTATTCTTTTCGCGACGCGCACGGACAATGGGACCCGAAAAATCAGCGACCCGAGTTATGGAACATCCTTAATTCTCGAATCGATAAATCCGAGAGTATTCGTGTTTTTCCGCTTTCAAATTGGACCGAACTCGATGTTTGGATGTACATCCATGCGCAGCAGATACCGATTGTGCCGCTGTACTATGCGCGTGAGCGCGAGGTCGTGGAGCGAAACGGATCGATTGTATTGATCTATTCAGAAGACCAGCTTTTGCCCGGAGAAAGGACAAAGTTTGTAAGCTGCAGGATGCGCTCGTTGGGTTGCGTGCCATGCACGGGCGCCATTCGCTCCGAGGCCGATACTCTGCCCAAAATCATTCAAGAAATGATTTCGTTCCGGCGGTCGGAACGCGAAAACCGCGCCATTGACCATGATGAAGAGGGCTCGATGGAGATCAAGAAACGCGAGGGCTATTTCTGATGCTGTCAGCGACTAAACCGGAACAGCGCGAAGATTTTGCGAGTTTTCTCGAGCGCGACTTGAGCAAGGAACTGTTGCGACTCACGACGGCGGGGAGCGTAGATGATGGCAAGTCCACGCTGATCGGAAGGCTACTGCATGATTCAAAGGCGGTGTACGAGGACCAGCTTGCATCGGTTCGACAAAGCCGAGTCAACCGGTCTGGCCGGCCGATTGATTTCTCGCTGCTCACCGATGGATTGAGAGCGGAGCGCGAGCAAGGAATCACGATTGACGTCGCCTATCGGTACTTCAGTACAGCGCGCAGAAAATTCATCATCGCGGACACTCCGGGGCACGAACAGTACACCCGTAACATGGCGACGGGAGCTTCTACGGCAGACCTTGCCGTGATTCTAGTCGATGGAACAAAGGGCTTGCTGCCCCAAACGCGGCGTCACGCTTACATTTCCTCGCTGCTCGGCATTCCTAATGTCGTTGCGGCGATCAACAAAATGGACTTGGTGAACTATCGTGAAGACGTCTTCTTAAGGCTCGAGGAGGACTTCTACGAGCTTGCTGACATGTTGAAAATTAAGTTCCTGCGATGCATTCCGATCAGCGCGCTCGAAGGCGACAACGTCGTGTCCAGGTCCGGGAAAATGCCCTGGTACCGGGGCGCCACGCTGATCGAACATCTCGAAACGGTTGAAATTCGACCGGTTTGCGAATCAGGTGACTTGCGATTTCCCATTCAGAGTGTTCTCAGACCCGACGCCAGTTTTCGTGGCTTCGCTGGACGCGTTGCGAGCGGCACGATACGAGCGGGTGATTCCGTGCTGGCACTACCTTCGCAGCGTCAAACCAGAGTAAAGGCAATTGTTACCTACGATGGGGAACTCGGATTTGCGGTTCCACAGCAGTCCATCGTTCTTCAACTCGAGGATGAAATAGATTTAGGCCGTGGAGATCTGCTTGTGTCGAATGACTCCCTACCTTACATATCCGATCGGTTCGCCGCCACCCTGGTCTGGCTTCATTCGCAGCCTCTAAAGTTGAACCAGACGTATCTGATGAAGCATCTCGGACGGCAAGTCAAGGGCAAGGCGACAAAGATTCGCCATCGAGTCAACGTCGATGATTTGACGGAACATCGGGCGGAGCAATTAGAGATGAACGAGATCGCATCGGTCGAATTCGAAACGAGCAGTCCGCTTTCATTTGACCCTTACGAACGAAATCGCGTCACCGGTAGTTTTGTTCTGATCGATCCGCTTTCAAACGCGACGGTAGGAGCGGCCATGATTCGCGAAGAGACAAGAGCTGCCGCGCCTAGTACTCGATTTCTTCCAGCCAACACCCAACACGCCGCTGTTGCCGAACAGGAGCGAACACAGCGTCACGGCCATCTTCCTGGCGTTCTTTTTGTGCGAAGCGAAACAATCGCCGAGCGCCTGGAGAGGAGTCTTTTCGAAAAGGGTTTTGCAGTACTGCTGCTTCGCCCAGAGCAGCCCTCGCTATGCACATTGTCATCCGTCGTTTCCGCGATTTTGTCTGCCGGTCTCGTCGTGGTTTACGCGGGCGAGCCTGCTTCCGAGGAGTGTGAAGTACTCCGAGCGATCGCCAAGGAAGGATTCTTTCACTTCCCCGAGGAAAATAGCACTACGACGCCAGACGAAGTCGTGCATCAAGCGCTCAGCGCGGCCGAGAAGCTTCGAATTGGGAACGAATTTAAGGGAAAGGTTCTGAACTAATTATGTCCAATTTGAGTGAACTCGAACTTCTGGAAACACGAACTGCGGAAGAAGTGCTGGAATTTGTGCTCGAGAGCCGAATGCCCGCCCTTGCCTGCCTCACGTGCAGCTTTCAAGCTGAGGACATCATTGTCCTAGACCTGTTGCGAAAGCGCCTTCCGAAGATTCCTGTCCTGTTTCTGGAAACCGGCTATCACTTTGTCGAGACTTATCGATTTCGCGACCAAGTCGAGCGCGAATGGGATCTCAATCTCGTGAACGTCACGCCCAAGAAGACGGTGGCGCAACAGGAGTCCGAATTCGGCATTTTGTACCGCAATGAGCCCACCAAGTGCTGCCAACTTCGGAAGGTAGAGCCATTGATGGAAGCGCTCGAACCGTTCGAGATTTGGTTCACAGGGCTGCGGCGGGAACAGTCCCCGACACGCAAGAATCTGCGCAAGGCTGAAGACCATCGACTGCCGTCCGGACGGACTGTTTTGAAAGTGAGTCCTCTGGCCGACTGGACCTGGGCCGAGGTGTGGGAGTACACCGGGGCCAATCGGTTGAAATATCTCCCGCAATACGATCAAGGCTACGCGAGCATCGGATGCGAACCTTGCACAGCGTTGCCTGATGATCCAACGAATCCACGTTCCGGCAGGTGGGGTGGCAGGAAGCTGGAGTGCGGAATTCACACTTTTTCGGAACGGGCACAATGACTCATTTTTTCCTCGGATTTTTCATTGCGCTTGCTGTCGGATTAACGGGGATTGGTGGAGGAAGCTTCACCGTTCCGGCTCTTCTACTGCTGGTGGGACTGCCCGCAGGCGAGGCTGTGGGTACGGCCTTCGTTTTCGCCGGGGTACTTCGGCTGATTGCCGCGCCGTTTTATTTATTGGGCCGGAAAGTTCACTCGCGCTATTTCCGGTTACTGCTGGCGGGAGCCATACCCGGTTTGGTGCTCGGCATGCTCGCCCTGCGTGGCGCTGCGAAAACAGAAAACAGCGGCGTAGTGACGATCATTCTGGGTTTACTGCTTACAGTTTCATCGAGCATCTCGTTTTTCCCGCGTGTGCAGAATCCGCGGTTCGCCGTGAAAAACGCGCGATGGCTGCCGTGGCTCGCATTTCCCATCGGTGTTGAATCGGGATTTTCGTCAGCGGGAGCTGGAGCCCTCGGAACTGTCTTGTTGCTTAACTATTCAGAGATGGCCCCTGCTCAAGTGGTTGGGACAGACATATTGTTCGGGCTGGTATTGGCGGCCATTGGAAGCGTGGTGCACTGGACAATGGGTTCAATCAGCACGTCGATCCTACTGCAATTGCTGGCCGGTGGCATTCCAGGCGTGATTTTCGGCTGCTTGGCAGCGAGACGGGTCCCCGCCCAGAAACTCAAAGCGGTAGTCGCAGCAATCGCCATTTTCGCAGGCTTGCAACTGGTATGGTCAGGTACGCGCTCGCTTGCCGCGAAGCAAGCGCCTGACGCGCCTCGAATGACTGCGACCGTTCATCGAGGAGCGCGCTAATGATTCATTCCGTGGTCTGCAACTACCTTCGTTTGGACCTGGATTTGCGAACTCTCGATCTATGGTTTGTTCTGGTGGGTACTTCTGCCTCCTCCAAAGCTTATTCCTGTTGTTGATCTCTCCTTTCCTGGCTGCCGCCCACAGCGCCGGTTTCCTCTAAGGGGCACAAATTCAAATTTATGAGGTCGGGCGATGAGAATTTATGGAATTTCCGCAACTTTAGCCGTGCGCATTTCTGGTGTCGCGATAGCCATCATGGTTTTCGCAAGCGCGGTATTTTCTCCGGGGCTTCGCGCGCAGTCGGAAGCGTCGATTTCTGGCATTGTCAGCGATTCGAGCGGAGGCGGAGTGCCAGGCGCAACCGTCAGCATCAGGAACGCAGAGACTGGCTCCGAGCGCAAAGTTTTGACGGATGAGACGGGCCGATACAACGCGATATCTCTTGCGGTGGGTGCCTACGATCTCAGGGCGGAAAAGAGCGGATTTCGTTCTAGTTCTCGGAGTGGCGTCACTCTGGCAGTAGGACAGAGAGAAGAAATCCCATTTGTCCTTCCGGTCGGAGACATCCACCAAATCGTGGAAGTACCGGCAAATCCGACCGTAGTCGCAGTCACGACCGAAGATATTTCTGGATTGGTTGGCGAGCGTCAAGTGAAAGACCTTCCGCTCAATGGGCGAAGTTATGACCAGCTGCTTATGTTGAATCCAGGAGCGGTGAACTACACCTCGCAGCGCGCCGGCGGCGTTGGGACGTCAAACTCGGTCGTAGGAAACATGTTTGCTGCATCGGGGCGGCGGCCCCAGGAAAATCTGTTTCTTTTGAACGGGGTGGAGTTTACTAGCGCTTCAGAGATCAACAACACCCCGGGAGGCGTCAGCGGACAATTGCTCGGAGTGGATGCGGTACGGGAATTTACGGTCGTGAAAGACACCTATGGCGCCCAGTATGGCAAACGGCCTGGCGCACAGGTGAGCATCGTGACTGCGTCAGGAACGAATCAACTCCATGGCGCGCTTTACGAATTCGCGCGAAACAGCGCTCTCGACGCGCGAAACTTTTTCGACCATGGCGACATTCCCGAATTCCAGCGCAACAACTTCGGCGCGTCGGTAGGTGGTCCGTTGCGCAGAGACAAGACGCTGGTGTTCGGAAATTATGAAGGCTTTCGCCAGAAGCTGGGTTTAACTAACCTGTCGCTTGTTCCGGATGACGCTTCGCGCGCCAGCGCGGTTGGGAGTATCCAGCCACTCCTCGCGCTCTGGCCCGTTGCCAACGGCAGAGAACTTCTCACTGCTTCTGGATCGCCAAGTGGAATTGCCGAAGCCTTCACCAACCCTTTGCAGACAATTGGGGAAGATTTTGGAACCATGCGCTTCGATCAAGTGTTTTCGGACAATGATTCTTTTACGGCTGTCTACACGGTCGACGATAGCGAAGCCCATTCGCCGACCGGTAATCCCCTTACGTTGGCAGACATCGCCTTGCGAGAACAGGTCATCAGTCTCAGTCAGACCCACATCTTTTCCTCGCGGCTTTTGAACAAGCTGACTTTTGGGTTTTCACGGGGGTCGTTTTATTTCAATACGAGTACGACCGTGCATTTGCCCAGTTGGGTTCACGCGGGACAGCCGGTTGGCGCGATCGTCGTGGGTGGGGGCACAACGCTGAACGGCGCATCGCAAATTACAAACGGCGGGACGAATGCGGGCAGTAACTTGAGCGCCGCGCGAAATCTCTTTACCGTCAGCGACCAGCTGACGCTGACTCGCGGCGCCCACATTGTTAATTTTGGCGCTTGGCTGCAGAGAGTGCAGGCGAACGACTCTCTGGTCCAGGCCCAGTATGGTCAAATCTCATTCAGCAATTTGCAGGTGTTTTTGCAAGGCAAAGTTAGCACATATACCTATGCGCCGGCCTTTACTCCAATGGGGTGGCGTTCGCTTGAAGCAGCTGTGTTCGCCGAGGACACGATTCGCCTGAAGCCCTCACTTGAATTGCGAATCGGCTTTCGCGGCGAATCCACAAACGGATGGAACGAAGCGCACGGCCGTGCTTCGAATTATCACTTCGATTCGAACGGCGTGATTGTTACTGAGCCAATTATTGGCGATTCCGCATTCACGGACAATCAAGCGAAGTTCTTACCTGCGCTACGTATCGGTCTTGCCTGGTCACCATTCGGATCAAAAAAGACGGTAATCCGCTCAGGATTCGGGTTGTATTACGCCCTGCTAGACAATTTAAGTTACCGCCTCGATCAGAACGGCCCTTTCAACGCCGTACTCGCGGTGAAAAACATTCCGTTTTCTAGCATTGCTCCAGAATCAACCTACGGCGGTGCGAAAGTCATACCTAGCGGTGTCCAACCTGGTCTCCGCACGCCCGCCGTGGAATCTTGGTCCCTAAATGTTGAACGGGAAGTATTTTCGAATACGTCTCTGAGCGTTGGCTATATCGGTTCACACGGGTACCACGGATTACTTTCTGTGGACGCGAATCTTCCGAACCCAACAGCTTGCCCAGCGTCGCCGTGCCCTGTAGGTTATCCCGCTGGCGCGATCTATTACCCGGCGAATGCGCCGCTTGCAAACAACGCCGTGTGGAACACAACCCATTGGTTTTCCGAGGGCATCAGCTCTTACAACGGCTTGCAAGTTGACGTAAATCGCCGATTTGGTAAGAGTCTGCAATTCCGTGCTGCGTACACCTTTTCGAAGGCGCTCGACGACGGCGACAACATGAATACCAGTGTCGCTACCAACTCGCCGGCGTTTGTCGCGAATCCGCTGGACCCCAAAGCAGACTATGGTCGGGCTTCATTCGACATTCGCCATGTCACCGCGCTCAACGCAACCTATGAGCTCCCTTTTCATCGCAAGAAGGAATGGTTAGATCATTTGATCAGTAATTGGCAGATCAGTGGCATACAGACCCTCCAGTCGGGCTTGCCCTTCACTCCTCAGCTTTCCTATAACCCATCCGATGACGGCGACACGCGCAATCCAGTTCGTCCGTCGGTAGATCCGAATTTCGCGGGCCGGGTGATTTTGGGTGGCGCCGACCGGTACTTCGATCCGCATGCGTTTATTCAGCCGCTTCCAGGTACTTATGGAAACGCAGGCCGCAACACGCTCGAGGGTCCGCGCTTGTATGAAACGGATCTTTCCCTGGCAAAGAGGTTCGTCTTCGGCGAGCACCTGAACCTGCAATTCCGTGCAGAGTTTTTCAACCTCTTCAATCGCGCGAATTTAAACACGCCGAACCCGGTGGTTTACGCTGCCGCAACGGGAGGACCCTCACCGACGGTTGGTGTGATTACTTCGACCTCCACAACGTCCCGGCAAGTGCAGCTTGGATTGAAGCTGTTGTGGTAAGACGATGCAGACCCTGAAGTCGGGATGTTCTTGTTCACTCCACTCGATAGACGCGTTGGTTCTTTGCTTCAAAGACAAGGCTAAGACCCACCGTTTCAGGGCGCACTTGAAATTCAGATACCTCTGAACGCACATCGAAAATGTGGGAAACAGACAGTTCGTGATTGATTGCTAGCTCGACTGCCTGTGAACCCGTCTCGCCGTGAGGGAGTGTCAATTCCCCCCACTGCCCTAGAGGCTTCACATAATCCTTATCCAAATAATATGGCGGCACGCTGCGGTCGAGAATCAATACCTTCCGGACACCGTCTTCCCGATTCAAATAGTTGAAACTGTCCAAATACGGGATGGTTCCCTGGCGCCTTTGCTCCGAGTAACTGCCGGAAAATACAGATTTGATATTCTCTTCGTCGGCTCGCACTACCATGAACAACCCGTATGAAACGGAAAGTAGCACCACCATACCAGCTAGATACTTAGAAGACTTTCTATTCGTTGAGGCAATTACCTGCCATCCAACAATTGAGAACGCGGCCCCGAGTATATACACATGAATTAGGAATCTGGATTCCTGTTGGGTTATGAACCAAGCTAGAGTCAGGAGAAATGCAAACAGGACTGAAGTCCGCATCAGCGCGTTCTTGCGCAACGACAAAATTCCGACTGGACCTAGAGCGAACGGACACAGACCAATACCACCAGCACCATTAAAATTCGACGTGTGATAGGTCAGATTGAAAGGCAAGAGCAGGAATGCAGAAAATCCTCTGCCCAAGCCTCGGCCGCGATCTCTGATGTAGGCATGAAACTGAGAAATTGCCTCGGGAGAAAGATACTTGGGCGAACACAGTAGCTTATAGCCCGGAGGCGGCGGATAAATGGGGCAGCCCAACAGAATCCAATTCCGAATGTAGCACGGCGAACCAACCACACACGCGACCGCGATTGCGGCCATAGCTTTGGTCGCAGCGCTTTCTAATCCCAGGTCGCGCCATCTAAGGAGAACAATGCAGGCAAGCAGAATCGGAACTGCGATTAGTCCCGTGTACTTCGTTCCGATGGCGAAACCGCAAAATAGTCCGCAGGCAATCCATTCTTTCAAGGTTTGAGCATCGATCCCGATTCGAAAACCGGCCAGCACAAACGCGGCAAAGATTCCGTCAACGAAGCATCCGCGCGAGCCTGCGTATACCGCTGGCATTGTCACAACAATAGCGGCTGCCCACCAGGCTTCTTGGTCGGTCGCGCCTAGTCGAATGGCTAGCGATGCGACAACCGCCAACAACAAACCCAACGTCAGAAAACTGGAGAAATCAGCTGCTCTATCTCCGCCGACGCTCCAAAGCGTGGCGAATAGAGTCTCAGGGATTTGTGGAAATGCGGTGTGGCAATTGTCGAGTACGGGGCGGATGATTCCATCACGCAACCAGACCTTTGGTCCTAGCAGGTGGTAGGCAACCGTATCGACGCCCCAATCTCCGGTGATCTCAGCAAGCCCCGAAATGCCCGTCAAAAGAAGAACGGCGCAGATAATCGAGGCGGGGGCAGTCGGAACCTGCGACAAACCTCGTGATGTTAGTCCACTAGTCCTTAAGAGCAACCAGAGAGACACGATTCCCAGAACCGCAGCAACAAGCAGAACTAGGATTATGTACGCGCGCGTGAATGACCATTGACCGACTAGGAAAAGGACAGTTGAAAGAGTTCCGAGGCCAGCCAGAGGCACAAGTCCGATGCGTTCAAACAATCGCATACGGGGGAATAGTGAACCTGCGCCATAGCCAGCGCCGAACATTGCCAACATCACAACTGCCAACCCGAAGAATGCCCGTAGATAGAGTGATGACATAAATCAGTACAGGAACCGCATTAGCATTTTGTGAAAGAAATCTGAGCCGAAGACTCTGATCGCAAAACATAGGACCAGGGACGCAACGAGCCAGATGTCCATGCTTGTCCTGCTGTCGGTTTCATTCCTAATCGGCTCGAGCATAATTCTATTCTTTCGTCTGAAAGAAGACGAGCATCGTCAACAAGGCCCAATTGACGCGGCGGTCTCAATGGGTCGACGCAACACTTGGCCGAAGTCCGCTTGCATCGGGCCTTAGTAGCCAAGAGTCGTTCGCGAACGTTGATTCAAACACACCATCCTGGCTAGGGTCTGGTTGAATGCAGCCGGGCAAGCGGAACCATCGAGCTACGCGACTCCAACGTAATGGCCTAGAAGCCAACGTGGGGACCTTGTTTTTTAGCTGTATTTGGCTCCAATTGACTCTAGAGGCGGTCGGCAACGCCATCAAAGCACAAGACTCTTAGTTTGGGATGCAATTCGATTCCCATCGCTCGCTAGATAAACCCCGGGGTACAGACCGGGGACCTGGGTTACACAGAGTACCGGGCTACACTGGTAACGCGTTTGGGCCAAACGGGTTGGCGCGTTCTGGCCCTCGACGACACTCGGCTTCATCGAGGGTTGCTCGGTTTGCTCATGCGCTGGAGGCCAAAGTTGTGCTAGAGGCCGGCGCCCGGGGAGTCGCTAGCCCCTGATGCCGAAGTAAAGCGCATGGGAACTTTTCAACGATCTTGCTCGAGAGCGGGGCTTAGCGTTGAGCGCTACGCTCCGTCGACTGCCGAGAGCCGAAGTGCCGGTGGTCCTGGATATGCGCGAAGGACTGCGCGGATTGGAGATAACCAATCCAGACGGCCACGTCCTTTTCTTCGGCCGACCGAGGAAACAGGCGTCTATCTGGTTCGTTGCCCAAAAAAATCCCATCTTTTTTGAGCGACGGCGCGGGCCGTACCTGCGTCAAATACCAATGTCGGGTTCGGGGTGCTCTCTAACCTTCGGTAACGGTATCTTTTCGCGGAAATTGTTTCTAAAATAGAAGGTCACGGGGTAAGTGAGGCGTGCCTGGAGCTTTCGCCTCTTCCTTCCGTTTAGTGAGTTTTACTAGTTTAAGGGGTTCGTCTCCACGGCAGTTGGCTCGGTCTACTCCCGACCGGCGAAACATTTAGGGCCTAAAGCCCGTATGAATAGTTAGAAACGGACAAACTTCCGTACCAAAGGGTGTCTCCGGCAAGGGCGCCTCAATTTCTGGGCGGAATGGTTGTCGGGGTCATGAAAAGGAAACTACGGTCATGAAGATGTGGCAAAAAGTGGCGATCGGAGCCGCCGTCGTGGTGGTCGGCGCGGGCATCGTTCTCTACAGCGTTAATCAAGCGAACAAGGGCGTAACCACGGTGCAGACCGCAAAGGTTGCCAAACAGGACAGCCTAATCTCCCTTGTCACCGCTTCCGGTGAAATCAAGCCCACCACGTACACCAACGTGCAAGCACAGGGCTTTGGCCGAATCACCGACATTCTGGTGAAAGAAGGCGATCCCATCAAGAAGGGTGATCGTCTGCTCCTCCAGGAAAACGTCCAGGCAAACGCCGACGTGCGAGCTCAGTCAGCCGCCATGAACTCGTCGGAATCCGGCATTCTTGCGGCCGACGCCAGTTACAAGTCGGCCCAGGCCGATCTCATTTCCCAAAGAGCCAATCTTGAAAAGGCCAAGCTCGACTTCGAGCGCGGACAGGGTCTATATAAGGATGGGCTGATCCCCAAGCAGGATTTCGACCAGCGCAAGACTTCTTACGACGCAGCAGTGGCCGCTGTCGATTCCGCGAACGCCAGAGTACTACAGCTGAAAGCGCAGCTCGAACAATCCCGTGCGCAGCTTAATCAAAACAAAGCCGTTCTAGTGCGCACCCAGGATGTGCTGAACAAGACCACTTACGTTTCGCCGATCAACGGAATTGTCAGCTATCTGCCGGTCCGACTTGGCGAGTATGTCGTCCCCGGTATTCAGAACTCCAACGGCAGCTTTTTGATGACTCTGTCGGACATGTCCATCGTCACCGCTGAAGTCAAAGTAGACGAGACGGACATCGTGAATGTTCGTATGGGGCAGGAAGCGGACGTAACGATCGATGCGGTTCCTGGCAAAATTTTCCATGGCAAAGTTACCGAAATCGGTTCGCAGGCAGTCTTGCGCAGTTCCGGCCTGGCGACTACTCAGTCCACCACCAGTACTCAGGAAGCAAAAGATTTCAAAGTAGTGGTAACGCTGGACAGTCCGCCGGAAAATCTGCGCCCTGGCCTCTCCACCACAGCCAAAATTAAGACGGCAGAAAAGAAAAACGTCGTAGCCATTCCGATTCAGGCGCTGGCCGTTCGTTCGCGCAAGGATTTGGACGAGGCCAAGAAAAATGGCAAGGGCGGCAGCAGCGGCAGTGTCACTCTTGCTGCGCCTCCTCCCGCTGTCCCGGGCGATCCGAAAAAGGACGAAGTTCAGGGCGTCTTCGTGGTAAATGCGAAGAAGGCTGTTTTTCGCCCGGTGAAGACCGGTATCAGCGGCGTCACCGACATCGAAATCACCGATGGTTTGCAACCCGGCGACGAGATTGTTATCGGTAGCTACAAAGCCTTGCGTACTCTAAAGCCCGAAGCGCCGGTAAAGGTCGATAATTCGACGCCCAAGAAAACCGAAGACCAGCAGAGCTAAGTAAGCGGATTCCAGGAGAAACAAATGGCTGTGGAAACAGTGGTTTTAGAATCCTATCGCGAAGATCTGGTCTCCAGCGGAATGGTGATTAAGACCAGCGAGCTTGCCAAAGTATATGAGATGGGCGCTGAACAGGTGCACGCCCTGCGCGCCATTGATCTGGAAATTCATAAAGGCGAGTACGTGGCGATCATGGGTCCATCGGGTTCGGGGAAATCCACGCTCATGAATCTGATCGGTTGTCTCGATTCGCCCAGCTCCGGAAAGTATTGGCTGGCCGGGCGTCTGGTCAGTGAACTCGACGACGATGAACTGGCCTACATCCGTAACAAGGAAATCGGCTTCGTCTTTCAGACTTTCAATCTATTGCCGCGGGCTACCGCACTGCACAACGTTGAGCTTCCGCTGATTTACAACGGTACGCCGGCCGAAGAGCGCCTTGTCAAGGCCAAACAAGCGCTGGACCGTGTGGACCTCACCGACCGCATGAATCACAAGCCCAACGAACTGTCCGGCGGTCAGCGTCAACGTGTCGCAATCGCTCGTGCTCTGGTGAACACTCCTTCCATCGTTCTCGCCGACGAGCCGACCGGTAACCTCGACTCGCGCACCGGCGAAGAAATCATGGCCTTGTTTGCCAATCTGCACAGCCAGGGCAACACCATCATTCTAGTCACCCACGAAAACGACATTGCTCAGCACGCCCATCGAATCATCTATATTCGCGATGGCAAAATCGCGTCCGACGAAGCGGTAAAGAAATAATTAGCCTTTCCACCTTTTGCCGCGAGCTCCGCCCTATCCGTGATTTACACCCGCACGGAACGGCACCTTCGGTGGAGGTTCTGCCAGGGAACTTTTTTGCTGCACCGTTTGCTGTAGATTCACTACAATTCTGCTCAGCATGAGCGCCCATTTTCATGTAGAGCTCGGTCCCTTCACGATCGATGTCCAGCTCGACGATTCCGGCATCCACATGCAGCGCGGGCCGCTCACTCAATCCATTCCGTGGGATAAGATTAGCGGTGCAACCTTAATTCGCTCCATCGCCGATCGCGACGACCAGGATAAAGACGAACTTCAAGCCGCTCAGTTTCTGGGCGCCGCCGCCGCTCAAAAAGTTCGTGAACTCCGCGACAAGGTCGGCGAAATTTCCCTGGCTTACCGCGATGACCATAACTGTCTCCGAGAAATCGAAGTCCCAGCTCCGCTCACGGACTCTGCATTTCTGAAAGAGTTCGAACAGCGTCTCGGTCCTCGCTGGCTTGGCGAATCAAAAGACCGCCAACAAGTCGCAAAACGCCTTCACACCAACCCCGGTTTCTTCAAAACAATTTTAGTACTGGGGGCGCTCTTCGGAGTCGCGGCGGTAGTCGCGGCCATTCTCCTCTTCGCCTCCCTCGGCCCGCTGTTGAATCTGCTTTCCATCCAAAAGATGCTGCTCGATCTCCAGGACGGGAACTTGGCTGGTTTCGGTTCGCGTTTCGCCACCTACCTGGCTTTGTTCGCCATCGGCTATTTTCTGCATCGGGTCATTCGCAGCCGGCTCGATTCGCTCCAAAGGCCGCGTCGTCGCTAATATGGTCAAGAAATCGCAATAGCTCAGGCGTGACCCCTTTGCTTACACTAGGCCGCCGCTCTAATCCGTTCTCTGTGGATCGCTCATTAATGCTTTGGCCATACGCTTGTAGAACCTTCTCCCCGCTCTAATTCTTCACAGCTTAAAATTGAGGTTACTGGCCATGGCCTCTTCCCGCACTTACGCTTGGATATTCGGTATATCTCTGACCTTTTTAGGAGTGTATGCCGCGGCTTCCATCATTCTACCTAATGGCCAGACCCTCGGTACTTTTGGCAATGTTGTGCAATGTCTGGTTCCTCTGCTAGCCAACGCCGGATTGCTCCTCAATGCCGGCACTCCTCTTTGGCGCCGCAACGTGTTTTGGATGCTCGCGGCCATGTCCTGCACGCTTTGGATGATTGGCCAGTTTCAGTGGACTTACTACGAGGTCTACCTCCACCAGGCGCTCCCGGACATGTATCCGGGGGATATTATTTTCTTCCTGCGAGGCGTTCCGCTGATGGCGGCCTTGGCCCTTCGCCCTCACCTCAAGCGCAGCGAACTTCAGCTTCGCTTCGGATATCTTGATTTCATATTGCTGCTGTCTTGGTGGATTTTCCTCTACGCCTTCGTAGTTTTGCCATGGATGTACGCCGAGCCAAATCTTGGCCAGTACAACTACACCTACGACCTGGTCACCAACATTCAGAACATGGTTACGGTTGTCGGTCTCGGCGCGTTGTGGCTGCAGAGTCGCGGCGCGTGGCGGACCGTCTACGCCAATCTGTTTGGCGGCGAATCGATGTACATGGTCTCTTCGCTGATGATCAACGTCGCCATCAGCCTGAGGCGCTACTACACCGGCAGCATCTATGATCTTCCGCTGTTGGCATCGTTCTTGTGGTTCGCGGCTGCCGGTTTGATCGCCTACAAGAGCGGAAACGCGCTCGACGACAATTCTGATTCGTCTCGATCAGATATACCCGAACAGAAAAAAGGTGAAAGCATTATCGCCTCGCGGCTGGCGATGGCCGCCGTCGTTTCTCTTCCGGCTTTTGCCATCTACTCGATCAAGTTTGCTCACGATTCGCCGGCGGTTCGCGAATTCCGGTTGATGACTGTGCTGCTCGCCGCCGTTCCGCTCGGATTTCTGGTGTTCCTGCGCCAGCATCTCGCGGACAACGATCGCGCGCGGCTGCTGGCCCGCGCTGAACAATCGGTCGAAAATCTTCAGCGTCTGCAAGCTCAGTTGGTGCAGACGGAAAAACTGGTCTCCCTGGGCCAACTCGCCGCGGGCGCCGCGCACGAAATCAACAATCCCTTGACCGCCATTCTTGGCTATTCCGATCTGCTGGCCGATGACGCGAACCTCCCGGAAAAAACCCGAGGAATAGCCGGCAAGATTCGCGACCAAGCGCGCCGTACGAAAACGTTGGTAGGCAACCTCTTGAGTTTTGCTCGGCAAGTTCCGGCCGAACGCACACTGCTGGACCTAAATACTGTGGTCACCAATGCGGTTCAGCTGCGCTCTCTCGATTTGCGCAACTCCGGCACAAAGATTGACCTCAAGCTCGAATCCGTTCTTCCCGGCGTTCGTGGCGATGGCAACCAGCTCATGCAGGTTTTCTTCAACATCGTCAGCAATGCCGTGGATGCCATGGAGTCTCACAACGGTGGCGGCACTCTCACCATTAAGACCATGCGCGATCGCGCCAGCGTGATCATTCTCTTTTCGGATACGGGCCCGGGCATCAAGGAACCACATCGCGTCTTCGACCCGTTCTACACCACCAAGCCCATCGGCAAAGGTACCGGTCTCGGCCTCAGCATCTGTTTTGGCATTGTCCAGGAACACGCCGGACGAATTCTTTGCTACAACAATCAGGAGGGCGGCGCAGTTTTTCGCGTCGAGTTGCCTGCTGTGCTTGCCGCTCTTCCTTCCCGCGAATCGCTGGCAAGCAGCGCCGGTTCTCCGGTCGTCAAGAGCACCTGATATTTTCCGTCGCGCCGTATCGTAGTTCACTCTAGACACGCATCGCCGGGGCTTTTCGGAAATCATGTTAGAGTTACCTTCTTCCCCTCCACCGGAGCCGCTCACTGATGCCTGACATTGCTATTTCCGTTGAAAAGCTTTCGCGGCGCTTTGGGGCGCTCACCGCCGTGGACGGCATAGACTTGCAAGTGGACTCCGGCCAATTTTTTGGATTCCTCGGTCCAAACGGCGCCGGAAAATCCACCACCATCAAGATGCTTACCGGCTTGCTCGCTCCCACGTCCGGCCGAATGTCCTTGCTGGGAATCGATTTCACTCAACACCCGGTCGAAGTCAAACGCCAGATTGGAGTCGTCCCAGAAGGCATGGGCCTTTTTGAGCGTTTGACCGCTCCTGAATATCTTGAGTTCGTTGGCCGGATGTATGGTCTCGACAAAGCCACCACCCGGAAGCGCAGCGAAGAACTGCTGGAATTCATGCAGCTCGCCGACCGTTCCAAATCGCTGATCGCCGACTATTCCCACGGCATGCAAAAAAAGTTGGCTCTGGCCGCCGCCGTCATTCACGGCCCCAGGATCCTTTTTCTTGACGAACCTTTCGAAGGCGTCGACGCACTTGCCGCCGGCGCGCTCAAGGAACTTCTGGCTCGCATGACCGAACGCGGTGTCACTATTTTCCTGACTTCCCACGTTCTGGAAATCGTGGAGCGGCTTTGCAGCCACGTCGCCATCATTAAAAAAGGTCAGCTGGTTGCCCAGGGTTCCATGGAACAACTCCGCGCTGGAGTACCGAGCGCCGAGGGGCGCACGCTCACTCTGGAGGACATTTTTCTTTCCGTGATCGGGGGCGATGGCCAGCGTTCTCAGCTTGAGGAACTTTCATGGCTGACCTGAGGGTCGGCCCAGGTCTTGCCGAACAGATTCGCCTCGTCTCCTGGCTCCGCTGGCGGGTTTTGCGCCATAGCTTCCGTAACAAGAATCGCCGTCTCGATCTGATCGGCCTGGCCGTCTCCAGCTTTTTTGGGATACTTTTTGTTATTGGGATTACCGTAGTATTTTTCGTCGGGACCAGATCGCTTCTCAACCATCACGACGAACGATTCTTGGGACTATTGTTTCTCGCTCTTTTCGTCTGGTGGCAACTGTTTCCGATTCTGCTCGCGGGTTTCGCACCGCAGTTTTCCTTTCGATCACTGCTGCGCTTCCCGCTGAAATTTTTGGCGTTTTACATTATTGGCATGGCCTACGGGCTCGCCGATTCGGCGGCCTTAGCCGCAGTTGTTTGGATGCTGGCCATGGTTGCCGGCACTGCCGCGGCCATACCCGCCGCCGCGCCGGTGATGCTGCTGGTCTGCTTTCTCTTCACCGTGTTCAACGTCACGTCCGAACGTTTGGTGGGAGCCTGGGTCGAAAAGCTGCTGGCCACCCGCCGATCGCGCGAAATCTTTTTTACACTGTTCATTTTGTCCATGGTCAGCCTGCAATTCCTCAATCCGCTGATGCAGAAATACGGCCACAATCTGAAGGCGGTCGTTCAGCGCGTGCTCCCCTATCTTTGGATGCTTCCTTCGTCTTTTGCCGGAGACGCCGTTGCCCGATTCGCTGAGCAAGAGTGGTTCGCGGTCCTGGGCAAGCTTGCTGGCCTTTGTGCCTACCTGCTGGTGGTCACCGCGCTGCTCTGGAGTCGCTATTCCCAGCTGTACTCGGGAGAAGAACTCGGGGAATCCGACGCTCCTGCCCGTAGACAAAAACGTTCCCTGGTATCCCCGGCCGACGATAGCGATTCCTTTTCTTTTCTGCCGCCGCAAGTTCTGGCCGTCTTCAAGAAAGAACTACGTTATCTGCGCCGCAATACCTTTCTCTTCTTCGGTTTGATTTTCCCGCCGATGATGGTCCTGTTCTTCAGTGTTCAGTTTGCCGGCATCCATCCTACTGCCTTCAAAAAGGGGCTGTCGCCGGATGTGTTCTTTCCGGCCATGATGGCCTATCTGGTTTTGATTTTGATTGCACCTTCCTACAACTGTTTTTCCTACGAAGGCAAAGGCATTCAAACCTACATCACTTCTCCCGTCCGATTCCGTGAAGTCCTGATCGCCAAAAATCTCCTTACCGTACTCATTCTTTTCGTCGAAATTGTTCTTTGCGTCGCCCTGGTCGGATGGCGTGCAGGATTTCCCTCTGTTCCGGTGCTCTTTGCGTCCCTATCGGGCTTGGTATTTTCCATCCTCGGCCAGCTGACTATCGCCAATTGGACCTCCTTGAGTTTTCCTCGCAAAATCGAATTTGGCAAAATGCAGGGTCAGCGCAATTCTGGAATGTCGGTCTTGGTGCTCTTCGCCGTTCAGATCGTCTTTGGCGGAGTGGGTACCGCCATCCTTTTTTCCGGTCGCTGGACCGGAAATCCCTGGCTGCCGACCCAAGTTTTCGCCGTCCTGACCATCGCCGCTTTCGCGGGCTATCTTGCCGCGCTGAACGCCTTTACAGAGCTTGCCGAATCCAAGAAAGAAACCTTAATCGACGCACTGTGTCGCTAACATTCTCGGTGATAACGGATTTCCAGCCATTCTTGCCAAATTAGTCTGTATTTCTTCACGCCTGGCGATGTGTCTCGCGCGCCCCCCAACCGCCAACAGTTCTATCTATCCCCAGTACTACCGATGGCGCGGCTGGTACCCCTGCGCTATTCCTCATTTCTGCGCCGATTCCTAGACTCGTTCTATGTCCAGACAGCTCCTCGGTCCCCTTGTGACTACACTTCCGTCCTCTACCCGGCTAGCGAATTCTGGCGATTTCAAGCAGGGATTAGCATCCAGCGCAGCTTCGTCTGAGATTCTTTTGAGCGCCGCCATCACCGGCTCCGGTCCCTCCGGAGGTTCGCCGCTCCGCCAAATGCTCCTTGAGACCAGTCAGGTCCGGAACATTCGCGATTGGGTCTCACCAGCTACCCTTAGATTGCTTCATGCTCAGGATGTTCCCGACGTCGTTTTCTTGGATATGAATGCCGACGGCGCCGCAGACTTTTCCTTTGCCCAACAGCTGATAAAGTTACGTCCTTCAGTTCATATCGTGGCCTGTTCCGCCAGGAACCTAACTAGCCCTGACTTTCTCCTGCAAGCTATGCGTTCCGGAGTCCGCGATTTCCTCCAGAAGCCCTACGATCGCAGCGAACTTTCCTCGCTCATCGCCCGGGTGGTTCTGGAGCGGCGCCCGGAATCCGCACGCCGAACTTCTGCCGCAAAACTCTTGGTTGTACTCGGAACTAAGGGCGGCGTTGGCACCAGCACCGTTGCCGTCAACCTCGCTGTTCATTTGGCCCGGATGCGGGACAAGAAAGTGTCCTTGCTGGATTTCTCTCGGCCGATGGGAGACGTCGCTGCCCTGCTCGATCTCCAGCCGTCATTTCAGTTGCGCGACGCTTTGCAGAACGAAAAACGCCTCGATGCCACTTTGCTCGCTGGCCTAATGACTCCGCATTCGAGCGGGTTGCAGGTTCTATCCGGTGCGTCGCATCTGGAAGACTGGCAAACCGCTTCATTTTCCGCCGTCGAGCGCATCGTCGAAATCGCCCAACAGTGCTTTGACTTTGTGGTCATGGATCTCGGCTCCCATTATTCCGCCGAGTGGAAAAACGTTCTGCAAGCCTCGGAAATCGTGCTGGTCTCCGAAGCGGATCTTCCGGGGCTGGCCAAACTTCATCGCCATCTCGGCGCTTTGGCCAATCTGCAGATTCCGTCCGCTCAAGTGCGATTGATCATCAACCGTTGGCATCGTCACGATGACCAGGCGCTTGAGAAAGTCGAATTGGGCATGCGCATGCCGGTGTTCGCGCGCCTGCCGAATGATTTCAAACAGGTGAACGATGCCACCGTTCGTGGAGTTCCCGTTACCAGAGGAGGCGACCCGTTATCTTCTGGCTTTCAAAGCATTGCTTTGCGCCTTGCTGGCGAGGACGTATCGAAGCAGCAGAAAAAGTCTCGCCTCGGCCAACTGTTCTCACGCTGACCGCATAATTTCCAAGCTCCGTTTCGAACAGTTTCGATTGAATTACGCTTGCGGAATCAGGCCTACGTGTAGCGCGCCCGCAGACTTGCTTCGTTGGCGCGAATCCATTCCAGTATCCGTTCGAATCCCTGGTCGAGCGTTACCTTCGGTTGCCAGCCTAAAACCCTCGCCGCTTTGCGGTTATCGGTGAAATAAATCGGCAAGTCCGCTTTGCGAGCCGTTTCTTCGGTCGTAATCGTCGTTCCGTAACCCAGCTTGTGTTCTAACAAAGCAGTGCCTTCTCGCAGCGACAGCGAGTTCATCGTTCCGCCGCCCAGATTGAAAATATCCCCGCGGAATCGCTCCATTTGCCCCATCTGCAATTCCACCAGCGCGCATACATCGTCCAGAAAAAGAATGTCGCGGACCTGTTTTCCGCTCCATCCGATATATTTCAGCGGCAGTTTGAAGTAGTGGGCAATCGCCCACCACACCACCCAGCCCTGATCCAGCTTCGCAAATTGCCCACTCCCCGCAATCACTCCGAACCGGTTCACCACCATCGGCATATCAAACGCATGTGCATATTCCTGGCACGCCGCGTCAGCAATCAATTTGCTCAGCCCGTAAATACTCCGACCACCGCCGTCGATCGCGAACTCTTCTGATATTCCATGTACCGGATCGAATCCCCGTGGGCGCGACTCTGCCGAAACCTTCTTCCATGCTTCCGTGTCCCATTCGAACCGCGTCGGCGCTTCCTTCCGCGGCAAGTCCAGCAGCCGGTCCACTACATACACTCGGTTGGTGCTGAAGAAAATCATCGGGCACCGGTGCAGCCTCGCAAACTCCAGCACCCGCACCACTCCCAGCGAATTGTTGGTAATG
>Ga0157376_10000658_pt1 | contig 22335 bp, 22 predicted proteins | sample M45metaG_FD_121801 | JGI IMG/M metagenome (GOLD analysis project Ga0157376, IMG submission 121801) | Miscanthus rhizosphere microbial communities from Kellogg Biological Station, Michigan, USA - M4-5 metaG | ecosystem: Host-associated > Plants > Roots > Rhizosphere > Soil | place: USA: Michigan... | reverse complement strand
GTGGGTAGAGGTAGAAGTTCGCGATGATATTTTAGAATGGTGGTTTGCTTATGCGCGGAGTCATAAAATAGCTAGAAATGCACTCTATTTTGTACAAGATTATAAACGTTCCTATCCATTTGGTTCTATGCTGGGTCAAGTACTGCATACGGTTCGTGAAGGAGAAGCGATTCCTACAGGAGGGATGGAGATGATATTTAATCCACTCTTAACAGGGAAGCCGGGCAAGCGAAGGATCACTAGATCCCCAAGGCACCCTCTGGATATGGGAAAGGTGATAATCCATCCTGAAAATGGAGCTGATATTTATTTGACTATCAATCACGATCTACAAGCTATTGCAGAAGAGGAAATAGCGAAGGGAGTGCAGAAAGCTCATGCAAAAAGTGGTTGGGCTATTATGATGCACCCAAGGACAGGACAAATCTATGCATTAGCGCAATATCCCTTTTTTGATCCATCCGTTTATAATAAGTTTTTCAATGATCCGGCATTGCGAGAAGAGACCAAAGTGAAGGGAGTCACCGATGCCTATGAACCTGGATCTACGATTAAACCTTTAACCGTAGCGATTTGTTTAAAAGCAAACAAAGAACTCATTAAGCGCGGTCAAAAGCCCCTCTTTTCTCTTTCCGAAAAAGTAGAGACGGCCAATGGACGTTTTCCAGGGCGTTCTACATTAATTAAAGATACACATCTCCATTATTATTTAAACCTCCATATGGCAATGCAAAAGTCTTCAGATGTCTATATGGCAAGAATGGCACAGCGTATCATAGAAAGATTGGGAGCTGCCTGGTATCGCGAGGCTTTGCAGGAATGGGGTTTTGGAATAAAAACAGGGATTGAATTGCCTTCGGAATCCTTAGGTATGTTGCCAAAAATAGGTAAACAATATGCCAGCGGAGCGCTGCAATGGTCAGCGTCTACTCCTTATTCTTTATCCTATGGATACAACTTGCTTGTGAATAGTTTTCAAATGTTAAGAAGTTATTCCATATTAGCAAATGGTGGCTTCGATGTAAAACCCACTCTTATTCGCAAAATTGTCAAAACAAATCGAGATGGAACAGAATCTCTCTTACTGGACAATACCTTAAAAGCGGTAAATTCTAAAAGAGTATTGGATAAAGACATTGTACAAGAGGTGGTGACTTCGATGCGTTATACTACTAAATCAGAGGGTACCGCATCAAGAGCAGACATTTATGGTTATACAGAAGTAGGAAAAACCGGCACTGCGGAAAAAATAATAGGGGGTAAATATTCTAAAAGTGTACATTTGACTAGTTTTATTGGTTTTGCTCCTGTGACAGATCCTCAATTTGTCTTGCTAGTAGTAATAGATGAGCCAGAGGCTAAATATATACCTGGGGTGGGAAAAAATCATATGGGGGGAGCTTGTTGTGCTCCTGTTTTTCGAGAGATTGGAATTCGAACATTACAATATTTAGGTGTAGAACTCGATGACCCCTATGGCTATCCTTTGGGGGATCCTCGTTACGATCCTGAAAAGGGAGATTGGATTAAAGAGTGCCGTGCGTTAAAATCGCTTTACCAAGCATGGAATACCCGATGAAGTTAAAAAAACTATTTAAAGATATCCCCGTTGAAGAGATTAAAGGGTCTAAAGAGATAGAAATTACAGGTATTTGCGCTCACTCAAAATGGGTGGCTCCTGGTAATCTTTTCATTGCTAAAAAAGGCATTAAAAGGGATGGGGGGCTTTATATAGCCGAAGCTATTGCAGCGGGAGCTGTAGCTGTTTTAACAGATATTTATGACCCATTTCTCAAGGGAGTCGTTCAAATTATACATAAAGAGGTAGCTTCCATAGAACCACTTCTGGCAGGGCGCTATTATCATGAAGCCTATACCAAACTACTAATGATCGCTTTTACAGGTACGAATGGAAAGACTACGGGAACTTTCTTAACCAAACATCTTTTAGATGGGTTGGGCCTATTGTCTGGAGTCATCGGCACTATCGAATGGGTGATAGGTCAACAGACTCTACCTTCAACACATACCACTCCAGATATTCTAACTAATCACAAGCTATTTTTTGAAATGGTGCAAAATCAATGTAAAGCAGTAGTTATGGAAGTCTCCTCCCATGCCCTTGAACAGCAGCGTGTTCAAGGTCTTCTTTTTGATATAGCTGTTTTTACTAATTTGTCACTAGATCACCTCGATTATCATTCGACCATGGAAAATTATGCGGCGGCTAAGTCTAAACTATTTACTCATCATGCTAAAGCAGCTGTGGTTAATATAGATAACGAGTGGACCTCTACAATTATAAAAAATGCTAAACTCCCTCTTTTGACATTTGGTATTAATAATCAGGCTGATTTAACAGCGACTCATATTATTTTAACGACTCAGGGAATTCAATGTAATATACAATACAAAGGACAAACTCTTCCCTTTAGGTGTAATCTAATAGGGCGTTTTAATATTTATAATTGTTTAGCAGCAATAGGTGTAGGGTTGACCTACGGAGCGCCTTTAGATAAAATTTTATCTATTTTACGCACTTTCAAAAATGTACCAGGTAGACTAGAAAGAGTGGCTAATAAAGCTGGGCTCCATATTTTTGTCGATTATGCTCATAGTGATGAGGCTCTTGCCAATGTATTAGAAACTTTAAAAGAGTTTAAACAGGGACGTCTAATTACCCTATTTGGTTGTGGAGGGGATAGAGATCGTAGTAAACGACCCAAAATGGCAGCTGTAGCTGAAAAGTTTTCTGATGCAATCTTTGTTACTTCTGATAATCCCCGTAGCGAAGATCCAATAGCTATTATACAAGAAATCTTAAAAGGATTTAAAGATCCTAACAAAGTAGTAGTAGAGCCAGATCGTGCAAGCGCGATAAATAGAGCAGTAAAAATGGCAGCACCAGACGATATTGTACTGATTGCCGGTAAAGGGCATGAGCTCTATCAAATTTTTGCGCATCACACCATTGAATTTGATGATCGTAAAGTGGCGCAAGCGGCTTTGGAATAAATTTTTTAGATATTTTGAGTAAATATGCATTTTATTTTTTTGATTTTTATCTCTCTCTTACCCCTCTTTTCTTTTTGTGCTCTTCCGGCAAAAAGATTTGACTCTAGCTTAACAGCGCCGCGTCTTCAGCCGAAGCCTCCTCGAAAATGGACCACCTCTCCTTTAACTAAGCCTCTGGTGGTATTAGATCCTGGCCATGGAGGCAATGATGAGGGAGCGAAAGCGATGAGTGTTATAGAAAAAAAAATCACACTGATCACCGCCTTGATCACTAAAAAACTCTTGGAGGATTTAGGTTATCGCGTCATATTAACGCGTAGCCGTGATATCTATATATCTCTCTCAAACCGTGTCTCTATTGCTAATAAACGAGAGGGCGATATTTTTGTTAGTATTCATTTTAATGCAGCGAAAAATAGCGCAGCGCATGGCATTGAAATTTTTTACTACAATAAAGAAAAGAATAAGAGAGCTCAATTATCGCAACAGCTAGCTAATCATATTCTCTATTACCTACTTGATGAAACAGAGGCGCATTCACGTGGTGTAAAAAAGGGCAGTCATCTTCATGTCATACGAGAAACAAAGATGCCAGCTATTATGGTAGAAGGGGGATTTATTACAAATGCAGACGAGCGTAACCTCTTAACCAATCGAACCTATCTCGCTAAAATTGCTGATGGGATCGCTAAAGGTGTAGATAAATTTTTAAAAAATTCTACCTAGAAAAAATGTCATTGGTTTTAAAAAAGAAGGCAATTTCTGTTTTAGCATTTTCACTACTGTCAGATCCATGTATGGCATTTTTATCGATAGAGGTCGCAAAATCAGCACGAATAGTACCATTAGCGGCCTCTTTAGGATTAGTAGCTCCCATTAGCGTGCGATTTCTGATAATAGCATCTTCGCCTTCTAAAACCATTACTAAAACAGGTCCCATAGTCATAAAGGTGACCAGTTCTTGAAAAAAAGGTCGATGCTTGTGAATGATATAAAAAGCTTGAGCTTGTTCATTAGAAAGATGTAGCATTTTAGCAGCTACAACCTTGAGGTTATTTTTCTCAAAGCGAGATATAATATCTCCAATGTGATTAGAAGCTACTGCATCAGGTTTTAAGATAGATAGGGTTTGTTCTCTGCTCATAATTTTTCTCAAAGTTAAAGAGTTATAGATGCCAATAAGTATAGCCTCATGTTAAATTTATCACAATGAATCTTGATTTTAGTTGTATTAAAAAAATACTTATAGTGCGTATGCGCCATTTAGGGGATGTGCTTTTGACATCGCCCTTATTGACCCATCTCCAAGAGACCTTGCCTGAGGCTCAAATTGATCTTTTTATTAATAAAGAATCTCTGCCTATGTTAGAGGGTCATCCGGCTATTACTCACTATTTTCTTTATGATAGAAAAGGGATCTCTTCTCATTTTTTTCGAAAACAGTGGAAGGAATTCTGCTTATTACAAGAGGTTCGTAAAAAAAGATATGATTTAGTCCTCAATCTAACCGAAGGAGATCGTGGAGCTATTATAGCTGCTTATTCAGGCGCGAGATATCGTGTGGGTTTTGATCCAGGTAAATCGGGTTTTTTTGGAAAAAGAAAATGTTTTACACACCTTGTGAAAATTTGTCCAACCCCTCGGCATACTGTAGAAAGGCAGTTAGATGTTTTAAGAGCTATAGGTATTCATCCATCTATAAACCAAAGAGAGCTTTTTTTACATATTCCAGATCCAGCTCGTAAAAAAATGCGCTCTATATATGGTGAAAATTTTATTTTAATTCATCCTGTATCGCGCTGGATGTTTAAATCGCCCCCCGCCTCTTTTTTTATTGAACTCATTCAAGCTCTTCATCAAAAAGGGGAGAGAGTCCTTCTCTCTGCTGGAACTGAGAAAGAAGGTTTAGCTAGGGTTCATGAGATCCAAGCTGCTTTTCCTGAGATTCCCTTAATGGGGCCTGCCGGTAAAACTTCTTTGAAGGAACTAGGTGCTCTTATCGAGCTTAGTCGTCTGCTTATTACTGTCGATTCCGTTCCTTTACATATGGCCAGTGCCTTAAAAGCACCTGTCGTTGCTCTCTTTGGCCCCTCTTCAGATATCAATTGGGGACCTTGGCAACACCCTCATGGACATGTGGTCTCAGCTCCGTTCTCTTGTCGTCCCTGCTACATGGATGGATGTGGAGGGAGTAAGCAGAGTGATTGTTTGCATCAAATTAAAGTGGCACAAGTTATGAGTTTATACTCACGTTATGCATCTATGAAGGCTTGTGGACTATTTCAAAGCGTCGAAAATTAAATTGCAACAGTTGTCTTTTGTGCTAGCATCAACGTTTTTATGTAGTCATCCTTTTTAGTATTCACAACTCTTTTATAATCAAAAGAATAAATGTTATTGCGCGGCGTTTACACATTTATCCGTGGCGGATGCGTGGTATATTCATTAGGTATCCGCCGAATATAAAACCGGCGGATAAATGGCAAATTAGCAAAGTATCCGCCGCATTTGAATTCTTATAGTGGGCAGATACTCACAGAATGCACCAGCCTTGTGCATCAAATTAAAGTGGCTTTAAGTCTTATATTTATATGCGAAAATCTTCACCAAAGTAGACTGCTCGCGCCTCTTTACTCTGTAAGAGCTGGTCAACGCTGCCTGCCATGAGAACTTTACCATCGCGCACAAGATAGCTGCGGTCTACGATATAGTGTCCTTGGCCCTGAAATGATCTCAGATGTTACAAATCCACTTAGCAAGATTCAAGCAGGCTATTTGGAAAATCTTGATTAATAATCAAAAAAATATTATTTTTTGGCTGTACAATTCAAGGACAAAAAAAACAATGAAAAAATGGATACTCGGCTTGTGTTTAGCCTATGCTATAACAAATGGATCTACAAAACTCTTTGCTAACCCTCAAAACCCTTCTTTTTTTATTCAATCTGTTGCCTATGAAACTTTAAAAATTCAAAACACGTCTCCAGATGATTATCAAGGACTATCAGACTCTTATTCTTCTAGAGGGGAAAATTATCTTATTCTAGGCGATGATCAAAAAGCTCTCGAAGATTTCATGCTCTCTTATGAATATGCTTCAAATTGCAAAATTAAAGAAGATAATATGTTTTTTAGGGCTTCATTTGGTGCTTTTCTCGCTCATGTTCGCTTAGAAAATTTAGAATCAGTTCAGGAATTATATTTTTATTTAGATTCGATGCTTGAGAAAAATTGTTCCCAATCTAAGAATGCATCTTTTTACTTAAGCAACGATAACTCCAATGAAATTTTATTCCAAAAATGTCGTGCAGACCAGCCAATTTTTGGACCAGACCGAATTGCAATTGGCGAATGCATGGATCGTGTAACAATGACTGTTAAAGCAATTACATACCTCATAACCCCTGTAAAAAAAGCTGAAGTGAGAGCCCTGGCTACGGCTTTGATCAACCAGCTCGCAAATTCTGCTTATGAGTGTTGCGAGGAAGGAGGGATTTGGAAAGCTTGCCTGCAGCCATTGGTAAATAAATTACACTATTGGAAAGTATTGGGAATTCCTGCAGATCCAATGTGGGATTAGTTAACAAATTTATTTAGGTGATATCCATGAAAAAAACTCTCGTCTTTATTATACTTGTCACTTCTTCTATTTTAGGACATGCAGAAAATTCTTTTTTCTTTCTTTCTTCAGATAAAATTTTTCAAGAAAAGCAAGGCTCCTTGAAAGGACTCTCTTCTTTTACATTTTTTCCTCTGTTAAAATCAGAAGAAAAAGATGCGAGAAAAATTTTCGAGTTGATCGATCGAGAGCTTAAAAAGACAGGTCATGTAGTTATGCAACCGGTGCTAACTCCAGAGGGAGCCGATTTAAGTGCCTTTTCTCATCCTGCACTTCAATTTAGCATTGAGCAGCTGACTGATCAAAATAACAACCCTCTTCCCGTCTTGCACGCCATTCTCTCCTTACAAACTAGAGTGGAACTCAGCAAAACCAAAGAATCTTCATTTATTACCACCAATTGCTGGTCTATTTATCTAAAAAAGACAGATGATGTTCAAGAAGTAATTAAAAAAACTCTCCCAGCTCTACTGCAACAATTCCTGACAGATTTCCAAAGTGAAAATACCGGTGCCCAGAAACCTATTTTCTACATTACTTATGACGCTTCTTGGGGAACAACCACTATACGCAAATAATCAATATTTCTAGCAAACATCACGCTTTTTATCCACAAGAAGAAATTGATGATGCGATATTGATAAGTGATAAATGGTGGCCTTTCGAGGCTGACAGGAAACTTCGAAAAACAGACAGAAAAAATGAAAGCAAAGCTTCTTCTCGAATTTTATTAGGTAATTTTTTTAAATAATCTGGCCTACATGAATCTCAAAATCATTCAAATAAAGTTCCTATGAAATAGAAGATGGCTAGATTATACGCTTACTAGCTCCTCTAATTTTTCCTTAGCTTGCTCGGAAAAGACTAATTGAAATTCCATGCCTACTACTCGTCTTTATCGGCGTCTTCATCGACATATTGAGCAAATGATCCAAGATCATGCAACCGGCCTTTTTCAGCGTCTTTCATTCCCTTCATTAATGAAGCAAAGGCTTTTGGATTTTTGTAAATCCAATGATCTTTTTGTGGTACTTCAACGATTGGTTCAAGAATTATTTTTACGCCTTCGCGGTATATCCGAAAAGTACCAAGCTCTTCTCGTTCTTCCTTTGTAAGCAGTCGTGTCAAAGAGACCCGTTGCTTATCGTCCATATGTACTGTATGTTCCTTTCTCATACCACCTCCAATAGGCTTATTATACCACTAGTGGTATTTTCCCACATGCACAGTTAAGTCTGTAAGTGCAGAATAGAAATCTCGTATTAACCCAATTATTAAAAAATTTATTATTTATAAAAACTAATTTTCAATACTCACCTTACGCAAACAGGCCATAAGGCCTTCTGGTTAGCCTCCTTTTAAAGTAGCTTTAAGTCTTATATGCGAAAATCTTCACCAAAATAGACTGCTCGCGCCTCTTTACTCTGTAAGAGCTGGTCAACGGTGCCTGCCATGAGAACTTTACCATCGCGCACAAGATAGCTGCGGTCTACGATAGAAAAAATTTCACGAGCATTATGATCAGTAATGAGAATACTAATCCCTTTTTGTTTAAGATGGCGAATCAACTCTTTGACATCGGCGATGGCAAGGGGGTCAATATTAGCAAAGGGTTCATCTAGTAATAAAAGAGAAGGTTCAGTCACGAGACTACGGGTAATTTCCAGACGGCGTCTCTCTCCGCCGGAGAGAGCAGAGGCCTTTTTTTTCGCTAATTTTTCTAAATGAAGCTCATGTAAAAGCATATCTAATTTTTGTTTGCGTTCTGTAGGTGATATAGAGAGTGTTTCAAGCACACATAAAATATTTTGTTCCACAGTGAGATGGCGAAAAACAGAAGGCTCTTGCGCTAGATACCCTAACCCCATGCGCGCTCTTTTGTGAATCGGCAGATGAGTCACATCTTGATCTTTAAAATGAACAGAGCCTTTATCTGGGCGAATGAGTCCAATTGTCATATAAAAAGCTGTTGTTTTACCCGCTCCATTGGGACCTAAAAGACCCACTACTTCACCCTGACCCACTTCTAAGCAAAGCTCATTAACGACTTTTTTGCCGCCATATTCTTTAATCAATCCCTGTGCTGAAAGAATAGGTTTATAATGCATGAGATAGCTTGTAGTTAGGGAAAATTTTCTGTAAAAGAGAGTTTTCTTCATTCGAGAATGCAAATTTTACATTGCCTATTCCCTTGATAGATCTTTTATGTGTGGAAGGATCTTCGGTAATATGAATTTCTTGTGAAGAAAGGCTTAAGCCCTGCTCTTCATCCCAAAAAAGCACTTTCTTATTAGGATGAGCAGATAAGATAAGGGTTTTAGTGGCAGGAGAGAAAATAACTCGGTCGGATAGTCCACATAGATTAGGTTGTAGATCCTCTGAAGCAGTCATACGGACATTGCCTTTTAATAAAAGAGATATGGGTTGTAATGTTCCTTCTACAAGAGCATATTCAAGGATTGCTTTATCGGCAAAAACGGCTGTTTCTGCTTCTTTATAAGAGAGTTGCTTATCATTTGGAACTTTTCCATTAACGAGGGGGCTTTCAAGTGAAAGACGCATATGTTCTCTATCTAGATGAAAAGACCCATGGTTGATGAGTTGATGAGTTGACTGTGTGGAGGGCTCTTTATAGGTTAAAATGGTTTTGCCCTGAGAGCGTATCGACTGTATAAGACGTTTACCTTGCATCTTGATTTGCGCAATTTGAATGACTCCATCAGATTCAATAGTGCCAATGGAAGGTTCTTCTATATGAACAGCTCCTTGTAAAGATAATATATTTTTAAGATGGTTCCAAAGGAGTTGATTCGCAGTAAAGGAAATTTCCGATTTTTCAATCTGAAGCGCTAAAGAAGATAGTAACTTTCCTTTTGGCTGCTGCAGTGAGAGGAGTGATTGATTGAGATCTATATAAATGAGAGGAGCCATGATTTCATCTCCTTCATGGCTAAGATGACACAATTTATTTAGGTCACCTGGATAAACAGTGACTGAGCGTTGAGTGTCTGTTTTTTGATATAAAGCTCGATCTGCTCTCAATGTAAAAGTTTGTGCATAGTCAACTATGATATCTCCATTAGCATGAATTTTTTCAAGATCATAGACCGTTTTTTTGCCATCAAATTCTTTTTTTTCCATTTCTACTTGAATATCATCGCTCATCAGACGTATTTGAGAGGGGCTATTGGTATAAATTACTTTACCTAACTCTTTCGCAAGAAGCTTTCCTTTTAAAGAGAGGAAGTCAAAATCGGCTGTGTCGCATTTTAAGGTAGCTTGTTCCATGAGCTCGATGTTGACCTCTTTATGAAGGCGAATGAAGGAGAAAGGAAAATCTTTTCCGGGCTCTTGTTTTTCTAAAAAGGCTTGTTCCGCACCCATTTTTCCTAAGCCGTGATCTAAAATGACATTGCCCTTTAGTATCAGCGTATTTCCATTATAGTCAGCACTAGCTGAAGAAAGAGAAGTAGATTCCTCTATAGAATTTGCAAAAATAGAAGAATTTAAAGTTATTATAGTTAACAAAGTAGTAGCAAAAGCGAATAAAACTGGCTCCTGGCTTCTAAATCTAGCACTCATAAATCACTTCCTTTCATTGAAGCTTTAAAGTTTTTTGCCTGAAATTGAGGAATTCCATCTGAAATAATAAAAGAGACGTTTTGGGCCATCCCTCTTAAAAAAGCATCTTTTGGACCTGCATTAAAAGTAAGAGTATGACCGGGTAGGCGTAAAAAAGATAAAGAGACAGTATTGGCTTCAAACTGCTGAGTATTGTAACGGTATAACCCCTCATCCGCTTCTATATAGCGTACCTGTTGCAAAGGTATTCCCTCTTTTTCCTCTGTTAAAAGCAGTTTATCTTGCATCCAACATTTAATGCCTTGTAAATTTTCTACTAGTTCCATTTTATTGTCTTTTGGAGTTAGTTTTAATACAGAGGATTTGCTTTCAATGCGATAATGCATACGTCTATTTTCTGCTTCTGCAATCCAAATATCTTTGCGAACATCGGTACGTGTTTGATAGGCATTATCGGAGACGATTTTTGAAGAAGCGTGGCTCACTTCTTGTTGTTTCTCTTTAAAAGCTCGATAACGCGCATGATCGTTTTGACGTGTGAAGCTACAGTGAAAAATCCAACTTAAGGAAGCCGCTGCGACCAAAAAAAAGGCGAATAAACTAAAGCGTTTGAATGCATTCATACAATTTTTTTACTTCCCTCATTATTTTTTTTAGGTCGCCGATAGGATAGACACTCTCTTTATCGCTTTTAGCAGAAGCTGGATCAGGATGGGACTCAATAAATATGCAGTTGCAACCTGCAGCGATCGCTGACTTCATTAAGGTAGGAATAAATTCCCGTTGTCCTCCTGAGCTGGTGCCCATTCCTCCAGGTAGCTGGACAGAATGAGAGGCGTCGAAACAAACAGGAAAGCCTAATTGCTGCATAAGGGGAATGGAGCGCATATCAGTTACTAAATTATTATATCCAAAAGAAGTACCTCTTTCTGTCAGTAGAATTTGATCATTGTTTTCTGATAAAATTTTATCTACTATATTTTTCATCTCCCAAGGGGATAAAAATTGGCCCTTTTTTATATTGACTACGCAGCCTGTTTTTGCAGCTGCGAGGATGAGATCTGTTTGTCTACAAAGAAAAGCGGGAATTTGAATGATATCACATACCTCTCCAGCAGCTCTGGCCTCTTCTGGAGAATGAACATCAGTTGTTACAGGGAGGTTATATTCTTTTTTAATTTTTTCCAGAATGTAAAGACCTTTCTCAAGGCCTGGACCGCGAAAGGAACTCCCAGCTGATCGATTCGCTTTATCGTAACTGGACTTATATATAAAATTAATTCCTAAGGATGCAAAAATTTGCTGTAGCGCGATAGCTGTTTCTAAAGCATGCTCCTCGCTCTCTATCACACAGGGGCCTGATAAGACAGTTAAAGGCTCTCCTGACCCTATGAAAAAATCTTTAATTTTTATTTTTTTCATAAGTTCATAGTAACAAAAAAAATCTTTCAGGGAAATAGCTTAAATTAACCTTTTTGATATTGGCGTTTTCTAGCATTTATTTGACTTAGTATTTTATCTAGATGCCGGATACAAGTTAAGAGAGAAATAATAGTTGATTTTTCACTTTCAAAATGCGTGGCGTTTTGTTTAGTTCCTGGCTTTGCATGATGGATGTTTTTCATAAAGGTAATCAGCTCTCTCTCTTTTTGTTGATTTTTCTTCTCTTCTTCTTCCTCTTCTGTGTCCTCTTCTTCGTCAAATTCATTACTCACATAAATAGAGGGGAGGATTCGATAAGAAAAAAAGCGATTAGATTGTAGATGATATTTTAAAGGAGGAGTAAAAGAGGCCCAATGTAAATTCTTACTATTGAGTTCAAAGAGTGTTTCAAAATGTGAGGCATATATAGTCGATGTTCCCGCAATCTCAGAGGGGTTTCCAATCGTATTAACATCTGTAATGTACTTTGTGTCAAGCTTTTGCTGATCTTGAGCATAGCGCTCATGATTCTTAATATCTAGTCTATCAATGGTAACTGGAGGCATGCCTACTATTATTACAATTCTTAAGAAAAAATCGCTACATAAAAAAGCGGTCTTCTACATATACTGTTTTAGGTTATGTGTAATTATGAATACAAAAAATAGAAAAAAATATATATCAAATACATTTAAATTAATTTGTACAAGTTGGCTTTGTTTTGCTCTACTTCCTGTCCAAATAAATGCTGAAACCAAACACTCGTCAGAGTCACATTATGACATTCATTTCAAACAGGTGCCCATTGCTGAATTTATTCGTTTTGTGAGCAAAATTTCTGAAGTTAATTTTATTTTTGATAATCGAGATTTGCAATTTAATGTAAGCTTTTCTTCTGGAAAAAAAATCAGCGGAGAGCAGGTGCTGCAATCTTTAGTGCAGATTTTGCGCGTGCATGGTTTTGGTGTCATGAAAGAAAATGGTTATTATGTAGTTTTTAAATTACAAGAGAAGCAGGCAGACGAACTATTAGAAGAGAGCTATGTAAATCAACAATCAACGGGGGGGAGTTCACAAGAGACAAAGACCCTTTTTGCCGTTTTTAAATTACAGTACCATCAAGGCTCAGAAATTCAAGATTCTATCAAACAGATTGCCATGGATATGCAAGCGCAACCAGGAACTTCTTCTAAATTACTAGATGCTATCCAATCCATGCAATGGGTAAAGGCTACCAATTCTCTCCTTTGCTCTGGAGATACCGACACCATTGAACAGCTTAAAAAATTGGTATCCAGTTTGGATATTCCTCTTCGACAAGTCTTTATAGAAATTTTAGTTTTAGAAACAGACCTTCGTAAAGGATTAGATTTTGGATTGCAATGGGGGGCGAAGGGTAAATATAAAAATCATTTTGGTTATAGAGGAGGTCATTCCGATCATGGTTTTGCTCAAAATTTGCAAGGTGTCGATGGAGATCATCAGTTTGATCAAGTTCCGGTAGGCAGTGGTTTTGATCTAGGAGTGATCGGCGATATTATTATGCATAAGGGTACCTCCTACCTTACATTAGGAGCTTTAGTTTCTGCATTGCAAGCGGATAAAGATAGCACCATTGTGCTCAATCAAAAGATTATTACCCAAGATAATAAAAATTCTAAAATTTTTGTCGGTGATAATATTCCCTTCCCAGGCTCTGTAGTCCAAACAATAGGCTCAGGTCAGCAAACGACTTCTAATATTGAATACCGCGATATTGGCGTGAGTCTCAGTATTACCCCTATGTTAGGTGAAGGGGATATTATTACATTAGATTTAGATGAAGAGATTTCAGAAGCAGTTACTACCCCCTCTTTTTCACGCTCTTCAAACTCAGTCAGTGGTATTCGCTCTACAAAGACCAATATGGTCACGCATGTGCACGTCCCAGATAAGCATTTTCTAGTCTTAAGTGGAATGGTGCGCAATACAAAATCTCTACATAAAGAGGGGGTGCCCTGTTTAGGCGGAATTCCTTTTCTAGGAGCTCTTTTTAGTCGTACTCAAAAAGAAGATGAAAAAAGAAATATTATTATTTTTGTCCGTCCTCATATTATTCACTCTTTCGAAGATTATAATAAAATCACACAGAATCAAGCCAATCTCTTTCAAAATCAAGCGAATGCAGATGATTTTAAGACTGGTTTAAATCTCGTTAATGAATAAAGGAATATATGTCTCTCTTTAATAGAAGCTTCACAGATGAAAGAGTTAAATAAAGAAGATAAGATAGCTGCCATCAGCGCTATCATACAAGAACCTCCTCTTCTAGTTTTAAGTAGAAGAGTCCGCGATGTACAATCTCTGAATAAAGAGAAAATACCTCGTTTTGGTGGGCTGCCTTTGATTAGAGCCCATTTTAGTCGTAGTCAAAAGGATGAAAAAAGAAATAGCATATTTTTTTGTTTAAGCGTCCTTATAAATAACAAATAACATTACAGAGTTAATCTATTAACTAATAGGAATATATATATGTCCGTAGTACCAACATCTCCCTATTTAATAAAATCTCCTCAGCAACCTAAAGAGACGCTGAGTAAGCGGTCTAGGGTCGCTTCGAATAGATCTTTCCATCTCGCGGAAGGATTGCGATACGTAGTTATAACTCATCTTACAATAAAAGAAATGGCTAGAATAGCTTCCGTGAGCCGCAATTGGCATAAGAGCTTGCCAGTGCTCAGCTATCTTCATACTACACTTAATCATGAAATTCTTACATTTGCACGGTTGATTTTTCAGGCAGATGAAGAGGGTGCAAAGAATTTTACACAAACCAGTTGTCATCTATTAAGAGCTCCTTTTATGTTCACTCAACCCGCTCCATGTTTCTTATTAAAAACTATTCCTTCTGAAAAAAGGCAGCTAGCTGGATGGTTTTTAAAACTTTTTTTCACGTTAAATAAGAAAGATATGAAGATAGATCAAGACGCACTTCTCAATGCTGCTCTTCCTCAAATGAGAGCTTCAATCGACTCTGCATTAGAAATGTTTAACTTGATTCAATTAGAGAGTGAGGCACAAACGCTTGACGCGGTACGTCTGAAGCAAATACAAGAAGAGTTAGTAGCTGTAGATCGTTTAGAGTTGGCTGCAGCAGTAACGGCTGAATCAAAAATAGAGAATAGTGTAAGCGATTTTTTGCTTCCTTTATTCGAAAAGCTCCTGAACAAAGGTGAGATAGTCCGAGTCTATACAACACTTTTTAGTACTCTTGTATCGGCTGAGCGATCGAAAGCCGCAGCGCATGGTATCCATCTTATGATCAATCAGGGAAGAATACGTCAAGCTGACCAAGTTATTCGCGATCTATTGAGTACATTTGACAAACACGAAGTGATAGCTCAACTGCTTCTAAAGAAAAATTTTGAGGCAGCTTCGCGAGTAGTCCGAGCTATTGATGATATAGAAGAAAAATCTAAGGCTTGGTACAGCATTTGTTCCGCAGCGAATAAAAAAGGAGAGATTGAACTAGCTCTGAGAGTTGCCGAGGTCATTGTTGATGATGACCTGCATGATCAGGCAATAGAAGAGATTCTTGATGATAGTTGGGGTATTGTTGATGATTTAAGTAGTCTATTTGATATGGCAGCTTTGATTCGCGATAAGGGGAGTCGATTAGGTTGGCAAAAAGAGATAGAAAAGAAGAACTTAGAAAGTTCAGAGGACGAGTAATATGTCTATTATAACACCCATTTCCACTTGTTTAATAAAATCTCCTGAGCAGCCTGAAGGGGCAGGAAGTAAGAGATCTAGGATCACCTTGAACAGATATTGTGATTTTTCGGAAACATATCTAATTAAAATCATGACTCATTTTAATTTGGAAGATATGGCTAGAGTAGCTCGAGTGAATCGTAATTGGCATCGTAGCTTGCTACAAGTGTCTGATTATCGTGATGCTAATCTACGTGAGAGGTCTAGGATCGCTTCGAATAGATATTTTGATTTTGGAGCATTGCGATCTATGGTTATGACTAATCTTACAGTAAAAGAAATGGCTAGAACAGCTTCCGTGAGTAGTCTTTGGAATAATAAATTGCCCACAATGCTCTTGTCTCTTACTGATACACTTAATAAAGAACTCTCAATCTTTTCTCAATTGATTTTTAAGGGAGATCAACAAGCTGCAGATCTTTTTATAAAACGGAGTAACTATCTATTAAAGACTCCTTGTGCATTTGACGTAAAAAATAGTCTTTTAGAAACAAGGCAATTAGCTGGATGGTTCTTAATCAGTTTGTTAACAAAGGAGGGTGTGAGGATATCTTATGAAGAGCTTCGAAAGGCTCCTCTTCCTCATCTAAGAGCTGCTATTGACTCTGCTTTAGAACTTTTTAACTGGATTCAAAACGAGCACGAGGCGGGAACGCTTAACGATGAGCGTTTGCAGCTCAAACAGAAAGAGTTAGTAGCTGCAGATCGTTTGGAAGAGGCAGTAGTCATGACCGCCGCAACGGGAGTAGCGAATGCTTTAACCCACTTTTTGATTCCTATGGCAAGAGGGTTGTTAGAAAAAGATGAGGTGGTCCGAACCTATCTAATACTAGCCTCAACGCCTCCCTCTCAGATATGGTTAAAAGCAGTATCAAATAGTGCCTGGGCTCTTATCAAAAAAGAAAGGCTCGATCAAACTGCCCGATTTATGCAGACTTTATTGAGTAAACCGCAGCAGCGGGATATGATTACTAATCTGACATTAGGTGCTAATCAACTTTTTATAGATTCCTCGCTTACGACTAAAGTCATTAACAGGGTATTGACAGAGCCTGATAGGTCAAGAACTGTAAGAAGTCTAGTCCTGACGTTGCTTCAAATGAGAAATTTTAATGCAGCTAATAGAGTGGCCCCAAATATTGAGGATAACGATGAAAGATCTTTTGCTTGGAATACCATTTTAGAAGAGGCTTCATCGATTGAAAATGATGAGAGCCATGATAAGATCATAACGCAGATGCTAAATACGCTTGTAGATAATGAGGACTTCACCAGACTCAGCAGACTGATACCTGTTGTGAATCAGATTCGTGATGATGAAACTCGATTAAATTGGCAAGCGAGTCTATGCGACTAAAGATTGCTTTCTAATCTATTTTTTTGTATAAATACGCCTTAAAGGGATCGTATGTTCGAAAAAAATAGAGGGTGGTTATTTATATCAATTATCACTCTTTCTTGGATTGTTTCTTATGCGGGAGAGAGTGATTTTTGTGAAATAGCAGCGAAACCTTATCGAGTAGACCTGCGCCATATAGAAGGGAAGGGAGTTGGCTATAGTCAAGGCTACACTACAGTAGCAGGATTTTTTACCACCTCTCACGCCTTAACTTCTAGTTGGATTCCTTTTTTAGATCTACGCGCTCATATTTTTAATGATGGAGAACCTGCTGCTAATGCAGGTATGGGAGTTCGTTATTTACAAGCCTCATGGCTTTTAGGTATGAATGCTTACTATGACTATCGTAAAACGCATACTTTTCATTACAATCAGTTCTCTTTAGGTCTGGAATGTTTAGGGAGCAGATGGGATTTTCGTCTCAATGGATATCTTCCTTTAGGAAAGAAAAACGATTACTCTGAGCCCTCTTTTAGCCATTTTGTAGCTAATCAGCTGATCATTTCTCAAAAACAAGAGTTTGCTATGAAAGGAGGAAATGCAGAAGCTGGTTATCATTTTAAGCAGTGGCGTCGTATCGATTTTTATGCTGCCTTGGGGCCCTATTATTTTAAGGGGGAAGGGAAAGAAGCTATAGGAGGCCAAGGGAGAATCAAAGCGATGATTTATGACTGTTTAGGTCTACAAGTGAGTGGGTCTTATGACGGAGTTTTTCATGATATCATTCAGGGAGAGGTTAGCCTCAATTTCCCCTTGGGACCTAAAGGCAAAGTCTCTAAAAGAAAAAACTATAGTTGCCCTAAAGAAAGTCTATTGCGCGATCGGGCTGTCCAGAGAGCTGAGCGTTTTGAAATCATTGTAACAGATAGAAAAAAAGAATGCTTTATAGCGATGAATCCCTGTACAGGATCTCCTTATCGCATTGTCTTTGTGAATAATGCTAGTTTAGAACCAGGAGGTACTTTTGAGGCTCCTTATTTTTTCTTATTAGCAGCAGAACTTTCTAAACCTACCCCTGATATTATTTATGTCTATCCTGGAAATGGAACCGACCAAGGAATGAATATTGGAGTGATGCTTCAAGCTAATCAGCGCTTATGGAGTTCATCAACAGCACATTGTTTACCCACTTGCAAGGGCACTGTGCTCATTCCTCAATACACCACTACATTCCCTAAAATTTCTACTAGTGGTATTATACAAGGAGGCGATTTTGTGGTAGCCTTGTCTAGTAATACTGAAGTTTCAGGGTTTGAGCTGGACGGATCTTTTTTAGATCCGACAGGCCTTTTACAAGTAATAGATGGGACAGAAGGGAATGAAAATCCGTCTACCCTTTCTAATGCAAGGGTGCTAGATAATTTGATTCTAGTGCCAGAAGGAGCTACCGGGATTAAATTTCAACATAATCACCAATTAGGTTGTGTGCAGATTGAAAATAATACCTTTCAAGGGATAGGAGAGGGGATTACACATGGTGTTGTCTTAGAAAATGTGACTCCTGTCGATTTAAAAAATAATCATTTTATAAACATCACCTATCCTATTCAGGTTACTCCTTAATAGATTTCTTGGAAGTTCTTAGATTTTAAATAGGCTTTTAGGGTCTAAAGACTTTGATTTGGATATCTTTGATATCTTTAAAGTGTTTCTGATTACCTGTACTCAATATCAAATTGTTCTCAATAGATGTCGCTGCTATAATTGCATCTCCTGATCTCAGTCCGCTTGAAAGCGTATATTCCTCAATATAAATAGCTGCTCGATGCCCGATATTTTCATTCAGAGGCAAAACAATAAACTCCATCTCTTTTAAAAAGCTACGTACTATCTGATGCTCTTTTTTTGATCGAGCGCACTGGAAAAGTTCCATATAGGTTTGTATAGATATATATCTAGAGTTTTCATGTGTAACAAGATTAGCTGCCTTGTTGTTCCCCTTTTGAATCCAGATTAAGATATCGGTATCAAAGATCATGATATCGATCTCCTCGTAATTGATTCATTATTTCATCCACATCTCTAGAGTCAGTCAATATTCCAAAAAAAGCATGGTCTTGAACTTTCTTTTTGTTTTTTTGCTTATCTTTGGTTCTTGCAGGCTGTATAACCCCTCTTAATTTACCATGATAGTAAATTTTAACGGTTTCATTGCGATCAAGAGATTGAAGAACATCCTTCATTTTATATCTCAAATCTACTATCGAGGCTTCCATGTATAATCCTTTCCTTTAGTATCATCATACCATATGTAGACATTTTAATTATACATTTTATTCGAGTTATTTCTGTAATGCCTACCCTCTTTCATTTCCGTATTTTTCCAAAATTATTTTTTTATTTGTTTTAAGTCTTTAATCTTTAGCGAGTAACTGCATCAATCAATTGTCAAACTACTTTGGTCTGAACAGGAAAATTGATGAAATAATTTTTTATGTTGAAAGCCATATTTAAGAGAATTATCGTTTTTACGTAGATAAATGGAAGACTAAAAAAAAGTTAGCATACGACTAATATAAATTCGTGTATATGGATTGATTATGACAGCAGATTCCATACACCTTAAAATTGTCTTAATTTTAACCGTTGGTTTTGCCTACGCAAGTATTTTAGGAAATCTTTCCCATCGGTTAAAACTCTCTCCTATTTTGGGCTATCTGATAGCTGGCTATTTGATAGGCCCTTATTCACCAGGCTTTGTGGCTGATTTACAAATTGCAGAGCAGTTAGCTGAAGTAGGTGTGATTTTAATGATGTTTGGAGTGGGGTTACACTTTAAATGGAAAGATCTTGCCAAATTTAAAAATATCGCCATTCCAGGTGCGATCGGCCAAACTCTGATAGCCACTGTAGTGGTGGCTATTTTTATGCGCAGTATAGGATGGTCTTTAGAAGAAGGAATAGTTTTTGGTCTAGCTATAGGTGTTGCTAGCACTGTGGTTTTAGTGAGAATGTTAGGAGATAATAAATTATTTGGCACCCCACAAGGTCATGTTACTATGGGGTGGTTAATTGTTGAAGACATTATCACAGTAGGAATTTTAATTCTGATCCCCACACTGGCAGCGGCGCGCGATGGAGAGGCTATGGCTTGGGAATCCTTGGCAGGGACGATGCTCTTCATCCTGTTTAAATTCATTTTACTCATCTCTTTTCTCTTTACATGGGGAGTGAAAATTGTATCTTACGTGCTCAATCGCGTGATTCAATATTCAGAAGAACTATTCACCTTGACGATTCTAGCCTTTACCTTTTTAATTGCCATTGGCTCGGCGCTTTTATTTAGTTCCTCTATTGCATTGGGGGCCTTTATAGCTGGTATGGTAATAGGCCAAAGTAAGATGCGGTTACAAGTAGCCTCTCAATCGACTCCTTTAAAAGATGCTTTTATAGTGATTTTTTTTCTCTCTGTAGGCATGCTATTTAACCCACAGGTGATTTTACAAAACAGCTTCTTATTTGGAGTGATTTTAGCTATTATTATACTGGTTAAACCCTTCTCTGCTTATCTCATTGCGCGTCTCTTCAAGTATCCGGTAGCTACTGCAGTAACAGCTGCTGTTTCATTAGGGCAGATTGGCGAATTTTCTTTTATTTTAGTCGAAGAAGCGATGTATTATGACCTTATTTCCTCTGTAGCTTATGATGTGATCGTAGCTTGTGCATTGGTATCTATTGCTATGAATCCTCTCTTTTTTAAACTTTTTAGAAAAAAAATGGTTGTGTAATGGTGAAAATATGTCTCTATTAAAAGTTTTTGTTTTATTATTAATGACGATAGGTTTGTATTCAGAGGCGCCTGTTCAGAGAATATATCCTGTCGAGGTAAAGAGTTATTTGTTAAGCGACCAGCAACTGATTGAATCGGGTAATTTGTATGCAAAAAATCAGCAATTACATTTTAATCAATGGACTTTTCATCAATTAAAAGGGAAACCCACTTTTCTTGTTATTTTTGCTAAGAACCAGGGGGAAGCCTTTGTTTCAGGGATTCTGAAGGGAAAGATAGGCGCTAAGACCTTTGAAGTAACTGTGTTTGGTTTGCCCAAAGACATGGAAGAGTCAGCCGTATGGGTTATTCCCGTAGGTAACGTTTATTTAGGTGAGGGATCAGCTCTTCCTCAAATTATCGTAGAGTGGAAAGAGTTTGAGGCTAAATAAGTTCTCATAGATATGAACATTTTTTATAGAAAATTACAAATCGCCTTTGTTTCGCGTGCGATTATTACTGGCTTAATAGGGTCTTTACACTACGAGGAATAAACAGTATTGCCATAGCTACTAAATATAATGTCAAAACTACTAGCGCTATGCTGAACCCCGCTACGGCAATCGCTGAGTTAACTACCAATCCAGCGCCAATCGAAGCTACTTGTAGGATAGCTGCTGATTTCAAACTCATATTAATCCCAAACAGCGCAGCTAATTTCCACCCGCCAAAGAAGCCAGTAGCGATGCTTGTTATTATTTTAGCTGCTAAAGGTGTTGGATCGTTCCTATCTTTAGTTGGAATTAATATCTCAGCAAGAGCCAAAGTAGCTCCACTACAAGCCATGCATGAAATTCCGTATATAGCTCCACCAGCAGCGCCAATTGGGTTAGCTAGCATCACCGCCCCAAGTGCATAGCAACCAGATAGGGCCGCTGTAGTAATAGTTAGTCCAGCTATTCCAGCCATTGATATTGTGCTCATAATTTTATTGTTCTCAATTTTTTGTTTTTTTAAACATTATTTATTTCATTTTCTATAATTAAAATCAACCTATTTTTTTTATTAATAAATATTTTATAATATTCTTTCTGTATATAATATTATTTTTAGATATGTCGGGAATTCATTCCGGTGAGATAAGTGAGTAATACACAGCTTTCTACATGGACAGTTTGTGGAAACATATCAAAGGGTTGTATTTTTTCAATATTATAGCCAAAAGCTACTATCAGAGCTAGATCTCTAGCTAAAGTAGCAGGATCGCAAGAAATATAGACAATTCGTTTAGGTAATAATTTTTGTATTCCCTTTAAAAAAGAACTTTCACATCCTTTACGAGGGGGATTTAAAATCACTACGTCGATGGCTTCTAATTGATGTATAAATCGCTCTGCTTCATCACAGATAAAAGAGACATTATCAATAAGATTACGAGCGGCATTTTCATTCGCATCTACAATAGCTGCTGCTACTGATTCAATACCGATCACTTGTTTGGCTTGTTTGGCTAGAATAATAGAGATAGTGCCCACTCCACAGTAGGCATCTAAAACTCTTTCAGAACCGGTTAGTCTTGCAAATTCCTTCACAGTGGCGTATAAACATTCTGCTTGCAAGGGATTTACTTGGAAGAAGGCAGCAGGGGAGACTTTAAATGTGAATCCTAGTAATTTTTCCTCTATATATCCTTGGCCCTCTAAAACAGAGTAATCTTTTCCTAAAATAACATTGCCCCGAGAGTTATTCTTATTATGTGTGACTCCTTTAATAGAAGGAGAGCTCACTTGAATAGCTTTGGCTAATTGACTTATAATCTTAGAGGGAGGAGCATTT
>Ga0157376_10000657_pt1 | contig 22340 bp, 22 predicted proteins | sample M45metaG_FD_121801 | JGI IMG/M metagenome (GOLD analysis project Ga0157376, IMG submission 121801) | Miscanthus rhizosphere microbial communities from Kellogg Biological Station, Michigan, USA - M4-5 metaG | ecosystem: Host-associated > Plants > Roots > Rhizosphere > Soil | place: USA: Michigan... | reverse complement strand
TGGATCAAGAACGCCTCGAATGAGGCGGCCGCGACCGCGGTCGCCGGTCACCGGGTGTCGGCGGCAGCGGTCGCGGCCGCCTCATTCGAGGCGTTCTTGATCCAAGCGCCCGCTTCACTTACCACTCTGTGCCGCCCGAACCAGTGACGATGACTGTCTTGCCCTCAAGCATGCCCCGCGTCGAGGACGATAAGGGCAGGGGCCACCCCGGTCGAATCACGTATCGCCATGCTTGGAATATCCGGACGGAATGAGCGCAACCGGCCGCTTTATCTACGGATTTGCCTGCTCGACCTTGGGAACGCCAGGCGCGTCCACCTGGGAGTGCTGACGGCCATAGAGCCTCATGAATAAGCCGCGCAACCATCGATTGCCAGGGTCCGCGTGGAACCGGTCGTGCCAGTATTGCGAGATGTTGAACCGCGGGATGTCTATGGGCAGATCGAGAATTGTTACGTCGATGAGGCCGTCACAAGCCTGTGCCAGCCGGTGCGGCACGACGACCAGCAGATCGGTACTCGACACCATCGAGGAAATGCCCATGGTATGAGCGACACGCACGGCGACACGGCGCTCGACCCCGGCCGACCAGAACGCCTTGTCTACGACGGTCTCCTGGGACCCGTGCCCGCCACCGGACGGCTGGTAGACAAGGTGGGGTGTGCGCAGGAACTGCTCGAATGAGATCGTCTCCCGGATCGCGGGATGATTGGCCCGCACCATGCCGACATAGTGTTCCTCGAACAGCACCTGGCAACGGATGGAGCCTTCGAACTCCTCGAAATAGCCCACCGCCAAGTCCACGTCCCCGGATTCGAGCGCTACTCCTCGCATGCGCGCGGAGGGAACCTGCACCGTCTGAATGTTGACGCTCGGCGCCTCGCGTGAAATGAGTTCCAGGAGTTTGGGCAATAGCACCATCTGGCCGAGATCATTCATGAAAACGCGAAACGTGCGCTCGGACTTGCTAGCATCGAAGCCGAGCTGCCGCTCGATGGTGTTGCGCACGTCGCTCAGCGCCTTCCGGACGGGCCCCGCGATGGCTTCCGCCCGCGGCGTCGGTGCCATGCCGTCGCTGGTGCGCACGAATAGCGGGTCTTCAAGAGCGTCGCGGAGGCGATTGAGGTGCTTGCTGACCGCAGGCTGGGTCAAGTGCAGGTTCGAGGCGGCAATCGTGACGCTGCGCGTCTGATAGATTGCGTCGAACACGCGCAGTAGGTTCAGATCCAGACGATTGAAGCTCACGACTCAGTCCCCCCTGGGGAAGCATACTCGCGCCGCCGTTCGATTCCACCCCGGCGGCCTCCAGCGGCGTCCTACGGCCTCAGGCGGCCTCCGCACGGTCATATTTCGACCGCGTATCTGGGGTATATCGACTTTTCATTCGACCCTCTGCCGGCCGCCACGTAACGTCCGTGAGCCATGAGCGGCCCTACGTTTCTGCATTTCGTCGGCAATCGATTCATGCCGTCGGACTCGGACGAGCATTTCGAGAAGCGCTCTCCGGTTGATGGGAGCCTCGTCGGGTACGTGGCCGCTGGCGGACGTACCGAAGTCGACCAGGCCGTGCGCGCGGCGGCGGCGGCATTGCAAGGTCCCTGGGGCAGGCTGACGCTGGCCCAGCGCTGCGAACTCCTGCATGCCGTGGCGAACGAGATCGATCGTCGGTCCGAGGACTTTCTCGACGCCGAAGTCAACGATACTGGCAAGCCGCGTTCGCTCGCGTCGCACCTTGACATACCTCGGGGTGCGGCGAACTTTCGTGCATTCGCCGATGCCGTGCGGAATGTGCCGACCGAGTTCTTCGAAATGACCACCCCGGAGGGACGCAAGGCATTCAACTATTCGCTGCGCGTTCCCAAGGGGGTCATTGGTGTGATCTGCCCTTGGAACCTGCCGCTCCTGCTGATGACCTGGAAGGTCGCCCCGGCGCTAGCCTGCGGAAATGCCGTGGTGGTCAAGCCCTCCGAGGAAACGCCTGCCACGGCGACGCTGCTTGGGGAAGTCATGCAAAAGGTCGGGATTCCCGCCGGCGTCTACAACGTCGTGCACGGCTTCGGGGCCGGCGGCGCGGGGGAGCATCTTGCGCGGCATCCAGGCGTCGCCGCCATTACATTTACGGGCGAAACCGCGACCGGCTCCGCGATCATGAAAAGCGCGGCGGATGGCGTGCGGGCGGTTTCGTTCGAACTGGGCGGCAAGAACCCGGGCGTAGTGTTCGCCGATTGCGATTTCGATGCGGCAGTGGCCGGAATCGCACGGGCAGCCTTCATGAACGCCGGCCAGGTGTGCCTGGGAACCGAGCGCGTTTACGTCGAGCGTCCGCTGTTCGACCGATTCGTTCTCGCGTTAAAGGTTGCGGCGGAGGCGCTGAAAGCGGGCCATCCATCCGACAAGAACACCGGCATTGGACCGCTCATCAGCCTACAGCACCGCGAGAAGGTACTGCGCTACTACCGCCAGGCTCTGGCCGATGGTGCAACACTTGTCACTGGCGGCGATGTCCCCGCGATGCCCGAATCACTGGCCGGCGGTGCGTGGATTCAGCCAACGATCTGGACGGGCCTTGCGGAAAGTTCGGTCGTTGTCCGTGAGGAGATCTTCGGTCCCTGTTGTCACATCGCGCCGTTCGATACGGAGGACGAAGCCGTGCGCCTCGCGAACGACACGGCCTACGGTCTTGCCGCAACCGTCTGGACGCGCGACGTCTCGCGCTCGTTCCGGCTCGGATCGAGCATCAACGCAGGCGTCGTCTGGATCAATTCCTGGTTCCTGCGCGACCTACGCACCGCATTCGGCGGTTCCAAACAGTCGGGCATCGGGCGAGAAGGTGCCGTGCACTCCCTCGAGTTCTACACCGAGCTGCGCAACGTCTGCGTCGCAACGTGACGAAACTAGCGACCTCCGGCATGAACTCCGAAACGATCTCGCGACTGGGAGACGAGCTGTTCGAAAGCTTGCAATCGCGCGTACCGATCGAACCGCTAACGGACCGCGAGGCCGCGCTCACCGTCGCCGACGCCTACCGGATCCAGGAGCGCGTCATCGAGCGACGGCTCGCGCTCGGCGATCGCATCATCGGGAAGAAAATCGGCCTGACGAGCCGTGTCGTGCAGCGTGCGCTGGGTGTCGATGAGCCGGATTTCGGGCAGCTGCTTGCGAGCATGGTTGCCACGGACACAATTTCGATTGCCAACCTGCTGCAGCCGCGCGTGGAGGGCGAAGTGGCTTTCCTACTGGCCCGTGACCTATCCGGCCCCGGTATCACAAATGCCGATGTGTTGGGGGCGACGCGCTCGGTGCTGCCGTGCTTCGAAATTGTCGATTCGCGCATCCGCAACTGGCGCATCAAACTGCAGGACACCGTCGCCGATAACGCTTCGGCCGGGATGCTCGTGCTCGGCGATCGTGCTGTCGACATCAAGGATGTCGATCTTGCTACCTGCGGCATGGTGCTCGAGAAGAATGGGGTCCTGGAATGCACTGGTGCTGGTGCGGCGGCACTCGGTTCACCCGTCAACTGCGTGACTTGGCTCGCGAACGCGCTGGGGCGCTTCGGAATTCCCCTGCGCGCGGGCGAGATAATTCTCTCCGGCTCACTTGGCGCGCTGGTGCCGGTTGCGGCGGGCGACAGTTTGCACCTTTCCATCGGCGGAATCGGCTCGGCTTCGGTGCGGTTCATCTGATCCAGGTCATAAGATGTCACTGTCCGCATCGCGAATTGCACAACTCTCGGAGCGCCTCGACGATGCAGCGCGCACCCGCCGAACTGTGCCGAAGCTTACCGATGAGGAACCAGAGCTTTCGCTCGCAGACGCGTACAAGGTGCAGTGGTCCCTTCGTGAGCGGCGGCTCAGCGCGGGTCGGAAGCTCACTGGCCTAAAGATGGGATTGACCTCGCTGGCGAAGATGAAGCAGATGGGCGTCGCGACGCCTATCTACGGCTTTCTCCTCGATGAATACTGCGTGCCGGCGGATGCGGAGCTGGCGGCATCCGAGCTTATCCACCCGCGTATTGAGCCGGAGATCGCGCTCGTCACCCGCAGTGCCTTGCAGGGCCCGGGGTGCACCATCGCGAGCGCACTAGCGGCGATCGATTGTGTCGTTCCAGCCATCGAGGTCATCGATTCGCGCTACACCGACTTCAAATTCGACCTGCCGAGCGTCATCGCGGATAACGCCTCCTCTGCGCGCTACGTCGTAGGCGCATCGGCCCGGCGCGCCGAGGAACTGGACCTGCGTACCCTCGGTGTCGTAGTTGAGAAGAATGGCACGGGCGTTGCGTTCGGCGCCGGCGCGTCGGTACTCGGTCATCCGGCGTTGAGCCTCGCGATGCTCGCGAATCTGCTCGCGGCGCGCGAAGAGGTCATACCCGCGGGCACCTATGTAATGACCGGCGGGCTCACGGAAGCGATCGCGGCGCAGGCGGGCGATCACTTCGTAGCGCGTTTTCAGGCGCTTGGCTCTGTCTCCATCCGATTTAACTGACCGACGCCCATGCCCATTGCCAACATCCTCATCCTCGAAGGACGCACGCCGGAGCAGAAACAGGCGCTCATTGGCGCCGTGACCGCCGCAATCGCCGATTCGTTGCAGGCGAAGAAGGAAAGTATCCGGGTCATTGTGCAGGAGATTCCCAGCGAAAACTGGGGGATCGGCGGTCAGAGCGCACGCGAGCTGGGCCGATGATCTCACTCAATGACATCCGCTATGTGCGGCTCGGAACGGCGGACCTCGACGGCGCCATCCGATATGCGACCGAGATCCTGGGCCTGCAACTCGTACGGCGCGAGGGCAAGAGCGCTTACCTGCGGGCGGACGATCGCGACCACACGCTGGTCTACACGCAGGGCAATCCGGGCGACCACGTGGCCGGATTCGATCTCAAGTCGGCAGCTGAACTTGACGCGGCCGGGGCGGAGCTCGATCGGGCGGGCCATGCCGTACGCGCGGGCACCAAGGACGAATGCGAGCAGCGGGCCGTCGACGCATTCGTCACCTTCAAGGATCCGAGCGGTAATGCAATCGAACTGGTGAATCGGCCCGCGCACAGCGGGCGACGGTATTTTCCCTCGCGCGATGCCGGCATCACGGGCTTCTCACACATTGGCTTGCGCTCGCTATCCCCCAGAACGGATGAAGTGTTCTGGACGACCATCTGCAATGCGCGCGTCAGCGACTGGATCGGCCAAGCGCCGCTGCTTCGCATCGACCCCGTCCATCACCGGATCGCGCTCTTTCCGTCGGACCGCAGCGGTGTGCAGCACATCAATCACCAGGTCGAAAGTATCGACGACATCATGCGGTCGTACTACTTTCTGCGGGAGAAAAACGTGCGCATCCGTTTTGGGCCGGGCCGTCACCCGACTTCCGGCGCGATGTTCCTCTATTTTGAAGGACCGGATGGCATGATCTACGAATATTCCTCCGGGGTTCGCCTGATCACCGACGAGGCGGCGTACCGTCCACGGCAGTTTCCGCCGACGTCAAGCTCGTTTTGCGCCTGGGGTTCGAAGCCCGATATTCCCGAATTCGACGTCTCGCCGGGGACGCATGGCTGACGCGCTTCGAAAGCACGAGCCCGCACAAGCGCGACAACTGCGAATGGCAGCGCGCGCCCTCGCGCGCGCGGGGCTCGTTCATGCCTACGGCCATTGCAGTCTGCGGATTGATTCTCACAGCTTCCTGGTAAGCCCACCCAAGCCCTTGGGTCTGGTGGTTCTGGACGACGAGCCGATCGCCGTCGCGACGAGCGGAGCACTGCCGCCGAGCGCACTCGGTGAAGTGATCGTACACCAGGGCATCTATCGCGAACGGAGTGATGTTAGGGCCATCGCACGCTTTCAGTCGCCGCACATCACGGCACTTTCGACGCTCGGCCGGACTCCGAGAGCTCGTCACGGATTTGGAGCGTACTTCGCCCCCTGTCCGCCGCTGCATAACGACCCACGGCTGGTACGAGACGGGGCAAGTGCGGCGGCGCTGGTGAAGGAACTCGGCTTGGCGCGCGCCATCGTTATGCGCGGAAATGGGGCCGTGACGGTCGGAGGGTCCCTGCAGGAGGCCGTTGTCACGGCCTGGTATCTCGAGGACGCCGCGCGTGTGGAACTCGCCGTGCTCAGTTCAGGCGTCGCTGGGCTCGAACTTACCCCGGACGAGGCTCGCGATCGCGCGATCACGTCCGGGAACATCGTCGAACGAATGTGGGATTGGTTGACGGCCGGCGATCCGGAAGCCCTTCCCACCGTTCAATAGCCACCATCGCAAGGTATCGCGCCATGACGAAACCCGTTCCGACGCTCAAGTTGAAATTCATTTCCCACGGCACGCTGGAGAGCAAGGACCTGGAATTCACGCGCAAGTTCTACGAGGAGTTCCTCGGGTTCGAAGTCGTGCGTACCAGCAAGATCTCGATCTGGTGCCGCCTCGGAGGCAATCACATTTACGCCGCCGTCCAGGTGCCGCCTAACCGCAAGGGGGAGATGAACTTTCTCAACCACAACGGCATCGACGTCGAGACCGAGGAGGACGTGGATGAGTGCCACCGGCTGGTCGTGCGCGACGCGGAAATCTGGAAGTTGCGCAAAATCACCAAGCCCGGCGTACAGCACGGCACCTACGGTTTCTATTTCTATGATGCCGACGACAATGCGTGGGAAATTCTCGCCAATCCCCCGGGCGGCTATACGTGGATGTTCGAACGCGGCGACCAGGAAGGGCAGGGGCACATGACCAAGAGCTTCGACCGGCCCGCGTCGACATTGCGCAGAACACCCAAGGCTTAGCATGTTCGCGCACTCCTACCGCCTTGCCACCTACGCTCACGCTCGCGGGCAGCCGCGGGCGGGCATCGTCGTTGACGAGCGTGTGATTGACGTCTTCGCGGCCCTCTCGCAGGCACCAAGTCAGTCGTCGGCGGGATTGCCGATGTCGGTGCTGGGCGTTCTCCAACGCTGGGACGAGTTTCGGCCGCGCCTGCAGGAGGTCGCGCGCCTCGCGCGAGCAGGAACGGCGATGCCGGAGAGCGCCGCGCTTTCGAGCGTCGAGTTGCTGGCACCGATTCTTTATCCCGGTACCGTCTTGTGTGCCGGCGCGAACTATCGCGACCACGTCGCAGAGATGTCCAGGGCGATGAATCTGCCGCCCGAACCGGATCCGCACGAGCTCGGCCTCAAGCCTTGGCACTTCATCAAGGCCTCCGCATCCTGCGTGCGCGGGCCAGGGGCCCGTATCGCGCTGCCGGCCTATTCGAAGAAGGTGGACTGGGAAGCCGAGATCGCAATCGTGATCGGGCGTGAGTGCCGTGACGTGAGCGTGGAGCGCGCCCTTGAGCACGTCGCGGGGCTGACGATTGTGAACGACCTCTCGGCTCGTGATCACCTGCGGCGCGAGGGCGTGGCCCCCCAGTCGCCGTTCTACTACGACTGGGTGAGCCAGAAATCCTTCGACGGGGCGCTGCCGCTCGGCCCGTGGATTTGCCCGCTCGATGAAATAGAGGATGTCTCGAAGCTAGGGATCAAGCTCTGGGTCAACGAGGATCTCATGCAGGACTCCTCGAGCGCGAACCTGATCTTTTCGATGGCGGAGCAGATTTCGCATTTGAGTACGCGCCTGACGTTGAGGCCGGGCGATGTGATCGCGACGGGCACGCCGGCGGGGGTTGGCGCCGCGCAAGGACGCTTCCTCAAGGCCGGTGACCGCGTGCGGATTCGCGTGGACGGCATCGGCGAGCTCAGCAACGAGTTCACGAACTGACGATGATAATGAGCGACCGTGCGAACATCGCATTGATCGGCTCGGGCAACATCGGTACGGACCTGATGTACAAGGCACTGCGCAGCCGCTGGATCGAGCCGAAATGGATGGTGGGGATCGATGCAGCCTCCGACGGCCTCGCCAAGGCCCGCGACAAGGGACTGTCGACCACCGCAGACGGTGTCGACGGGCTACTGCCGCACCTGAAGCGCGACGGAATCCGCATTGCTTTCGACGCCACCAGTGCCTACGTGCATGCGGAGAACGCGCGCAAACTGGCGGCGCACGGCGTCGTGGTCATTGACCTGACGCCAGCTGCCATCGGGCCCTACTGCGTGCCCTCAGTAAACCTGGCGGAGCACGTAGGCAAACGCGAGATGAACGTAAACATGGTCAGCTGCGGCGGCCAGGCCACCATTCCGATCGTGGCGGCGGTGGCGCGCGTGCAGCCGGTGGCTTATGCCGAAATCGTCGCAACCGTCTCCTCGCGCTCCGCGGGGCCCGGCACGCGTAAGAACATCGACGAGTTTACCCGCACGACGGCTCGTGGTCTCGAGAAGGTCGGGGGCGCAATGCGCGGGAAGGCGATCATCATCCTCAATCCCGCCGAGCCGCCGCTCATCATGCGCGACACCGTGCATTGTCTGACGCGCGAGGATCCCGATCGGAAGCGGATCGACGCTTCTGTCGAAAGTATGATCTGCGAGGTCCAGCAATATGTCCCCGGCTATCGTTTGACCAATGGGCCCGTCTACGACGGGCGGCGCGTTTCGGTCTATCTTGAAGTGGCGGGGCTCGGCGATTATTTGCCTCGCTATGCGGGCAATCTCGACATCATGACCGCCGCAGCACTTCGCACCGGCGAGATGCTGGCAGAGGAAATTGCATCGGGCCGCTTCGATCCCCAGCCCGCAAGGCAGCCGACCGGAGCTGTGGCGTGAACCTGCGTGGCCGAAGTGTCGTGTTGCACGACATGTGCCTGCGCGACGGCATGCATCCGAAGCGGCATCAGATCTCGATTACGCAGATGGTGGAGGTCGCGAGCGCGCTCGACGCCGCCGGCGTCCCGCTCATCGAAGTCACGCATGGTGATGGACTCGGTGGCGCATCGCTGAACTACGGTTTTGCCGCACATAGGGACGAGGACTATCTGCGCGCGGTCGTAGCGCACGTGAAGCGCGCCCGGGTTTCGGCACTGCTCCTGCCAGGAATTGGCACAGTCGATGACTTGCGACTTGCTCACGATTGTGGCGTCAAGACAATTCGGGTGGCTACGCACTGCACCGAAGCGGACGTCGCGGAGCAGCACATTGGGGAGGCGCGGCGACTTGGTCTGGATACGGTCGGTTTCCTGATGATGGCGCATATGCAAGACCCAGTGGCGCTCGCGCGGCAAGGCAGGCTTATGGAGAGCTACGGCGCGAACTGTATCTACTGCACGGACTCTGCCGGCTTCATGCTGCCGGACGACGTGGGCGCTCGGGTCCGTGCATTGCGCGAAGCGCTGCACCGGGACACGGAGATCGGTTTTCACGGTCATCACAACTTGGCAATGGGCATTGCGAATTCGCTTGCAGCGGTCGAGGCCGGGGCAACGCGCATCGATGGGTCGGCGGCAGGTCTTGGTGCGGGCGCAGGCAATACGCCCCTCGAGGTGTTTGCCGCGGTCTGCGAGCGTATGGGCGTTCATACCGGCGTCGATCTGTATCGGCTGATGGATGTCGCCGAGGATCTCGTGGTGCCCATGATGAACCACCCGATCCGTCTGGACCGCGATTCGCTGATTCTTGGCTACGCGGGAGTCTATTCCTCGTTTCTCCTCTTTGCTCAGCGGGCCGGACAGAAGTACGGCGTTTCGTCGCGCGACATCCTCGTTGAGATGGGCCGGCGCAAGACGGTGGGTGGGCAAGAGGACCTCATCGAGGAAGTGGCGCTTGAACTGGTGCGCGAGCGCAACTCGCCGTCGGCGAGGCGAGTTTGAACCGTGCTGGTCTGCGTGCCATTCGCCTTGGCATTTGTCGGCCGAGGAGCGAATCTCGGATTGCTCGGTGTGAGAAAACTGACGGCACGCTCGGTGAGGTGAGCGCGTCCGTGGCGTGAGGACTCTCGCGGAGCGCGAGAACGTTGGGTGGACTGAATTGCCCGGCTAGCGGGGACGCTGGCGTCGGCATTCGACTAGTGACGCTGCCGTACGGCGGCGCAGGTAACTGCGCGCAATGTTAAGGCGTGCAAGGCGAAGTGAGCTCTTACGTGCGCCGCCGCTGCGGGGTTACGTACATGTTCCCTCCGGTAATACGCTGCATAGCCTTTTGTCATTCGCCGTGGCGCACGCGCCACGTTACGGTCTCAGTACGCGACGCCAGGATGCACTGACCTTGCGTATGTGCGGCGATTGCATGTCTGCAAACGAGGGGGATCAATGTCTAAGACTGCAATGACGATGTTCGTGTGCGCAACGGTAGCGTTAGCCCTCGGCTTGCGACAGGCATCGGCGGCAGACGCGCCGGCAGCCGGCGAGGCGCTCCAGGAAGTCACCGTGACGGCGCAAAAGCAGGTCGAGAACTTGCAGAAGACGACCGCGGCTGTGACGGCAATCTCAGCCGACGACTTGGTTGCCCAGGGCGTCACGGATTTGACTGAGGCACAGAAGCTCGTGCCCAACGTTCGATTCCAGAATGAAGGGCAGAACATCCAGGTAATCGTTCGCGGTATCGGCTCAACCCTTGACTTTCAAAACGTCGAACCCAACGTAGCCTTCAATTTCGCTGGGAGCTATGTCCCGCGCGAGGCGACGAGCGCGGCATTCTTCGACATCGCGCGGTTTGAGGTGCTGCCGGGTCCGCAAGGGACACTGTACGGCCGCAGCGCCATGGGTGGCACCATCAACGTCACGCCGACCCGGCCTGATTTCAACAATGACGGAAGTGCGCTGTTGGAGGTCGGCAACTATTCGGCCGTCCACACGACGGTTACGCAGAACTTGCGGGCCGGCGACAACCTCGCATTCCGGCTCGCGGCCGACTATGCACGGGACGATGGCTTCATGACGACCGGTGCTTACGCAAAAAACGACGTCGGCCTGCGGCTAGCAACCCTCTACAAGCCCACAGATCGCCTGTCTATCTACCTTTGGGGTCAAGCCATCGCAAAATACGGATACAACCCGAATCTGGTCAACAAAGGAACGGATCCGGTCACCCTCGCATACTGCGAGCAGTGCTTCCTGCACTCCGATCCCTGGAATGACACGCGCACGGATCCGCTTGCTGCGTTCGGATCGCCCACCCGTGAGAAGGCTAACTATCATACCTCGACGGTCGGCGGGCAGATCGACTACGCCTTCGACGGAGCGACCCTCAGCTACATTCCTTCGTATCTGTACCTCGACACCGTGCCGTACTATTGGCTGAGCGCCATTCTGTCGGTTAATACCGCGCACTACAATCAGCTCACCCAGGAGCTGAGGCTTGCGAGCAACGGGGATGGGCGACTGAAATGGCTGGCGGGACTCTACTATTACAATTCCCGCAATCACGGCACGTTCACGCTGTTCGCCAATCAGCCGTTTGCGTTCTTGCAGGACAACGTGGCTTCGAACCGACTGGAGGGTTACGCAGCGTTCGGCCAGGCGACTTACAGCTTTACCGATACATTCCGCGCAACGCTGGGTGGACGCGTCAGTTCAACCAGCCGAACGGCCTTTGGAGACGCACCGCTGGCCGCGGGCGGGCTGCCGTATGACTTCGACAAGCGCTACACACATGGCGACTGGAAGGTCGCGATAGAAAAAGACCTGGGTCCGAAGGCGATGGCGTATGGGTCCATCCAGACGGGCTACCAGCCCGGCACCTTCAACGAGCTGCCAAATACGCCCACATTCGACAACGAAGTAAAACCGTCAAAATTGCTTGCCTACACCGTGGGCGCGAAATCGCGCTGGCTGGAAGATCGCCTGCAAGTCAATGGTGAGGTTTTTTACTATGATTACCGAGACCTGCTCATTCAAAGCTACGACATCTCGGCAGCGTACAACACCATCTTCAATGCGAAGAAGGTCTCTATCAAGGGGGCGCAGTTCGACGTACTGGCACGCGTGTTCACCGCCGACCAGCTGAACCTGAATGTCGGATACGCCCGCGCACGTAACGATGACTTCACAACGCCAAACGGACAAAACTTCGACGGCTATCAGCTCGCCTATGCGCCGGACTGGACGGCGCTTGCCGGCTACACGCACAACATGCCGATCGGAGAGGCGACTCTGCGCGCGCACATCGATTGGACTTACGAAAGCTCATTTTACGGCGACTATGTACACAATCGAGGTACAAGGCAGGACCCCTCGAACAAGGGAGCCGCCTCACTCACGTATGACGCCGCGAAGTGGTCCGTGGGCCTTTGGATCAAGAACATCCAGAACCGGGTTCGAATCGCAGCGACCGCCGCAGCGGGCATTCCGGGACCGGCTACTTCTTACCTTGATCCGCCCCGAACGTATGGCGTGCGATTTCAGCTCAGCTACTAATTTCACGGGCGCGCAGGGTTCAGCGATGTGGCATCGGAATACTGGTGACAATCCTGGAGGCGCGGCAAACGATTGGCCTGACCGACGATTAACACTATGACCCGACTCGACAAGAGCGACATCTTTCTGGTCGGCAGCGTACCTGTCGCGGGCGACACGCCAGAAGAGGCCCTGCGACTTTGCGCGGATTCGGTCGGCGATCGCGTGTTCGCGCTTCCGGATGGCGAAGTTGGCGAGCGGCGCATGTGGATTGGAGGCCTTGGAAAGACAACATTTTCAAAGCATCCCGACCTTGAGCCCGCGCCCGACGTTGCCGGGCCCTTCGGCGCCTACCGCCTGAAGCCCGGCGTCACGACTATCTCTCTGGTTGGCTACCTGCCATACGCCGACGCGGCGCTCTCGTCCTACAAGTGTTTCAGCGCTTTGCGCTCGTCCGGCGCGTTCCCCGCCGATGTGCGGTTTCAGGCTTCGCTGCCGACCCCGCATGCGGCTGTCGGCGGCTACTTTGGTGACACCCGGCGAGAATGGCCGATGCTGTTACGCGCCTACGAAAAGGCGATCGTTGCGGACATCGCCCGCATGGTCGCCGGCATTCCGGCCAAGGATCTGGCGATCCAGTGGGATTACTGCACGGAAATCTGCGATATTGTTGGCACGGACTCCGGTCAGCGGTCCCTTGACGGACTCTGGCCGTGGAATCCGCAAGCGACTGCGGAGGAGAAGTTCGCACAGCACACGGGCGCTTCGTACCTCGCGCCGCTCTCCGCACGGATTCCTGAGGATGTTCTCGTCGGCTACCACATCTGCCTCGGCACCTGGCCCCAGGTACCTTTCGCTGCGGCGCGCGATTTGAGCTTCGTGGTGCGCGCCGCCAATGCCATTGTGAAGAACACCCCGCGCCGCATCGACTTTCTGCACTTACCGGTCGTTCCGACGGCTGGGCGCGAGTTCTTCGCGCCGCTGACAAAGCTCAACATCGGCACTGCCCGGGTGTTCCTTGGGGTGGAGGCGAAAGACGGCCAGGACGCATTGCTTCGCCGGGCAAGAGCAGCGCGCGAATTCCTAAGCTCGTTCGGAATCTCACACTATTGCGGTTATGGTCGCGATGCGGTCGACGTCATGCCGACGCTGCTCAGCGATTTGCGAGCGGGGGCGGACCGTCTCAGGGGATGACCGGATCTGCAATCCACGGGGCCATGCCAGCAGCGCCGCTAGCGTTCAGCGCAAGGATGGCGAGGAAGCGATGACGATAAGCGGCAAAGTTGCATTGGAAGAACACTTCGCGATCGCTGAAACAGTGAGCGATTCCGCGGGCTTTGTCCCGCCAGCCACGTGGCCCGAGCTCAAATCCAGACTGCTTGACATACAAGACAAGCGACTGGCCCTGATGGATCGGCATGGGATCGAGTTGATGATCTTGTCGCTTAACGCACCGGCAATTCAGGGAATCTGGGATGTTCGCCGTGCCGACGAGTTGGCGCGAAGGGCCAATGACTTCGTCGCAGATCAAGTGAGCAAACGGCCGCAGCGGTTTCAGGCGTTCGCTGCGCTTCCAATGCAAGTCCCGGATTTGGCGATATTGGAGCTGGAGCGCTGCGTCACCCAGCTCGGGTTCAAGGGCGCCTTGGTAAACGGTTTTTCACAAGTTGGCGAGCCAGCCAACGTTGTGTACTACGACCTCCCCCAATACCGTCCGTTTTGGCGGGCGCTCGAAGCACTTGACGTTCCGTTTTACCTGCATCCTCGCGATCCGTTGCCCGCACACGCGCAGATTTACGAGGGTCACTCATGGTTGTTAGGACCCACATGGGCGTTTGGGCAGGAGACAGCCGTTCACGCGCTCCGGCTGATGGGTTCCGGACTCTTTGATGAGTGTCCAAAACTTAAGATTGTCCTAGGACATATGGGCGAAGGTCTGCCATTTAGCATGTGGCGAGTGGACAACCGAAACGCATGGGTTAAAGCACCTCCGCGTTATCCGGCGAAGAAAAAGATTGCCGAGTATTTCAACAGCAATTTCTACCTGACAACCTCAGGCAATTTCCGCACGCAGTCTCTGATCGATGCAATTCTTGAACTGGGCGCGGATCGGGTACTGTTTTCCACCGACTGGCCGTTCGAGAACATCGATCACGCGGCCGACTGGTTCGATGGCGCGACGATTAGTGAGGCGGATCGAGTAAAGATAGGTCGCACGAACGCTCTCAAATTGTTCCGGCTCGAGGGCTAGGGCCGCCTGCACACGTATCGCTGCATGCGTACCTTCACCTGCAACCTATTGCCCAGCCGGGTCTTATTCGGCTCCGGTATGCGCAACCATCTCGCCGACGAACTGCAGACGCTGGGTCTGCAGCGAGTGCTGGTGCTGTCAACGCCCGGCCGGCACACTCTGGCGCGATCCATCGCCTCCAACCTAGGGGTACGATCCGCAGGGATCTATGCCCAGGCAGCAATGCACGCGCCTGTCGCGATCACGGAAGCTGCTCTGCGATCGGTTGCTGCCCTGCGCATCGATGGCCTGGTTGCGGTCGGTGGTGGCTCCGCGATTGGGCTTGGGAAAGCGATTGCTGCAAGAACCAGCCTCCCTCAACTGGTCTTACCTACGACCTACGCGGGGTCGGAGATGACGCCCATTCTTGGGGAAACCAAGGACGGCGTGAAAGCGACGCGCGCGGACCCCAAGGTCCAGCCCCGAGTGGTTGTTTACGATGTTGACTTGACACTCACGCTTTCGGCCAAGACCTCGGCTGCCAGCGGCATGAACGCCATTGCCCATGCGGTGGAGGCGCTCTACGCGCGCGACCACAATCCGGTAACTTCATTGCTCGCGAGCGAGGGCATACGCGTGATGGCGCGTGCCTTGCCAGGAATTACTGGGCAACAGGGGGAGGGAGCCGCGCGGTTCGACGCGCTATACGGCGCGTGGCTCTGCGGCATCTGCCTAGGCTCTGTCGGAATGGCGCTACATCACAAACTATGCCACGCGTTGGGCGGCGCCTTCGATTTGCCGCATGCCGAAACCCACGCAATTGTGCTGCCGCACGTGCTTGCATACAACTGGCCATGCATTCCGGAGGCGATCGACGAGCTGCAGGCGATTCTCGGTGATGATCCTGCGCTTGCTCTTTTTGAGCTTGCCGGACGCGCTGGCGTACCGCGGGCTCTAAACCTTCTCGGGATGCCGGAAGCCGGTATCGACCTGGTTGCGACGCGCACACTCGAGAATCCCTACTGGAATCCGCGGCCGCTAGAGTATGCGGGTCTTCGGTCACTACTCCAGCGCGCCTGGGCCGGCGAACCACCGGCGTCAGCGAGTCGTGAATGAAGCCCGGAACTCAAAAGCGCGTCAAGCCATTGCCGGGCTACTTCGACGCCAAGCGATCCGCTCAGATCGTAAATGATCGAATGTCTTTAAACGCCGATCAGCGGTTGCGTTCGATCATGGCAGCTCTGGTCAAACATGTGCACGCTGCCGTCCGGGAAACGTCGGTCACGGCTGAAGAGTGGGCGTCGGCCATCCAATTCCTGACCGACACCGGCCACATGTGCAGTGAATGGCGTCAGGAGTTTATCTTGCTCTCGGATATCCTGGGCGTCTCCATGCTGGTCGACGCAAACGGTCGTCGCAGACAGTCTTCGGCGACGGAATCGACTGTGCTCGGGCCGTTTCACGTCGCTGAGGTAGCGCGATACCCGAACGGCACGAATATATGCCTGGACGCAAAAGGGGAGCCGTTGGTGGTGCGCGGCACCGTACGCGATCTAAAAGGCATGCCGATTGCTGGGGCCGAAATTGACGTGTGGCAATCCAATGGTGAGGGTTTCTACGACGTGCAGCAAAAGGGCGTTCAGCCGGCAGGGAACCTGCGGGGAGTCTTTACAAGCGATCAACACGGTGCGTACTGGCTGAGGACGGTGAAGCCGCATTGTTACGAAATTCCGAAGGATGGGCCTGTCGGCAAACTGCTCGAGCAGCTGGGGCGCCACCCCATGCGGGCAGCGCATATTCATTTCATCGTGCGTGCCTCTGGCTTTGAATCCGTAATCACGCAAGTGTTCGATCCGGACTGCCCATACCTGGAGGAAGATGCTGTATTTGGCGTTAAACGTAGCCTGATAGGGTCGTTCGAGCATCACGACAGTCCAGCCGAAGCTGCGCAACTGGACTTGAGAAACCCCTTCTGGTCCCTGAATTGGGATTTTGTACTGTCGCCGAGCGCCCGCAATGCCAGGCGTAGGACCGCCGACAAGCGACACGCGTCTCGCGCGGGTAGATCCGGTGGTCGGGACAGAGTCCGCTCCAGGTAGTTGTTGTCGCGCCGGCAAGTCAAGTCTGAAGTCCGCGTTCACGGAGACTATGGGAGGAATCACGATGGTGAAAAACGAGAAGGAGATTGAACCCCGCGCTCCCGAGACCGACACGCATCATTGGAGTTGCTATACCACGACTCCGGCGGATTCTCTCAGGATCTTCGAAAAGGCGCGCAGTCAATGCCCCGTCGCGCACAGCCGCGAGCACGATGGGTTCTACCTGCTGCTGAACTATGATGACGTCAAGAGCGCCATGTCAGACCACGGTACGTTTTCCTCCGAGCCGCAAGTGTTGCGGCCGATGCTTCCTCGCAAGCCCATCCCGGCGCTAGACATGGACCCGCCGCGACACGGCGCCTGGCGCGCCATATTTAACAGAGCGATCACGCCGAAGACCCCGAGACTGATGGAGCCGTTCGTGCGTGCTGATATTGGCCGCCACATCGATAGCTTCATCGAGCGCGGTTCCTGCGATTTAATCCATGAGCTCGCTGAACCGGTACCGGCGGAGACCATTTGCCGGCTCGTCGGCATTGACGACGAGCTTGTCCCGCTAGTGCGGGACAAGGCGGTCGCTATGTTCGCGGCGATGGGCGACCCAGCGGAATTTGGGCGAAGGCAGGCCGCTTTCGCCGAGGTCACCGTGGCGGAGGTACACAAGCGCCGAGCGCACCCGCGCGATGACTATCTAACACAGCTTGCGTCGATCGAAGTCGAAGGCAAGCCGCTAGAGGACAATGACTACGTGGTGCTCCTTGCGGCTTTTCTCGGGGCCGGCCATCACAGTACGACTTCTGCAATGTCGAGTCTGATCTATGAAGTGTTCTCGAAGCCCGAGGTTCGCGACGCATTGAAGGCTGATCTGTCCAAAATACCGGTTGCCGTTGAGGAAGCGCTGAGACTGCGGCCCCCATTCTTTGGGTTCTTTCGGAGAACCACCCAGACGACGCAGGTCGGCGAGATTGAAATCCCGGCCGGGAGCGACGTCTATATGGGGTGGGCAGCAGGTAATCGCGATCCAAAGACCTTCGCGGAGCCCACGGAGTATCGGCTGAATCGGCCGCAGAACCGGCACCTCAGTTTTGGATGGGGCATACATAGTTGTCCGGGAGCGCCACTTGCACGCATGGAGCTGCGTGTACTTCTCGAAGAGTTGCTTCGGAGAATCCCCGATTTGCGCATAGCCGCGGAAGAGCCCGAATACCATTTCGGCGGCGGCGACTATGTATACATGGCAACGCTTCCAGTCACATTCACGCCGGGCTCACGGCTCGTAGACTCAAAGGGCGTGGCCGAGGAGCTCTAGGCTCGAAGCTACAGTCTTCCGGCATCCAGAGTTACATCATGTAGGCTGCCTAATTCCGTGGCTGAGTGTGTCCAGTCGCTCGATCCCCGCTTCGATACGATCTTCAACCTGGAGAGGACCCACACCTTCCGGCGTACCCGTGAAGATCAGATCACCGGGTACCAGATGATAGAACTTGGAGAGCTCCGAGATGATCTCAGGCACCGTCCAGATCATCTGCTCGAGATCGGAACGTTGGCGCTCGATGCCGTTGACCTTGAGCCAGATCGCTCCTTTCGAGGGATGCCCGATCGAGTTGCTCGGATGCAGCTCGGAGGTTGGCGCCGATTCGTCGAAGGATTTGCCAAAATCCCATGGTCGCCCTTTGTCGCGGGCGGCAAGCTGAAGATCGCGGCGGGTTAGATCATTGCCGACCGCGTAGCCCCACACGACCTCAAGCGCCTGAGCTGTACTAATGGCGGCTGCCGGCCGACCAATCGCTACCACCAGTTCCACCTCGTGGTGCAGGTTCGTTGTGCCAGGCGGATAAGCCGCAGCGCAGCCCGGCGCCACAAGCGCACTTGCAGGCTTCAAAAAAAAGAAAGGTAGCTCCCGGTCCGGATTTCCACCCATCTCGCGCACATGCGCTGCGTAGTTGCGCCCTACGCAGTAAATGCGATGCACCGGAAAATGGCGTGAACTCCCGGCGACGGGAATCGATGGCTGGGGCGGCGGATCGAAGACGTAATGCATGGGTAGTCCAGGCTCACTCGTGCAATAGATTTGAGACAGTAGAGCAATTATACTAAAGGCAATGGCTATGTATTAGGCAAATGGTGACGTCGGGTTATGTGGGCCGCAACTCATCGTATTCCGGTTTCGCTTTACACGGACGCGGGTGTCTACCAGCGCGAGCTCGACAAGGTTTTTTATGGTCCACATTGGAGCTACGTCGGGCTCGAGGTAGAAATCCCCAACGTAGGTGATTTCAAGACGACCTTCATCGGCGAACGCGGCGTAATCGTCACGCGCGATTCAAGCGGTGAGATCCACGTGCTTGAAAACCGCTGTCAACACAAGGGTATTCGGCTGGTACAGGCGCCGTTCGGCAATGTCGGCGGCGCGAAGCGCATTGTTTGCCCGTATCACCAGTGGTGTTACAAGCTCAATGGCGCGCTCATTGGCGTGCCGTACCGTTCCGGCGTGCAAGGCCAGGGCGGCTATCCCGCTGAGTTTTCGCTCAAAGAGCACGGGCTCGGTCGCCTACGAGTGGCGCGCTACCACGGTATCGTGTTCGCCTCGTTCGATCCGGAGGTCGAATCATTCGAGGAGTACCTCGGCCCGGTCGTCGAACCCTACCTGCGCCGGACGTTTCATGGGTCGGCGCTGAAGCTACTCGGCTACAACCGCCAGCGCATTCGAGGCAACTGGAAGTTAATGCAGGAGAATATTAAGGACCCTTACCACCCGGGCCTCCTGCACGCGTTTTTTATTACATTTGGATTGTGGCGGGCCGATCAGAAGTCGCGCATGGTCACGGACGCTCATGGTCGTCACGCTTGTATGATCTCGGCGCGCAACCTGGGTGGAAAGAACGTCGAAGTCACATCGGGGGTCACCAGCTTCAAGGATGACCTTAAGCTAGAAGATCCGCGCATCATAGATGTGGTACACGAGGCGTGGTGGGGTGATCACACCGTCGTCATGCAGACAATCTTCCCGAGCGTGATCATTCAGCAGCAGGTCAATTCCCTTTCGACACGCCAAATCATACCAGCCGGGCCAGACGAGTTCGATTTCGTGTGGACGCACTTCGGATATGAGGACGATTCAGAGGAGATGACGGCGCGTCGATTGCATCAAGCTAATCTGTTTGGGCCCGCGGGTTATGTTTCGCTTGAGGACGGCGAGGTTATTGAGTTTTCGCAGCAGGCGCATCGCGCCTATGCTCAGGGTGAGAGTCTGGCTGAACTTGGCGGTCACGGTACGGAACCAACGGAACATATGGTTACAGAAACACTGATTCGTAGCATGTACCGCTACTACCGCGAGGTGATGGGGATATGAATGCGCTCGACGGGGGTTCGCTCTCTCGCTTTGTTGCGCTGACGGAGTTGAACCAAGCCTATGCGGACTGCCTCGATTCCGGAGACCTTTCTGCCTGGCCGGATTTCTTCACCGCCGACGGTGTCTACAAAGCGCAGGGCAGGGAGAACTTCGATCGCGGTCTGCCGTTGGCCGCCATGCTATGCGATGGGCGCGGTATGTTCGACGATCGAGTCACCGTGATCAGCAAGGTTATGGTGTACGCGCCGCGGTCCATACGTCATGTAGTCAGTGCACCGCGAATACTGCAGTTCGATGGAACTCGGATCCGTGCGCGTGCGTCGTTCTCCGTTTTCCATACACTGCCTCACGCGTCTACCGCACTTTTGTCCGTCGGTCGCTACGAGGATGAAGTGCTGATCAGTCCACAGGGGGGGATGAAGTATCACTCGCGTCTGGCAATCTACGACAGCTTATTGATACCCAACTCGCTCGTGTATCCCCTGTGAACGCGGCACGCGAGTCGCTGTATGCGGACCTGAGGCATTTAGGGCTCGCGCCACTATGGACGGCACTTCATGATCTTGTGCCGCGGCATCCGACCTCGCCGATGCGCCCGGCGCATTGGCAATACGAACAGATTCGTCCACTGCTGCTGCGTGCGGGCGAAGTGATCTCGGCCGAGGAGGCCATTCGGCGCGTGCTTATTCTCGAGAATCCCGGTGCGATTGGAACGGCCTGCATTACGGACACCCTCTACGCTGGCCTGCAGTTGATACTACCGCGCGAAGTCGCGCCCGCGCACCGACACACACAGTCTGCTCTTCGTTTCGTGATCGAGGGACGTGGCGCTGTCACGACTGTGCGCGGAGAGCGTTTCGACATGGAACCGGGTGATCTGATCCTCACTCCAAACCTCGAATGGCACGACCACCGTCACGAGGGCAGCGAACCGGTAGTGTGGCTCGACGGGCTCGATATCCCACTGGTGCGAGCGCTTGCGGCCGGATTTGCCGAGGACGCTCCGACACGGCAGCAGGCGCTCTCGACCCCCACTGGCACGAATGCGGCGCTCTGGGGATCAGGGCTGCGCCCCGTGGGTGGGCTACCTGGTGGTGTATTGCATCCAGTGGAACGGTTTGCGTATCGCTTCAGTGAGTGGCGCAACGCGCTCTCGATTCTCGCGCAGTCAGGGGAGGCGCCGGGATCGGAGGGGTTTGGGCTTGAGTTTGTCAATCCTGTGGACGGGTCCGCGGTGCTGCCCACCATTAGCGCCTTCTGCCAAATCGTGCCTAAAGCGTATGAGACGCCGATCCTCCGTCGTACTGATGCGAAGATTTTCAGTGTTGTTGAGGGTTCGGGCCGGGTTCGCGTAGGCACGTCGGTCTACCGTCCGGTTGCACATGATGTTTTTGTTGTGCCCTCCTGGACCCCATATTCGATTCTCGCGGAGGAGGAGCTCGTGCTGTTCAGCTACTCGGATCGCGCGACGCAAGAGAGACTGGGTCTCTGGAGGATACAGCTCGATGCATAGTGGGCTGACATGAGTAGTCGACGCCACAGGTCAATGCGCGCCGATCAACGTCGAGGAATCCAGTCGGTTGAGGTCGCCTTGCGGATTATGAACGAAATGGCGAATGCGCCGACCGCCTTAACACTAAAAGCGCTCGCGCAAGCCACAGACATACCCGCGAGTCAGGTTCATCGGTACCTTGCAAGCTTCGTGCGCGCGGGATACGTGCGCCAAGATTCGGATGCGCGGGATTACGAGCTCGGCGAAGCCGCACTCAAACTCGGACTTTCCGCTCTCAATCAGTTGGATCTGGTACGCCTCGCGGCGCAGAGCATGATCAGCGTTACGGCGAAAACTGGCCTCACCGCCTTGCTGTCGGTCTGGAGCGAGCGAGGACCGACGATCATTCGCTGGGAACGTGGCGCGCGGCATGTAGTCACGAGTCTCGGGCTTGGCTCGGTGCTGCCTTCTCTTGGCTCCGCCACTGGACAGGCGTTCTTAGCTCACATGCCGGAGTCAGTGTTAGCGGCAGCGATCGCGATAGAGCAGCGATCACGTCGGCGTTCGAACCTTCCGCCGTTGTCGCTGAACTCACTGCGCGCATCACTTCGGACAGTACAGAACTGCGGACTCGCATTAGTCGATGGCGTGGTCATCCCCGGTTTACGCGCGGCAAGTTCGCCCATTCTGGATTGCGAAGGTCACACCGCCCTAGCCATGACGTTAATAAGTGCCCTGGAACCGATCGCCGATCCGAGGCACCGTGCAGCCCTTACGCTGCGTGCGGCATGCCAGCGCCTCTCGGTGCAAGCGGGGCATGAGGCGCTCGTGCTGCGACCGGGCAGGGGATCGCTGAGCCGTTCCCCTAAAAAAGTGTGAATTTCGGGCAGGCGCTAGAATTTTTT
>Ga0157376_10000656_pt1 | contig 22344 bp, 22 predicted proteins | sample M45metaG_FD_121801 | JGI IMG/M metagenome (GOLD analysis project Ga0157376, IMG submission 121801) | Miscanthus rhizosphere microbial communities from Kellogg Biological Station, Michigan, USA - M4-5 metaG | ecosystem: Host-associated > Plants > Roots > Rhizosphere > Soil | place: USA: Michigan... | reverse complement strand
TGAGGGTTTGCAAGAACGAGGTATTCGGAACGATATAACCCCACTCCTTCTAATTTTTGACGATGTAGAGATTCTAAATCGCTAAGATCGCTTACATTGGCATAAAGATGCATGTATTGACCATCAAGAGTACGTGCTTCTAAATGCACTTCTTCTTCAAGAAAATTATATTCCGCATTCAAGCTATTTTCTAATTTGCGATATTTTTCCACTGTTTTTGGGTGAGGATTAATAATAATCTCCCCTGTAATACCATCTACAATAACCCATTTACCCTGGGCACTTTGTAAAAGTTGCACATCTATGCAAGAGACAAAGGGAATGCCTTTAGCACGCGCAATAAGCGCTGTATGCGAATTTCCTCCCCCTAACTGAATAACAAATGCTTTCACACGACTCGCTTGAAGACCGGCTGTATAAGAGGGATTCAATTCTTTAGCACAAATAATAGAATTAGCGGGAATTTCATTTATGGAAACAGAATACGTCGGGATGAGATGGCCCAGAATTCTTTTCGATACATCTAATACATCTATCAATCTTTGTTGAAAAAAATAATCCTCCGTTCTTGCAAAACGTTTTTCATATTCCTGAATAACAGAACGAAAAACAGACTCTGTATTCTGCTTCATCAGGCGAATCCTCTCTTCCATATGCGTTGTGATAAGAGGGTCTTCAAGCATCTGAATATGCGTGTCGATAATAGTCACTGCATCGGTTGAGCCTTCGTTAACAAGATCATTTTGCAAGCGCTGAAGATCTTCACGACTAGAAAAAATAGCTCTACGATATCTAGCGATTTCTCCATCGATTTCTCCAATCGAGATAGCAAATTCTGGAATAACTGCTTCTTGAAAAGAATTTATAAAATAAGGAATACCAATTGCCACACCCTCGCTTACAGGAGATCCTAGGAATCTTATTTCATCATCTTTTTCCATCACTTATTCTCCAAACCGGCTATTAAAAGCTTCTTGTAATTTTTCCATAGTATTTTCCGCATCTTCTCCTTCAATAGTCACAAGAATTTGTGAATTTTTAGGAGCAGCTAACATAAGAATACTCATAATACTGCGTGCATTGATAGTCTCTTTTTTGTAAGTAAAACTAACAGACGCACGCGTTCCTTGTAGAAGTTTTGCAATCATGGTCGCTGGGCGCGCATGAAGGCCCAAGGAATTTTTAATTTTTAGCTTGCAACTCAGTTTCACTATGGAAATTCCTTTGCGTTCTTCTTGAAATCGTATCAAGTAATTTGAAGTTAAACTCTTTAGCGGAATTATACCCCATCTCTTTCAATCGATGATTTAGAGCTATAGTTTCTAAAAGCAATACTACATCTCTTCCAGGTTTTACAGGAAGGACATGATAAGGAACCTTTACCCCTAAAATATCGCAATACTTTTCATCTAAACCAATCCGATCATAAAAATGACGATCATCCCATTCTTCTAATTTCACTACAAGATCTAACCGCTTGTCATCACGCACACATACAGCACCGTAGAGATGAGCCACATTGATAATACCAATGCCTCGAATCTCCATTAAATGCCGTGTCAATTCTGGGCCCGATCCTTCTAAATAAGAACCCTCTCGCACTTTCACTTTTACCACATCATCTGAAATCAATCGATGTCCACGCTCTATTAATCCTAAAGCGGCTTCGCTTTTACCCACGGAGGAATCTCCTTGAATGAGAACTCCCACTCCAAAAGCCTCTACTAAAGTTCCATGACACGTCATACTTGGTGAAAACTCTTCATTCAATAAAAAGGTGATTTTACTCATCAAATTAGTGGTTGAGACAGAAGAGCGAAAAAGAGCTACCCCTTCATGCTCACATAAATCAATCAATTCTTGAGGAGGTCGTAGTCTTCTAGCTACTATTACCGCTGGGGTCCGCGCCGTTAAAATACCTGACAACCTCTCTATACGCGTATTTTTATCCAACTCTCGTAGATAAAGAATTTCTATTTTTCCAAAAATTAAAACGCGTTGACCTGCATGATGTTTGATATATCCTGACAAACTAAGACCAGGTCGCTGCACTTCTGGTAAAGGAATTTGGCGTATTAAACCGCTTTCTCCCGCAAAAAGCACAAGAGACAATGACTGACCATGCTTGTCAAAAAGGTCCTTCACGGTATACATAAACTTAACAACCTAATTTAAAATCAATTTCGCCAAATATTGCTTTTATACTACACTATAGTATGCAAACAAAGATCGAAAAACAAGTGAAAAACTGGAGAAGCTGTTGAAAGAACGACCAAAAGTGATCATTGTGGGAGGAGGATTTGGCGGATTAAACGCTGCAAAATCTTTAAAAAATACTCCTGTAGACATTCTTATTATCGATAGAACCAACCACCATTTATTTCAACCTCTTCTTTATGAAGTGGCAACTGCCGCTTTATCACCAGGAGAAATTGCCATTCCCATTCGCGAAATTTTACGCTCTCAAAAAAATGCCACTGTTATCATGGGCGATGTTGTCTCTATAGACAAAAAGAATCAATTAGTCATCCTCAATAATGGCGACCATTTTTTATTTGATTACTTAATTGTAGCCTCCGGCTCTAAACATTCTTATTTTGGCAATAATGCCTGGGAACCCTATGCTCCTGGGTTAAAGACCATTGAGAATGCCATTGATATTAGGCAGCGCATTTTACTCTCGTTTGAAAAAGCAGAACGCTTTTCTGAAACTCATTCTGATATTTCTAAATATTTAAACTTTGTAATTATCGGAGGAGGCCCTACGGGGGTTGAAATGTCCGGAGCTATTGCGGCTATCGCCTATAAAACCATGTTTAAAAATTTTCGAAAAATCAAACCAGAAAATTCCAATATCTTTCTCATTGAAGCCGCTCCTTATATTTTACCCGTTTATCCTCAAAGACTCTCTTTAAGGGCTAAAAAAGATCTAGAAGAACTAGGAGTAGTGGTAATTGTAGGTAAAAAAGTAACTCAAATCACAGAGGAAGGAGTCACTGTCGAAGATCGTTTTATCCCCTCTATTAATGTCATTTGGGCTGCAGGCAATCAGGCTTCCCCTCTTTTACAGACATTGGATACTCCTTTAGATAGGCAGGGACGAGCTCTAGTAGAAAAAGATCTCTCTATTCCAGATTACCCTCATATCTTTATTATCGGCGATGCAGCTCATGCGCTAGACAAAAAAGGAGTTCCTCTTCCAGGAACTGCCACTACTGCCATTCAAGAAGCAAAATATGTAGCTAAAATAATCAAAAATTTTACCTCAAAAGAATCTCGCCCTCCTTTTCAATATTTTGATAAAGGAAGCATGGCCACTATTGGCAAATCTCGTGCCGTAGTATCGATTGGAAAAATTCAATTTGCTGGCTTCTTCGCTTGGCTAACTTGGTGTTTTATTCATATCATATACTTAATCGGCTTTAGAAATCGCTTCAGTGTCATGATGCGTTGGTTTTATGGTTTCTGCACAGGAGGACGCGGCGTGCGTCTTATCTATCGTCCCATTGAAGAGGAATTAAAAAAATAGATTTTTTATTCACTTTACGCAAACAGAGGGTGAGTTTTTTATGAAGGAAAAATTCCTTCTATTTTGGAAAAGCCAACCCGCTTTGTTAATCGGCCTTTTACTGATGTTAGGAAGTGCGCTCGCTCTTACCTGGCACTGGAGCCTATTACTACCACTCGCTTGCCTGATCTACTTATCTCCCTCTCCTATTAAAAGCGCTCTTATCACTCTCGTATTTGTTATCTATAGCAAACTATTCCATCCTCACTCTGACATCAACCAAGCTGCGGGTAAGGGCCATTTTTCCATCCATTCTCTTAAAGTAGAGGCCTCTCCTTTTCATCAAAGCTATGCCTATATAGGCACATTAAAAAACTTTGAATCTATAGAGGGAGATAAGGCTCGCAATATTCCTTGTAAAATCTACCTTCCATTAAAAACAAAAAGACCTCCTGCTAATAGAGATTACCTCGTAGAAGGCACTCTTATCAATAATCAGTTTAAGGCAAATAAGAAATCTTCTTGGGAGATGATCCCCTATACTTTTAGTCTTGCTGAGTGGCGATTTCAAGCTAAACAACTTTTTAGTAGGTATATAAAACACCATTTAAAAAATAAAGAAGTGGCCTCCTTTATGACCACGCTCACAACAGGGGATATAGAAGAACGCTTTCTCGCTTTTGAATTTAGTAAGCTAGGACTGCAACATATCCTGGCCATCTCAGGTTTTCATTTCGGGTTACTAGCTCTTTTTGTAGGATTTATTTTACGCCTTATTTTTCCCTTAAAGCCCTCTGCTGCCATACTTTTTATCTTATTAACGGCCTATTTTATTTTCATTGGCAATTCTCCTTCTGTGCAAAGAGCATGGATCACCCTTTCTATTTTTCTCGTTGGCTATCTATTCAATCTTCGCTCTACTGCACTCAACGCCATGGGTGTCGCTTTGATGATAGAACTCTTAGTTGAACCTCTCTCAATTACACATATCGGATTTCAATTAAGCTTCACTGCTACCTTAGCTCTTCTTCTTTTCTACCCACCTTTCGATCAACTGCTCAAAAAAATTTTTCCAAAACGCCCTTTAAAAGTGATTGCGACAATGAGCTCTATAGATCAACATGGTTACCTTCTATCCGCCTTTTTACGAAAATCTCTCGCCCTTAATTTCGCCGTGCATTTTCTTACCCTACCTATACTCCTTTTTCTTTTTCATAAGTTCCCTCTATTAAGCCTTCTTTATAATCTATTTGTTCCCTCTCTGGTAGGATTTTCTTTACTACTTCTCTTATTATCGATCCCCTTTCCTTTTCTCCATGCCCTTAATAATGGATACACTTCTCTTCTTTTAGATCTCATAGCGCACCCCCCTGCTCTTTTTAATTATTTCTTTTATTTTCACTCCATTTCCTTCCCTTTTCTGATCATTCTACTATGCGGATTGTTTATCACAGGGGTCTTATTACAATCCAAAAAATGGATAGGTTGATTTTTTAAAGTTGAAGAAAAGCAGTATTACTGTAAAAATAGGGACTCTTTTGTTATGGCGGTCGTAGCTCAGTTGGTTAGAGCGTTGGATTGTGGTTCCAAATGTCGCGGGTTCGAATCCCGTCGATCGCCCCATTTTTTCTTTGCATACTCTTGGCTACTTAAGCTATCTTAAAAGGATATGAATAAGCTAGAAGCTTTGATCCTTGGAATGGTGCAAGGTATTACAGAATTTTTACCTATCAGCTCTTCTGCTCACTTAAAATTAGCAAAGTATTTTCTTGGAATCCAAAACGAACCAGGTCAGATTTTTTTTGATTTAACCTGCCATTTGGGTACAATGATAGCTCTGCTCTTCTATCTAAAACAGGATATTTCCAAACTTATTTTTCATGAACCTCATAAATTAAAATGGCTACTCATTGCTTTAATGCCTCTTATTCCTTCCTATTTTTTGTTAAAGCCTCTATGCGATTATTTTTCACCCATTGGTTTTTTAGGAGGGGGTCTCTTTATAACTAGCCTGATTTTATTTTTAGGAACTAAGTCTCGTTCTATATCTCGTAATAAATGCTATTATCGCGACTCACTCTTCATAGGTTCTATGCAAGCTATCGCCCTCATTCCAGGTATTTCAAGAAGCGCCTCTACTATTTGTACGGCTCGTATTCTAGGATGGGAAGCAAAAGAGGCTGTGCGTTTTTCCTTTCTTTTAGCCCTTCCTACTGTGATAGGTGCCAATCTATTAGAATTCACCCAATTAGTCATGACTCATACTCCACTGCCCTCTTTTACCTCCTGTTTCATCGGCTTTTGCTCTTCATTAGGATTGGGGGTAATAGGGGTGCGATACGCTCTCCCCTTTCTTGAAAAGGGTATTTTAAAACCATTTGCATGGTACTCTCTTGTAGCTAGTTTATTAATAAGCATTTATATGATTTTTTATGGTCAATGAAAAAAAACTTCCTCAGAAACATCCAGAAGTTAAAGGTTTACTACTTTTAACTACCGCCCTTTTTCTCTATTTAAGCCTATTTACATTTAAACTGGGTGATCCCCATTATAATTGCTTAGGTCTTGTGGGTTATACTATTGCTTGGATTTTTACCTATCTTTTTGGGTTATTAAGCTATTTGATTGCAGGCTTTTTTACTTTTTTAGGTTGGAGATGGCTAATACAAAAAAAAATGGCGCATCCAGGAATGAAAATCTTTTATTTTGTCCTGCTCACTCTCTCTCTTGCTTTTTTATTAAACTTAAGTGCTGAAAAAAACCCTTCTTTGGCTTCCTATTTTGCATTGCGTTGTCATAGCGAAAATATCACTTTACAACTCCCCTATCTCACTCATATTCATCGCACTTATTTAGGAGGAGCTCCCCTTTATTATCTTTATCGCGACTTATCTACCTTTAATTTACAACAGCTTCTTTCTGATTTTGGAATAGGCCTTACCTTTTCTATTACAGCTCTTATTTCGTTTTTATTTTTAACAGACTTTAGACTGCTCTCCCTTCTGAATTATACAAATAACACACTTAGACAATTCAAACTCTTATTAGCTAAAACTATCTCTTACTTTACCTCAAAACCTGAAGAAAAAAATCTCTCTTTAAAAGGGAAATCATCTGAGGAAATTGAAAAAGTTTTAACTAAACACTACTTAAAACCCAGTTGCGAACCTGAAATTTACATCAATAACGAAAAAGAAAATAGATCGAAACCTATTCTCAAAAAAGAGGAACGGCCTATTGTTTCTAACAATTTAACAGGCTATCAATTACCACCTACCTCTTTACTCAACCATCCCAAAAAAATAGATCAACCTACCTTAAAAAAAGAGCTGCGTAAGCAAGCAGAGCTTTTAGAAGAGACTCTAATGAGTTTTGGAATAGAAGCAAAGGTGGGAGAGATCAACTGTGGACCCACTATTACTTCTTTTGAAGTGCATCCAGCCATTGGTGTGAAAGTTCAAAAGATTACCGCCTTAGAAAATGACATCGCCCTCAAATTAGAAGCCAAGTCAATCCGCATTATCGCACCCATACCTGGAAAAGCAGCCGTTGGAGTAGAAACTCCCTCTCTTTATCCACAAGAGGTTAGTTTTAAAGAGATGCTGCTGCATTACCAACAAAATATGCGTAAATTGCAGATTCCTATTATCTTAGGGAAAACCGTTACTGGTGATAATGTCATGAGTGATCTGGCCAAAATGCCTCACTGTATTATAGCAGGAGCTACAGGTTCTGGAAAATCGGTTTGCATCAATACGGTCATTATGTCTATTTTAATGAATGCCAAACCCGATGAAATTAAATTACTTCTTGTGGATCCCAAAAAAGTAGAGCTCTCCGCTTATGCTAATCTACCCCATATGATAGCGCCTGTAATCACAGAGGCACATGGAGCTTATGCCGCCCTCAATTGGCTCGTTAAAGAGATGCAACTGCGCTATGACATTCTCAAACAGTTGGGATTGCGCAACATTACTGCGTTTAATGCAAGACAAATCAATCAAGATCTGGAGGCTTCTTTAAGCATCCCCATTCCTGAAAAAATGACAGGCATAGTAGCTATTATCGATGAATTTGCCGATCTCATGATGGTCTCAAGTTCTGATCTCGAAACGCCTATTGCACGTATTGCACAAATGGCGCGCGCTGTGGGTATACACCTTATTCTAGCCACCCAGAGACCCTCTCGTGAAGTCATTACAGGTTTAATTAAAGCAAACTTCCCTACACGTATCGCCTTTAAAGTAGCTAGTCGTATTAATTCGCAAATTATTCTCGATGAAACAGGTGCGGAAAGCCTTCTTGGCAATGGAGATTTGCTCTTCTTACCACCAGGGAGCTCTCATCTCATTCGCGCAAAGGAGCCTACATCAGCGATGAAGAAATCAATAAAGTGATCTCTTTTATTTGCAATCAAGCCCCCACTAACTATCTGATCTCTTCCTTTGATAATATGAAACGTGAAGAGTTAAGTGAACAAGAAAACAATATGGATGAAAAAGACAATCTTTATTCACAAGCCTATTCTATTGTAGTAGACTCAAAAAATGCTTCGACAACCTATTTGCAAAGAAGACTCAAAATTGGCTATGCACGAGCAGCCTCACTAATGGATTTATTAGAAGCCAAGGGTGTCATTGGCCCTCAAGAAGGTTCTAAACCAAGACGCGTTATCCATTCCAATAGCCGCCTACCTGAAGACAACGGCGATGATAGATAAAAAAAAACTATTTATTGCAGATCCATCACCCTCTATTTTAAATCAGCTCGTAGCTTCTGCCCAGGCAAATAAATACCAAATAGAAACAGCTACTTCAGGAGCTGATTGTTTTGATAAAATCAAAACTTTTCTTCCCGACCTTATTATGCTCGATCTCTTTCTACCAGAGATTCATGGCATCTCTATTTTAAAGCAGATCAAAAGGGATCCTCAGCTCATCCATAAAGGAGTGATTATCACTTCTGATCATATTCTTTTACCTAACTACCACTCAGCTATCAAAGAGGGAGCCTGTTACTTTTTAAACAAACCCTTTCTTCCTGATCATTTTTTCACCTTAGTAGAGCGTTATTTTTTAAATAAATTACAGCCAGAACCCTTTCATGGGTTCTCTTCACAATTAAAGCAACAACCAGTCTATATTCCTCAATTACACCGCCCTAACCATTATTTGCGTTTTTGGGGAACACGAGGATCTAATACAGTATCGGGAGCTGAATTTTTACGCTTTGGAGGCAATACCTGTTGCTTAGAAATTCAGCATGACAATGATCGTGTAATCATAGATGCCGGCACCGGTATTTGTAGATTGGGAGAAAAGCTCTCTCTGCAAAATGAGCAAAAATATCATCTTTTTATTAGCCATACGCATTGGGACCATGTAACGGGATTCCCCTTTTTTCAACCTCTTTATAACACCTCCTCTGAAATTGACTTATGGGCCCCCTCTGGATTTGAAAAAAGAGCTGAAGAGCTCTTCACCGAGATGTTAGCCTACACCTATTTTCCCATACGTTTAGATGAAATCAGAGCTAAAATAAATTTTAAAGAAATAAGAGAAGGCTGCTGCATTCAAATAGGCGGGATAAAAATTTGGACCCACTATGCTTTTCACCCAGGGGTAACTCTCTGTTTTAAAATCCAAGCAGGCGATAAGACATTTGGATATGTTACCGATAATGAATTTTTAATAGGTTATCATGGAGATCCAAAAGAGATAACGAGAGATCATCCATTGATGCAAGCTCATCTCTCTTTAATTGATTTTTTCAAAGGGTGTGATTTTATCATCCATGAAGCCCAATACTTTCCAGAAGAATATCTCTCGAAAGTAGGCTGGGGGCATTCCTCTATCACTAATGCCACCATTTTAATAAGGGAAACGAATATTAAAGAATGGATCATCACTCATCACGACCCCTATCATACTGATGAGACTCTAGAAAAAAAATTACAGCTCCATCAAGATATTTTAAAAGATTGCCAAATCGACTCTAAAATCTCTTTCGCCTATGATGGTTTAATTTATCCTCTTTAAGACCTCTCTATATCTTGTTCTGCCTCCACCTATATTAGTTTTTTAAAAAAACTAGCTATAAAAACTTGTATAATCTAATATTTTTTTCTGTAAAGAATCTGGGAAATATATTGGGATACAAATGAGAATGTACGAGGCTTTTATGCAAAGTAATGAAGAATATTTAAGTTCTATCCGGTATTTTTTGGAAATTAGTAAGAATATAGAAGGGCTGCATGATCTTTTGGTCAGAGGATCTTCGATTGATACTAAAAAGTGCGTTGCAAATTGGAGCGGCATAAATTTCACAATTGTCGTAGAAGAAATCACTTCTTCGGTTCTCGAGCAGGTGCGAGCTGTTTACCAACAGATGATCACAAAATATCCATTTAAAATAAGCATCACTTTTGTGACAAAAAAGGACTTGCAAAGTTATCGTCATCAGCATGGTATCAAACCATTATATTATAGTGCATTTCTGCAAAATTCAGTCTCTCTTTTGAGAAATGTAACTTTTACTGAAAAAAAACACAGTTTAAATGAGCTAAAGTATAACTGCTTTACCAATGTAGTCTATCTCATTCACGATTTAAGAATTCGCTACATGAAAGAAAATCAAGAAAATATGGCATCTATTATTAAATTTTGCTGTCATTTAATAAAGACAACCAAACATTTGATAAGAAATGCGATCTTTATAAGAAGTGGCCTTATGAACAAAGAAGTTGATCAGGAACTTTTTAGACTTTATTTTCCAAAAATTGATGCTCAGTTTCCAAATATACTGGATTCTTACAAAGAAAATTGGGCTGAATTGATCAAAAATCGTAAGCAATTGATAAGAATTATTAACCATGTCTTTCCTATTGTGGAAAAGATTTATGAAGATACCGTCTGTTATGCTGAACAGCTGGAATTTGCGCCTGAAATATCCTTAGAACCTATTTAAAATTAATAGACGTAATAGGCGAGGTTTTGATATTACATTTAAAAAAATAATTGGAATTTTGGCTCAAAAAACCCATAAAATCGCCAGAATGTTAATTACGCAAGAGATCTAATGAATTTTTTTATGACTAGCGTGCTTATTTACGTCTTATTTGGATATCCTGGATCAGGAAAAGGTTCTTTTGCTCAAGCCTTGAAAGAAGAAGGATATGAACATTTTTCGACTGGTGATTTATTAAGGAGTGAAGTCAAAAAAGGTTCTGAGATTGGGCTGAAATATCAAAAAACAATCGAGCAGGCTGATAAGTTGCTGCCCTCAGAACTGGTAGAAAAAATTATGGAAAAGCGCTTGCAAGGTTCCTTAGAAGAAGCGAAAATGCTTATTTTAGATGGTTATCCAAAAACTGTTGAGCAGTGCTATTTCCGATGATTTTATCAAAAAAAATGGACTCGAAGGGAGAGTTATTTTTGTTTTTATTGATGTGGATCCTAAAATATCTATGGAAAGGGTGCTGTTTCGTCAAAGTTGTAGCAAATGCAACTGCATCTATAATCTGAAATTTAATCCTTCAAAAACAGTTGATGTTTGTGATCTATGTGGTGAGAAATTAGTTTCTAGAGCTAGTGATAATCCTATCGATGTACAACGGAGGTTTGAATTATATGAAAAAACCATCACCCATGCCATTGCTTATTATAAGCAAAATAATCGCCTCAGAATAATAGATGGAAATCCTTCTCCAGTGATTTGCTCTGAATTCTTTTTGAATTTTCATCGAAGTCTAAATTAAATATCTCACAGATTTGGAGCCAGTTTAAACTTTCAAGCAAAAGAGAGGGGTTCACTGAAATCCCGCCTATGCGCAGGCATAAGTATTGGAGAGAGGCGAGGAATATCGTACCGTAAAACCCTTCTCTCCATCAAAGCGAGCATATTTTTTTCAGTTATCGCTTCTTGAGGAAGCTGAAGCTGCTCTAATTGAAGTAAATAATCGGGCACCTTTATGACAGAGCTCTTGAAAGTTTCTTCAAATGTTATACTGTCATCCTCATAGGTGTTATCTTCATGCATTTTAATAAGCGCCTCTGTCCTTATCAAGATTATCTTATTATCCAGAATCATTTTTATCTGCTCTTTGTACGGATTCCAAGCATAGCGCTGAGCAGTAAAATAGAGAAAGGCTACAGAGGAACAAAGAGAGGCTCCTGCTAATCCTAGAATCCTACCCATTGCCTCTTCTTTTTCATCACTAGTTGCCATCGCTATATTGGTTGCTACAGTCGCTGCAGTAACGAACAGCGAAATATGCGACTTCAGTAAAAGAGGAGAACTCTTACACATCCATCTACTATTATCACGATAAACACGTTCAGCTTTCTCCCTAACCCTATATAAGTTGGCTTCCTGTTCTTTTGCAATATCGCCTATAATCCTTCTATTTATCCTGCATATCTTATCTGAATGATTCTGACACGCATAAGTCAATCCTCCTAATATTTGTTCCACCACTTGAGAAGCACTTTGCCACTCCTCTTGCCACTCTTGCACATGCGATCCTGCTATATTGCGAGATAAAGATTGCACACATCCACTCATAGAAAACCTTTAAATATTAATTTTCGACCATAATAACAAATGCTTACCGTCTACCGCAAGCTTCTAGTAGCGTAGCACTTCTAAAAAAAAATAGGTTTACTATTTTTTTCCTGAAAGGCAATCGAGATCTCTATCGACTGACTTAAGCTTTTAACTGCATTATGAATTAGATCGAGTGCTAATTGAGGTGAGTTACACTCAGAAGAGAGATGAGCCAAATGGACATGCTTTAATTTTTCATGCATGATCTCAGTTAATAACTGCGCGCACTCCTCATTAGAAAGATGACCCTGACGACTTAATACTCGCTGCTTATAAATGTGAGGCCGAGCTGAGGCATGAACCATAGAAGGTTGATGATTAGCCTCTAAATAGAGATAGTCACACTGTTTCAGCGCATTCTTGACTACTGTCGTCACCACTCCTAGATCTGCACAAAAACCCAATTTGAGTCCATCGACTTTAATAGTAAAGGCTACAGGATCTAAAGTATCGTGTTGAATGCTAAAAGGATGAATTTCGAGATCTTTAAATACAAAAGTTTCCCCTGTTGTAAAAATTTTAAAAGCAGGAGAGGTTCCTAAAATATCATAAATACCTTTAGCCGTATCACTATTTGCAAAGATGGGAATTTTTCTACGACAGCCTAGCTGCTCTAAACCACGGATATGATCCGTATGCTCATGTGTAATCAAGATAGCTTCAATCTCATCAATAGAGACATGAAACTCTTCAAGTCGTAACTTAATAGCTCGTGCACTCAATCCTGCATCGATTAAAATTTTTGTGTTTTGCGTACCAAGATAAATGCAATTCCCTTTTGAACCAGAAGCTAGCGGACAAAAACCAATCATTGTTTTACACCTTTTTGCGTAAGGCGAGTTAAACATAAACTTTCATTTTTGTGAATCTTTTCATTAATGCAATAAAATGTTTAGACCTTTAAAAAATTGTTGTAATGAATTCTATAAATATAATAAACAGAAGTTATAACAATCTAAGGAAATTATGATTGAATCAGATGAACAAATACTTGCAGATATTGATTCCACTTTAGATCAACTAATACGTAATGCTGAAGTAATACATATAGTCCCTATTGAAAACATCACAGAAATAGAAATAGCAGCTTTGCAAAAAACGCAAACAAGTTTAGTGGCTCATTTATTTCATATGAATGCACTTTTAAATAAAGAGAAGAAACAAAAACTACTACACAAAAAAAGTGCAGCACAGTTGGAAGAAAAAATGACTCAGTTTAGTCGTTTGAATGCTAAATTAATTAACAATGTAACTAGTAAATTTAGCATCAAATCAAAGCGTGCCTTACGAAAAGCGAATAGCACGCTTTCTTAGAAACTCACCTTCTGTTTGCGTAAGGTGAGTTAGAAACTGTCCTAAAAAAAAAGCCTTCAAGACAATTGTCTTAAAGGCTTTTATTAACAAGAAGGAAAGAGATAAAGTGTTAACGTTTGGAAAATTGGAAACGCTTACGAGCACCTGCAAGACCATACTTCTTACGTTCTCTTTTTCGCGCGTCGCGTGTTAAAAATCCTAATGTTTTAAGAGAAGAGCGTCGTGTTTCATCTTCACGAACCAGCGCTCTAGAAATCCCAAGACGTGTAGCGATGACTTGAGCTTGAACGCCACCCCCTTTAACACGAATGATAATATCATAAAGATCAGGAGATGAACTATTTTTTAAGGGAGCAATAATCTCATTTCGCTGTAGTTCTAAAGTGAAATATTCTTCAAATTTACGCCCATTTACTTCAATCAGACCTTTTCCAGGTCTTAAACGTACAGAGGAAATAGCTGTTTTTCTTCTACCTGTTCCAATTTTTTCTTCTAGCATATTTTATAACCTTTTTAATCTTTTAAACGCTCAAAGCGATAGGTTGTTGAGCTTCCATACCATGCTGGTCTCCAGCAAAAATACGCAATTTTTTAACTTGAGCTTCAGCCAAACGAGTAGATGGCATCATCCCCTCTATGGCATGGCGGAGAATGTAGTCAGGCTTTCTAGCTTTCATAATGCGATAAGGAGTTTCGCGCATACCACTCATTGCGCCTGTATGATGGCGGTAAATTTTTTGAGCCTCTTTAGCTCCAGTCACTATGATTTTTTCGGCATTAATAATAATAACCCCATCGCCTGCATCCACATGAGGAGTAAAAGTCGGTTTATGTTTACCTCTTAAAATCTTGGCCACTTCTGTTGCAAAACGACCAAGAGTTTTACCCGTTGCATCCATTATAAACCACTTACGCGCAGCTAGGGCATCTTCTTTAGTAACAAGTATTGTTTTCTTCGTATGGTTCATTGCCTTAAATCCCAAATGTTTGAAAAATGCAATTATAGCTCTTAAGACTTTTTAACCCAAGCTTTTTTTCTTAGCTTTCCGGAGGTTGCATAAAAGCCCCTAAATGGGGTATTATTTTTATTTATTTATGAAAAACCGTAACCTAAAAACTTTTTTTATGCGCACCTATGGCTGCCAAATGAATGAGCTAGACAGCGAAATCATGGTAGGCCAATTAGAGAAACGGGGACTTGTCCGTACAGAAGATGAAGAGGAAGCGGATCTGCTCCTATTTAATACCTGTTCTATCCGCGACCTAGCAGAACGTAAAGTCATGGGAAAATTGGGCCAATTAGGCAGAGCTCGATATAATAGAGCCCTTATTGGAGTCACAGGCTGCATGGCTATGGCTAAAAAAGAGACTATTTTTCGCAAACTGCCCCATGTAGACTTTGTACTTGGAACCAATAATATTACCGATTTAAATAATGTTTTAGATGAAGTGATAGAAACAGGCAGACAAACTATACGCACAGATACCCAGTTTGAAGAAAATTTAGACTATCTGGTAGCTAAAAGAGAAGACCCCGTTAAGGCCTATGTCTCTATTATTCGAGGCTGTGATAAATTCTGCACCTATTGCGTCGTCCCCTATACTCGAGGACAAGAGGTTTCGCGTCCCCCTGAAAGCATCGAGGAAGAATGTCGTCTTTTAGCCGCTCAAGGATATAAAGAAATTACTTTACTTGGGCAAAATGTCAACAGCTATGGCAAGGATAAACCCGAATGGAATTGCCTATTTCACGACCTTCTTTATAAAATAGATAAAATTGAAGGTATAGAGCGCGTGCGTTTTATGACCTCTCATCCTGTAGATATTACAAAAGAACTCATGCAGGCTATTCGCGATCTTCCTTCTGTTTGTGAATTTGTCCATTTCCCCATGCAAGCAGGGTCCAATCGCATTTTAAAAAAAATGCACCGCATCTATACTATAGATAACTATTTAGAAAAAGTGCATATGCTACGAGAAATCATCCCCAATGTCTCTCTTGGAACCGATATTATAGTCGGCTTCCCTACGGAGACAGAAGAGGAATTTCAAGAAACTTATAATCTTTTTCAGCAGATTCGCTATAGCGTGGCATTTATTTTTACCTATAGTCCGCGCAAAGGCACTCCTGCTTTTCGTTGGATAGATGATATTCCAGAAGAGGTGAAACAGCAGCGACACCAGCGTCTTCTTGGTCTTTATAATCAGATTTGTCAAGAAGAGCGACAGCTCCTTTTAGGTACAGAAGTGGAGGTCTTAATTGAAAAACGCAATAAGGATGAAAAAATGTTAAAAGCGCGTTCTAGATGCTGGAAAAATGTGCTTTTAGAAGGAGATGATCAGTTAATCGGTACCGTGCAGCGAGTAAATATTCACTCTTATAGTCACCATACCTTAATAGGAAGGTTAGTCTAATAGTTTTATAAAATCACTTTCAGATAAGATTTTAATACCCAATTGCTCTGCTTTATCTAATTTAGAACCAGCCTCATCACCCGCTACTAGATAATCGCTTTTTTGACTGACCGAACTAGACACCTTACCTCCTCGCTCTTGAATAAGCTCTGTGGTTTGTAGACGAGTCAAAGAGTGCAAAGTGCCTGTCAGAACAAAAGTTTTTCCATAAAAAAAAGAATCTTTACGATAGGGAGCCCGCGGCTTCTCTAAAATGATATATTGAAGAAGTAGATGAAGCTCTTGTCTATGCTGTGGACCATTAAAATATTCCACAATAGCCTCAGCTACTTTATCTCCTACTCCCTCTATTTCCAGAAGTTCTTCTTTTGTCATATTAGCTAGCACTTCTATATCATTTGCCTGCTTTGCCAATAACTCTGCAATCCCTTTTCCTACATGCTTAATACCTAGCCCTAAAATCAACCTAGGTAAGGTAACTCTACGCGAGGCCTGAATACTGTCTAATAGGTTTTTAATAGATTTTTCTTTAAAACCATCTAATTGAGCTAAATCCTCTTCTCTAAGGGTATAGATATCCGATAGAGTAGTGACTAATCCCTTATCCACCAGCTGTTCCACTACCCTTTCACCCATATTACCAATATCCATTACCTCTTTACTGGCAAAATAGGCGATCTGTCGCATACGTTTTTGCAGACAATGAACATTGGGGCAACGTATAGAGACTTCTCCTGACGAGTGTATTAACTGAGATCCACAACCAGGACAGGATTCAGGCATTTTCCAAGGAATAGCGCCCTCGGGACGCTGAGACTTTCTAACTTCTACCACTTTAGGAATCACATCACCGCCCTTTTCGATAATCACCCAATCCCCTACTCGAATATCTTTGCGCTCGATCTCTTCCTGATTATGCAAGCTAGCACGAGAGATCTTACTGCCAGCTACCACTATTGGTTCTAGCTCAGCCACAGGAGTAATGACGCCCGTGCGGCCCACTTGCACAGTAATAGCTTGAATCTGCGTTAGTGCTTGTTCAGGAGCAAATTTATAAGCTATGGCAAAACGAGGACTTTTCCCTGTAAAGCCCAACAGGGAGTGGTACTTTAGCTCGTTTACCTTAATCACGATGCCATCAATTTCAAAAGGGAGGCTAACACGCTCTTTTTCTATTTTTTCTGCAAATTGAAAAATATCATCCACATTATGGCAAAGGTGTCGATGATTACGACTAAAAATAGGCAGTCCCAATTTTCCAAGATAGTCATGAACTTCTATTTGTGTAGCCACAGCCGCCTGCTCTTCATCAGCAATACCATAAAAAACTACAGATAACCTTCGTTTAGAAACCTCTCTTGAATCGAGTAATTTAAGAGAACCCGCTGCCGCATTGCGAGGATTAGCCCAAACCTCCTTACCCGCCTCTTCCCATCTCTTATTTTGCTCTTGAAAAATGGATAAGGGCATAAATACTTCACCACGCACTTCTATCTCTTCTGGCGCTTTATCTAACATTAATGGCAAAGAAAGACTGGTTTTTAAATTCGCTGTTACATCATCTCCTTTACGCCCATCTCCTCTCGTTACCGCATGACTATAGAAATTTTCTCGGTAACAAACAGAAATAGCCACTCCATCCATTTTGAGCTCTGCGCAAAAAGTGACTTTTTGATCCCCTAAGAGTTTATGCACTCTTTTCACAAAATCTTCTACTTCTTCTCTTGAATAAGTATTGGCAAGCGATAGCATGGGAACCTTATGCACCCTCTGTTTAAAACCTTTTGAGATCGCTATTCCCACCCGCTGTGTAGGAGATTGACTACTTATCCAATCGGGATGTTCTTTTTCAATAGCCTCCACTTGTTTGACTAGTTGATCGTAAGTGTAATCAGCAATTAGAGGCTTGGCCTCTTCAAAATAGTAGCGATCATACTTATGAATTTCTTCTATTAATTTTTCATAAGCGGCTTTAGTGTTCAAAATGCACCTCAAAAATCATGGATGCCAAAGGGGCCAATTGAATGGTCAACCCATGGCAATCATATTCTATTTGAGTATTCAATTTATCAGAGCCTCCATATTCCATTCTATCACTATTGAAAAGTTCCTCAATTTTAATAAGTCGTGGTAAGCGCAGAAAATAGGTAGAATGAAATATCGGAGTAAAATTGTGAACGCAAAGTAGCGAAGTAGTAAAGCCCTTACGCAAGTAACTAATCACCATATTGGTTTCATCTGAAAAATCGACCCACTCAAATCCTAGATAATTAGAATCATATTCCCAAAGAGCGGCTTGCTTTAGATAAAAATGATTTATCTCTTTCACACAGCACTGAAGTCCTCGATGAGGAGCATAATCCAATAAATACCAAGGCAATTCTTGCGCGCAGCTCCATTCTCTCCACTGTCCCCATTCTCCTCCCATAAAAAGTAATTTTTTCCCCGGCTGACATATAAAGTAACTATAGAGAAGACGAAGGTTGGCAAATTTTTGCCAATCATCACCAGGCATTTTTGAAAGCAAGCTAGCCTTTCCGTGCACTACTTCATCGTGAGAGAGCACCAAAACAAAATGTTCTGAAAAAGCATATAAAAGGCCAAAAGTCAATTGGTGTGAGTGGAATTTGCGAAAGAGAGGATCTTTTGTAAAAAAATGCAATGTATCATTCATCCAGCCTAAATTCCATTTCAAATCAAACCCTAAACCTCCACTTACAAGAGAGTGAGTCACTCCAGGAAATGAGGTCGACTCTTCTGCACACATCAAAACAGTCGGAAATCTCTTGTGCACTATCGCATTGAGATGTTTAATAAATTCAATCGCTTCTAAATTTTCCTTACCTCCATACCTATTTGGAATCCATTCCCCCTCTTTACGTCCATAATCGAGATAAAGCATCGAGGCCACCGCATCTACACGCAAGCCATCAATATGCATTTTATCAAACCAATAGAGAGCATTTGCCAAAAGAAAGTTGGAGACTTCATACCTTCCATAATTAAAAATATAGGTGTTCCAATGGGGATGAAATCCTTGACGAGGATCTTCGTGTTCAAAAAGATGAGTTCCATCAAAAGAAGCTAAAGCAAAGTGATCTGCAGGAAAATGAGCCGGCACCCAATCTAAAATAAGGCCTATTCCTTGTTGATGCAAATGATCCACAAAATATTGAAAATCTGAAGGCGTCCCAAAGCGACTGGTCACAGCATAAAAACCTGTCACTTGATAACCCCAGGATTCGTCTAAAGGATGCTCCATGATAGGTAAAAGTTCTATATGAGTAAAACCCATCTCTTTACAATAAAGAGCCAGTTCATGTGACAACTCTCTATAATTAAGAAATTGTCCCTCCCTTTGTTTCCAAGAGCCTAAGTGCACTTCATAAATTGCCAGAGGAGCACTCAATCCTCCTCTATTTGCCATCCACTCTTGATCCTTCCAAATATAGTTGTCGACATTCCAGACAATAGAAGCTGTATTCGGACGTACTTCTGCATAAATAGCAAAAGGGTCTGATTTGACCTCTATTTCGCCCTCTTGTGTTCTTATTTCAAATTTATACTTCTCTCCTTCTTTAAGAGCTGGCACAAATAATTCCCAAATCCCCGACTCTTTTACATTTCTCATAGGATTGACTCTACCATCCCAATGATTGAAATCAGCCACTAGAGAGACTTGGCTAGCAGAAGGAGCCCAAACAGTAAATTTAACTCCTTCACAATCCTCATGCAAAGCGACTCTCCCTCCCATAATATTATAGAGTTCATAATGAGTGCCTTTACTAAATAAATAGATGTCTAGCTCTCCTAAAGTAGAAGTAAAAGAATAGGGATCAGCTCCAAGTAAGCCGCTAGAGTGATAGACTCGATAATCTTGCCAAGTGGTATGTAAGGGAACCTCATATTCAAAAAGACCCTGATGACCCACTGACTTAGCCTCTATTCTATTTCCAAATAACTCAAAATAAGTAAATAGAGCCCCAGGACGCCATAACCGAATAATTTTACGATCCTTTTCTAACAGGTGTAAACCTAAAAAAGCATGGGGATTTAACTTATTCATTTATAGACCTTTTTTGGAATTAAGGTTAATTTCGAAAGGAGTTATTTTTGAAAGCGATCTAAATAAAGGGTTTGATTCGCTTTGATCTTAATTGGTTCGCCAGCTACAACTCTTTCTCCTTTTTCCTTTAAAGAGGTACGCAGACGAAAGGATCGAATAGGTTTTTGCAACTCCAACCTCATCTCCCGATCATGAACGGGTCTCCATATCACAGAATGTAGCAGTTTTTTGGACCATTCCATATCCAATTTATCCCCATGTTCTAAGCAAATATTTATAAAACGTCCTGAATGAAAGAGAGGAGGTAGCGCAGGTAAAAGAGCTAATTGTTCTCCCTCTTCAATAAATAGAGAGCGAATCAGTTGACCACTTCGTTTTAAAATAAATAACGGAGAAATATCTTTAGGATGATTCTCTTCATGGGGGATAATACCTTGATACTGATTGTCCCAAATTCTAGGAGCTAATAGGCCTGTAAAATGGGCCTGAAATAGATTTAAAAAGGCTTCTTCTATTTTGTTTTTTATCTTTTTAGCAACCTCTATTTGAGAAAGAAGAGAAATCTCTCCCTCCTCTACAGGAGGAAGCATTTGCGAGAGACGTAGCCAAGCGGGAAAGATCTCTTTTAAATCTTCCCGGTAAGATACCCTCTCCCATTCCTGAGAACGATGCAGCCCTAAAGATAAACGCTCAAAAACCTTCTGATGGAGAGCTGGCGCTTTGTTAAAATCTACTACTACATTGCCTTCTTGATAAGAAATATAATAATGCATGTAGCCATTCATAGCATGGCCAAATACCACAATACATCCTCTTTCCAAATCCAAAACAACTGTAAAATCTTTAATAGGTCCCGTAAAGGGAAGTGCCATTTCTCTATCTAAATATCGTATAAGAGTGGGAAATATTTCTACTTGACATAGACTTCCCGGAATTAAACAGAACACTCCTTTTGCATGTGAAAAAGGATGTAATTTAGAAGCTATTTTAATACGCACAAGAGTTTTGGCCTATTTCTGATTTTTTTCTACGATATTACCCAAAAAAAATTAAAAATCGACTAAAAATCGCCAGAACCTTAAATTACGCAAGATCTATTCTGCAAGGGGTCTATTGAGCATTTCTGCTAAAATAGCAACGCGAGCGGAAAGCTTAGCTGTATTTTGATTTTCATCAAATAGACAAATTTCCTTATTTCTAAGCACAATCCGATGTTGAGCATGACGGGCTATCCATCGATGAATCTCAATCGTTTTTTGTTCCAAAGCTTGCGGCGTCATCTGCCTATCAATAGTTTCTAATTGCCTTTTCAGTTTTTCACGAGCTTTCCGTGTTTTAGAGCTTTCTTCAGCAATCATTCTACTTTGTTCTTTTTTCCACTTCATCATCAATCCTAACAATGCCAGAGATCTAAAAAAAGAGTAGCAGTGTCAACATTTTCTTTCAATGGCTGACAAAAATAGTTAAATCATGAAAACTAAACTTATGGTTATAAAAGATCGCATTGGAGCTGAGGCTGTTAAATTGATTCAATCAGGTATGATTGTAGGGCTGGGATCAGGGAGCACAGCTGCTTATTTCATTAAACATTTAGCCCGGCGCTGCAAAGAGGGGTTAGATATACAAGCTGTCTCTAGTTCAGAAAAGAGCACACAATTAGCTTCTCATTTAAAGATTCCTCTGATACCTATTGATACTATTGAATCGGTAGATCTAACTATTGATGGGGCAGATCAAATTAACCCTGCAAAACAAATGATAAAAGGACTAGGAGGAGCTCTCGTTAGAGAAAAAATTCTAGCCCACATGAGTCGCGAAATGGTAATTATCGTAGATGAAAGTAAATTAGTTCCACAACTGGGAAAGCTACTGCCCACAGAAATCATTCCTTTTGCTCATATGGCTACTTTATCTCAACTAAAAAGGTTGGGATACCATGGAGAATGGAGAAAAAAACCAGATGGCTCCTACTTTATCTCGGACAACCACAACTTCATTCTAGATATAAGATTTGACCACCCAATAGAGAACCCTTTGCATGACCATGAAAAAATTATATCTCTACCAGGCGTTGTCGAAACAGGCTTCTTTTTCAATCTTGCTGGAAGAATCATTATAGGATTTTTGGACGGACAAATTATAACGCGAGAATAACTTATGACAACAGAATTAATTCCAGTGCGTTTTCATAAAATCATACACACAAAGATGTATACTGCTATTGTCCTAGGAACTGATCAAAAAAAAATCGCCATCTATACAGAGCCTCAGGTCGGCATTCTCATAAGCGATTTTTTAAATCAAGAGCCCTTTTCTCGCCCTCTTACTCATGATTTAATCAATACTATTTTTAAAGGATTAGAAATCACTATTAAGCAAATAGTCATTAATTATCTAGAAGAGAGTGTTTATTTCGCACGTATTTTTCTTGAACAGC
>Ga0157376_10000655_pt1 | contig 22363 bp, 14 predicted proteins | sample M45metaG_FD_121801 | JGI IMG/M metagenome (GOLD analysis project Ga0157376, IMG submission 121801) | Miscanthus rhizosphere microbial communities from Kellogg Biological Station, Michigan, USA - M4-5 metaG | ecosystem: Host-associated > Plants > Roots > Rhizosphere > Soil | place: USA: Michigan... | reverse complement strand
TGCTGGTTGTTGATGAAGTACGGGCTGAGGTAGCCGCGGTCGAACTGCATGCCCTCGACGACGTCGAGTTCATTGTCCAGGCCCGAACCTTCCTCGACCGTGATCACGCCTTCCTTGCCGACCTTTTCCATCGCTTTGGCGATGAGGTCGCCGATGTTCGCATCGGAGTTCGCGGAGATCGAACCGACCTGGGCGATTTCCTTGCTCGTCGAGCACGGCTTGGACAGATTCTTCAGCTCGGCCACCGCGCCGACCACGGCCTTGTCGATGCCGCGCTTCAGATCCATCGGGTTCATGCCCGCGGCAACGGCTTTCAGGCCGTCGCGGATCAGCGCCTGCGCGAGCACGGTCGCGGTCGTGGTGCCGTCACCGGCGACGTCGGAGGTCTTGGAAGCGACTTCCTTGACCATCTGCGCGCCCATGTTCTCGAACTTGTCGGCCAGCTCGATCTCCTTGGCGACGGACACGCCGTCCTTGGTGATCGTCGGCGCGCCGAAACTCTTGTCGAGCACGACGTTGCGGCCCTTCGGACCCAGCGTCGCCTTGACGGCGTTCGCCAGCACATTCACGCCGCGCAGCATGCGCGCGCGGGCGTCTTCGGAAAAACGGATTTCTTTAGCTGCCATGATCTAATTCCTCAAAACTGGATTTGTATATTTTGGGATCGGCGCGGGGCCAATCAGCCTTCGATAATGGCGACGAGATCTTCTTCGCGCATGACGAGCAGTTCCTCGCCATCGACCTTGACCTCGGTGCCGGAATACTTGCCGAACAGCACCTTGTCGCCGGCCTTGACGGCCAAGGCGCGCACATTGCCGTTCTCGAGGATCTTGCCGGCGCCGACGGCGACGACCTCGCCCTTGATCGGCTTTTCGGTCGCGGTGTCGGGAATGACGATGCCGCCGGCCGACTTGGTCTCGGCCTCCAGGCGCTTGATGATGACGCGGTCATGCAAAGGACGAAGCTTCATAACGCCTTCCTTAAGTAGTTGATTGATAACGAATGCCAGTAAGTCTGTTAGCACTCTACCCTGGTGAGTGCCAATTTTAGCGGCGAAATGTGACCTTGAGAAGGCCATGGCGCCGCAGCGGTTGGTATCTGGCGCCACCAGACGCCGAATTCAAGTCGTCCGAACCGAATCGCCCAAACGCGTCGATGGCGCATAAAGGGCCACAGTGGCGTTAACCGATATGCCTGTTCGCTGCACGGGAGGATGTCATGTCACTCGCTCGCAGTCTGTTCGCTCGCGCAATCGTGGACCTGCTGCGCTGCGCCTTTGTGACGCTCCTGCCGTGCATCATGCTTGCCGCGCATGCCACGCCGCCAACATCGCTGACCGTCAACGACCTGGGCGATGCCACCGTGGGCTGTCCCAGCACCTGCACGTTGCGCAATGCGATATCCGACATTGCACCGGGCGGCACGATCGATTTTGCGCCGGACCTGCTCCCGGGCACGATCACCCTGACCCTAGGCCAGATATCGTTCTCCAAGGCTCTGGTGATCCAGGGCCCGGGAGCCGCGCAACTCAGCGTCAGTGCGGCTGGCGCGTCTCGATTGTTCGACGTGTACCTGCCGCCGGGCAGCACCATCCTCATCGCCGGCCTAATTTTGCGCGACGGCGCCCTAGTGGGCGCTGATGGGGCTGATGGCGCATCGGGCGTCGGTCCCTCTGAAGACGGAAAGGACGGCGGCTTTGCGGAGTCCGAGGAAGGTGGTTGCATCAACGTTTTCGAAAACTTCGCGAATGGCACTCTCATTCTTGACGGCATCGATTTGCGCAACTGCAGCATCCGGGGCGGTCACGGTGGTAGCGGCGGTGACGGCGCGGCCTCGGTAAGCGCATTGACGGCTGGCGGCGCCGGAGGAAAGGGACGTGACGGCGGCTCCGTGGCCGGCGCCTGCATCCGGTTTGTGGGGGCCGATGTCGGTTCGGGAGTCGGAGATCTGATCGTGCGCAATTCAAGTGTGACTCATTGTCAGGCAGTCGCCGGGAACGGAGGTTCAGGCGGTGACGGAGGTACTGCTTCGGTCTTTCACGGCATCGGTGGCGCGGGCGGAAGCGGCGGTGATGCAATCGGCGACGCCATTTCCTTTCAAGGCAACGCCCTGTCGATACGCAACTCGACAGTCGCGGACGCCGATGCCGCAGCCGGCGATGGTGCTGGCGGCGGGACCGGCGACGCTACTTACTCCCTCTATCCCGGCGGCGCCGGCGGTGACGGCGGTATTGCCGTTGGCGGACTGGTCTATGCGAACGGCGCCGGTCGCCTCGAGTTTGCGACACTCGCCAATGGTGACGTGCACGCGGGCAGCGCCGGCCCGGCCGGTTCCGGTGCCGCGCACGGCGCCGACGGGACACCCGGCCAAACCGCGGGCGCTGCGTTCCTCGGCTATCAAACGGGCATTGGTGAGTATCTCGCGCTGTCCACTGCCGTAGTCGGCAGCAGTACCACACCGTTGTGTGCGGGCCTGTTTGGCGCGGCCGGCTCGATCAACCTCGCCGAGAGCGCGAGTTGCCCGGCAAACGTGCAAGGAACCCTGGCGCAGGTGTTCCGTCCGCTCGATTCCGGCCAGCCGCTACCGGCGTACATGCCCGTGTTTCACAGCAACGCGATCGATGCAGCCCCGTCGTGCAACGATTTGACGTTCGTACCTGTGAAGGAAGATGAGCACGGCACACCACGTCCGCAGGGCGGCGTCTGCGACATCGGCGCAATCGAGGCCGACTACATCTTCGTCGACGGTCTCGACTGAGCACCGGCGGGCAGGCCCGCACAATCTCCGCGGCGAGCGTCTGCGGCTGTGTGAACAATTGGCGTTTTTAACTTTTACTCTTTGTACTCGTCGCCGCATCTGAGTTCGGCATGGCCGCGCGATGCGCGCCTCGACGCCATTCGCGATGCGGTCGGGTGGATTACTCGATCAGCCGGTCAGTCGCAGATATTCCCGCCCCTGCTGACGTTTGCCGGGTACGCAATTCAAGGCCGCTTGCGCACGGCTTCGCGGAGGCGGATAGTGCCGTCGGGGTCGCGTACGCAGCGCTCGCTGGCTGCGCGATGGATTTTGCCGGTCTGGGGACAAACATGCGCATCGTCGCACGCTGCACGCCGTGGTTGCTCGCGTTTGTGTGCCTGCCATGTGCCGCGGTGCCAGCGCAGATCTTAGTCAACGATTTCGGCGATGCCGGACCCGGCGACTGCAACACTATGTGTACGTTGCGCGATGCGATCGTGGCGGCGCTGGCAAGCGTTCCGATCAAGGGCGTCGGGTTCTCCGCCGCTGCGGGCTGGCCGCAAACGATCACGCTGACGCAAGGACAACTCACGATAAGCAACCCGAGCGATTCGCCTTTCCTGGTGCTGGGGCCGGGTGCGGAAAAGCTCGGCGTCAGCGGCAACAACGCAAGTCGGGTGCTGCAGGTAACCGCCGGCACCAGCCAGTTCAGGGACATTACCCTGCGCGACGGCAAGGTCACCGGTCAAAGCTGGGGAACCGAACCGTTCGGAAGCGGAAACCCGGGCAAGACAGCTGGGGACGCGACCGGCGGCTGCATAGCGATCGATGCAGGCGCTGTGCTGACGATCCAGACATCGGTCGTTCGCAACTGCGCCGCGATCGGTGGAACCGGAGGCAACGGCGGCAGCGGCGTCAGCGTCCAAATCGGGTCGGGGGGTACCGGCGGCAACGGTGGCGGCGGCGGCGGAGCAAGCGGCGGCGGAATCTATGCTGCAGGAAATCTGAGCCTGATCGGCTCCAGCGTCGTCGATGTCAGCGCGAGCGGCGGGCCGGGCGGCAATGGCGGCAACGGCGGTGATGGGTTTCCTTTCAACGGTACTGGCGGCAACGGCGCGCCGGCCGGCAGCGCAACCGGCGCCGGAATCGCCGTGGCTACCGCTGCCAGCATCGTGATCCGCAACACGACACTGGCGCGCGCGACCGCAACCGGCGGCAATGGCGGCAATGGCGGCAATGGCAGCGCGGTCAACGCGTCCGGCAACGGCGCTAACGGTGGCAATGTCAGCGGCGGCCTGCTGTATGCCGGCAGCTCCGTCGTGGTTGCGGATCTGGAATTTTCGACCCTGGCCAACGGCACGATCCAGGCCGGCGCCGGCGGCTTTCCCGGAGCAGTCGGCACGCCGGTCGGCCAAGGAGGACCACCCGGCGTCGCCCACGGCACGGCGATCTACAGCACGGGCTCGAATTCCGCGATCTTCGCTTCCAGCGTCGTCGTCGGCTCTACTGGTTCGACTCTCTGCTACGGAATGATCGCGATCGATCCCGGCACCGAGAATTTCGATCAGGACAGCAGTTGTACCGGTTTTACCCGGCACGGCACGTTTGCCGAGGCACTCTTGCCTCAGGTTCCAGCCACGACAACCAGCTACACGCCGCTTTACAAGGGCAAGCTTGTCGACGTCGCCACGTCCTGCACGCAGATCGGCGGAGTCGTCGTCGTCCCGGATGACCAGCATGGTACGCCGCGCCCTCAGGGACTCAAGTGCGATCTCGGCGCGGTCGAAACCGATTACGTTTTCGCAGACGGTTTCGGCGGGCCGTAGCGATCTGCGAAACACGCGCCCGACTTGGTCACCCTGTGTCGCAAAGCCAGGCACCAGTCCGCCGCGATGTCGCGAATTCCGGCAGGATGGCGTTACCCGCTAGTGCCTAGGAAAGGTGGTCGTTGCGATAGGGAGGCATGTCCGAGGGTTCGAAACGCCGGTGTTGCCGGAGTTTGTCCTGCCGCGATTCAGACTGCGGACAGATGACTCGCTCGCAGCACCGGCCATGGAGTTCAGTCTGGGGGGTCGAATGCGCTATCAATTGTTGCTTCTCGCCGCGCTCGCGGGCATGGCACTGGACGCGGCTGCCAGCTCGCCGATACTGCTTACCGTCGACGACTACAGCGATGCCGGCCCTGGCAATTGCGCCACGAACTGCACATTGCGCGACGCCCTGCATGACATCGCCGATGGCGGCATCATCCAGTTTGCGCCCGCGGCGGTGCCGCAGACGATCACGCTCGCGCATGGACCGCTGGTCATCCCGAAATCGCTGACGATCCTTGGACCCGGGCCCGAACAACTGGCGATCAGCGCCGGCAAGCTTTCCCAGGTTCTCAGAATCATCACGCCCCAAGCCGCGGAACAAGTCGTTGTCGTCGGCGTCACATTGCGCGATGGCAAGATCGTCGGCGCAGACGGCCCTGACGGAACAGATGGCGGGGCGGGCCTGACCGTAAATGGTCAATCCGGAGTGTCGGCGAATGGCGGCTGCGTCTTCGCGAACCTTGTCGGCCCGTACCAAGGCACGAATTCGGTCTTCCTCGAGCAGGTCGTCGTGCGCGAGTGTGAGGCGATCGGCGGTAATGGCGGCGCCGGAGGTACTGGGACCGCTGGAGTAGGCCTTTCCACCGGCGGCACAGGAGGCACAGGCGGCTCGGGCGGCGCTGCTTCTGGTGGCGCTATCTACGTTCAAATGCTGCCGGACAGCAGTTTGGACCTTACAGACTTGAGCGTGTTCAACGCTTCCGCGACCGGTGGCAACGCTGGACCCGCAGGCGATGGCGGCCCGGGTTTGCTTCGCGGCATTGGTGGCGTCGGCGGGTTCGGCGGATCTGGTGCCGGCGGCGCCATCTATGTCACCGCTGGAATTACTGCGGCGCTCTACAACTCGACGATTGCAGACAGCGCAGCGACAGGAGGAAACGGGGCAGATGGTGGCGATGGCGACCCCACTCTGAATACGGCGCACGGCGGCGATGGCGGCAAGGGTGGCTCCGCAAGTGGTGGCCTCGTCGTGGTGCCGCCAGGCGCGAGCGTCGCGTTCACTACGTTGAGCCATGGTGCTCTGACGACCGGCGCTCCCGGCAACGGCGGCGCCGGCGCAGTCGGCGGCGCTCCGGGCCAACCCGGAACTGCCTCCGGCGTTGCGATCTCGGGCCAGGCGACGGCAGTCGCAACGGTCATCGTCGGTCCACTCTCGGCGTCAGCAACGCTTTGCTCGCCTGGTTTCGCCGCAAAGCCCGGTTACGTCAATCTCGACGAAGACGGCAGCTGTAGCGGCTTCACGCTGCACGGCAGTCTTGCCGAACTGTTTCGGCCGCTTGATCTGTCGAGTACCGCGTGGCCTGCCTATATGCCCCGGTACGGCAGCAAGATCATCGACGCGGCCCAATGCTCCGACGGCACGATCCACCCTCCGACCGACGACCAGTACGGCACAGCGCGGCCGCAAGGCGCGCAGTGCGACCTGGGCGCGATTGAAGCTGACTACGTGTTCGCCGCCGGTTTCGAATGACCGCTCGAGGATTCTTCGCGCGAACATAGCGGTATTGCCGCAGCGAGTCTCGCAGCCGGCGTGTGGCATCGGCGCCAGAGTTTACAATTATCCTTTTTCATTCTTGCCTTTCGCCGCAGCGACCGCCGCCTTCGGCGCTGCCGCAGCAATGCGCACCTCCGCGCCATTCGCGATGCCGTCCGGCGGACTTTCGATCACGCGGTCGCTCGGCGCGAGGCCGGAGCCGATTTCGATCAGCTTGCCGAGGTCGCGCGCAATCGTGACCGGCTTGAGAGTGACGCGATTGTCGGCGCCAACCGTGGCGACGGACAGACCATTCGCATCGAAGATCAGCGCGCTCGCCGGAACGCTCAATGCATTGGCGTTGCCAGGCACGTCCAGACGCACACTCGCGTAGCCGCCGGGCAGCAGGTCGCCGGCCTTGTTGTCGACGACAAGCTGCATCAGTGTCGTGCCCGAGGATGCGCTCACCGACTGCGCGGAAGCTTCGACTGTCGCCGCATAGGTTGCATTGGGCCGATCCGGCACGCGCATCGTCGCGGCCGTTCCTGGCTGCACGCTCGGTACATTCGTTTGCGGCACGTTGACGTAGACGCGCAATTTCTTCACGTCGGAAATGACGAACAGTTCCTGCCCTGCCCCGCCGCCGACGCTGATCAGCGCGCCGACGTCGGTGTTGCGCGCCGTGACGACGCCGTCGAACGGCGCGACGAGGCGCGTGAAGCCTTTCATCGCCAGCAGCCGGTCGACATTTGCCTGCGCGGCCTTGACCATTGCCTGCTTGGCTGTGTAGTCGCCGACCTTTTCGTCGATGTCCTGGCGCGCGACGGCGCCGGAATTGGCGAGCGACTGCCAGCGCTTCGCCGTCGTCTGCGCAAGCGCCGCGTTGGCCTGCGCGGTCGCCAGGTCCGCGCGCCCCTGGCTCAATTGCTGATCGAGATCCGGCGTCTCGATCTCGGCCAGCAGGTCGCCGGCCTTGACCTTCGCGCCGATGTCGAACTTCCAGCTTTTCAGGTAACCGCTGACGCGTGCGTAGATCGGGGCACGCGTGAACGCCTCGATTCGTCCCGGCAATTCCAGACCGGAACTGTTCGCGCCGCTGCCGGGCGCAACGACGGCGACGGTCGGCAGCGCCTGCGCTTCGGTCCAGTCATGCAGGCGCGTGTTTTCCGACGCGCGCGTAATGATGCCGTAAGCAACGATTGCGACGGCGACGACGACGGCGATCGCGCCGGTCAGGCGCAGTCCGCGCCGGGAGGATTTGCGATCAGGCGGTGACATGGGCTGCTCCAAATGAATCTTCCGACGCGGGCTTACGGCCGTAGTTCCGGTGAACGATGCTGAAAACGACGGGAACGAAGAACAGTGTCGCGATCGTGGCGAAGGTCAGGCCGCCGATCACGGCCCGGCCGAGCGGCGCGTTTTGCTCGCCGCCTTCGCCGAGGCCCAGTGCCATCGGTGTCATGCCGATGATCATCGCCAGCGCCGTCATCAGAACTGGACGCAGGCGCACGAATCCGGCCTCGAGCGCGGCGGCGGTCGCGTCGCCGAGCTCGTTCAATTTCTCGCGCGCGAAGCTGATTACGAGCACGCTGTTCGCGGTCGCCACGCCCATGCACATGATCGCGCCGGTCAGCGCCGGCACGCTCAAGGTCGTGTGCGTGGCGAACAGGATCCAGACGATGCCGGCGAGCGCCGCGGGCAGCGCCGTGATGATGACGAACGGATCGCTCCACGACTGGAAGTTCACAACGATCAGCAGATAGATCAGCACGATCGCCCCAACCAGGCCGTACAGCAGACCGGAGTAAGCGTGATTCATCGTGCGCACCTGGCCGAGCAGCGCGACGGTCGCGCCCTTCGGCTTGTCCTTCGCATTCGCATCGATCACGCGCTGGATGTCGGCGGCGACCGCGCCGAGATCGCGTCCTTGCGTCGTCGCGAAAATCTGCACCATTGGCTGAATGTCGTATTGCGAGATCACGGCGTTGGCACTGCCGCGCGTGACGCTGGCGATACCGCCGAGCACCGCAGTCTGCGCGCCGCTCGCATTGATCGGCAGGCCCTGCAGCTTCTCGATCGAGTCGACGTCGTATTGCGGCGTCTGCATCACGATCGGATAAGACACGCCGTTCTGCGGATTCAGCCAGAACGTCGGCGTGACCTGGCCGGTTCCGGCCAGGTTCACTCCGAGATTCGTGGTGACGTCGCGCTCGGTCATCCCGGCGTATTGCGCGCGCGAGCGGTCGACATCGACGTTCAAGACCGGCGCGGAAGCCGATTGCTGGATGTGCGCATCGGCGACGCCCGGGATATGCCGGACCTGTTCCAGCAATTTGCCGGCGTAGGCGAAGTTCGCGGCCAGGTTGCTGCCGCGCACCTGCAGGTCGATCGGCGCCGGCGCGCCGAAATTCAGGATCTGGCTGACGATGTCGGCGGGCAGGAACGAGAACGTCATGCCCGGGAAGCGCCGCGGCAGTTCCTCGCGCAAGCGCTGCACGTATTGCTCCGTCGGACGATGGCCTTCACCGAGCGAGATCTGGATGTCGCCGTCCTGCGCGCCGATCGTGCCGGTGTTGTTGTAGATCGTGTTGATGCTCGACAGATACGTGCCGACGTTGTCGACCATTGCGCTCAGTTCATTGGCCGGAATGATGTCGCGGATCGCCTTCTGCACATCGGCGAAGCGCGCCGCGGTCTCCTCGACGCGCGTGCCTACCGGCGCGCGCACGTGCATCAGTATCTGGCCGCCGTCGACCGCCGGAAAGAAATTTCTCCCAAGCATCGGCGTCAGCAGGAACGAGGCGGCGACGAACAGCAGGAAACCGGCGACGAACACTCGGCGATGCTCGATCGCCAGGGACAGCAGGTCGCGATAGCCGGTGCGCATGCGGATGAAACCGGACTCGAAGCCGCGCTGGAAACGCGCTAAAGGGTTGTTCGATACCGGCGCGTCGATGACGTTCTCGTGCTCGTCGACATGGGCCGCGTGCGGCTGCAAGAGATACTTCGCCATCGTCGGCACGAGCGTGCGCGACAGGATGAACGAGAACACCATCGCGGCCATCACCGCCTCGGCCATCGGCACGAACAGGAAGCGCGCGACGCCGTCGAGGAAGAACATCGGGATGAAGACGATGCAGATGCACAGCAGCGAAACGAAGGCCGGCACGACGATCTGCGAAGCACCGTCCATGATTGCGGTCTCGACCGGCTTGCCGTGCTCGAGGTGGTAGTTGATGCTCTCGATCGTCACCGTCGCTTCGTCGACGAGTATGCCGACCGCGAGCGCAAGGCCGCCGAGCGTCATGATGTTCAATGTCTCGCCAAATGCGGACAGCGTCGTCACCGCGCCGAGAATCGACAGCGGAATCGACACCGTCACGATCAGCGTCGAGCGCCAGCTGCCGAGGAACAGCAGGATCATCAGGCTGGTCAGCGCCGCGGCGATCACGCCCTCCTTGACCACGCCGTTGATCGCATTGCGCACGAACATTGACTGGTCGCCGATCGCCTTGACTTCGAGGTTGTCCGGCAAGGAGGGCTTGAGTTCCTCGAGCAGCTTCTTGACGCCATCAATGATGTCGAGCGTCGAAGTCACGCCGTTCTTGAACACGCTCATCAGCACCGAGCGGCCACCGTCGACGTGGACGATATTGCCCTGCACGGCACTGCCGTCGCGCACGTGGGCGACGTCACGCACGTAGACCATCGCGCCGTTGACCGTCTTGATCGGCAGGTCACCGAGCGCGTGGATGTCGGAGGGCGCGTTGTTGAGGTTCACCGAGTATTCGAAGCTGCCGATCTTCTGCGTTCCGGCCGGCACGACGAGGTTCTGCGCAGCCAGCGCGTTGGTCACGTCCTGAGCGGTCAGGCCGCGCGCCTGCAACGCCGCACTGTCCAGATCGATCTGCACCTGGCGCGACTTGCCGCCGAACGGCCACGGGATCGCCGCGCCCTGCACCGTGATCAAGCGCGTGCGCAACTGGTTCATGCCCAGGTCGGCGAGTGCCTGCTCCGAAAGCCCCTTGCCGGACAGCGCCAGTTGCAGGATCGGCACCGTAGACGCGCTGTAGTTGAGGATCAGCGGCGGCGTCGTTCCGGGCGGCATCTGCTTGGTCATCGTCTGCGAGATCGCGGTGACCTGCGCATTCGCCATGTTGATGTCGACGGTCGGGTGGAAGAAAATCTTGACGATGCCGAACCCGGTGTACGAAGTCGCCTCGATGTGTTCGATGTCGTTGACCGTCGTCGTCAGCGCGCGCTGCGACGGCGTGGTGATGCGCCCGGACATCTGATCGGGCGGCAGGCCGGCGTACTGCCATGCCAGCGCGACGATCGGAATATTGATGTTCGGAAAGATGTCCGTAGGCGTGCGCAGCAGCGCGAGTGTCCCCATGATCAGGATCAACAGGGCGAGCACGATGAATGTGTACGGGCGCTGCAGCGCAATGCGAACGATGCCGATCATCGGACAATCCGGAAAACCTGAAGACGCAGGCTTGGATTATCGGGGCGGCGCGAGGGTTTCCGATGGCGGGGAAGATGAAGATTTCTTCATGTTGGGTAGTGGCGTGATGTGGGCCTCGACTGCGTTGGTGGCCACCTTTGAATCGAACAAGAATCAACAGCCATACAAATATTTACGTCATTCCCGCGGAAGCGGGAATCCATCTGGCTCTTGACGCAGGAAAAATCAAGATGGATTCCCGCTTTCGCGGGAATGACGTCACTTTTTTGGCGATATCCGCAAGGAGGCGCGTGATCGAACACGCGCCGCTCTTCATCTCACGCCGAGCGCGCGCCAGCACTTGCGCATTGCCAGCAGTACAGCGTCATGCGCGCGCCGCCGCCGTCGTTGTCGCCAATTTCCAGGCAGTAGCCGTGCAGCTTTGCGATCGCCGCGACCACGGATAGGCCGAGGCCATAGCCCGTTCCTTCGCCATCGCCATCGCCGGAGGTGGTGCGGCTGCGATAGAAGCGGCGCAGCACAGCCTCGCGTTCGCCGGCCGGCACGCCGGGACCGTTGTCGACGATTTCAATGCGCGTGCCGGAGGATTGCGCGCTCGCGCGCAGTTCGACCTTGCCGCGCGGCGGCGTGAACTTGATCGCGTTGTCGACGAGGTTGCTGATCGCTTCGAACAGCAGCGGCGCATCACCCTGCACGTGCGGCAGCGGTCCGGCAACCAGCGCCAGAGCAACGCCCTTTTCCTCGGCAACCGGCGCGTACAACTCGTGCACGCGCCGCAGCGTCTCGCCGAGATCGACCTCGGCGAATCCGGCGTGGCGGCGCAGGTCCTCGAGCTCGGAGATGCGCAAAAGCGCGCGGAACCGGTCAAGCAGCGAATCGACCTCGACGATGCAGCGTTCGACCAGCGCAGTGCGCGGATCGCTCGCATCGCTGTGCTGCTGCACGCGATACAGTTGCGCGCGCAGGCGCGTCAGCGGCGTGCGCATGTCGTGCGCGATCGCATCGGTCACGCCCTTGACCTCGCCGAGCAGGCGCTCGACCTCGTCGAGCATGCGGTTGACGATCGCGGCGAGCATGTCGAGCTCGTCGCGGCGCTGCGACAGCGGCAGGCGCACGCCGAGGTCGCCACGCATGATCGGCTGTATCGCCGCCTCGATCGCGTGCACGCGTTTGAGCGGCCCGCGGCTGAGCAGGTATCCGCCGACGAGGCCCGGAATCAGCAGCAGCGACAGTGCCCAGCCGAGCGCGCTGCGCGTCATCGCGCCGATGCGGTCGGCGATCCTTGTGTAGCGCGCGAGCACGAGCAGATCGCCGGACTCCAGACGCAGCGCCACGCCGAGCGCCCGCGCTTCGCGCTCGCCGCTCGTCGTGCGCAATCCCTTCGGTAGCGGGTGGATCGCGCCGTCGGACGGCAGCTCTTCGGGAACACGGTCGATGTTGCCGGAAACGTACGCGCCGTTCGCGTCGAACAGGCCGAAGTACATGATGCCCTGCAGGTCGAGCTGGTTCGTCGCCGCCATCATCGCCGGCAGATGTTCGCGATCAACCGTGGCGAGGTAATGCACGCGTTGCTCGAGAATCTGGCCGACGACGCCGTCGAGAAACTGCGTCGTCTGCCAGCTGATCGCACCAACCAAGACGATGCTCCAGGCCAGGAAGAACGCGCCGTAGATAACGATCAGGCGCAGCGCGCTCGGCCGCCAGCCGGTTTCGACCGGCGCCGGTTCCGGCAAGCGTGTCGGTTCTTTCGTATTCATTCGGCCGCCTGCATCTTGTAACCGCAACCGCGCACGGTGTGGATCAACGTCGGCGCTTCGCCGGCATCGACCTTGCGCCGCAAGCGCGCGATGTGCACGTCGATGACGTTCGTGCCGGGATCGAAGTGATAGCCCCAGACGCTTTCGAAGATCATCGTGCGCGTGAGCACCTGATCGGAATTGCGCATCAGGAACTCGAGCAGGCGGAATTCGAGCGGCAGCAGTTCGAGCGTCACCTCGCCGCGGCGCGCGCGCCGGGCGATCAGGTCGAGTTCTAGATCGCCGACGCGCAGCACCGTGTCGGGCGCACCGGCACGGCGGCGGCGCAAGAGCACCTCGACGCGCGCGGCCATCTCGTCCGGCGCGAACGGCTTGGTCAGGTAATCGTCGCCACCGGCGCGCAAGCCGCGAACGCGCGCATCGACGTCGCTCAGCGCGCTGATCATCAGCACCGGCGTGTCGACGCCGGCACGGCGCAATTCGGTCACGACGGCAAGCCCATCCATGCCGGGCAGCATGCGGTCGAGCGTGATCGCGTCATAAGCGCCGTGTAGCGCTTGGTCGAGCCCGGTGCGGCCATCGCCGACACATTCGACCTCGTTGCCGTAGGCCTGCAGTTCCGACACGATCTCGCGCGCCGTGACCGGGTCGTCTTCGATGGTCAGGATCCTTGCCATGACTCATATTACTGCACGCGCTGCTTGCCGGAGGCGCGCGGCCTTGCCTTCGTCCAACGTCGAATCCAGACAGGCCATACAATCACCCGTCGAATCGAATTCGCGAACGGTGAAGTCGTGAGCGCCATTGTGATCCTGTGCACCTGCCCGGACGAAGCCGTTGCCGAGCGCATCGCTACGACGCTGGTCGAAGAACGTCTCGCGGCCTGCGTCAACCGCGTCCCGGGAATCGTCTCGACGTATCGCTGGAACGGCAAGATCTGCAACGACCGCGAGGTGCTGCTGCTGATCAAGACCATGATCGGACGTTTTGATTCCGTGCGCGAATGTATTGTCGCACTGCATCCGTACGACGTTCCCGAAGTGGTCGCGCTGACTGTCAGCGACGGCTTGGCTGCCTACGTCGACTGGATCGAATCGTCGGTGCGCGTCGACGAGCGCGGCAGCTAGCGCGAGCATGACGCTGTCACATCGAAACGCGGAGCAAGCTGAACAGCAGAGCGGGGGCGCGCCGCATTGACAGGTTCAAGTCCGCATGCCATAAGCGTCGCGGGGCTGAAGCACGCTTTGGCGTGCGACGTGGGGAGGGGGATATGCATCGCATCCTGCTGGCGCGCATCGCGCTGTTCGCAGTGCTTCTGCACGTTTCCTCACATGCATCGGCCATCACCTGCTACGTGAACTCCGCCGCAACCGGGGGCGACGGCACGACTTGGGCGAAAGCGTTCACCGACCTGCAAACGCCGCTGGCGATCGCCGGCTGCTCGGAGATCTGGGTTGCCCGCGGAACGTACAAGCCGACGGCGACGAACGACCGCACGATAAGTTTCAACATCCAGCCCGGGGTGGTCGTGTACGGCGGATTCGCGGGCACCGAAGCCATGCTCGACGCGCGCCTGCTGCCGGCCAATCCGACAGTGCTGTCCGGCGACATCGGCACAGCCGGCGACAGCAGCGACAACAGCCATCACGTCGTCGTGCTCGACGGCACAACCGCCGCCGGTCCGATCAACGCTGGAACTCTGCTTTCCGACCTGACCATCCGCGATGGCAACGCCAACAGCGGCGCATTCGGCGCCAATCGCGATCGCGGCGGCGGCTTGTTCTGCAAAGGCAGCGGCGCGGCGCACGAGTGCAGTCCGGCGCTGGAAAACCTGATTTTCGAAAACAACTACGCCTCGAACTTTGGCGGCGCGCTGTACAACGCCGGCGCCAGTAGCGGCAAGGCCAGCCCGCAAATGCGCAACGTGATCCTGCGTGACAATTCCGCCGCCTTCGGCGGTGGTGCGATGTACAACGATGGCATTACGTTGGGGGCGTCGAACCCGCTGATCAACAACGCCACGTTCAGCGGCAATTCGTCGGCGACTGGCGGCGCAATCTTCAACGCCGGCGCCGGTGGCACGAGCAACCCGACGATCCGCAATTCGACGTTCTATGCCAACACCGCGTCGCAGACCGGCGGAGCCATCGCGAATTCCGGCCAGACCGGCGGACACGCCAGCCCGGTGTTGCGCTACGTGACGTTCAGCCAGAACCGGGCCATGGCCGGTGCCGGCGGCGCGATCTACAATTTCGCGAGCAACAATGGCGACGCCGCCCCGAATATCAGCGGAGCGATTTTCTGGGCCGACCAGGCCACGGCCGCGCCGGTCGAGATGGCGACGACATCGCCGACGACACCGAGCATCGAGTACAGCATCACGCCGGAATGTCCACCCGCTGCGGTCGGCTGCACCAATGCCGACCCGTTGCTCGGCCCGCTGCAGGACAACGACGGTTTTGCGCCGACGCTGCGACCGGACGTCGGCAGCCCGGCGATCGACAACGGCAACGTGGTCAACTGTCCGGCGGTCGACGAACGCGGCATTGCGCGCCCGCAAGGTGCCCAATGCGACATAGGTGCAGTCGAACTGCGGGCGAGCGAAACGCGCCGGTGCTATGTCAACGGGGCGGCAGCGGGGAACAACGGTCTTTCATGGGCGACGGCCTATCTTGGACTCGGCAGTGCGTTGGCCGATGCCAACTGCACAGAAGTGTGGGTGGCGAAGGGAACCTACTACTCCAGTGACTTTCTGCTGGGTTCTGCCTTCTTCATGCCCTCCGGCAAGGCCGTCTACGGCGGCTTCGCGGGGACAGAGACCGCGCGCAGCCAGCGCGATCCAGTGCACAACGAGACGATCCTGGATGGCGCGGCTACGGTCTACCATGTCGTTACGATCGACGCGACCGCCAACGCGGCCTTTGTCTCAGGCTCGACGATCGTGGATGGGTTTACGATAACCGGAGGCAATGCGAACGGTCCCGGGATCCATCAATTCGGCGGAGGCCTGATCTGCAACGGCGCCGGCTACACCTGCAATCCGACGCTCGCCAATCTCGTTTTCAAGAACAACAGTGCCGTCTACGGCGGCGCGCTCATGAACAGAGGAGAACCAGGCGGGATGAGCAGCCCCCGCCTGCAGACGGTGACCTTCAGCGCCAATCACGCGACCACTGATGGTGGCGCCGTCTATAACGACGGACTCAACGGCGTCAGCAGTCCGACTTTCACCGCGGTCGATTTCAACGGCAATACGGCCAACCATTATGGCGGGGCCATGTACAACGCGGGAAGCGGCGGCGTTAGCAGTCCCAGCGTCGTCGCGTCGCATTTCAACGGCAACGGGGCGAAGTTCGGCGGCGCCGTGTTCAATTCCACCGCCAGTTCGTCATTCACCGAGGTGATTTTTTCGGGAAATCAGGCTAGCTCCGTCAATGGCTTCGGCGGGGCCGTTTACAGCATTGCCGGCGGCGGGCCTGCGAATCTGCAGTTCGCGTCCGTGACCTTTGCGGGAAACTCTGCTTATAGCGGTGGTGCTGTCTTCAACAGCGATGCCGGCCAAGCGCGCTTCGACCAGGTCGCCTTCGAAGGCAACATTCTTTCGGGTGCTTCGGGTTGCAGTTGCACAGGCGGCGCGGTCGTAAACAACGGCGACGCGGTGTTCCACGATGCCCTGTTCGCACGCAACGGCGGCCCAAACGCTTACTTCGGCGGCGCTATCTACAATGCGTCCGGAGAAAGCGGCGCCACGGCGAATCTGACCATCGACGGCGCTTCGTTCGTGGGCAATATCGCTCGCAATACCGGCGCGGTGTTCACCCAGTCGAACACGGCAGGCAGCGCAACGGCGCTGATCAGTAACGCGACCTTCTGGGAAAACAGGGGCTACACCGAAGCTGGCGCCATCTCCGTCAATGGCCTCGTCGCGAATCACTCGGCTAGCATCGTCCTGCGCAATGTCACGCTCCTGGACAATGTTGGCATTGCCTTGGACAACGGCGCGCTCGAGGTCTTCAGCAGCAACAGCAGTTACCCTGCAACCGCAACGATCAGCAATACGATCTTTTGGGGCGACAGCTATTCAAGCGGGGCGGAGATGTCCATCTCCAACGGGACGACGGTAGCGATCGATCACAGCATCGTACAGAACGGCTGCCCGGGGGGAGCCACGTGCAACACGGTCTCGTCGGCAGACCCGCTGTTCGAACTGTTCCAGTTGTACGGCGGCATTACGCCGGCGCTGATGCCGGCCGCGAACAGCCCTGCGCTGAATGTCGGCGCGAGTTGTACGGCGACCGATCAGCGCGGCGTCGCGCGGCCGCAGGGGCCGGGCTGCGATATCGGCGCGGTCGAGCGACGCGCGACCGAAGACTATCTGTTCAACGATGGGTTCGACTGGTAGCGCGCGATCCATGCCGGGTCGGTTGCAGACGCACTGGGCCCCCGCCCGCGCGATGAACCTTTGCGCGCCGGACCCGGACCCAGCCTCTCGCAAGCTGCGCGACTGAACTAACCAGCGGGGGTCGCGGTCGATAGCACTCGAGCGCCTGCGGGGACGCAAGGCAAGCGTGCGCGATGCAAGCCCGATACACCTCTTGCGGTCTTCGAATATGTCCGGGCCGCCGCAAATGCTGCTGCCTTACCCGATCACACCTGAGACAATCCGCGAATGACCCGACTGCTGCGCCACTGCCTTGCCCTTGTCGTCACGCTTGCTGCCGCCGGCGTCCACGCCCAGGAGGACAATCTTCTACCCGTCGAGGAAGCGTTCAAAGTCGAGGCGCACGCGGTTGACCGCGCCACGATCAAGCTCGACTTCAAGATCGCCGACGACTACTACCTGTACCGCGAGCGCATGAAGACCAAGAGCGTCGATGCGAGCGTCACGCTCGGCGCGCTCGATCTGCCGGCCGGTGAGAAGAAGCACGACGAGTTTCTCGGCGACGTCGAGGTGTATCACCACGGGTTGAGTGCCACGCAACACATCACGGCACCTGCTGCGGCCACAAAGATAGCGCTCGAGCTGCGCTATCAGGGCTGCCACCAGGTCGATCCGAAGATCTGCTTTCCGCCGCAGAAGGTCGTGCTGAACATCGACCTCCCTGCCGCGGCGGCCGGCACCGGGGCGGCGCCGATGTCGCTTTCCGCAGCACTGGCCGCGCCGGCGCCGGGCGCCGGAATTCTCGGTGACAGCCAACCATTGCCGCCCGAGCAGGCATTTGTCTACGAAGCAATCGCGACCGGTGCAAACGAAGTGCTCGCGCGCTTCACGATGCCGAAGGGCTACTACCTGTATCGCGACAAGACCAGTTTCCGACTCGCCGATGGGGCCGAAGGAAAACTCGGCACGCCACGCTGGCCGGCCGGTCAGCAGCACACGGACGAAAACTTCGGCGCGACGACGGTGTACTACAACCAGGTCGAAGTGCCTGTGCCGGTTTCGCGCCACGATGCGGCGGCGCGCAGCGTGAATGTCGAGAGCAGTTTCCAGGGCTGCAAGGAAAACAGCGTCTGCTATCCGCTCATGACGCGCCAGGTGCGCGTCGACTTGCCGGCTGCTGGCGCAGCTTCTTCCGCTGCCACGGGCAGTCCGGTCGAAGCAGCTGCGCCAGCGGCCGGCGACTTCGGCAGCGATGCGCGCGAGGTGCAGCAGGCACTGCACGGCTCGCACCTCGCCGGGCTGTTCTGGTTCTTCGTCTTCGGCCTTGGCCTTGCGTTCACGCCGTGCGTGTTCCCGATGATCCCGATCCTGTCCGGCATCATCGCCGGCGCCGGCGACAACATTTCCACACGGCGCGCAATCGTGCTCTCGGTCGTGTACATCCTGGCCAATGCCGCGATCTTCACGATCGCCGGCGTGATCGCTGGCCTGGCCGGGAAGAATCTGCAGGCCGCATTCCAGACGCCGTGGGTGCTGTGGAGCTTCGCCGGCCTGTTCGTGCTGCTGTCGTTGTCGATGTTCGGCTTCTACGAACTGCAGCTGCCGAGTTCGTGGCAATCGAAAATCGCGAATGTCAGCAACACGCAATCGGGCGGTTCGCTGACCGGCGTCGCGATCATGGGCGCGCTGTCGGCGCTGATCGTCGGCCCGTGCGTGACGCCGCCGCTGGCCGCCGCCGTGGTCTACATTGCACAGGAGCACGATCCGGTTTTCGGCGGCGCCGCGCTGTTTTCGCTCGCGCTCGGCATGGGAGCCCCGCTGATCGTGTTCGGCGCGAGCGCCGGCAAGCTGCTGCCGCGCGCCGGGGCATGGATGGATGCGGTCAAGGCCGTGTTCGGCGTGACCTTCCTGGGCCTGGCGATCTGGATGCTGTCGCGTATTCTCGACGGTGTCTGGATCATGCTGATGAGTGGGACGCTCGCCGTCGCCTGCGCGGTCTACCTCGGCGCGCTCGAACGACTGCCCGAAGGTGTCTCCGGGTGGCAGCGATTGTGGAAAGCACTCGGCGTGATCCTGCTGATTGCCGGCGCAGCAGAACTGGTCGGCGCCGCGGCGGGCTCGAACGATCTGCTGCAGCCGTTGCGCGGCTTGAGCGTGAGCACCGCCGCGGGATCGGCCGACGCGACCACGGTGGCACTGCCATTCAAGCGTATCAAGACGAACGCCGATGTCGATCGCGAACTGGCGGCGGCCAAGTCTGCCGGAAAGCCGGTCATGCTCGATTTCTACGCGGACTGGTGCGTGTCGTGCAAGGAAATGGAAAAGTTTACTTTTTCCAAACCCGAGGTGCGCGTAGCGTTGGCCGGCTTTGTCCTGCTGCAAGCCGATGTCACCAAGAACGACGACGACGACCAGGCGCTGATGCGCCGCTATCACATCGTCGGTCCGCCCGACACGTTGTTCTACGGCGCCGACGGCGGCGAGAAACCGGCGTTGCAACTGGCCGGGTTCGAGGACACGGCAAAATTCCTCACTCGCATCGCCGCCGCGACGAAGTAGCTTCGTCTCAAGAACAAGTGCAACCTTGATGGCCGAGTTGCCCGAGCCCTCCCCTTCAAGGGGAGGGTTGGGTGGGGATGGTGTTAGACCTCAAACGCCAACACCATCCCCCTCCCGGCCTCCCCCTTGAAGGGGGAGGAGACGGGCGGCGCCCTGACTCGCAGTCCAATCGCATACGCGGGTCCAGCCATTCCAGATTTGGCCAGCCCGATCGCTTAAAATGATCACATGTTCGATCGTACCAATCTCATCGTCGTCGCCGTCGCGGTGCTGGGCGCGTTGCTCGGCCTGCTTGCGGGAGGCTTCTACCGCCAGCCACCCGATAGGCCCGCCCCGCCGGGCGTTTCGGTGCTGCGCAAGGGCGACATGCGCGCCGATCCGGCACTGGCCGATCTCGAGGGCCAGCCGCGCCATCTCCGCGAATGGGATGGCCAACTCGTGCTCGTCAACTTCTGGGCCACGTGGTGCGGTCCCTGCCGAGACGAAATGCCCCTCCTGGACCATTCCGGAGCACTACATGCCGACAAAGGCCTACGGGTCGTGGGTATCGCGATCGATGACGCCGACGCCGTGCGCGGTTTCCTCAAGGAGAACCCGGTGCGCTATCCGATCCTGCTGGATGTTGCGAACGGCGTCGATCCATCCGTGATCTTCGGCGATACGCGCCAGGTTTTACCGTTTAGCGTGCTAATCGGGCGCGATGGCAGGATCGTCGATCAGCGCGCCGGATCATTTTCGCAGAGCTCGCTGACGGCTTGGCTGCAGCCGCACCTGTAACCCTCTGATTAGCCCGTCGTTCCGGTGGTCAATCGGCAAATTTTCGCAAATTGTCGGCAAACGCCGGCGAACTAGGCATTATCGTGCTGGACAACGCGAACTCGCTCGCGCACACTTGCGCGCCTTGACCGGGCCGATCGCCCCCAATTTCCGCGCCCAGTGGCAAAAATCCTCGTACTGCACGGCCCGAACCTCAACCTGCTCGGCACACGCGAGCCGGAGATCTACGGTCGTGCCACCCTGGCGGAGATCGATTCCGACCTCGCTGCGCGCGCAACCGAAGGCGGACACAGTGTCGAGAGTTTCCAGTCGAACGCCGAACACGAATTGATCGGGCGCATTCAGCGCACCCGCACCGACGGCACGGCGTTCATCCTGATCAACCCGGCCGGCCTGACGCACACGTCGGTCGCGCTGCGCGATGCGCTGGCGGCAGTTGGCGTGCCGTTCATCGAAGTACACCTGTCCAATATCCACGCGCGCGAGTCGTTCCGCCATCACAGCTACCTGAGCGACCTGGCCGTGGGCGTTGTGTGTGGACTGGGACCCATAGGCTACGGCCTGGCACTGACCGCGGCGATGCAGCGACTGCAGCGCAGCGACTGACCGACTTCGACTGACTCCCAAATCCTTTCCGACGTTCCGCTCTGGCGGCACTTTCAACGCAACGAGGCCCACCGTGGACCTGCGCAAGATCAAGAAACTCATCGACATCCTCGAAGACTCCAACCTTTCGGAACTCGAGATCCGCGAAGGCGAAGAGTCCGTGCGGTTGAGCCGCATGCCGAAGGGCTTCGCCGTCACCCAAGGCCCAGCGGCGCAGACCCAGGCTCACGTCGAGCCGGCCCGCGCGCCGGTTGCCGCTGCTCCGGCGCATGCGCCGCCCGCTGCCGGCGGCAAGGAACTGCCGGCCGGCCACGTCTTGCGCTCGCCGATGGTCGGCACGTTCTACGCCTCGCCGAATCCGGACTCGCCGGCATTCGTGAAAGTCGGCCAGGCGGTCAAGGCCGGCGAGACGCTCGCGATCATCGAAGCGATGAAGATGTTCAACCAGATCGAGGCCGACGTCGCCGGCACGATCGTGGCCGTGCTTGCCACGAATGGCCAGCCGGTCGAGTTCGACGAACCACTCTTTGTGATTGGCTGATGAAAGAGCACGGACGAGCATGAAATCACGTAGCTCCACCCGCACTCCCTCGTCCCTCGCCACTCGCCCCTCGCCCCTATGCTAGACAAAGTCGTCATCGCCAACCGCGGCGAAATCGCCCTGCGCGTGCTCCGCGCGTGCCACACGCTCGGCATCAAGACCGTCGCCGTGCATTCGACCGTCGACCGCAATCTCAAGCATGTCGGCATGGCCGACGAATCGGTCTGCATCGGGCCGGCGCCGGCGGCGGAGAGTTACCTCAACACGCCGGCGATCATCGCGGCCGCGGAAGTCACCGATTCCACGGCGATCCATCCGGGCTACGGTTTCCTGTCGGAGAACGCCGACTTCGCCGAACGAGTCGAACAGTCCGGTTTCATCTTCATCGGCCCGACACCGAGCGTGATCCGCCTGATGGGCGACAAGGTGCAGGCGATCAAGGCGATGAAGGAAGCCGGCGTACCGTGCGTGCCCGGATCCGGCGGGCCGCTTGGCGACGATTCGACCGAGAATGCGCGCATCGCGCGCGACATCGGTTACCCGGTGATCATCAAGGCATCGGGCGGCGGCGGCGGCCGCGGCATGCGCGTCGTGCACACCGAGGCGCACCTGGGCAATGCCGTGTCGATGACCAAGTCCGAGGCCAAGGCCGCCTTCGGCAACGATCAGGTCTACATGGAGAAGTTTCTCGAGAATCCGCGCCACGTCGAGATCCAGGTTCTCGCCGACGGCCAGGGCAACGCGATCCATCTCGGCGAGCGCGACTGCTCGATGCAGCGCCGCCACCAGAAAGTCGTCGAGGAAGCGCCCGCGCCGGGCATCAGCGCAGCACAACGCGAGCAGATCGGAAAAGTCTGCGTCGACGCCTGCGTGCGCATCGGCTATCGCGGCGCCGGCACGTTCGAATTCCTGTTCGAGAACGGCAAGTTCTACTTCATCGAAATGAACACGCGCATCCAGGTCGAGCATCC
>Ga0157376_10000653_pt1 | contig 22425 bp, 12 predicted proteins | sample M45metaG_FD_121801 | JGI IMG/M metagenome (GOLD analysis project Ga0157376, IMG submission 121801) | Miscanthus rhizosphere microbial communities from Kellogg Biological Station, Michigan, USA - M4-5 metaG | ecosystem: Host-associated > Plants > Roots > Rhizosphere > Soil | place: USA: Michigan... | reverse complement strand
GCGCACTTCATCGACGAACTCGGCAAGATCCGCGGGCGCATCGAGGCCACGGTGTCGAGCTCGGAAAAGAGCACGGCGTTGCTCAAGCAGCTCGGCATTCCGGTCGTCGATCTCAACAGCGTCGGCGAGCTGTCGCTGTATGTCGACGGCGCCGACGAGTGCGATCCGCGCAAGTGCCTGATCAAAGGCGGCGGCGCCGCGCTGACGCGTGAGAAGATCATCGCCGCGGCGTCGCTCAAGTTCGTCTGCATGATCGATCCGAGCAAGCGCGTCGACGTGCTCGGCCGCTTTCCGCTGCCGGTCGAAGTGATTCCGATGGCGCGCGGTTACGTCGCGCGCGAGATCGTGCGCCGCGGCGGGCAGCCGGTATGGCGCGACGGCACCGTCACCGACAACGGCAACTGGATCCTCGACGTGCACAACCTGCGCATAACCGATCCGGTCGCGCTCGAAGCCGATTTGAACCAGATTACAGGTGTCGTTTGCGTCGGGCTGTTCGCGAAACGTCCGGCGGATGTCGTGCTGATCGGCGCGTCGGTGATGCCATAGAGTGTTGCGGCGTGAGTGATGCCCTGCCGCCGCAACCTCGAATTTGACCCAAACCTGCCGAATGAGGCGACCCGCAGGCTGTGGAATGCTCGTCACGCCTTCTTTTCTATCTGCCGGATCATCCCCGATATCCCGCCTTGCAACGCATAAACCTCGAAGCCGAGCTTGCCGAGGATGAACGCGGCTGCCGCGCTGCGTTCGCCGGTGTTGCAGTAGACGATGTACTTCCTCGACTTGTCGAAGTTCGCGACGGTTTCGCGCAACGTGTGCAGCGGTACGCTGATCGCATCCTTGATCGCGCGCCTCGCGTGTTCCTCCTTCATGCGGACGTCGACGACGACTGCGCCCTGCCGCGCCATGATCGAGGCCATCCCCGGCGACAGCCAGTCGACTGCCGGCGGCTTCATGACTTCCTCGAATGCCTTCTTCGACAGGCGCATCAGCTTGCCGTCCTTGATCATCTTCACGGTCGCGTTGCGCAGCGTGCTGGCCAGCAGGGCGTCTTCGCCGAACGTGTCGCCGCGCACGAGATAGGCGACGACCGCGCTGCCGGTCTCGAGCTTCTTCGTCACGGAGGCGGCGCCATCCTTGATCACGTAATAGAAATCCGCGGCATCGCCTTCGCGGATCACGACGTCGCCGGCACTGACCTGGACCTCCTCGAACTGCTGGAACATGCGCTCGATGTTGCCGGACGGCAGCTTGTGCAACGCGCGTGACTGCAGCAGGCGGAACACCCAGCGGTTGGCTTCCGGCGACGGATCGTAGTAGCGGAAATTCTCGGCGCGCGACAGCTGGTCCCAGGTCTGGACCTTTTCCAGATAGCGTCGATCGATGCGGATCAACGCTGCGGTCAGCGACATGACCGTCGCGGTGAAGCGGCGCGGCTGCAGGTCGCCGAGCGCATAGCGCCCCTGCAACGTGCTTGCGTCGATGTCCTTCTTGCGTCCATCCGGATAGACGCCGCGCACGCGGCCGGAAAGCAGGAAAATCGTCTCATCGTCGCTGTCGCCGGCCTGGAACAACACGGCGCCACGACCGGCCTCGTCGGAGCTGGCTTCGCGCGCGAGCTGCTCGAGATTTTCCGGGCGCAGCTTGTCGAGCGGGTAGAGCTTGACCAGATCAGTACTGTTGACGCTCATGGCGGTGCATCCCCCTGTGCCACCTTGGCCCAGTGTACCCGGCCCCGCGCTGGTGCTGCCGCGTTGCGGCGCCGGATCGCCGCAGGCGGTCACCGGCTTGCTCCGACGCAGCGCGACAAGCACTTGAACGAAGACGCTTTTGTGCGTTCAGGCAGCGGCACGTTACTTGCTGTGTTTTCGCGTGTTCCTGATGCCCGCCAAACAGAGAGTCATTCGTGGCCTTGTTCCGAATCCGCCGGCCGGTGCGCCTTCTGCCTGGCCCACGCCTGAGCCTGAACCAGGCCGCCGCGCGCGCGTCATCCGGATTGCGCGCGACGCGCGCGACTTTCGACCGGCGCGCACACCGCACGCCGGTCGACGCCCGCGCGGCCGGCAAACGCCTCAACGACGAGAACGAACGCAGCATGAGTGACCCGCGCAAGCAACAGACATCGGCCGTATCGCTGTTGATCGCAGCAGTCTTGGCCCTGTGGCTCGTGCTGTTCCTGCTGGGGCATCACTGAAGCGCCGACACGTGCGTTTGCGCGCGGATCGGCGATAATCCGCACGGTGCCGGGTTTCGCAAGCCCGGTTTTCGCAACTCCCGAAATGCGCGCGCGGGCCAGGCGCTCTTTCGGGAAGCGCAGAGACCTGTTCCGTGCGCATCGAAAATGGCCGGCGCCGGGCCGTTGTCTTGTTTGAGAAGGCCGCAACATTTGCCCCGTAGACTCGCGCGGCGTTTGCGTGCGGATCGGCCGCGTGCAACGATCGCCACGAGGCGAAGCGCAAGGCTGCGGCTGCTTGCAGAAAATTGACCTGGAGCGACAAGAATCACTCATGACAGCCCGCATTGACCGCACCGGGGATTGCGCCGAGCCGTCGCACGCCGATGAACCTGAGGCGGCGCGATCGCAACCCGCTGTTGCGCACGCGTGGCGAGGCACGCTGCGCGCGATCGAACGAATGTCTACGACGCGCGCGAACGCCCGTGCCGGACTCGTCGCCGACGTGCTCGCCAGCTGCGTTCTTGTATACCTCGGCCTGCGCCGCGCCGACCTGAGCCCGGCTCTGGGCATTTCGATTGCCCTGTTCGGGCTCGTCCTGTTCAGCTTCGTCGAATATTGTTTCCACCGCTGGCTGTTCCATGGTTCGGTGCAGGTGCTCGAACAGGGCCACCGCAAGCACCACGAGGAACCGCAGGCGCACGATGCGTTGCCGTTTTTCCTGCCGCCGCTCGTGGCGCTGCTGTTGGCCGGCTGCTTGAGCATCCTGTTGCCGGCATCGGCGGCGCTGCTGTTCACCGGCGGCGTGGCCGCCGGCTATGCCGCTTACGGCCTGACCCACACGATTTTCCACACGGTGCGGTTCCGCCGTCCGCTGGCCCGGCGCTGGGCGGCCGCGCATCACATCCACCACTATCACCCGCACAGCAACTTCGGCGTGACCACGCCGCTGTGGGACATCCTGCTCAGGACCCGCTATCTGGCCGGGGAGAAAAGGCTGGCGTCGTGACGCGCCGGTCGAAAGCTGGCACGCCGGCGGCGATTCGCCACGCGCATCGCGTCGGCCGCCTGCTGATCGCCGTCGCCGTTGCCGCCACGCTGGTCGTGCCGATCGTGCTCGGCGGCCGCGACGCGTTGTTTGCCGCCCTGCACTTTTCTATACAAGGATACTTTGGTATTTTTGCACTGATCGTCGCGAGCTGGGCCGGCCGCGCGCTCAAGCTGCAAGTATTGCTGCACCGGCTCGGCGTGCCCGCGAGCCTGCTGCGCTGCTTCGGCATGTCGCTGGCGACCGACTTCGCCTTCATCACGACGCCCGGCGGCGTCGGCGGCTATGCGGCCAGCGTCTACTACCTGCGCCGTGCGGGCGCCTCGGCCAGCGGCGCCGCGGCGGTCACGGCGGCGGACCAGGGCATGGACGTGCTGTTCTTCGTCGTTGCGCTGCCGCTCGCGGCGCTGGGCCTGGTCTGGTCCGACGTGCCGCGAAGCCTCAGCACGGCGGCTGTAGCCACGAGCGCGCTGATCGCGCTGGCGGCACTCATCGCCTGGCTGGCGCGTGGGCGCCTGACAACCTGGCTCGGAGCGATCTCGTTCGGCAGCCGCTGGCCGCGCCTGACGCGACTGCAGCACGCCGTGAAGGAATTCCTGAAACGGATGCATGCCGACGCGCAACTGGTTTTCGCAGCCGGCCCGCTGTTTCTTTTCTACATCTTCGCGCTGACCCTGCTGCAGCAGGTGACGCGCTATGGCATTTTGTGGCTTGCCTTGCTGCTGCTCGGTTACCCGGTGTCGTTCCCGTTGATTTTCCTGCTCCAGGTGTTCGTGTTGCAGGCCGCGTCGTTTACCGGCATGCCGGCGGGCGCCGGCAGCGCCGAACTCGGCTTGACCGCTACGCTGATCGCCTGGGTGCCGGGACCGGTCCTGGCGACCGCGCTGCTGCTGTGGCGCATGGCCACGCTGCACGTCGGCCTGATCGCCGGCGCGATCGCGATCGCCGTGCTGGCACGGCGTCACAAGCGTCCGCATGCCGGCACCGACCCGGCGCAGCGGCACGCAGATCCGCAGCGCGCTGCACTATCGCCGCCGCACGAAACGCCCGGCGGCGTCGCCCCGCCCCACGCTCCTTCCTCTTGATGGAACAGGCTGCTGCGCTGCCGCGCGGCAGTGTCCAAACTTTCGTGGCGCGTTAAACTGCGGGCAATGAGTCGCAGCTACAGTTTTGGCGAGTACCGCATCAATCCGGCTTTGCGCGAGTTGTGGCGTGATGACCGGCTCATCGCGCTGCCGCCGCACGTATTCGACTGCCTCACGTATCTGCTCGAGCGGCACGACCGCGCGGTCGGCCGCGACGAACTCGTCGCCGCGGTGTGGGGCAAGACGCAGATCAGCGATACGCTGCTCGGCCAGACCGTGCTGCGCATTCGCCGCGAACTCGGCGATGACGCCAAGGATCAGCGCACGTTGCGCACGATTCCGCGTTTCGGCTACCGCTGGGTAGGTGCGTTCGAAGTTCACGACAGCGCCGACTCGGGCACGGCTGCGCCGGTGCCGGCAATATCCTCCGCACCAGCCGCAGGCGCAGACGCGCCGGCCGATCTTCCTGAAGCGATCGCGACGCATCCGTCGCGAGCAATGGTGGCGCGCCACCGTGCACCAGCAATCGTGATCGGCGCTTTGATCGCAGCCGCGTTGCTCGTCGCTGCGATCTTGGCGCTGCGCCCCCACGCGGAAAAATCGTCTCACGGCGCAGGCGCGACCGGCAACCATGGCTTGACCGGCGCGGTGTTGCCGGCCACCGTCGAAGCGGGAACCGAATCAGCCTGGATGCGCCTGGGCGTGATGGACATCGTCGCCGGGCGGCTGCGCAGTTCGGGTCTGCCGAGCGTGCCGAGCGAGGATGTCGTCGCCCTGCTCAACGCGCCGGCCGCCAATCGCAGTGCCGACCTGCGCGAGGCGCTGGCGGCACGGCTGCTCGTGACGCCGCGCGTGCAGCAGGCCGAGGCACAGTGGCAAGTCAATCTGGATGGCGACGACGGAGCCGGAGGGCATTACGCCGTCGAGGCGCGCGCGCGCGATGTCGCCGCGGCGGCGCGTGCAGCGGCGGACAAGCTGCTCGTCGCGCTCGGCCGGAACCCGGCCGACACGACCGTGGAAGCGGCGTCCGATGCGGTCCTGCTCAAGCGTATCGACGCGGCGGTGCTGGCCGATGACCCGGACGCCGCACGCGCGTTGATCGCCCAGGCGTCGACCGAAGAGCAGCAGTCGGCCGAGGTTCGCGTACGCCTTGCCAAGATCGATTTTCGCAGCGGCAAACTCGATGCCGCGCGCGATCGCCTGGTTGCGCTGCTCGATGAAGCGCCGGCGAAGACCGCGCCGGTGCTGCGCGCGAGCATTCTCAATGGGCTCGGATCGATCGCCGTGCGCGAAGACAAACCCGAGCAGGCTGTGCAGGCGTTCGACGAAGTGATCGCGCTGCTCGAATCGCGATCGGAACCGGCGCAGCTCGGCATCGCCTATCTGGGCCGCGCCGGCGCCGCCGAGGGACAGCGTCATTTCGACGCGGCCGCCGCCGACTACGCGCGCGCGCGCATCGCGCTGCGCCAGGCGAACGACACGCTCGCGCTCGTGCGCGTTGCGGCCAATGAAGGCTTCCTCGACCTCGACCAGGGTCGGCCGGCACAGGCGTTGCCGCAATTCATCGCCGCGACCGAAGGTTTCAAGCAATGGGGCGCGTTGAACGAAGCGATCTACACCTACATCGGCCAGATCAGTTGCTACCTTTCCCTGCTCGACGCGCGCGCCGCGATGCAGGCGGCCGATGCGGCACAGAAGCTTGCGCAACGGATCGACAATGCCGAGACCCTGGAATCGCTGGGGCTGGCGCGCGCGAGCGCCCTTGCCGCCGTCGGGCGCCTGCGTGAGGCGCGCGACACGCTCGATCGCCTGCGTAGCACCGGAACCGACCCGGTGACCGCCGCCGCAGCCGGCGTCGTGCTCGCCCGGCTCGAACTCGACAGCAACAATGTCGCTGCCGCCGGCGACCTGGCCGAACGCACGGTCTCGGTACTCGACGCGCCGAGCTATTCCGGCATGCGCGCCGATGCGTGGCTGACCGAGGTGCGCGCCGCGCTGCGCACCGCGGATGCGACGCGGGCCGCGGACGCGATGGCTGCTTTCGACCGCTGGCTGGAACAGGTCAACGACCCGCGCGCGCGGCTGCTCGGGCGCCTGGCGCATGCCGAATATGAACATCGCTTCAGCGATGACAAGTCGAGCGGCGCCAAGGGCTGGCGCGCTGCTTTCGATGCCGCGCGCGACATGGCCTCGCAACTTGCCGTTCCGTCCGGGATAGCGGCAGTCGCCAGGAGTTATGCCGAGGCCCTGTTCGCCGACGGCGACATCGATGCGGCAGCGGTCGAGGTCGGCCGCGTGTCGCGCTGGTCCGACCAGGATTTCGCCTGCGCGGTCCTCGAGGCGCGCTTGTACGCGGCGCTCGGACGCAACGAGGCGCGCCAAACGGCGGTCTCACGGGCGCGCGCCCTAGCCGGCGAACGCAACCTGCCACCCGACGTACTGGCCGTGCCAATCTCGACCCGGGCCGCGAAACAATAGCCCGCCGGCGGCGGCGCCGCGCCGTTTCGACCCCTCAGCGGCCCGCCAAATAGAGCCCGAATGAAAGCCGAATGCGCGGCGAATAGCCCGCGCCGCGCGTTACCCCGATGATCGCGCGCCGGTTTGGGGACGGTCCTTTCTTGTCATCGGGAGTTCACCAGTGCGTACATCATTTCTCCGCGGACCGGCTTGCGCCAGTCTGCTGGTCGGTTGCGTCGCGTCCGTAACGGCCGCCGCAGGTATTGCAGCGCCGACCAGCCTGCAGCAGATCGCCTTGTCGTCACCAGCCAAGGCACAGAACAACGCAAGCCCCGCACCCAAAGTCCAACGGGGTAGTCCCGGTGGCTTGAACCAGCAAGTGCGGCCCGCGACCAGCCGCAGCAAGGTCAAGGCCGAGGCCGAGCGCGACGGCAGCGACGTCTATATCGTGCGCCTGACCGACCTGCCGGTCGCCACGTACGACGGCCGCGTGCACGGTTACGCTGCCACGAACGAGACGTTCAAGCACAAGCCCGGGACGCACGGCCCGTCGAAGTCCCAGGGCGCGGCGGTTGGCGCCTATCGCAAATACCTGCAGGGCCGGCATGACGCGGTGCTCAAGGCTGCGCACGGCAAGGGTATCGATGCCAAGGTGCGGCGCCATTTCACCGACGCGCTGAACGCCTACACGGTAACGCTGACCCAGAAGCAGGCACTGGCGATGGCCGAGTTGCCCCAGGTCGCCTACGTGCAGCGTTCCGAGCTGCGTCCGCTGCAAACCGATCGCGGCCCGGAATTCATCGGTGCCAAGGCGGTCTGGGCCGGTGGCGCGCCCGCGCATGTTCCGTACAAGGGTGAGGGCATCGTCGTCGGCATCGTCGACACGGGCTCGAACACCGATCATCCGTCCTTTGCCGCTGTCGGCGGCGACGGCTATCACCACGTCAATCCGCTCGGCGCCGGCAACTACCTCGGCGATTGCGCGACCGGACACGCGACCTGCAACGACAAGCTGATTGGCGTGTGGAGCTGGCCGGTCATCACCGACACTTTCGACGGCGTCCGCCCGCCGAGCGGCGAGGACTACAACGGCCACGGCAGCCACACCGCCAGCACGGTGGCCGGCAACGTCATCAACAATGTACCGCTGCTGGGCTCGTCGCTTGGCGACGGCCACGGCACGCCGACCGGTTTCACGTTCCCGCAGGTCTCCGGTGTCGCGCCGCACGCGAACATCATCGCCTATCAGGTCTGCTTCCCGACCGGCGGCTGTCCCGACGAGGCGATCCTGACTGCAGTCGAACAGACGATTCAGGACGGCATCGTCGACGTCATCAACTTCTCGATCGGCGGCAGCGAGGGCTTCCCGTGGAATGACGCGATCGCACTGTCGTTCCTGTCGGCACGCGAGAATGGCATCGCGATTGCCGCGTCCGCCGGCAACGCCGGACCGGATTTCTACACCCTGTCGCATTCGGCGCCGTGGTATCTCGTGGTCGCCGCCGCCTCGCATGATCGCGTGCTGGACATTCCGCAGAAGCAATTCGCGCTGAGCGGCACGAATCCCGCCCCGGATTTCGTCAACCAGGACTACACGACCTACGGCGGCGTTTCCGCCGCGGGAATAACCGGAGCGCTCGTCAACGCCGCCGACTTCGGCGATGAGCTGTGTTCGAATTCGTTCCCGGCCGGCACGTTCAACGCCGGCCAGATCGTCGTGTGCAAGCGCGGCATCTCACCACGCGTGGCCAAAGCGGCGCACGTGCTGGCTGGCGGTGCCGGCGGCTTCGTGCTCGTCAACGCCGGGTATCCGAGCGACGAAGACGACCTCGTCAACGACACCTATTCGCTCCCCGGCATCCAGCTGCACTCATGGGATGGCCAGGCGCTGTACGACTGGATGGCCGACGGCGGCGCGGTCCACAACGCCACGATTTCGGCGACAACGATCACGCGTGCGATCGACCCGTCAAAGGGTGACGTACTCGCGGACTTCTCCTCGCGCGGCCCAAGCAGCACCTACCAGGGCAGCCTCTCGCCGGGCATCAGTGCACCAGGCGTGGACATCTTCGCCGCATACGCCGATGAACATCCTTTCGATGGGGATTCTGCGTTGTCGCGCGACTGGGCAATCCTGAGCGGCACGTCGATGGCCAGCCCGCACGTTGCCGGTTCGATGGCGCTGCTGCGCCAGGCGCATCCGGACTGGACGCCGGCCGAAGTGCAATCTGCGTTGCAGATGACCGCCTCGCAAACCGTCATGTATGGTGCGACCAACTACACGCCGGCCAAGCCTGCCGGCACGTATCGCGGCGGCGCAGGCCGGGTCGATGTCCTCAAGGCCGTCAATTCCGGCCTGGTCATGGACGAGACCGCGGGGAATTTCGCCTACGCCAATCCATACAACGGCGGCGACGTGCTGCAGTTGAACCTGCCGCAACTCGTCGACAGCCACTGCCGCGACATCTGTTCGTGGGTGCGCACGGTCACCGCAACGCGTGACGGCACGTGGACGGTCAGCGCCGGCCCATGGACTTACGACCGCTGGAACACCGGCGAAGGCGAGATCGAGCAGAACGGCATCAAGTTCACGGCGATCCCGTCGACGTTCACGCTGCACGCCGGCGAAACCAAGTCGATCCTGCTGCGCGCCGACCTGACCGACGCCCAGTTCCGTCACGATGGCATCACCCACGTGGATGGCTCCGAAGAGATCGAGCTGTGGAGCAACGTCGTGCTGACGCCGAGCGACAACGCGATTCCGACCGCGCACTGGCCGGTCTCGGTCAACTTCGATCATGGCGTGCTGCCCAAGGCGCTCGAGCTCAACGCGCACCGCGACCAGGGCGGCTATCGCTTGAAGTCGACCAACCTGCCGGCGATGACGAGCACGAGCTATCGCGGCTTCGGGCTGGTCAAGCCGAGCGTGCAGACGCTCGCGCTGAACCAGGACATCGATCACATCCCGCCGCAGTACGACAACGACTACAGCCACAACAACACGCAGACGACGATCGTCAACGTGCCGGCCGGCACGGCCCGACTGATCGTGGAGAACATCAAGAACGTCTCCACGACCGCCGATGTGGATTGGAAGCGCGGCTGGGCGACGATCTACATCGGCCTGGACAGCAACAACAACGGCGTGCCGGATTTCGATGACGAAACGCTGTGCGTGTCGAACACCGAGCTCGAACTCAACTATTGCAGCATCACGCATCCGGACGCCGGCAAATACTGGGTGTTCATCAACAACGTGCGCGGCGGCCTGGCCGACGGCGATCCGGAAATCATTCTCGACACGTATCGCATCGCAACCGCGATCGTGCCGGAAGCCGGCGGCACCGGCCTGCAGATCGCCGGCCCCGCGAGCACGACCGGCACGCCGGTCGATCTGGACGTGAACTGGAACCTGCCGCCGATGGCAACCGGAGACGTGATCTATGGCGGGTTCGATGTCGGTCCTGCCAGCACTCCGGGCAGCGTCGGCTTCGTGCCGGTCAAGATCACGCGCGGACTCGACGACGTCAGCATGACGACGAGCCAGACGCGCGCGCGTCCGGGCGATGTCATCGACGTCAACGTGCACGTGCGCGAGAACGACACCGGCGCAAACCGCACGTTCGACCTCGAGGCGATGCTGCCAAGCGGCCTCACCGTCGTGCCGGGCTCGGTCAAGGTCAATAACGCTGACCAGAAGCCCAACCTGAGCGTTGTCGGCAACACGCTGAAGATCGCCGGAACGCAGGTCGACTCCGAGCAGTGGCCGCGAGACTACAACGTCACGACGAGCGACAGCGATCCGCTGTGCCGCACGCCGATCTTCTCTGCGAACGGCGTGGCCACGAACGGCGGCTTCGTCGGCCTGGTCAAGACGCTCGGACTACAGCCGACGTTCGGCGGCCACGCAGACTACTTTGGCAGCGACGCCGCGACGATCCAGTTGTCGGAGTTCTGGGACGGCGGCTACTCGCTGTACAACAACAACGACTTCCACTCCTATCCGGCGCTGCAGGCATCGCCGCAAGGCTGGATCATCATGGAGCCGGGTTTCGGCGACACGATGTATCTGCATCACCAGTTCCCGTATTACACGTTCCCGTACACGCCAATGATCGGCGTGCTCTGGAAGGGCGTGGGGGTCGGCGGCGGCTTTGGCCTGGACTCGGTCGACGCGCTCAGCACGCCGCTGAACGCGAACGTATTCGACATCAACGACATCAGCGGCATGGCGCTCGCGTACGGCACCACCAGCCACGACCTGATCTTCGAATGGGTCGGCGCGCGCACCGAGCACACCGACTTCAACACGTTCGAAACGACAACGCTGGACGATAAATACGACTTCGAACTGCTGCTCAACCGCGACTATCGTTACGGTGAAGGCGAGTTCGAGATGATCATGGCCTACGACAACCTGAACTTCGGTACCCAGGGTGGCAAGGGTTCGATCGGCATACAGGGTTACCACGGTCCGCTGACGTCGTTCGGTCCGTTCCTCGGCGATCTGGCAATCAACTACGCCTATGACGACCTGCAGACCAAACTGCACAATGACCTGCTGGTCTGCTACGACTACCGCGGACCGGAGTCGACCCAGTTCGACCTGAGCTTCAAGGTGCGCGTCAGCGAATCGGCTTCGGGCGGCTCGCAGTTGCTGCGCTGGGTCAGCAAGGTCGAAGGCATGCCCGACCACAACGTCGACGCGACCATCGACGTCAGTGGCAATCTGTTCGTCGGCTCCATCGACAGCCAGACCACGGTCGTCAACAAGACCCTGACCGGCATCGCGGTCGTCTATCACGACAACGATCCGGGCGCGAACACGATCAGCGTGACCGGCAACCATATCTCAGCCGTCGTCCACGGCAACTCGCCGGGCGATACGTTCGACATCATTCCGGAAACGGATTTCGTCGGCGACACGACCGTCACCGTCACCGTGACCGATCAGGCCAACCCGTCGGACAAGACGTCGACGACGTTCACGCTGCACGTGCTGCCCGACAAGATTTTCGCCAACGGTTTCAACTGACCGGTCGGAAGCACGCTTAAGTCCCACCGGCGCTGCCTCGATGGAGCGCCGGTTTTTTATTGCCAGGGACGGCATGTATGCCGAAAATGCAGGAGCAATTTTCGGCTGGTGCCTCGACGGCTACGATCCCGAAAAGCGAAATGTACGCTGAAAATGCACGAGCACTTTCGGCGATTCCCTCAATCGCCGAGCTTCTTCAGCCAGTCGCCCGCGGTGGTCGGGCCGGTCGCAACCGTGTCCGTATGTTCGGCGATCGTTTCGCGGATCGCGATCCAGAATTTCGCGCCGGTCGGCGCGCCGAGTTTTTTCAGCGCTTCGTTCCTGACCTTTGCCTTCGCCGGCTCCACGTCCTCGTCCTGGATCAGCAGGAAATCCCAAGCGGCGCCATCGGAGTGCACGTACAGCTCGCGCGCCGGCAATCCGGCCTCCAGGTTGGCCTGGTCGTATAGCGCGATCAGCTTGAGGAATTGCACCTGCTTGCCGGGCGCGATGTGATAGATCTCGATCATCTTCTCGGGGTCGGCGAAAGCGCTCGATGCCGGTACGGCGACAAGCAGTGCGGCGAGAAGCAACTTTTTCATGCGTGTCATGACGAAACTCCGGTCGGTTTCGGGAACGGCGCGTTCCCATTGTTGACGTCATTCCCGCGTAAGCGGGAATCCATTTGCATCCTGGCCGCCGAGTCGTTACTTCGTCCCGGCAGATTCGATTTCCTTGCGCTCATGCGAGAACCATTGCGGCGCGAGCGCCTTGTGTTCGGGCCATACCTCGTCGAGCGTGGTGGCGTCGTAGAGCCGTCCGTTCTTCATGATCTGCACGATCGCGAGCGTGTTGCGGATATCGTCGAGCGGATTCTTTTCGAGGATCACGAGATCGGCATATTTGCCGGGGGCGAGACTGCCGATCTCGTCCTGGCGGCCGATCGTCTCGGCCGAACCGATCGTCGCCGCGTGCAGCACTTCGTGCGGCGTCATGCCTCCGGCGGCGTAAGCCTGCATCTCCCAGTGTATTCCGTATCCCGGCACCTCTCCGTGCGAACCGACACCGAGCAATCCGCCGGCGCGCTGCGATTGCGCCGCGCCTTGCGCGATGGCGGTGTAGAAATATTCGTCGGGCGCGTACCAGTGCCGGCGTGAGAATTTTTTCGAGGCCAGCAACGGCGGGGAGAAGTGCGCAAGCTTCGCATCATTCTGCGGCTGATCGCGTTCGATGAAATAGTTCTGCGCCGGTGGTCCACCATGCGAAATCTGCAAGGTCAGCGTGTAGCTCACGCGCGTCTGCGCGAGCAGTTCGACGACATCCCTGTACAGCGGCGCAGCGGTCAATGCGTGCTCGCTGCCCGGAAAGCCGTCCATGATCTGGGTCAGGTCGAGCTTCATGTCGAGCGCGCCCTCGGTCGTCGGCTGCAAACCAAGCTCCTGCGCGGCCATCACCACCCACTGGCGCACGCGCCGGTTGCCGGTGCGGTATTCCTTGAGGTTGCCGGTACGGAAGTGATCGGTGTAGCGCGACAGCACGTCCTTGACTTGCTGCAGGCTCGTGAATTCGTTGTAGGAAAAAATCGCCGGCCCGGTCGTGAACACGCGCGGCCCGAGCGAGATTCCGGCACCGAGCAGATCCTGGTACGCGAACATGTCGATGCTCAGCGACGACGGATCCAGCCCCGCTGTTTTACCGTAGGCAAGATCGGCCAGGAAACTCCAGTTCTGTCGATCGAGCACACCGCGGCGTATCTCGGCCCAGTGATCGTGCGTGTCGATGAAACCCGGCACAATGAATTTGCCGGCGACGTCGCGGATGACGGAGTCGCGCGGAACGTCTATCTCACCGCGCTTCCCGATCGCGGCGATGCGGCTGTCGCGGACCAGCACATCGGCATCGGCGATGACTTCGTCGCCGCGCATCGTGATCGCCGTGGCGCCACGCAGCAGCAGCAAACCGTGCGGGACATCGCGCGGGACTTCGACGATTGCCGGAAACGCTTCGATACCGTCCTGTCCATTCTGCGGCCGTGCGCCGTTGCCTGCCGCGCCGGCAGAATCGAGCGCGACGCTTGCGAGCGGCTGGCGGTAGAACGTCGAGCCGACTGCCCAGGTGATCGCCTTGCCGCCGTCGGCCCAGGCAAAAAAATCCGCGCCGACACTTGTGAGCTTGCGGTGCTCGACCGTAGGCGCGGCGATATCGACTGTCGGCGCATCGCCAGCAGGCATCCGCAGCAGATAAAGTTGCTCGACGATCTGCGCGAGCAGCCATTGACCGTCAGGACTGATGCGCAGATCATCGACCGGCACGCGGCCTTCCTGAAAATAGAATCCCGGACCGGTCACCGACACGAGCTTGCGCCGTCCAGAGCCGTCGAGCTTCACCGCGTTCAATCCATCGTCGAAGATCACCGCAACCGTCGATCGATCCGTCGTGAACTGCGGCACGCCGCCGAGGCGGCCGCTCGCAAGGACGCGCTCGTGACTGCCGCGCAGCGACAACACGACAAGGTCCGCCTCGCGCAGCGGCCCATATTCCATGTACGTATGCATGCGCTCGAAGTTGCTCGAACGCAGCGCGATGATGGATTCGCCATCCGGCGTGAATACCGGACTCGTGTAGTACGCGCCGGCGGCGGTCAGCGCCTTGGGCGTGCCGCCGTCGCGATCGATACGCCAGATTTCTCCACCAGCGGCGGCGGTCCAGCTCACGTAAACGATGGACTTGCCATCGGGCGACCATGACGGCTGGAATGCGGCCACGTCCGCAGCCGTGACGGGGCGCGGCCGCGCATCCTTTACAAGTTCCATTGTGTACAAACGGCCGAGCGCGGAGAACGCGATGCGCTTGCCATCCGGCGAGGCAACCGGCGCCTGGATCAGGCGCGCCCGCACCGGTCCGGTGTCGTCCTTGTACGAACGCCGCAGCGATGGACCGATGTCGAGATCGACATGGGCAAGAAATGGAATGACGCTTGCGCTGCCGTCGGTCAGATCGACGCGCTGAATCTTGCCGTCGAAGGCAGCGATCAGCGCGCGGCCATCCGGAGTGAACGCATATCCCGGCATCAGATCGCGCGACGGCGAGCCTTCCTGATCGTCGTGCTGCACCGGGTAGATCAGTTGCCGGTCGTTGCCGTTGACGAGATCGCGCACGCGCAGGCCGGTCTTGCCGTGGAAGCGCGCCGCATAGACCAGCGACTTGCCGTCGGGCGAAAGGGCCGGCCGCATCGCGCTGCCCTGGTTCGTGACGATCGTTTCGTCCTGGTCTGTCGCCAAGTCGCGGCGCTCGATGTTCCACATCGGCATTGTCATGTCTTCGTCGAACGTGCCGTAGCGGCCTGAGAACCAGAGCGACTTGCCGTCACGCGACGCGACCGCGCCAAGCGCGCTGAAGCGCTGGTCCTTCGGCTGGTTCTCGGAAGTCTTGCCACGCGTGACGCGTTCGCCATGACCGTCGCCGTCGACCGAGTAGCGCCACAGTTCGTACGCAGTCAGGTCGGGGCGGAATTCCGAAACATAGATCGAGCGCCCATCGGCCGACCACGCCGGCGATGTCAGCACGGCGTTGTCATCGAGCGTGGAAATCCGGCGCGCGTGACCGCCGTCGGCGTCGGCCATCCAGATATTCTCGTTGCCGGAGCGATCGCTGAGATAGACGAGATGCTTGCCGTCCGGCGAATAGCGCGGCTGCGAATCGAATGCGAGACCGCGCGTGATCGCACGCGCCTCGCCGCCGCCGATCGGCAATGTATACAAATCGCCGAGCAGTTCGAACGCGATGCTGCGTCCGTCGGGCGACACGTCGAGCGAAATCCAAGTACCTTCGTTCGTATCGAAGCGGATGTGGCGCGTGGGGACGAGGGGGAGCGCGCTGTCGAGGCCTGCGACTTCGCTTGCCGGCGGGCTGCCTTGCTCTGCCGCGATCGATAGCGATGGCCCGAGCAAAGCTGCCATCGCGACCAGGGTCGTCCAGAGCAGCGCACCGATTCGGCGCACGGCCTGTTTTCCGTTCGCGCTGAGCGTAGCGCCGCAGGCGCGAAGTCGAAGCGTTCCTCGCGCGGCGCTTCGACTTCGCTCGCTTCGCGAGCTACGCTCAGCGTGAACGGTTATCGCAGGCTCGACGCGCAAGCGAAGTCTCAATCGCGATACGCCGGCGGCCACACGTCGCCGGTCTTCTTCGGTGCATAACGATCGCGCAGCAGTGTCTGCCGCGTAACCCGCGAAGCCTCGACGCCCTTGACCAGAACCAGTTCCGGCGCGCTGGACGGCTCGAGCGGATCGCCGTCCCAGATCACGACATCGGCATCGAGTCCGCGCGCCATGCTGCCGTAGTGATCGCCGATACCGAAGACACGCGCCGGATTGACCGTCAGCGCCTTCAACGCCTCGGCGTACGGCAATCCATTCGCGACAGCGAGCCCTGCCGCTTCGCGCACAGCTTCGCCGGCGTTGTGGCTCAGATGGATCGTGTTGCCGGAAACCGTGAACGTGATCGTGACGCCGGCGCGCTGCAGGATCGCAGCACTGTCTGCGCGCGCGCCGAGTTCGTCGAAATTGAATGGCAGGTCGGCTTCCGGATCGATGATGACCGCGGCTTTGTGCGCAGCGAGCAGCTCGGCGCAACGCCACGCTTCCGCGCCACCGAGCACGATCAATGGCATGTGGTAGTCGTCGGCAAGGCGCACGGCCTGGCGGATATCGGATTCGCGCGACACCTGCAGCACCAGGGGCATGCGCTTGTTGAGTGCCGCGTGCAACGCCGCGACGTTGACCGAGTTCTGCAACTGATCGCGTGGCGCGCCGGCACTCTTCGGCGCATACGCGTTGCCCTCCTCGAACGCATTGCGCAGCAACAGCCACTGGGCGCTGCGCGATCCGCCGCCTTTCTTCGCCGCGCCGCCGCCGACGCCGGCGTACAGCGCCACCTGGGCGCGATCGAGAACGTCGGCGCCGGGCGTGATATGCAACACCGCGCCCATGCCGAACAGGGCCGCATCGGATGCCGACGCCGGACTCGTTACCGCGCGCGTGAGGCCGTCGGCGAGCACGCTGGGCAGCAATACCGAATTTGCGTTCAGTCCATACTGCACGTCGAACGCGGCGCCAAGCGGTCCGCTGTCGACGCCGTAGTCGGTAGTTTCATCCAGCGAGGAAACCTCGACGAGCCCGAGGTGCGTATTCGCGTTCATGAGTCCCGGCGTGACGACGTGCCCGTGCGCGTCGACGACGCGTGCTCCGGCTGGCGCGGCGGCCTTTGGCTGCACCGATTCGAAGCGGCCATCGCGAATCACTATCGTGGCATCGTCGAGGCGGCCGCTCGACCCATCAGTCATTGGCCACGCCTTCGCATGCACGATCGCCATGGTTTCCGCTAGCGCCGGGTTCACGGTCAGTGCAAACAGAACCAAGCAGAAAGATTCCATGACGCGGATAAAAGCGGATAAAAGCGGATAAAAGAAAAAATGCTTTTCTTCCGCTCTGATCCGCGTTGATCCGCTTTTGTCCGCGTTCAAAAAAAGCTCTTTTCTCGTCTTAGCCAGCATGGCCGCCTGCCTTTACCGGAGGAGGGGGCATCGCCGGCTGGCCGAGTTCGAAATCCGCACGCGGACGCCGCGCCGGATCAGCGCGGTCATAGACGAGCGCGCCGTCGATGAACACCTGGTCGGCATGCGTGTAGACGCTGAAAGGATCGCCCGACCAGATCACCGCGTCGGCATTCTTGCCCGGTTCCAGCGAGCCGATCTTCGCTTCGAGTCCGAGTACTTTTGCCGGATTCGACGTGATCCATGCGATCGCATGCTCTTCGGCAAGATCCAGTCCCGCGCGCCTGCCCGCGGCATAGGCCTTGCCGGCTTCGATTGCGAGACGCTGGCCAAGCCACGGCGAGTCCGAGTGCAAGGTCACGCAAGCGCCGCCTGCGTCGACGAACGCCGCGTTCTCGCGAATGCCGTCGAGCGCTTCCATCTTGTAGCCCCACCAGTCCGACCAGACGACCGCGCAGGTGTTGTTGCGCACGAACAACTGCGGAATCTTGTAGGCCTCGACCGCGTGATGGAACGCGGAAATGTGGAAACCGGCCTCTTTCGCCACATCGAACAACGTCGCCATGTCGTCGGCACGATAGCAATGCCACTGCACGCGGATGTCACCGTCGATGGCGCCGGCCAGCGTGTCTTTCTTCAGATCGTCGTCCGGCCGCTTGTCTTCGTTGCCGGACTCGTAGTCGACCCACTTCTGCCGGTATGCCGCCGCATCGGCGAACGCTGCGCGCACGCCGGCGACGTTGCCCATGCGCGTCGACGGAAAGCGCCCCTTAGCGCCGTAGTTGTTCTTTGGATTTTCGCCGCAGGCCATCTTCATGCCGTACGGGGCGCCCGGAAACTTCATCGCCTGCACCGTCGTCGCCGGCACATTCTTCACCACGACGCTGCGTCCGCCGACGAGGTTGGTCGAGCCGGGCAGGATCTGCAGCGTCGTCACACCGCCGGCGAGCGCGCGCGCGAACGACGGATCCTGCACCGTGATCGAATGTTCGGCCCAGACGTTCGCCGTGATCGGATCGGTCGATTCGTTCGTGTCGCCGCTTGCCAGATCGAGCGAGGTGAACGGCAGCGCGAAGTCCCCGTCGTGCGAATGCACGTCGATGATGCCGGGCGTGATCCAACGGCCGTGCGCATCGATCGTCTTCGCGCCGCTTGGCGCGGCAATCTGGGCGCCGATCGCGGCAACCTTGCCGTCGCGCAGCAGCACGCTCGCGTGTTCGAGGCGATGCCCCGCGCCGTCGAGCACGGTCGCGTCGGTGATCAGCGTATCTGCGCGCGGCAACGGCGCGTACGTGCTCGGGAATGGATCGGTCTTCCACGGCAGCGGCGCTTTCGGGCCGTGCTCGTGGTGCTTGTGCTCGTCGTCCTTGTCCTTCGCGACCGGGCCCGAAAACGGCGCGGCAGCCCCGATGATGGCCAGCAAGGCTGCCGCGAGTTTCATGACGCGCGCGGCGTGCTCAGAACTTGCGCGTTACCGTTGCCGTGATCACTCGGCGCAGGCCGTAGAAGCACTGCGCGTCGGACGAGCAGCGCGACACGTACTCCTCGTCGAACAGGTTGGAGAAGTTCAGCTGCATGACCCATAGGTTGACATTGTAGTGCAGCGTCGCGTCCCACAGCGTCACGCCCGGCGTCTGGAACTGGTTTGCCGTATCGCCGTAGACCGAACCGACGTGGCGGAAGCCGAGGCTGCCGCCCAGACCGGCCAGCGATCCGTCCTGCTGTGTGTAGTCGACGAGCCCGGAGAACAGCGTCTTCGGCACGACCGTCAGTTGCTTGTGCAGATCGGCGCCGTTGCTCTTGGTCACTTCGGAGTCGGTGTAGGTGTAGGCCGCGTTGAAGCTCCAACGCTCGTTGATGCGCGCGACGGCTTCCAGTTCGATGCCTTTGACCTCGACTTCGCCGGTCTGGACGCTGAAGAACGGATGCAGCGGATCCGGATCGGGCGTCAACACGTTCTTCTGGGTAATGTCGTAAGCCGCGGCCGTGAACAGCGCGCGCACACCCGGTGGCAGATCGGCCGGCTGCCACTTCAGGCCCCCTTCGACCTGGCTGCCTTCGGACGGCTTGAAGGCGTTGCCGTTGAAGTCCGCGCCCGGCACCGGCAGGAACGAGGTCGCATACGAAACATACGGCGCAACACCGCTGTCGAACACGTAGTTCAAGCCGGCGTGGTAGGAGAACTTGTCGTCGGTCTCGTCGACGCCGGAGTTGCTCTGGTCGACATGGTCGTAGCGCCCGCCGAGTGTGACGACCCAGTGGTCGATCTTGATCGAATCCTCGGCGTACAGGCCGGTCTGCTTCTGCACTTCCTGCACGTACGGGATCAGCGACGTCGGCGTCGTGATCGGCAAGCCGTAGACCGGATTGAACAGGTCGATCGTCGGCGCGAACGCAAAACCGAACTCGGAGTCGTTGGTGTAGCGGCGATAGTCCAGGCCGAACAACAGGCGCTGCTTGACCGTGTCGCCGTTGATCTTGCCCTCGACGCGATTGTCCATGTTGAAGGACTTCGTGTCCTCGTTGAACGGGAAGTTGTAGCGGTTGACCGTGTGGTAGTCGTCGGGCACGCCGTTGAAATCCGCGTCGACGAGACCTGCGCCGTAGACCTGCAGGATCTTCACCTCGGAAGAGAAGTACTTGAGGTTCTGCTCGAAACGCCAGGTGTCGTTGAACTGGTGGTTGAAGTCCCAGCCGACGCCATACTGGTCGCGCTTGAAATGGTTGTAATCGGTGTCGCCGAGATTCGTGTCGGTCGGCACTTCGCCAAGCGGATTCGGCTTGATCACGCCGAAGGCCGGCAGGAAGCCGCCACCGTCGCCGTAGACGTCGTCGTGCTGGAAATAGCTCAGGAACGTCACGTTCGTGTTCGGCGTGAAGATCCAGGTCAGTGACGGCGCGATGTAGGTGCGGTTCGTGTCGACGCCGTCGACCTGCGTGCCCTTGTCGTAGTACAGCGCGGTCACGCGCCCGAGCACGCTGCCCTCGTCGTTGAGCGGGCCGGTGACGTCGCCAGCCACCTGCAGATCGCTGTAGCTGCCAACCTGGAACTGGCCTTCGCCGCTGAATTGCGCTTCCGGCCGGCGGCTCGTGAGGTTGATGATGCCGCCGGGAGGTGAAAGACCGTACAGCGTCGACGAAGGTCCCTTGAGCACTTCGACACGCTGGAAGCCGTACAGGTCCAGGCCGACGTTCTGGACCGATCCGATCGGCCCCTGCAATCCGTCGATGTACTCCGGTGGATAGAAGCCACGCAAGGTCAGCCAGTCATAGCGTGGATCCGGGCCGTAATTTTCGCCAATCACGCCGGAGGTGTAACGCACGACCTGGCTCAAGTTCTGCCAGTCGAGCAGGTCGATCTGGTCGCGCGGAATCACCGTGATCGATTGCGGTGTTTCGATCAGCGGAACATTCATCTTTGCCGCGGCGTTGCTTTCGCGCGGCACGTAGTCCGGCGCGGAAACGACAATGCCCTCGAGCGATTGCGTGTTCTGGTCGTCTGCGGGCGTGGCGTCGGCGTCGCCTTCGGCCATGCCGAGGCCGGCGTAGCTCATGAGAGCCAGCGTCAGGCCGATATGCAGCAGTGTTCTCTTGCCGAACTTGTCCGCGCTGTGGACTTCACGAATATTCATACGTCACCCCAATACATGTGATGTGTGCGGAAACCGGCGCCATATCGGTCCTGCCGGCGTTCAGTGTTTCGGTGCAGCCGCCTCCGGCGGAAATTCGTGTGCTGCTTGTGTCGATTTAATCTGTTCCGATCCCCACAGCGACGCATGTGCAACGGGGTCTTTAATCGTCGCGTTCAGGCCATCGCAATTCCAACGATTCTCATGTAGCCGGCCGGCAGCCATTCAGGCTCCTCCGGCTGGCGCTGCGCCTAGACGCGTGCGCAGCCAGTTCGCGCCATCGCGCAGGGCGTCGTCGGCGACCGCGGCGATCGACACCGCTTCGAGAAAGCTGTGCGTCGCGCCGGCATACTCTTTCGCCACGACCGGAACGCCGGCCGCGCGCAACCGCGCAGCGAACGCGACGCTCTGTTCAGCGAGTACATCGCACTGCGCGCTCAGCAGACAGGCCGGCGGCAAGCCTTCGAGCCGCGCGCGCAGCGGGGTCGCCAGCGGGTCGAGCGCATCCTCGGGCCTGGCCAGATAGTTGGTCCAGAATTCGCTCATCTCGTTGCTGGTGAGCAGGTTGCCTTCGGCGCCATAGCCGTTGATGGCCTGTTCGGACAGCTCGTTCGAGTAGCAGCCGTAGTGCAGCAACATGCCGCTCAACACCTGCGGCATGCCGTGGTCGCGCAGCAGCAGGCACGCGGCGACCGACAGGTTGGCGCCGGCAGAGTCCCCGCCGATGGCTACCCGTGCAGCATCGATACCCAGGCTTGCGCCACGCTCGTGCAGCCAGCGCGCGACCGCGGCAACTTGCAGCAACGCGGTTGGGAACTTCGCTTCCGGCGACAGCGCGTAGTCCACGCCGACGACAACGACTCCAGCGCGCGCGGCCAGCTCGCGCATCACGCGGTCGTGCGTGTCGAGACTGAACAAGGTCCAACCGCCGCCATGCAGGTAGATCAGCGCAGGCTGAGCACTGGTCGCCGCGACCGGCCGATAGATGCGCACTCGCACGTCGCCCTGCGCGGTTGCCGCGATCAGTTCATCCGTCGACGCCATGACCGGCCCGCCGCGGCGCCAGGGTTCGCGGATTTCCTCGGCGATGCGGCGCATCTCGACGATCGACAACGTAGCGGTGGGCGGGTAGCGCGTCCATGCCTGCGCCATGGCGGAAACGAATTGGCGGATCTGCGGGTCGAGCGTGTCGTCCGGAGCCGGACCGCTCGTGACCTGTCCGGATCGGATCGGATCGTGCGTCATGCTGCGCGCGCCCGCGTGCGGAGCAGCGGCAACGCCATGGTCTTCGCGCGCACGGGAACTGGCTGTTGTGACGATTTCATGACGTTCCGTTGTATGCTTGCCGGGAATCGAATCGCTACCGCACTGTAGTCCGCAGGCCAAAATACGCTGTCGCGAGGAGACCATTCATCGTCTAGCGTGGGCCACATGGGTCGCAGCAACAAAAGCATCGACTACCAGTTTGTGC
>Ga0157376_10000647_pt1 | contig 22536 bp, 14 predicted proteins | sample M45metaG_FD_121801 | JGI IMG/M metagenome (GOLD analysis project Ga0157376, IMG submission 121801) | Miscanthus rhizosphere microbial communities from Kellogg Biological Station, Michigan, USA - M4-5 metaG | ecosystem: Host-associated > Plants > Roots > Rhizosphere > Soil | place: USA: Michigan... | reverse complement strand
CGGTATTCACCCCGATTATCATGCTGTAACCATCCACTGTGCTTGCGGAAACAATTTCCAGACCCGCTCCACGATTAATGGTGAGCGGCTAAGCGTCGAAATTTGCTCCAATTGCCACCCGTTTTTCACCGGCAAGCAAAAACTCGTGGACACCGCGGGCCGCGTCGAACGCTTCACGAAGAAATACGCCGACGCCGCCGCCAAAACCGCCGCTGCCAAAAAGTAGCTTCGGCAAAGCTGTCGCAGTAGCAAAACGCAATCTCGGTTTGTCCAGGACAGCCCCAACCGGCTGTCCTTGCGCTTTACATCCTTTCCCTCTTCCTCTGCGCCTCTGCGTTACGTCCCGTCCTTCTCACTTTCTCTTCCTCTATGTTCCGCGTGTCCTCGTGTGTTCTCTGTTTTAAGTTTTTTCCTTCTCTTCCGTGTAAAATGCTTTCTCCAACGTGGCCACTCAATCGCGCATGTTCCGTTCCGGTGATCCTTCCGAACTCGTCGAGTCCGCTCCACCTCGCGTCACTCTCCGCAATGCTTTCGCCCATCCCTTCGACTCCGCCATCGCCGCCGCACGCACCTGCTACTCTTCCCGCCTCATCGGACCGGAGGAAGTAAACGACAAACAGCGGCTCAACATCGGTGCCGCCACTTTTTTTAGCGGTCACCACACCGTCTATCAGCACGCCCATTTCGAATTCGGCCTGGAAAATGTCAGCCGCCAGTTCGTCTGGTCGTTTCTCCACGCCCATCCCTTCTACAATTCCGAACAACAATCCCAGCGCTACGTCCGCATGGACCGAACCCATGCCTACGTCCCGGAAATTTCTCTTTTCTTTGACGCCGAATCCCGCGCCATCTACGAACGCGCCATCGCCAGTGCCTGGTCGTACTATCGCGAACTCTCTTCGCTTCTACTCCCACAGTCTCGCGAGATTCTTCTCGATATCTGGCACGTCGGTCCGATGTCTCATCCCAAGCGTCAGCAAAAAATTGAACACTCCGCCGAAAAGCGCGCCATCGAAATCGCTCGTTACGTTCTGCCGGTCGCCGCTTTCACCACTATGGTGCACACGGTCTCGGGCATTGTCCTTCACCGCCTCTGGCGCATGTGCGCCGCATCCGACACACCCAGCGAAGCTCGCGCCGTCATCGGCGAAATGGTCGCACTCGTAAAAAATATCGACCCGCAATTTTTCGATCGTTTTGGAATTGAACCGCTCGACGAGCTACCAGAATGGAAGACCACCTCAGTAAAGACCTCGGCCGACCAGTTCGCAAAAGAATTCGACGCTAAACTGAACGGCCGCACCGCCGCCTTACTCGACTATTCCGCCAACGCTCCCGCCGTAATCGCATCCGCTTATCGCGCAGTCCTCGGTCTGTCCGCGTCCGACTGCCCCGATGCCGAGGCACTCGATCGCCTGCTAAATCCCGCACGCAATATCTATCGCCTGGAAACTCTCAACGTCGGCGTCCACGCGCCCATGATGCGCGCTCTGCAACACGCCAGTTACACTTTCGCAAAAAAAATCAGCCACACTGCCGACAGCCAGGACCAGCGTCATCGCATGATTCCCGGCTCGCGTCCGCTGCTCACTCTCGCTGATACTCGCGAGCCGGACTACATCACGCCCGCTCTGCTCAAAGACAATCCCCGCGCCAAAGAAGTCTACGAACGCGCCATGAACGAAGCTTGGTACGCCAAAAACCTGCTCATCGATCGCGGCGTGCCCCAGGAAAATGCGCTCTATCTTTTGCCCAACGCCAAATCGATTCGTCTGGTCGAGTCCGGCTCGCTTCTCCACCTCCTCCATAAATGGACTATGCGCACTTGCTTCAACGCTCAAGAAGAAATCTACCAATCTTCGCTCGATGAAATTGTCCAGCTCCGCGAAGTCCATCCACAACTCACCAAATATATCGGCCCGCCCTGCCACCTCCGCGCCGGCGTGACCACTCCCATCTGCACCGAGGGTTCGCACTTCTGCGGTGTAAAAGTCTGGCTGGACTTCCCCAACGTAACCCGCCGCATCTGAAGAGTTTTTATCCGTCAGCGAGCAAGTACGGGACCCTCATCCGACAGCGCCAGGGCAAATGCAGAGCAAGGTGATTTCTACCTGTGGATCTCCTCTTCTCTCCCCGTAAAGGTCTCTTTCTTTCCCCACGCAAACCCTGTCATCATTCCAGCGTGAAACCGAATTTCATTTCCGTTCTCCTCGCTGCCTTTCTCACGCTTCCTCAACCATCCGCCGCCCTAGAAATTCCGCTCTCCGATACCGCCGTCCGCGAAGCCTACTTCCTAGGTCAGCGCAACGACCAAAGAACGTCCGACCTCCTCAAGTCCTACACCCGCGCCCCTGCACTCCCCGACTCCGGCCCATACATCTCCGAAATTCATCTCCTCACTCCCTACGCTCAGGTCGTCACCAATTCCAGCCAACACACCAACGGCTACAGCGCCCAGCAAGCTGCCGCCGACTATCACCGCCGCGGCGACACCATCCTCGTTCAAATCCGCATCGAACTAACCCTAACCTACACCTACGACGACGCCGTCCGTACCGCCAATGACATTGCCAGCGAACTCAACCGCCATCTCGATCCCGAAGATTTCTGGCGCGCCTTCCAGTTCAATCTCAGCCAGGAACACAAGCCCTTCGAACCAATCGACGTGTACGCCGACCCTATCTACGCCACCGCATCCCCACGCGACGCATCCGCCACCCTCCGCGGTGCCCTAGTTTCGCTGGCCTTCGACGCCAGCCAATTCGAATCCATCCCCACCCAGGTCGAAGTCCTCACCCCCAAATTCCAAGAACTCACCGCCAAATTCGACCTCTCTAAACTCCGCTAGTCGCCCAGACTTGCTCCGAACCTCCTGTTCCGTAAGGCACATTCGCTAACCTCTCTACGATGAATGCTTGCGAAAAAACAGAGGGTGGGGGCGGCACAGAATCGAAGCGCAACTCATTCCTGTCAGATTATTTGGATTGCGGCAGCCCAGCTGAGGTTGTCACAGTTCTAACTTTCCTACAAACGTCTCGGCGGGAGCCCGTGCTCCCTCCCGACGCGCCTCCCGCGGCTGTGCGCCAAGGTCAAAATCACATTCGGCGTCGGCCTAAGATCTCCACCGCAGCGTCACCGGCCCATCCATCGGATGCACCATCTCCGCACCCGTCCGCCGCGCCTCAATCAAGTTCGCCTTCAACGCGAAATACCATTTCGCCGGACGGTCCGCATCATCAATCAGCATCAGCCGCGGATTGTGCTTCAAGCCTTCCGCCTGTTGGATCATGGTCTCCTGGTCCTGCCGCAAGAACGTTTTCGCAAACGAACGGAACACCGTCACCGGCAGGGGCACATTCCACGCTGCCAGAAAATCGATCCGGCTCAAATCGCGCCGCACCGGCGTCACCGTGGTCAGACTCGAAAACCACAATTTGCCACTGCGAATCTCTTCGGTCCGCATATTCGGCAAAATGAAATCAATGGTTGTGGTCACGGGAGCGCCGGTCATTTTCTTCAACAGCTGATACGGGGCGCTATTCGTACTCGGCGAATGCGCGCTCATCCGGAATCCATAGGAAATCGGCTCAAACTGTTTCGCTTTTTCGTGAATGCTGGTCTTGCTCCTCCAAAACCAGGATTGATGCACAAATGGCCCGTGCGCCGGATCCATCAGCCCGATAATTCCGTGATCAATGTGCGATGGCAAATCGCAAGCCAAGTGCGTGCTCTTGTAGTTCTCGCTGAACGTAGCCAGCTTCGGCGCGCTTGGTATGTTCTCAGGCACACGCGCTGTCGGCGCTGACATGTAAACCCAGAGGTATCCGTCATTTTCGAGGCACGGATAATGCCCCGCGAAAATCCGATCCACCTTTAACTTGTCTTGCGACGTCAGCGAAGGAATCTCCACACACTGCCCGCTGCAGCCATCAAACTTCCACCCGTGATAGCAACACTCCAGATTCTTTCCATCGAATCGGCCGTAGGAAAGCGGTATTCCGCGGTGCGGGCAAGCATCCCTCATCGCAAACGCTTTGCCACCATCCGTCCGACCCAGCACCAGCGGTACTTCCAGCAGCATCGCCTTCACTAGCCCCCGCCCGCGTACCTCCACACTCCGCGCCGCCGGATACCAAAACTCCCACAAAAATCCCGCGTCGCTCGCGCGCTCCGCCCCCTGCGCCAGCTGCAAATCGTCCTCGAGATTTTCTTCCATCGCCATTCCGAAATTCTTGTGCCTATGGCCTTTGTAGCGACCGCCCTCTGAAGCGGACTCTATACATCGCTTCATCTTACAGCAATCAAGCAACACTTGATTTGCAGGAACCCAGACTTGGCGATATTCTTACATATAGCAATTATGAATTTTTCAACGTTCCATTAGCACCGCCTTCCTTCCGCGGCCACATGCGCTGCCGCGTTCCGCTTTTTCCCTACTCCTTATTTACTTCTCGCGGTCTGCTCTAGCTGTAACACCGAACCGAAAGGAATTCTGAAATGGCAACACTCACGCTCTCTGAAAAACTGGATCAGCTGGGCAATCGCTACGAGGAAATGACCCAGCAACTTTCCACCGCGGAAATCGTCACCGACTCCGCGCGCTTCCAGAAGCTGGCCAAGCAACACTCTGAACTCGCGGAGATCGTCAATAAACACCGCGAGTTCAAGCAGATTGAAAAAGATCTAGCCGGCGCGCACCAGATGGTTCTGGAGAATGAAGATCCGGAAATGAAGCAGATGGCCCACGACGAGGAAAAGCAACTCCTCGATCGAAAGGAAATCGTCGAACGCGAACTGAAGCTCCTGCTGCTTCCGAAAGATCCCAACGACGACAAGAACGTCATCGTGGAAATTCGCGCCGGAACCGGCGGAGACGAAGCGGCGCTCTTTGCAGCCGAACTTTTCCGCATGTACTCGCGCTACGCGGAAACCCAAGCCTGGAAAATTGAAGTTTTAGAAACTTCGCCATCTTCGCTGGGCGGCCTGAAAGAAGTCGTGGTGGCAATTGCCGGCAACAAAGTTTACTCCAAGCTGAAATATGAGAGCGGCGTGCACCGCGTGCAGCGCGTTCCGGCGACGGAAACGCAGGGCCGCATTCACACGTCGGCCGCGACGGTAGCAGTCCTTCCTGAAGCCGACGACATCGACATCAAAATCGAAGCCAAGGATTTGCGCATCGACACTTTTTGTTCTTCCGGTCCCGGCGGACAGTCGGTAAACACCACTTACTCCGCCGTGCGCATCACGCACCTTCCCAGCGGACTGGTGGTTTCGCAGCAGGACGAAAAATCACAGATCAAGAATCGCGCCAAAGCGATGCGCGTGCTCCGGTCGCGTCTGTACGAAATGGAATTGGAAAAGCAGCAAGCTGCTCTCGGCGCCGAACGCCGCGGCCAAATCAAGACCGGCGACCGCTCCGAAAAAATCCGTACATACAACTTCCCGCAAAACCGGGTCACCGATCACCGCATCGGATTAACGTTGCACCAGTTGACCGACGTCATGGAAGGCAAACTCAACGCCCTGGTGGACGGCCTCTCCGGCCATTACGAAGCCGAACGCCTCAAGCAAGAACTCGCCGAAGCGTAATTGATGGACGTTCGCACCGCATTCAAACTGGGAATCGCGCAACTGCGTGCAGCCAACGTTGGATCGCACACGCTAGCAGCCGAATTGCTCTTGCTCCACGCCACCAACCGCACTCGCACCTCGCTGTACTCGCACCCGGAAGACGAACTCAGCGACGCCCAAACGAAGATTTATTTTTCGCTGATTGAACAACGCGCTTCGGGAGTTCCCGTCCAGCATCTCACCGGCAAGCAGGAATTCTGGGGGCTCGAATTTGAAGTCACTCCAGAGGTTCTGATTCCGCGGCCGGAAACCGAGCACGTCGTTGAAGTTGCGCTCGATCGTCTCGCGTTGCGCGATCTCCGTTTTAAGCACGCGCAAAACATGTCCGGCCAAGGTTTGCTCGTAGCGGACATCGGAACGGGCTCTGGCTGCATCGCGATTGCGTTAGCCAAAGAGCTCCCCTCGGCAAGAATCTACGCGCTCGACATTTCTTCAGCCGCTCACAAAGTCGCGCAACGCAATGTCGCCCGCCTCGCCGCTTCCATCCCAGACCTAATCGATCGCATCACTTTCCAAGAATCCAACTTGCTCTCAGCATTGTTCGAAGGTGCACCGAAATCTTTCGATCTCATCGTCAGCAATCCGCCGTACATCGCGCGCCGCGAGGCCCACAAGCTCGTGCGTGAGGTCCGCGAACACGAACCTGCGCTCGCCCTCTACGGCGGACAAGAAGGCTACGAACTCTACGCCGACCTCATCACCCAATCCGCCGTATGTCTCAAACCCGGCGGCATCCTGGTTCTCGAACTCGGCCATGATTCCCTCCCCGCCGTCCAGCCACTCTTCGATACCCCCGCCTGGACCAACATCGGCGTCACCAACGACCTCGCCCGAATTGCTCGCGTGATTGCTGCCGAGCGGGCGTCCTAAAAAAAGGTCCATCTTTGCTTTCGCCTGTTGTTCGCTGCTGGGCGCCGGAGTAGTCTAAGGCATGCCGGAGCTGGGGCGGTTTCGGGCGATTCACGGAGATGCAGCCGAGGTGTCGCTGCCGGCGGCGTCTACGATTTTGCATGTGGACATGGACGCGTTTTTTGTTTCTGTGGAGTTGCTCGAGCGGCCGGAATTGCGTGGCAAACCGGTAGTGGTGGGCGGACGGCCGGACCAGCGCGGAGTGGTTTCCGCGGCGAGTTACGAAGCGCGGAAATTCGGAATTCAGTCGGCGATGCCGTTGCGTACTGCTGCGAAACTCTGTCCGCACGCAATCTTTCTGGATGGACATCACCAGAGATATGGCGAGTGGAGCGACCGGGTAGCGACGATCCTCGCTCAGTATTCTCCGATCGTAGAGATGGTTTCGATTGACGAAGCCTATCTTGATCTGGCGGGAACGGAACGATTGCACGGGCCGCCGTTCGCTGCGGCCGACAAGTTACTTCGCACCATCACAAGATCCACGGGACTTCCCTGCTCTGCGGGACTCGCTGCCACGCGATTAGTGGCAAAAGTAGCCAGCGAGCAGGCCAAGCCAGGTGGGCTACTGTGGGTGGTTCCAGGCCGGGAAGCTCAATTTCTGGCGCCGCTGCCGGTGCGCAAAATTCCGGGAATTGGCGAAGTGACCGAGCGCTCGCTGAAGGCGCTGAACATTGGACATGTACACCAGCTTGCTGATTTTTCGCAGGAAAAGCTGGAAAAAATATTCGGGCAATGGGGTACGGCGCTGTTCCGCAAGGCGCGCGGCGGCGATTCTTACGAATTTGTGCTGGACGCCGAGCCCAAATCTATTTCACACAATCATACGTTCGGCGAAGACACGGATGCCTCCGCAGTGCTGGAATCGATGCTAAGCCATCTTTCGCAGAAAGCGTGCAAGCGGCTGCGCGAGGCCGGTCTTTCGGCGCGCACACTGACGTTGACGATTCGCTATGCCGGGTTCGACACCTACACGCGATCGAAAACTCCGGCGGAGCCAGTGCAGTTTGACGCCGACGCGTTTGCGCAATTTCTGGCGCTGTTTCGCGAGCACCGTAACATCAAGCGCAAGATACGTCTGTTGGGAGTAGCGTTCAGCGGATTGACGCATGGAAATGCGCAACTGGATCTCCTAGACCCCCAGCGCCGTGCCAAATTGGAAAAATTGTGCAAAGCGGCGGACTCGTTGCGCGACCGGTTCGGTTTCGGCAAAGTGCAGTTTGGCGGATCGCTGCTGGCGGAAAAACCAGAACGCGAAAACGAACAGGGTGAAATTCCACGTTTCCCACGAAGCAAAGACTAGCGGCCATTCGCAACATTCCCTCAGAACCCAACTGCTTTATACTCTTGGCATGAGCACAGCGCCGCCTCCTGTCGATCCCAAGACGGGCAAACCTCCAAGCACCTGGAACCAGATCAGCGAAGGCCGCGAATGGGATGATCTGCTGAAGCAGTTCGGCGCGGATGCGCTCGCGAGTTACGGATTTTATGGCAAAGACGTCGATTGGGAAGAGATCAAGAAGCTGCCGCGCTGGCGGCGGCCATTTCGAATTGCCAAAGGATTTTTCTGGGCACTATTGATGAAACTGACCGCGGCGCGCAGGATGATCCTGTTTATTGCGCTGATCATGCTGGTGCTTTCGAGTCCAAAGGTTTACTTCAGCCGAACCTTCACACTCGACTTCAACCTTGCCGGAGTGGCGGCGATGCTGTTCTTGCTGCTGCTGTCGCTGGAGTTGGCGGACAAAGTGACTATGAAGCGCGATCTGGAGATTGCCCGGGAGATTCAGAGCTGGCTAGTGCCATCGAATCCGCCGAGCGTGGCGGGAGCGAACATGGCGTTTCACACCCGACCGCAAAATTCGGTGGCCGGCGATTACTACGACGCGTTTTATCCCCTAAACGACGCGACGGAAGGCGGAAGATTATTTTTGGTGATTGCCGATGTAGCCGGGAAAAGCGTACCGGCGGCGCTGCTGATGGCGACATTTCAAGCCAGCTTGCATACCGTGGCTCGGGAAGATGTGCCGCTGGATGAATTAGTGCTGCGGCTGAATCGCTACGCTTGCGCGCATAGCCTGGATGGGCGGCGATTTACTACGGCGGTGCTGGCGGAATACGATCCGGCAACCAGAAAATTTACGTACGTGAATGCGGGGCATAATGCACCGGTCATTCGGCGGCACAATCTCCAAGGGCCCCAAGGGCTGCCGGTTGCGAGCGCGAATTCCGGAATTGAGCGGCTGGATGTGGGTGGCATGCCATTCGGGATTTCGCTGGATGCAACTTATGAAATCGGATCGGTAGAGCTAGCGCCGCAGGATGCGCTGATTCTGTTTACCGACGGCGTAGTGGAAGCTTTCAACGATAGAGGCGAAGAATTTAGCGATGCGCGGTGGATTGCGACGATTCGCAATTTGCCGGACCGGGATGCGCAGCGATCACTGCAATTCCTGATGCAGCGGGTGGACGAATTTGTGGGCGCGACTAAGCAGTCGGACGATATTACCTGCCTGGTTCTACGCTGCGAATAGCAGCTTCATTCATTCTTCCGCTAAGCGCATAATCGGCTGATGCAGCCGAGAGAGCTCGCCAATACTGTGTGCCAGGGATTGCAGAACGCCGGATTTCAGGCGTTTCTGGTGGGCGGATGTGTGCGCGACATTCTGCTGGGGCGCGAGCCTGCGGATTACGACGTAGCGACCAGCGCGACTCCGGATGAAGTGTTGAAGCTGTTCCCCGATGGAGTGACCATTGGCGCGCAGTTTGGGGTGATCCTGGTTCCGCTCGAAGGAATGAAAGTGGAAGTGGCGACATTTCGATCGGACGCTGGCTATGCGGATGGGCGGCATCCGGATCGGGTGACGTATGCGAGTTCGCCGGAGGAGGATGTAGAGCGGCGGGACTTCACGATTAATGGCTTGCTGATGCGGCATAACTCCGGCGAAGTGCTGGATTTCGTGGGTGGACAAGCGGATTTGCACGCGGGAATAATCCGCGCGATTGGCGAGCCGGACCGGAGATTCGCTGAGGATAAATTGCGGATGCTGCGTGCGGTACGATTTGCAGCCCGTTTTGGCTACGCAATCGAGGCAGAGACTTTTTCGGCGATTCGCAAACATGCAGGGGAAATCAATCAAGTCTCTGCAGAAAGAATTCGGGAAGAACTGACAAAGCTCTTAACAGAAGGGGCGGCGCGGACCGGATTCGAACTGCTCGATCGTTGCTGGCTGCTGCCGATGGTGCTGCCGGAAGTGGCCAGGATGAAAGGAGTGGAACAGCCGCCGCAATACCACCCGGAAGGAGACGCGTGGATTCACACCTTGATGATGCTGGAGGGATTGCCGGCGGTTTCACCGCTTACCCTGGCTTGGGGAGTACTGTTGCACGACGTGGGAAAGCCTGCGACATTTCGATCAGCAAAGGAGACCGGCGACCGGATTCGGTTCGATGGGCACGTTGAAGTAGGGATCGCGATCGCCAAAGAGATCTTGGGCAGATTACGCTTCTCGAATGACCATACCGAACAGATTCTGTCGTTGGTGGAACACCACATGCGATTTAAAGATGTGCAGAAGATGCGGCCGGCGACGCTGAAGCGGTTTGTGAGATTGCCAGACTTTGAAGAGCATTTGGCGCTGCACCGGCTGGACTGTCTTTCTAGCCACCGGCATCTGGACGCTTACGAGTTTGTACGGGAGTTTCTAAGGACAACGCCTCCCGAGCAGGTTCGGCCGTCTAAGCTGGTAACCGGAGCGGACGTGCTGGGCATGGGATTCGCCCCTGGACCGCTGATTGGGAAGATCCTGGCTGCGGTGGAGGAGGCACAGCTAAACGGTGAGCTGACGACGAAGCAGACAGCTATCTCCTTTATTGAGAGCAAGTTCTGGCGAAAAGAGGTCCGACTGAATGGCTCCTGCCGGTAGTCGTGAGGAGCGGTGCCAATTCTATAAGTGGTTGAAAATAGAAGAGTTAATTCAAGATTTGAGATTGTGGTTGTAAATACGGCTGGTATGTTAGTGCGACGCACTAAGATTTTGTGATTTTGGTCACTGCATTTGCGGTATCTTTTTTGGTGCGTCTGCATCTAAAGCTTTTACAGGCGGTGTTCGTGAGTTGGCGCCGTCTCGGAACTGAGGAACTGAATGGCTGACAAACAGATAGCAATACCGAACCAGCTGCCAATCTTGCCGGTTCGGGACACCGTATTGTTTCCGGGCGCGGTGTTGCCGTTGACGGTGGGACGCGACAGCTCGCTGGCGTTGATCAACTCGCTGGCGGGAGAAGACAAGGTCTTGGGAGTAGTGGCACAGCATGATCCGCGAGTGGAAGACCCTGCCGCAGCCGACCTACATAAAGTGGGCACGTTCGCCAAAGTGCATAAGACGGTGAAAATGCCGAACGGCAACGTGGTGATTTTTCTGGAAGGCTTGCAAAGATTCCAGATCATCGACTTGCTGGGGCTGAAGCCGTTTCTGCAGGCGCAAGTGGAGCGGATGCCGGACATTATCGGCGAGCAAGACAATGAACTCGAAGCGCTGCATCGCAACGCGCAGGATTTGTTCCGCGATGTGGTAAGCCATTCGCCGCAGCTTTCCGATGACCTGCAATCGGTGTCTGCAAATATTGATGATCCGGGCCGGCTGACGGACTTTATCGCCGGGACGCTGCCTTCGCTATCGACGCTGGTGCGGCAAGAACTGCTGGAAACGGCGAGCGTGCGGAAGCGGCTGGAATCGCTGATTCGCGAACTATCAAAGGAATTGGAAGTTCTGGAACTGCGCTCAAAAATTCACGAACAGGTGCAGGAGCAGGTCAGCCAGAACCAACGCGAGTATTTGTTGCGCGAGCAAATGAAGGCAATTCAAAAAGAACTTGGCGAACAGGACGACAGCCAGGCGGAAATCGACGAACTCCGCAAGAAGGTGGAAGAAGCGGGGATGACTGCGGAAGCAAAAAAAGAGTGCGACCGCGAACTAAAACGGCTGTCAAAGATGACGCCGGCTTCGGCGGAGTACATGGTTTCGCGGACGTATCTGGAATGGATGACCTCGCTGCCATGGGCAAAATCCACCGGAACGCAAACCGAGGAGATCGACATCAAGAAGGCGCAAGAAATCCTGAACGAGGATCACTACGACCTGGAAAAAGTGAAGGAACGCATTCTGGATTACCTGGCGGTTAAAAAACTGCAGCCAGGTATGAAGGGACCGATCCTTTGCTTCGTTGGACCTCCGGGAGTGGGCAAGACTTCCCTGGGAAAGTCCATCGCACGAGCCATGGGCCGCAAATTTGTGCGCATCGCGCTAGGCGGTATGCACGATGAAGCGGAAATTCGCGGGCACAGGCGGACATACATCGGCGCTTTGCCAGGGCAAATTATTCAAGGGCTGAAGCGCGCGGAAGCGAACGACCCGGTCTGCATGCTGGATGAAGTGGACAAACTGGGACGCGATTTCCGCGGCGATCCTTCGGCGGCGCTGATGGAAGTGCTGGATCCGGAGCAGAACTCAACGTTCCGCGATCACTATCTGGATGTGCCATTCGACTTGTCCAAGGTGATTTTTATTGCCACGGCCAACTGGATGGATCCGATTCCAGAACCGCTGCGGGACCGCATGGAGATTATCGAATTGCCCGGCTACACGGGTGAGGAGAAAATCCACATCGCGAATCGCTACCTGATTCCGAAGCAGGCCACGGAACACGGCTTGAAACTCGGAGAGCAGATCGAGTTCACCGAAGAAGGCTTGAAGGAGATTATCCACAGCTTTACGCGGGAAGCCGGAGTGCGCAACCTGGAACGCGAAATCGGAACGATAACGCGGAAACAGGCGCGGCGGATCGCGGAAGGCAAAACCGAAAAAATGCTGGTGACGCCGGAAATTGTGCGCGAATTCCTGGGCGTGCAGAAATTCCGCACGGAGCGGGAAATTGACGAACGCGTAAAGCAACCCGGCGTGGCGGTGGGCCTGGTGTGGACTCCAGTAGGCGGAGACATCGTGTTCATCGAAGCGAGCCGGATGCGCGGCGGAAAACAGTTCACCACAACCGGACACTTGGGCGAAGTGATGCAGGAGTCCATGACCGCGGCACTGACGTGGGTACGTTCAAATGCGGAGAAATATGGGATCGACCCGGACTTTTTCCGCAAGCAGGACATCCATATTCACGTGCCGTCGGGCGCGGTGCCGAAAGATGGTCCGTCAGCGGGCGCGGCGATGGTGACGTCGCTGGTGAGCTTGCTGAGCGGGCGGCCGATTCGCAACCGCTTGGCAATGACCGGCGAGATGACTCTGTCCGGCGTGGTGCTACCGGTAGGCGGCATCAAGGAAAAAGTGCTGGGTGCAAAACGCGCGGGCGTGAAGGAAGTGCTCCTTCCGGCCGACAACGAGCCAAACGCCAAGGCGGATTTGCCTCCGGAGTTGCTAGGCGACTTGAAGATTACTTACGTCCGCACGCTGGACGAGGTGATCGAACATGCGCTGGAGAAGGAACCGGTGGCACCGCCAGTGGTTCCTTCGGCGGGACCGAAGCGGGCACCGGCGGAATCGCCGAGGGCGATTCACTAAGAAGCGAGTCGCTGCCGGGAGGCGGCGCGAGGAAACTGCGACATAAGAAACGGGGCACGGCATCGGCCGTGTCCCGTTTTTGTTCTCTTGGTTTGTGCTTTTTGCAGATCCGCGGGTCGATGATTTCGGGCGGAAGTCTTCGACAGGCCGCATGGTATGCTCTCCTCACTTTTCAAGCCTAGCGGAGACTTTCTGATGATCAACCGCCGCATGGTGGTTCTAGCGCTATTCATTGCCATCACAGTCGACGGTGAGTTTCCCGGTGAGTCGGTGGCCCGTGCGCAGTCCAATGCGCTGCAGGCAAGTTCGAGTCCGACTGCGCAGTCGCCCGTTGCGGTGGGCGCAAAGGCGAGCGCCGAAGTCGCCAAGAAAATCACCGCCTATAGGCTTCCGCCGGAAGTGCTAGCTAAAGCTAAATCGCTGGCGCGAATCCGATTTGCGCTCCGAGTGTTCTCGATTTTCTATGGACTGTGGATGTTGTGGTTTATTTTGCGGCGGAAATATTCGGCAAAGTTTCGGGATTGGGCTGAGGCTGCGAGCCACCGACGATTTCTGCAAGCGGCGATCTACGTACCGTTGTTAACGATTGCGATTTCACTGCTGAGTCTGCCGCTAGACCTTTTTAACCAGGTTTTATTCAAGCGCTATGGAATTTCCATTCAATCGTGGAGTTCGTGGACCGGGGACTGGCTGAAAGTCTTGATGCTGGCCATCGTGGGCGGAACACTGATGGCGCTGCTGCTTTATGCGATAATCCGGCGCAGCCCGCAGCGGTGGTGGCTATATTTCTGGATTCTGGCGATGCCAATTCTCGCATTTATTTTCTTTCTGCAGCCTTACGTAATCGATCCGATGTTCAATGAATTTCAACCATTGAGAGCCAAAGCGCCGGCACTGGTGCCGGCGTTGCAGCGAATCGCGCTACGCGCCGGAATGGAAATCCCCGCGGAGAGAATGTTCTGGATGAAGGCAAGCGATAAGGAAATTTTCTGCAACGCGTATGTGACTGGATTCGGCGCTTCGAAGCGAATCGTGATTTGGGATACCTGTTTCACGACGGATACGACGGACGGAATTTTGACGACGTTTGGGCATGAGTTAGGGCACTACGCATTGGGACACGTGTGGAAAGGAATGGTGTTCTCGGCATTGCTGGCGTTTGTGCTGCTGTTTTTGGGATGGCGAAGCATTGGCTGGCTGCTGAGAAAATTCGGTGAGCGGTGGGGCATTCGCGAGGTGGGCGATTGGGGTTCGCTGCCGGCGCTGCTGCTACTGATTTCAGTGTTTGGATTTTTTGCGAATGTCGCGGGGAATACGTTCAGCCGGTACGACGAAAACCAAGCGGACGTGTACGGACTGGAAGTTACGCACGGGATCGTAGCCGATCCTGGACAGGCAGTAGCCATTTCGTTTCAGAAATTCGGCGAATCTGTATTTGCGGACCCGGATCCGAATCCGGTTTACGTTTTCTTGTTTTTCGATCATCCGACAGTGAGTGAGCGCGTGCGCCTCGCCGCGAACTACGACCCGTGGTCCAAGAGCGAGTCGCCGCAATTTCTGAAATGACGTAAGAGTTAGTGATGGTTGGGAGTAGTGCGCGCCCAACACGAAAGTTTCCCGGTAAGCTGAAAGCATGCAGAAGAAAGTATTCTGGCTTGCCTTTGCAGCGCTGGGACTACTGGCGGACTTCACGCTACCGTTCTGGTGGGCGTTCGTGGCGACATTTCCGGCGCTGGCTGCTGCTTGGTGGATTGCCTACCGGTCTGACTGGTTTTGAGATTTGCGTCGGTTATTTCTGCGATTCGTGAACAATCGCCACAGCCGAGTTGTACCCATCCACAAGCAGGGTCGGTTGAGCACCAGCAAGATCGGACTGGCGCACGCTCACGGTGACTTCGCGCTTTTCCCCCGGCAACAGAGAAATATAATTGTCGCTCCAAAAAACCGGTAAGATTTCAGATTGTTTTTTGCCGGTGACCAGGCGCAGGCGCGTCAAGAAGGCGACGCTTTTACCAGTATTCTCAACGAGGACGTGAAATGCCGCATCATGGTCGCTTTTCGAGATGGGGTGAAACGCCGCTCGGAGACTCGCTTTGGGTAAATCCTGCAGCGCAGAAAAGTCGGCAAAACTGGTTTGCGGAGTGTAATACCACTCGGTTTTGGCATAGTCCAACTCATCGGGCTTGGTCGAGAGCCAGTAGAAATTGTGGCTGACCAGTTCGCCAGCCGAATTGAAGAGCTGTAGGTTCAAGAAGTACGAGGACGAAATATCAGAGGGCTCGGGGAGGGCAATAGATTTTGTTACGCCGTCAGCAGCGACGTCAATTGCAGCTTCACGTGAGAATTTTTCAGTGCTGCCGAAATCATATAATTTTGCGACAAGTTTCAACCCGCTCTGCGCTGCTTGCGTACCGTTTACAACGGCGACTGTGCGGTCGTCATAGGAAAATTGGACGTGAACGGGTTCAAGCGCAATTTTTGATCCGAAATAGCCGCCGGCGGGACGCAAGTCATAGCTATAGAGATGCCAGATCAGTCCCGGCCAGGCGTTGTTCAACATCCACTGGATGATGCCGGTCGATTTGTATTTATTGCGCCCATAGGCTTCAAACATGGCGCGCTGCCCTTCGTAAGTCATGGCTTGCGACTTCCAAGCGTAGTCGGAGGCGTCTTTGGCTTTGCCGTAGCGCATTTCCAGCGCGTGGGTGAAGAGATCGATGTTTTTGAATTCGCCCCCACCGGCGTGGAAATTCCAGGTGTCGCCGATGGGCCAGAGCTTATCTGCGGGGATAAACGTTTTCAGTTCTTCAAGCGGAGGGACTGCGGGGCCGGGACTGGTTTCGGTATTAAAGCCATAGGCGCCGCCAGCCTTGGTGTCCAAGAGCCAATAATCAGGCGGAACGTAATCGTAGGGGCCGCTCATTTTTACGCCAGTGCCTCCGGTGACGTCGGTTCTCTTAGCGGTTGCCGAAGAGATCACTGGTTTTGGCCAGCGAACCTCTTTTTCAATGTCCAGATACGCTTGCTCGCGATCAGCGGGTGGCGGATTGTCGCTGCCGTTCAGCCAAATCAGAAAACTGGGATGCTGGCGGAAGCGCAGCAACTGATCGCGCAACGAACCGACGGAGACGCGCTTATTTTCCTCATTCCATTTGCCCCATTTTTCCCAGGCATCGCAGCAGCACCATCCAGCCATAATCAGGATTCCATCGCGGTCAGCGCGCTCCTGAAACGATTCGTCTTCCAGTTTTCCTTCCAGGCGAATGGTGTTGAGCCCCATGTCCTTGACGTAGCGAAATTCGGCTTCGCGGCGTGACTCGTCCATGCGGAGCATCATGTCCGGCGCCCAACCGCCGCCGCGGATCAACACAGGTTTACCGTTTACCTTCAGCAGGCGATAGCCTTCGAGGGTCAAGTCGGAATCCGTCTGGACAATACCGAAGGATATGGATTGTGAATCCGAAACAGTTTTTTCTTTGGTGACAAATTCCACCGTCAATTTATGGAGAAACGGTTCGCCCATCTGGTATGGCCACCAAAGTTTAGGCCTCAACAGATTCAGTCCAGGAACAGTATCGGGCGAAAAAGTAACTTCCTTGGATTCGTTGGCGGCGAGTTCGACATCTTGGGAGAAATCGATAAAGAGGCCACCGCCTTCGATTTTGCCGCGCAGAGTTCCCTGTACCGATCCGGCGGTGGCGTTATTGGCAAATGCACGGACGGTGAGATGGGCGAGCTCGGCTTTCGGGAGGTCCAGTTTGGTCTCAACAAACGGATGGCGCACGGCGACCGGCCCACTGGTCGAAACCACCACTTCCTGCCACAGCCCCATGTCTTTGTCCGGCGGGGTTGGATTCCAATCTACCCAAGTGATGCCAAGTTCGCCCGCTTTAGGCGCAGAAACCGAAACGGCGACAACGTTTTTGATACCCACATGAACAAAATTGGTGACGTTGAAATCATAGCGGCGAAACGCACCAACCACTTCCTCAGAGCCGGCGAGTTTTTTTCCATTGATCCATATTTCTGCCCGGTAATTGATGCCACGGAACTGCATCCAGATCTGCTTGCCTTGGTCGGAGGCCGGCAACTCAAATTCTTTGCGATACCACCAAGGAACAGCATAAGGACTGCTGGCGGGCATTTCTTCGTTGGCAAACTGGCTACCGATTTTGTATTCCACGCCGGGAAAGTTGCGGAGATTTGCGCCGTAGTATGGATCTTTGTAGACACCATTTTCGACCAGCACCGCGAAAACAGTTTTCGGTGCGGCCGTCGAATACCAGCCTTGCGTGGAGAATCCAGGCTCGGAGATTTTTTCCGCGGGAACGGAGACTTGAGCAGAGCTCTGCACTTTCCAGCCCTCGCGAAGTACGGTCTGAGCGGTAAGTGGCGAGGAAATCCATACTGCCAAAGCGGCGAATAAACAAAATTGCAGTAAGCGGCGTAAATGGAGAGTCAAGGTGAGCCCGATCATTGTATTTGCCCCAATATTAAATCGGTTCAATAAAGCGCACTGCTTCAATGCATTTCCGGCAGGTAGTGTAGTCCGGCAGGGCGGCGGAGACAAGATCACAAGAAAAACGCTCTCCGAAATTCCAGAGAGCGTTTGAGGAAGGTGCATCGAAGAACCTTAACTATTTGGATGGAGATAGAAATGCGTTGTCGGCGTGGGAAAACTCCACGTCCGGCAGTTCCGTCTTGAATTGAACGCGAACCAATCTTCCTTTGGCGCCGCCATCACCGGCAAAGGTCAGCAAATATTGGTTGTTCAAGTGCATCTGGATTTCGTCGAGATAGGGTTTGAACGAAACGGGGGCGCCATAACCCAGATAGTACGTTTCACCGCCGGCTTCGTCGGTCATCTTGCTGAGATTGTTCTGGCCCATATTGGCGAGAGCAAACGAGCGGCTGCGATGACCAATTCCTGGATAATAGATGCCCCACAGATTGATGTTTTGCTTTTGAGCGCGGCTGATAGCAGTATCGACATCCGGGTAGTACGGCCCCCAGTTGCCACGGAAATAATCGATGCCGGAAGAAATGAGCAACAGCGAGCGGCGGCTACCGGTGGTTGGCCATCGCTTCAACCAATCAATGACTGCAAGATAAGGACTAGAACCGCCGCCAATCGCTCCGCGAGGAATACGCAATGCTTTCGCGGCCAGCGCGTGATCGGTAGTGAAATCCTGCGCGATCGTCGCCGTGGAGTTGGAGGAATAGGCTACGGCGACAGCGGTATTTGGCCCCTGAGCCATGATGAATTCTTTCAAATCGTTCCACTGACTAGCGGCGCCGGTATCCAAAGAATCGTCAATCAAAATAGCGAGACCGAGGGAGTCGCTTTTTTCCCAGCCAGCAATCTGTTTGCGTTCTTTCCCGACGGAAAGCTGCACGTCATCCTTGGAAATAGCAGGCGGAGCTGCATCCTTTTTTCCGATTGCGGTAACGGTAATGGTGGCTGTTCCAGCCGCGGCGGGTTTAGGCGTTTCGGCTACTAGCGTCGCGGAGCAGGAGAAGGCCACGAGCGCGACCAGCATTCCTATGCGAGTCATTGCGTTCATGATTCTTTCACTCCCTTTCTTGGGTGCTTTGTGGTTAGATGCGGCGCGGGCTTTTCCGGTAACCCTTTTATCATGTGCAAAGTGAGCAGTCACCCGGCGTAGGGAAGCGGATATGCAGAAATGAAATCTCGATCGGAAGCAAGAGCTTCGGCCAAACAAGCTGCGTTCGACCTTTGCGTGATCGGTGGAGGCGCCACTGGAGCAGGTTGCGCGCTAGACGCGCAGTTGCGCGGATTGCGCACCGTTTTGTTAGATGCGAGCGACTTCGCTTCGGCTGCCTCCAGCGCTTCGACTAAGCTGGTGCACGGCGGCGTGCGGTATCTGGAACAAGCCATAAAAAGCATGAACCTCGAAGAGTACCGCATGGTAAAGAGTGCCCTGCGAGAAAGACTGTACATGCTGGCCAACGCTCCACACCTAGCTCATCCGGCCAATTTCCTGGTGCCAGTCTATTCGTGGGCACGTGCGGGGTATTACCTGATTGGAATGAAGATGTACGACGCGGTCGCGGGGAAAAACAATTTGTTCCCGAGTAGTTTTTTGTCGCGCGAAGCGACCCTGAAGCGAATGCCAGGATTGAAGCAGGATGGTTTGCGCGGAGCGGTTTGCTATTCGGATGGGCAATTTGATGACGCACGCTACGATCTGGCGCTGCTGGAAACGTTTGATGAGGCGGGCGGTATGGCGTTGAACTACGCACGAGTCACCAATCTTGTGCATGACCCCCGCGGGCGGCTGAGTTCAGCCGCGGTGCGGGACACAATTTCCGGAGAGGAGTTTTCGGTCAAGGCAAGAAAATATGTGAACGCCACCGGCACCGGAGCCGACAAGATTCGTTCGATGGCTAATCCAGCTTTGGCCAGTAGAATGAGGCCGAGCAAGGGAGTACACCTACTGTTTCCTGCAGAAACTTTTCCAGGCAGCGACGCGCTCTTGGTGCCGCACACCGAGGATGGACGGGTGATTTTTGCGGTGCCATGGCAGGAGCGGCTGCTGGTCGGGACGACCGACGACGAGGTAACGCCGGGGACTCGGATGGTGGTGGAGAAAACAGAAGCCGACTATCTCTTGAGGCAGCTGAATCCATTTCTTGGACACCCGCTCAAGCTGCAACAAACCGTAAGTGGAATGGCCGGGTTGCGGCCACTGGTGGCCGCGCACGGACGAGGGGAAACCAGTAAGCTGATTCGCGATCACGAGGTTGAATTGGACAGTGCAAGTGGATTGATCAGCATCCTCGGCGGAAAGTGGACTACGCACCGACTCATGGCCGAAGACACGATCGACGCGGTGCAGCGTGAAATGGGCGGACCCGTGACTCCTTGCGTGACCAAACAATATCCTCTGGTGGGCGCAAAAGGGTTCGATCGGGATTTCGCGGAGCGTATTGAGCAGGAGTATGCTCTTCCGGCCGACGTGGCAAAGCATCTGGCGGGAAAATTCGGCAGCCGCTCATTGCAAATCCTGGAGTTGATAAAGGAGAACCCCTCGTGGAAAGAGCGGATCGCCCCGCAGTTGCCGGCAATTCAGGCGGAACTTGTCTACTGCATTCGGTACGAACTGGCGGAGACGGTCGAAGATTTGTTGGCACGACGCACCGGTGCGCAAATGCACGGATGGAATCATGCCCTGTATGCTGCGCCGACTGTGGGTGCGCTGTTGGCACGGGAAAAAGGTTGGGATATTGCGCGCACGGAGGCGGCGGTTTCTGAATATTCAGCAAAAATACGGGGATTCATGAAAGAGCTGGAACTCGGTGAGGCCTAGAAAAGTGAAACAGCATATCGGAGCAATCGATCAGGGAACCACCAGCACTCGGTTCATGGTGTTTGATGCGAATGGACGGATCGTCAGTGTGGCACAGAAGGAACATCGGCAGATCTATCCTAAGCCGGGATGGGTGGAGCACGACCCCGCGGAAATTATCGCCAATACGCTAGAAGTGGCGCAGGAAGCGTTGCAACGCGCAGGTATTTCTGCAGCGGATTTGGCTGCAGTGGGAATCACCAATCAGCGTGAGACCACTGTGATCTGGGAAAAGAAAAGCGGAAAGGCAATTGCCAATGCTTTGGTCTGGCAAGACACGCGCGTAGCGGAAGACGTTTCGCATTTCGCGGCGAATGGCGGGCAGAATCGGTTTCGGGAGGCGACCGGGCTGCCACTAAGCACCTATTTCAGTAGCCTGAAAATTCGGTGGCTGCTTAACAATGTTGCTGGTGCGAAACAGAAAGCCGATGCGGGCGAACTGCTAGTGGGAACCATCGACGCATTTCTGGTTTGGCATTTGACTGGCGGTTCGAACGGAGGCGTTCACGTAACCGATGTAACCAACGCAAGCAGGACTCAACTGCTGAATCTGAAGACGTTACAGTGGGATCCGGCGTTGCTGCAGGCGTTCGAGATCCCAGCGAATATCTTGGCGACGGTGAAATCCAGCAGCGAGGTTTATGGCGACGCTACAGTTCCGGCGCTGAAGGGTGTGCCAATCGCGGGAATTCTCGGTGACCAGCAAGCCGCGCTGGCAGGGCAAGCGTGTTATTTGCCGGGCGAAGCGAAAAATACTTACGGAACCGGATGTTTCTTGCTGATGAATACAGGGGAAAGAATTGTGCCGTCAGCGTGCGGATTGCTGACTACCGTTGCATATAAATTTGGCTCTGCGCCGGCTCACTATGCGCTGGAAGGGAGTGTGGCGATCACCGGCGCACTGGTGCAATGGCTGCGCGATAACCTGGACATGATTCAGAAAAGCAGTGACGTGGAAGTTCTGGCGGAAACCGTTCAGGACAATGGCGATGTCTACTTTGTTCCGGCGTTCAGCGGACTCTACGCGCCGTACTGGAAAGATTCCGCGCGAGGAGTCATTGCTGGACTAACGCGCTACGCGAATAAAGGACATATCGCACGCGCGGTGTTGGAGGCTACCGCATACCAAACACGCGACGTTGTGGAAGCGATGGAAAAAGATGCGCAAATTGAATTGAAAAGTGTACGCGTCGACGGCGGGATGGTTGTGAACGAATTGTTGATGCAATTCCAGGCAGATATTTTGAATCGGGAAGTGGTCCGGCCTGTGGTTCAAGAGACGACAGTACTCGGCGCAGCGTACGCAGCGGGACTGGCGGTCGGATTTTATTCAGGAGTTGAACAATTGCGCAGCAAGTGGAAATCTGATCGCGTCTGGAAACCGCACATGACGCAATCCGATCGGGATCGTTTTTATCGTGGCTGGAAAAAAGCAGTGACTCGGTCGTTCGACTGGACCGACAACTAAAAAGGGAGAAGCGGATGAACTCAGCCTGGTTGGGAGAATTTCTGGGCACGATGATATTGATCTTGCTCGGCGACGGTGTGGTCGCCGGTGTGCTGTTGAAGAAGTCAAAAGCGGAAGGCAGCGGATGGATGGTAATTACCACTGGCTGGGCTTTCGCGGTGATGGCAGGTGTGTTCGTCTCGATTGCGTGCGGCGGCAGTGACGCCCATCTGAATCCGGCGGTGACGATTGGAATGGCGGTAAAGGCGGGGAGTTTTGCGAAGTTCTTTCCGTATGTCGTGGCACAAGTACTAGGTGCCATGGCTGGAGCCACGCTGGTGTGGCTGCAATATTTTCCACACTGGAAAGAAACTCCGGATCAGGATGCGAAACTGGGCTGCTTTTCCACGGCACCGGCAATCCGAAGCGTGATACCAAATTTGCTTAGCGAAATTATCGCAACGTTTGTGCTGGTGTTCGTGGTCGGAGCGATTTTCTCCAAAGCGGTGGCGGGCAATGGGATGGCTAGCGGCATCGGTCCATATCTGGTTGGCAGTCTGGTGTGGGGAGTAGGACTTTCCTTGGGCGGCACGACCGGCTACGCCAT
>Ga0157376_10000646_pt1 | contig 22551 bp, 22 predicted proteins | sample M45metaG_FD_121801 | JGI IMG/M metagenome (GOLD analysis project Ga0157376, IMG submission 121801) | Miscanthus rhizosphere microbial communities from Kellogg Biological Station, Michigan, USA - M4-5 metaG | ecosystem: Host-associated > Plants > Roots > Rhizosphere > Soil | place: USA: Michigan... | reverse complement strand
GCCTGTCCCGCTCCGATATCTCGCGCGAAAGGGCGGCAAGGCTAACACCAGAATCCTTTCCTTTCAACTGGTTATAGCGTCTGAGCGCCCTTTCTTCGGGAGTGGCGATCAGGAAGATTTTCAGGGCCGCCCCAGGGAAAACCACCGTCCCCATGTCGCGCCCGTCGGCCACCAGCCCGGGCGCGGCGGCAAAGGCGTGCTGCCGGGCCAGTAGGGCCTGGCGGACCTCGGGCCAGACCGCCACGCGCGAGGCCCCCTTCCCGCCCTGCTCGGAACGCAGTTCCAAGGTGACATCGCTCCCGTTGAGCTCGATCAGCTCTGAGCCGTCCGCGCGTACCGCGAAGCGGCTGTCCAGGGATCGGGCAAGCCCCGCGTGCCCGCTGCGGTCGTCCTCGGAAAGGCCCGCTTTCCGGCCTGCGAGTGCCACCAAGCGGTACAGCGCCCCCGAGTCGAGCAGGTTCCAGCCCAGCTTGCTGGCCAATCGACGGCTCACGGTCCCCTTGCCCGCCCCGCTGGGCCCGTCGATGGTTACGACGGGCACCGCGAGCGCTTCGCCTTTGGACTTCGGGCTGGCGTTCATGGTCCGTCCACTTCGCTTAAGGCCAGGCCCGCCTGGCGGGCCACCGCGTCAAAGCCTGGAAAGGAGGTCGCCACGTTGGCCACATCCTCGATCTGGATGCTCCCACTCGCCCGCAGGCTTGCCATGGCAAAGGCCATCGCCACCCTGTGATCGCCGTGGCTGTCAACGCGCCCGCCGTGCAGGGCGCCACCCTGGATGCGTATGCCATCGGCCAGCAGCTCGCATCGCACCCCGAGAGCTGAAAGTCCCTCAGCCATCACAGCGAGCCGATCGCTTTCCTTGACGCGCAGTTCACTGGCGCCTGTCACCAAAGTTTCTCCGGTGGCGCAGGCTGCAGCGATGAACAATACGGGCAGTTCATCGATCGCCAGGGGCACCAGGTCCGGGGGAATCACGGCGCCCTTGAGGGGGCCGGCGCGCACGCTGATGTCGGCCAAGGGTTCGCCGCCGATCGGCTTAAGTGGCGTGACGGTGATCTGCGCTCCCATCAGTCGCAACATGTCGAGCAGACCCGTGCGCGTGGGATTGATGCCCACGCGGCAGATCTTAAGTCCCGAGGTGGCTGCCAGGCAGCCGGCGACGATGAAGAAAGCCGCCGAGGAAAAATCGCCCGGCACCTGGAGGTTTGTGCCCCGCAGTGTCTGTCCTCCGGCCAAGGTCACGGTGGCGCCCTGGCGTTGGCAGGTCACCCCGTAGGCGCTGAGCATTCGTTCAGTGTGGTCGCGGGTCGGTGCCGGTTCGGTGACGCGCGTGGTGCCTTGTGCGCGCAGCGCCGCGAGCAGTATGGCCGATTTCACCTGCGCACTGGCCATCGGCAAGTCGTAATCGATGCCCTTGAGTTCGCAGCCCCCGTGCAGCATCACTGGTGGGCGGTCGGCCTGGGTATCAATGCGCGCGCCCATGAGGCGCAGCGGCCGGGCGACCCTTTCCATGGGACGGCGCATCAACGAGGCATCGCCGATAAGGCGGCTGGGAAAATTACACCCGCACAGCAATCCCATGAACAGGCGCATGGCGGTCCCGGCATTGCCCATGTCGAGCGGCGCGCGGCTCTCACGCAAACCTTCCGCGCCGACCCCCTCGATCACGAGCTCGTGGGCGCGAGGCTCCGTGATGGAAACTCCAAGCTGGCGCAGCGCCCGCAATGTCGCCAGGCAGTCTTCGCTGGCGAGAAAGCCGGTGACGTGCGTGTGCCCCTCGGCAATCGCACCCATAAGCAAGGCGCGATGCGAAATGGACTTGTCGCCAGGCACGGTCAGCTCGCCACCCACGCTTGCGGCTGGGTCAACGCGAAACGAGCGACGCGGCGAGTCGCTCATGCGCTTGGCTGTAAGGCTCCGAGCAGCCGAAGCAGGCGGTCGTTTTGTTCGGGAAGCCCGATGGATATTCGCAGATGCCGCGGCAGCCCGTAGCCGGCGACCGGGCGCACGATCACGCCTCCGCGCAGCAGCTGCTCATAGACCTGCGCCGCCGCCCCTACTTCGACCAGCAGGAAGTTGCCGGCCGAGGGTACCACCGGAAATTTCATGCTCCGCAGCGCCGCGGACACGCGCTCGCGTTCATCGACCACCAGGCGTGCGGCCTTGAGCACGTGCGCCTGATCGCCCAGGGCTGCGATAGCTCCGGCCTGCGCGACGTTGCTGACATTGAACGCAGGCCGGATGCGGTTGAGTGCATCGGCAACTTCCGGGTGAGAGAGCGCGTAGCCCACGCGCAATCCCGCCATGCCGTAGGCCTTTGAGAGGGTGCGCACCAGCACTAGGTTTGGAAACTCTTTAACCCAATCCAGCCCGTGGCCGCAGCCGCTGAACTGCGCGTACTCGACGTAGGCCTCATCGAGCACGATGAGCGTGTGCGCCGGGGCCCGGGCGATGAAATCATGCAGTCGCCCGCGATCCACCCAGGTGCCGGTCGGGTTGTTAGGATTGGCGATGAATACCAATTTGGTATCGGGTGCAATCGCTTCCGCCATGGACTTGAGGTCATGCCCATAGCGCATCGGATCACCCGCGCCGAGTGCCGGGACCTCGATGGCTCGCGCTCCCGTGGCACGGATCACCAGCGGGTAGATCGCAAAGCCGTACTGCGAGTACACCGCACTGCTGTGGGCTGTCATGAAGGTTTCGGCCAGCATCAGCAGCATTTCATTCGAGCCGTTGCCCACGGTGATGCATGCAGTCGCCACGCCGAGGTGCGCCGCAAGCGCCTGCTTGAGCTCGTGGGCGCTGCCATCCGGATACAGCCAGGCCTCCTTCAGGGCCTCGTGCATGGCAGCTAGTGCCGCGGGGCTCGGACCGTACGGGTTCTCATTCGAAGCCAGCTTGTCGATATGGTCGATGCCGTACTCGCGCGCCAGCTCGCTGATCGGTTTGCCAGGAACATAGGGCGAGAGCGAGAGCACCGCGGCGGTCGCAAGCTGTCCCGGATGTGCTTTGCTGGCGGACTCCTGCGCACCCATGGCTACAGCACCGCGCGCGGGTAGGAGCCGATCACTCGGAAGAGCGACGCCTGCTTCTTCAGGCTCTTTAAGGCGCGCGCCACCGGCGCGTCGCTCGCGTGACCCTCAATGTCGATAAAAAACACGTAGTCCCACTTGCCGCGCCGTGACGGGCGCGACTCGATCCGCGTCATGCTGATGCGATTGGCGGCCAGGGGCGCCAACAGGCGGTGCAGCGCACCTGGTGCCGCGGTGCTGCTGGTCGAAACCAGCAGTGTGGTCTTGTCGGCACCGCTCGGCTCCAGGATCTTGCGACCCACGACCAGAAAGCGGGTGGTGTTGTCGGCTCGATCCTCGATCTGGGTGGACAGCAGGCGCAGGCTGTAGACCTCGGCAGCGGTCTCCCCGGCGATCGCCGCGCTGCCGTTTTCATCGCGCGCGCGGCGTGCGCCTTCGGCGTTGCTGCTGACCGGTACGCGTTCGATCCCCGGCAAGTGCTCATCGAGCCAGCCGCGGCATTGCGCCAGCGCCTGCGGATGCGCGCACACCCGCAGTACACTTTCGATTGTGTCCATGCGCCCCATCAGGCAGTGGTGAATCCGCATTTCCACTTCGCCGCAGATGTGCAGCGGGCTGTTGATCAAGCGATCAAGGGTATGGGTAACGGTACCCTCCGCCGAATTCTCCACCGCGGCGACGCCGAAATCCGCATTGCCGGCCTCCACCTCCTGAAACACCTCATCACTGGTGCTCAAGGCCAGCGCCCGCACCGAATGACCGAACTGCTTGTAGACCGCCGCCTGCGTGTAGGTGCCTTCGGGCCCGAGGAAGGCGACTTTCAGTGGCTCCTGCTGCGCCAGGCAGGCGGACATGATTTCGCGGAACAGGCGTGCGATCTCGACATCGCGCAGCGGCCCGCGGTTGCGATCCAGAGCCGAACGCAGCACTTGCGCTTCGCGCTCCGGGCGGTAGAAATCCACGGTGTGCCCGTCGCCATGCTTGGAGATGCCTACCTGCTGGGCGAGCAGTGCGCGGCGGTTGATCAGCTCCTGCAGCTGAACGTCCAGCGCGTCGATCTGCTCACGCATGTTCTCCAGAGCGGTGGCGCCCGGCGCCTTTTTGGCTGTCGCGGCCTTTGCATTCTTTTTTCTGCCCGCCATCTCAATCCCTCAAGGTCCTCAGGTCCTAGGCCCAGCCGCCCCGGTCACATTAGCGCTTATGCGTGCCGCCGGGCAAAGTCGGCCATGAAGGCAATCAGGGCGTCCACGCCCTCGGGCGGCATGGCGTTATAGAGACTGGCGCGCATTCCGCCCAGCGCCCGATGGCCCTTGAGGTTAAGCAACCCGGCGCCGGTGGCCTCCTTGAGGAATGGGGCATCGAGCTCTGGGCGTGGCAAAGTGAATGGCACGTTCATCCACGAGCGGCACCTGGTGGCCACGGTGTTGCTGTAGAAGCCGGATTGATCGATGGCGCGATACAACCGCTCGGCCTTGGTCCGGTTGCGCTCAGCCATGGCAGTCAGGCCACCCTGACGCTTCAGCCATTTGAACACCAGCCCGGCGAGGTACCAACTGAGTGTCGGAGGCGTATTGAGCATGGATTCGCCATCGGCCACCAGCTTGTAGTTGAACACTGACGGTGTCTCCGGGCGGGCATGTCCCAGCAACTCCTCGCGCACGATGACCACGCACAGTCCGGCCGGCCCTAGGTTCTTCTGGGCGCTCGCGTATATAAGACCGAAGCGCTGGATATCCACGGGACGTGACAGCAGCGTGGATGACATGTCGGCGACCAGAGGCGCGGTGACCTGAGGCACGAACGGGAATTCCACACCGCCGATGGTCTCATTCGGCGTGTAGTGCACGTAGCTGGCGCCCTTCGTCAGCGTCCACTGCTCTGGCGCAGGTATATCCCGATAGCTGCTGGCTGCGGCATCTGCGGCCACGTGGACTTTTCCGTAGCGCTGCGCCTCGGCCAGCGCCTTCTGGGACCAGTGGCCGGTATTGAGGTAGTCGCTCACGCCGCGCGGAGCGGCCAGATTCATCGGCACGATGGCAAACTGCGCCGCCGCGCCCCCTTGCATGAACAGCACGCGGTAGTTGCCCGGTATGGCCAAGAGGTCGCGCAGGTCGGCCTCCGCCTCGGCCGCGCAGGCCATGAATTCCTTGCCGCGGTGACTGACCTCCATGACCGAAGTGCCGCCACCCTGCCAGTCGAGCATCTCATCACGAGCTTGCTCCAGCACTTCCTGCGGCAACATGGCCGGACCCGGAGAGAAATTAAACGGACGCACGGAACTCCTCACATTGAGCGGCCGGCCCGGCGGGCAGCGGCGAATCCGGAACCGGTGATTACTGAGTTATTCGGCGGACCCGGGCGGGCTGGTGCCCTCTTGGCTCAGGCCGCCCTCGTCCGCGCCAGTCTCCGTGGAATCAAGCTCGTCAGCGTCGCCGTTTTCGAGCCCCTCAACGCGCTCGATGCCGGTGAGTCGCTCACCTTCGGCCAGCCGGATCAGGCGCACACCTTGCGTGTTGCGCCCGACGATCGATATGTCGCGAACGGGCGTGCGCACCGATGTGCCCGTTGAACTGATCAACATCAGCTCCTGGGCAACCGCCACCTGCAGCGCCGCTACGGTGTTGCCGTTTCGCTCAGTGGTCTGAAGGGCAATGACTCCCTGGCCGCCGCGGCTGTGCGACGGGAAGTCATCCAGCGGAGTGAGCTTGCCGTATCCGGTCTCGGAAGCGGTAAGAATGAAACCATCGCCGAGCGCGATCAAGGCAATTAGGCGCTGCTCGGCGGACAGCCGCACGCCGCGCACTCCGGCGGCGTCGCGACCCATCGGCCGGACTTCATTCTCGTGAAAGCGGATGGCCTTGCCGCCGCTGGTGCACAACATTATTTCGCGCGTGCCGTCGGTGAGCGCTACGCCCACCAGCCGGTCGTCCTCACGCAGGTCCACGGCGATGATGCCGGAGGCCCTGGGCCTTGAGAACGCCGCAAGCGGCGTTTTCTTGACGGTGCCGAGGCTGGTGGCCATGAACACGAAGTGCTGTTCGTCGAACTGCTTGACCGGCAGCAGCGCGTTAATCTTTTCGCCTTCCTCGAGCGGCAGCAGGTTGACGATGGGTTTGCCGCGCGAGCCGCGTCCGGCCTGTGGAAGCTCAAACACGCGCAGCCAGTAGATTTTGCCGCGGTTGGAAAAGCACAGCAGCGTGTCGTGCGTATGCGCCACGAAGAACTTCTCTATGAAATCCTCGTCCTTGACGGCGGTGGCGGACTTGCCGCGCCCGCCGCGGCGCTGCGCCTGGTAGTCGGAGACCGGCTGCGCCTTGGCATAGCCGGCGTGCGAGAGCGTGACCACCACATCCTGCGGCTCGATCAGATCTTCGGTTGACAGGTTGAGGTGATCGCGGCTGATCTCCGTCCGGCGCTCATCGCCGTAGCTGTCGCGAATCTCGACCAGTTCGGCGCGCACCACGGCGGTAAGGCGCGCCGGCACGGCGAGGATCTCCGCCAGCTCGATCAGACGCACCAGCAGATCCCGGTACTCGCCGACGATCTTTTCCTGCTCGAGACCGGTGAGCCGATGCAAGCGCATGTCCAAAATCGCCTGCGCCTGGACCTCGCTTAAGCGATAGCCGTTTTGCCCCAGGCCGAATTCCGGCGCCAGGTCATCCGGACGCGTGGCAGTCGCGCCCGCGCGCTGCAGCATTTCGGCCACCGCGCCCGGCAGCCAATCGCGCCCCATCAATGCGGTGCGCGCTTCGGGCGGCGCCGGCGCCGCCTTGATAAGCGCAATGATTTCATCGATGTTGGCGAGGGCGACCGCTAGTCCCTCGAGCACGTGGGCGCGTTCCCGAGCCTTGCGCAGCTCGTATACCGTGCGCCTCGTAACCACTTCGCGACGGTGGCGCAGGAATGCCTCCAGCAGCTCGCGCAAGCCCATCAGTCGCGGCTGGCCGTCCTGGAGGGCGACCATGTTGATGCCGAACACGGTCTCCATCGGCGTCTGCGCGTACAGCTTGTTCAGCACGATCTCGGCCACTTCACCGCGCTTGAGCTCGATGACGATGCGCATGCCGTCCTTGTCTGACTCATCGCGCAACCCGTCGTTGGCGATGCCATCGAGCAATTTCTCGCGAACCAGATCGGCGATACGCTCGATCAGGCGCGCCTTATTAACCTGGTAGGGCAGTTCCGTGACGATGATGGCCTGCCGGCCGCTCTTGGCGTCGATCTCTTCGATAGTGGCGCGTGCCCGGATCGACAGCCGTCCGCGACCGCTCTTGTAGGCGGTGGCAATTTCCTGCGCACCATTGATGATGCCGCCGGTCGGAAAGTCAGGCCCCGGCACAATCTGCATGAGACCCGCCAGGCTGATGCCCGGATCGTCAAGCAGGCTCAAGCACGCGGTGACGATCTCGGTCAGGTTGTGCGGCGGAATATTGGTGGCCATGCCCACCGCGATACCCGAGGAGCCGTTGACCAAAAGGTTCGGCACGCGTGTCGGCATGACCGACGGCTCGGTCTCCGATTCGTCGTAGTTGGCGACGAAATCCACCGTCTCCTTGTCGATATCGGCCAGTAATTCGTGGGCCAGCTTGGCCATGCGCACTTCGGTGTAACGCATAGCCGCGGGCGCATCGCCATCCACGGAGCCGAAATTGCCCTGCCCGTCCACCAGCACGTAGCGCATTGAGAAGTGCTACGCCATGCGCACGATCGTGTCGTAGACCGCGGTATCGCCGTGCGGGTGGTACTTGCCGATCACATCGCCAACCACGCGCGCGGACTTCTTGTACGCCTTGTTGTAATCATTGCCCAGCTCGCGCATTGCGTGCAGAACGCGGCGGTGCACGGGCTTGAGTCCGTCGCGCACGTCAGGCAAGGCCCGGCCGACGATTACGCTCATGGCATAGTCCAAATAGGACTTGCGCATCTCGTCTTCGAGGTTGACTGGCAGTATTTCGCGCGCTATTTCCATGCTCAGAAAATCCGTGTTTTTCGCTGTGAAATTCTACCACATTGGGCGCATATTGCGGCGCGTTCAGGACCACACGCGTGCACGCCGACACACCCGGTATACTGCGTAACCGCCGCGGCAAAGAGCGCGCCGGGACCTGACAAAACTGATGCGTGAAGCGTGAACACTGCGATTAACACTGACAGCTCGGAAGTGGCGAAATTCGAATCGCTGGCGAACCAGTACTGGGATGCCGCCGGGCCGCTGCACACGCTGCACACCCTAAATCCGCTGCGCGCGGCGTTCGTGGCGGCGCGCACACAGCTCGCTAAGGCCTCGGTGGCCGACGTGGGGTGCGGTGGCGGCTTGCTCGCTGAGGCATTGGCTCGGCACTCGGCGCAAGTGACCGGGATCGATCTTTCACCGACCATGATCGAAGTGGCAAAGCTCCACGCCGCGGGCACTGGATTGTCGATTGATTACCGCATGCAATCGGCGGCGGCGCTTGCCGAGGAGTCGGCCGGCAAGTTTGGAGTCGTGTGCTGCATGGAACTGGCGGAACATGTGCCCGATCCTGCCGATCTGATACACACCCTCGCCCGCCTGCTGCAGCCTGGCGGTTCCTTGTTCGTAGCGACGATAAACCGCACGCCGCGCGCTTTCCTGGGCGCCATCGTTGCGGCCGAGTACCTGCTGCGGCTCGTGCCGCGCGGTACGCATGAGTATGCTCGGCTGGTGCGTCCGGCCGAACTGGCGCGCGCCGCACGCGGCGCGGGCCTGGCGCTGCGCGAGATCGCCGGCGTGGCCTATGACCCGTTTACGAAACGCGCGCGACTGAGCACCGATACGGCGATCAACTACATCGCGCACTTTTCGCGGCCCGCGGCCGGCGTATGAGTACCACAACCCGCGCTCGCGCTGCGTTCTTTGACCTGGACGGCACGCTTTTAGACACTGCGCGGGACATGGCCGGCGCGCTCAACCTGCTGCTGGCCGAGGAAGGCCGCGAACCCGTGGGGCTTGAGGTCTTGAGGCCACAGGTTTCAAACGGTGCCATCGCCCTGGTGCGCGCGGGATTTCCCGAGTTCAGCGTCGGGAGCGAAGCGTTCGAGAGCCTGCGCGAGCGCTTCCTTCGCATCTACAGCTCCGCCATCTGCGTGCACACCTGCCTGTTTCCGGGATTCGAGGCGGTGCTCGCGACGCTCGAGGCACACTCGCTCCCCTGGGGCATCATCACCAACAAGGCCGGCTGGCTCACCGAGCCGATCCTTGAGAGCCTGGGTCTTCGTAGCCGAGCGGCATGCGTGGTGAGCGGTGACACACTCGCACATCGCAAGCCGCATCCGCGACCGTTGCTGCATGCAGCAGAGGCAATCGCCGTGGCACCCGGTGATTGCGTATACCTGGGCGATGCGCTGCGCGACGTACAAGCGGCGTGCGCCGCCGGGATGGTGCCGCTGGGCGCGCGCTTTGGTTACGTGAACGCCATGGACAATCCCGCAAGTTGGCCGGTCGCCGGTTGGCTCGATGAGCCGCAGGATCTCCTTGGCTGGCTGGCTCTTCCGCAGGCCGGCGTGCACTGATGGATAGCGCGGCAATGATGCTGATGGCCGGCCTGCTGATCGGTGCGGTGGTTACCCTATTGATCGCGTGGTGGCACTCGCGCCGCCAGGCGCAGGCGACAGCCGCTATTGAGGCGCGGCTCGGCGGACGCTTTGCCGAGGTGGCCGGCGGCGCATTACGCGACAATTCCGATATGTTCCTGAAGCTGGCGCGCGAGTCATTCGCGCACGAGCGGGCCGGTGCCCAGGCGGCGCTGCAGGAGCGCGAGACCGCGCTCAGCCAGATGGTGGATCCCATACGCCAGGCCCTGGAAAAGACCGAGCAGCAGCTGCAGGGCTTTGAGCGTGACCGGCGCGATGCTTTTACGAGCCTGCGTACGCAGATCGAGCAGCTGACGTTGGGCCAGAGCGCACTGCAGCGCGAGACCCGCAATTTGGTCGGTGCCCTGCGCCGACCCGAGGTGCGCGGGCGCTGGGGCGAACTCACGCTGCGGCGCGTGGTTGAAGTAGCCGGCATGTCCGAGCACTGCGACTTTTCCGAGCAGGCCACGGTCGTCGGCGGCGATGGAGCACTGCGTCCGGACCTGGTGGTACGCATGCCAGAAGGTCGCGATCTTGTGGTCGACGCCAAGACGCCTCTCGATGCCTATCTGGATGCGATCGAGGCGCCGAGCGATGAGGCCCGTGCGGCGGCCTTGTCCAGGCACGGCCAGCAGGTCGAGGCGCGCGTGCGCGAATTGGCCAGCAAGGCCTACTGGAGCCAATTCAAGAAGAGCCCCGAGTTCGCGGTACTGTTCCTGCCGGGCGATCAGTTCCTGAGCGCCGCGCTGAGCGAGCGTCCCGATCTTCTCGAGAACGCCATGCGACAGGGCATCGTGCTTGCCACCCCATCCACACTGATTGCGCTGTTCAAGGCCGTCGCCTACAGCTGGCGTCAGGCGGCCGTAGCCGAACACGCCGCCAAGATTCTCGAACTGGGACAGGAGTTGCACCGCCGCCTTGGAACCTTCGTCGCGCATTTGGAAAAGGCGGGCGACCGGCTCGGCGGCGCCGTCGATGCTTACAACAATGCCATCGCCTCGCTGGAGCGTACCGTGCTGCCACAGGCGCGGAAGTTTACCGAGCTTGGCATCGTCAGCGGCGAGCCGCTCGCGACCGTAGAGCCTGTAGAGCGCTTGGTGCGCAGTGCTCAGCTGCACGCGGACGATCGTCCATTGCCGCCGCCCGCCGATACACAGTAAGCGTCGGCTGTAATGATGGATATCCGAAGTTACGTGCCGCCGCCCGGCCTGCTGGAAGGACGCGTCGTTGCCATCACCGGGGCTGGCGATGGCATCGGGCGGGCGCTGGCCCTACGTGCTGCGAGCCTGCAAGCAAAGGTGATTCTGGTCGGCCGTAACGTGCGCCGGCTTGAAGCGCTCGAGGCGGAGATTGCCGCGATGCCGATCGCCGGCTCACCGCATGCCAGGCCTGAGGCCACAATTGCACCGCTGGATCTGGAGAAGGCACTGGCCGACGACTACGATCGTTTGGCCGATGCGCTCATGCAGCGGTACGGGCGGCTCGATGGCCTGGTGCACAACGCCGCAGCGCTCGGCGCGCTCGCTCCGATCGAACATGCCGACATGCGCAACTGGTGCCGGGTGCTGCACGTCAATCTGACGGCGGCGTTTGCGCTCACTCAGGTGCTGCTACCGGCGCTGCGCGCATCGCCCGATGCCTCGGTGATCTTTACCAGCAGCAGTGTCGGTCGCCGCGGGCGGGCCAACTGGGGCGCCTATGCCGTATCAAAGTTCGGCGTCGAGGGTCTGAGTCAGGTGCTGGCCGATGAGCTGAGCGGGAACTCGACGGTGCGCGTCAACGCCATCAATCCCGGGCCCACGCGCACTCGCATGCGCCGCCAGGCCTATCCCGCCGAAAATGCCGAACTCGTGGCCTTGCCGGAGGACATAGTCAATCCCTACATGTGGCTGCTGGGTCCGGCCAGCCGCGGCACTACGGGACAGAGCCTGGACTGTCAGGCGCCTGCGCCGCCGGCGGTAGCGAAGGCGTGAGCAGCGCTGCGATTTCTTCCGCCGATAGTTCGCGCGAGCGGCCACGCGGGAGCGAGCGCTCGAGCAGCAGGCTGCCGAGCCGTATGCGCAGCAGGCGGCTCACCGTCACACCCTGACGTTCAAGCAGCTGACGCAGGTCATTGCCGCTCGCCCCTATCGTATCGATCTGATACCAGTGATTGCTGCCCGTGCCGCCCGCGGCGCTGATGCTCAACACTTTGAGCGTGCTGCCGCGATCAAGCTCCCCGGCCAACACGCCCGCTTCCTGCGCTTCGCTGAGCTCACCGCGGATTCGAAGGCTGAACACCACCAGCTGCGTACGCACTGCGCGCTGCAGGCGGCCGGCAAGTTCACCGTCGGCCGTAAGTAATTCCAGGCCGCCATCGACTTGCGGCATTGGGCTTACGCTGATGAATCTTTGGCCGGCGCGGCGCGGCAGGCCTGCGGCCATCGATTCCATGCCGGCGGCGCCAGGCAACAGAGGCTGGGCCGGCGAGCGGTGGCACAGCAACACCGGTCGCTCGCGCTTGTCGCGGTTTTGGCGGATCAACCTGCCATCGAGGCGCAGTTTATCGTCCGCCGCCACGCGCTCGCCCAGTACGGCGGCGCGTCCGTTGACCGACACGCGCCCGGCGCGGATCCATTGCTCCGCTTCGCGGCGCGAGCCCAGCCCGAGGTGTGAGAGGACCTTCTGCAGGCGCTCGCCCGCCGGCGCGCGCGCCATGCTCAGTCGTCGAGGGAGGGACCGGATGCGACCAGACCGGCCATGCCAGCCTTGAGCTCTGGCCTGAGGTCCTCGTCCGCATCGCCCGAATCATCGATCAGAGCCTCGGCCGATGCCAATGACGGCTCGGCTCGGGGAGCGCCGGCTTCCGACTCCGGGTCCACAGGCAAGGCCAGTTGAGGATCAATCTCGTCCAGTCCGCGGAGCTGCGCCAGCGGCGGCAGCTCGTCCACACTGCGCAGGCCAAAATAGTCGAGGAACTCGCGCGTGGTGCCAAGGAGTTCCGGGCGTCCGGGCAATTCGCGGTGACCGACGACTCGAATCCATCCGCGCTCGTGCAGGGTGCGGATGATGTTGGGATTGACGGCCACCCCACGCACCGCCTCGATCTCGGCGCGCGTTAGCGGCTGGCGGTAGGCGATCAGGGCCAGCGTTTCCAGCAGCGCTCGCGAATAGCGCTGCGGCCGCTCGGGCCACAGGCGCGCGACCTCGGTGGCGAAATCGCGCCGGACCTGTATGCGTACGCCGCTGGCGGTTTCCTTCAGTTCCAGCGCCCGCGACACATAGTCCTGCTCGAGTGCCGCCAGGCTCGCGCGTATCGCCGCGCTTGTGGGGCGCTCGGTTTCGCCAAACAAACCCGCCAGCTCGTCCATCCCCAGCGCGCGCCCGGAGGCCAGCAGACCGGCTTCGATAACGTTCTTCAGGTACTGATCGTCCATCGATTGCTCCACGCGGGCCCTAGGTGTTGGGCAGGTCACGGTCCGTGTCGGGCACCAGTTGCAGTGTACGCATCGGTGCGGCGCGGCGCACGTGTAGCGGCGCCATGGCCTCGGTCTGCACGATGTCTATCAGACCCTCGCGCAGCAGCTCCAGAATCGCCACGAAGGTCACGGCCACGCCCATGCGACCCTCCTCCGGATTGAAAAGTTGCACGAAATCCACGAATTCACCAGTCTCGAGCGCCGCCAGCACGCTGCTCATGCGCTCGCGCACCGACAGGGATTCACGCTGCACGTGCAGGTGCGCAAACATCTGCGAGCGCGTCGCCACTTCGCGAAACGCCAGCAGCATCTCCCGCAGCGTCACCTGCGGGAGCGCACGTGAGACTGGGCGGTCGCGCAGCTCGGCGCTGGCCTGGAACACATCCCGATCGAGTCGCACCAACTGATCCACGTCGCTGGCCGCTCGCTTGAAGCGCTCATACTCCTGCAGGCGGCGCACCAGTTCGGCGCGCGGATCTTCCTCGCCATCGGCGGCGCCGGCGGGTCGTGGCAGCAGCATGCGTGATTTGATTTCGGCCAGCGTGGCGGCCATCACCATGTATTCGCCGGCCAGCTCCAGCTGCAGCTCCTGCATCAGGTCGATATAGCGCATGTACTGGAGCGTGATCTCGGCAATCGGTATGTCCAGCACGTCGAGGTTCTGCCGCCTGATCAGGTACAGCAGCAGATCGAGCGGACCCTCGAAGGCCTCGAGGAATACCTCGAGCGCCTGCGGCGGGATGTACAGATCGCGCGGCATATGCGTGACCGGCTCGCCATTGACGATCGCGAAGGGCATTTCGGCCTGTTCGGGTGGCACCACGACGCTCGGGGGCGGCGGCGGGCTGCTGGCGACAAGTTTCAGGTCAGGTTTCATGGCGCGTGCGGGTGGATAGCTTACTCGGTACGCAGGTGCATGGAGCGGCGGACATCATCCAGCGTGTGGCGGGCCGACTCGCGCGCCTTTTCCGCGCCCTCGGCCAAAAGATTCTTGATCAGCTCGGGATTGTCCTGGTAATCGCGCGCACGCTCGCGCATCGCGGTCACTTCGGCGACGATCTTGTCAATCAGCGGCTGTTTGCACTCCAGGCAGCCTATGCCCGCGCTGCGGCAGCCGGCCGCGGCCCAGTTGCGCGTGGCCTCGTCGGAATAGATGCGATGCAGGTCGAAGACCGGACACTTGTCAGGATCGCCAGGATCGGAGCGGCGCACCCGGGCCGGATCGGTCTGCATGCCCTTAAGTTTTCGCGCGACGCTGGCCGGATCCTCGCGCAGGCCGATGGTGTTGTTGTAGGACTTGGACATCTTGCGACCGTCCAAACCCGGCACTTTCGGCGTGGCGGTCAGCAGCACCTGGGGCTCGGGGAGGATACTGACCGTGCTGCCCTCCAGGTAACCCAGCAGTCGATCGCGGTCGGCCACCGTGATGCGCGTGTTGCCGCTTACCAGCGTGCGGGCGCGTTCCAGCGCCGCTACGTCGCCCTTCTCCTGGAACTGCTTGCGCAGTTGACGATAGAGCGTGATGTTGCGGCCGCCCAATTCCTTTACCGCACGTTCGGCTTTGGCCTCAAACTCGGGTTCCTGCCCGTACAGGTGATTGAAGCGGCGCGCTACCTCACGCGCAAATTCCACGTGCGCCGCCTGATCCTCGCCCACCGGTACGAAGCTTGGCCGGTAGATCAGCACGTCGGCCGTTTGCAGCAGCGGATAGCCCAAGAAGCCGTAGGTGGCCAGGTCCTTCTCTCGCAGCTGCTCTTGTTGATCCTTATAGCTCGGCACGCGCTCCAACCAGCTAAGGGGGGTGATCATCGATAGCAGCAAGTGCAGCTCGGCGTGCTCAGGCACATGGGACTGGACGAAGAGCGTTGCAACGCTGGGGTTCAGCCCAGCCGCCAACCAGTCCACGACCATCTCCTGGATGAGCTCAGGCAGGTCGGCGGTGGCGTCGTATCCCGTCGTGAGCGCGTGCCAGTCCGCCACGAAGAAATAGCACTCGTACTGGTACTGGAGGTCGACCCAGTTACGAAGCGCGCCGTGGTAGTTGCCCAGATGCACCTGGCCGGTCGGGCGCATACCGGAAAGCACACGCCTGGCTTGCGGGACAGAACTCATTCGCAGCCATTATACGGCTGCGCGCCCGGTCCGTCTCAGGCGCCACCGACGGCAAATCCCGGCAGGCTTCCGCGCCCCTGGCGCAGGATCACGGGCGGAGAGACGGCCAGGTCAACGACAGTGGTCGGCTCCAGGCCGCAGTTTCCGGCATCGAGCACCGCATCGATTTGATGCTCGAGGCGGCGGCGGATCTCGCGCCCGTCGGTGAGCGGTACCGCCTCGCCGGGCAGCAGCAGCGTCGAGCTCATGATGGGCTCTCCCAGTTCCGCCAGCAGCAGATGTGGCACGGGATGGTCGGGTATGCGGATCCCGATCGTGCGGCGGCGCGAATGCTGCAGGCGCCGCGGGGTCTGGCGGGTGGCGGGCAGTAGGAAGGTAAAGGGCCCCGGCGTTGCGGCCTTGAGGAGCCGGAATTGCCAGGTGTCCACGCGCGCATAACGGCCGATCTCGGCCAGGTCTGCGCACACCAGCGTGAAATGATGATGACGGTCGGCATCGCGCAGCTGCCGAATGCGCTCTAAGGCCGCGGTATCGCCGATATGACAGCCCAGGGCATAACAGCTGTCGGTCGGATAGGCGATCAGCCCGCCGTCGCGCAGGATCTGCGCGGCCTGCCGGATCAGGCGCGGCTGGGGATTTTGCGGATGCAATTCGAAATACTGACTCAAGCGGCTAATATACGCGGCCCCGGAGGGCACCGCGCCCGACGCGTTCACAGGATAGATGCTGCCAAGCCCATGCAAGCCACCTTGAATTTCCTGCCGCTGGCGGCCTTCATGATTGCCTACAAGTACGGCGGCATTTACGTGGCGACCGCCGTGCTCATGGCATCGATGCTGTTGCTGGCGCTGGTGGATTACCTGCGCGTGCGCCGGGTCTCACCGATGCACGCGGTCAGCACTGTGCTGGTACTGATCTTTGGCACCGCTACGCTGGTGCTTCACGACCCTCGGTTCTTGAAAGTGAAACCCACGCTGTTGCTTTGGATCATGGCGATGGCGTTCCTGGGCAGCCAGTGGATCGGCGCAACTCCGCTGACGCAGCGACTACTTGAGCCCGCATTGCCTCCCGATGCCAACGTCTCTCGCGCGCAGTGGCTACGGGTCAATCTGGTCTGGGTTATCGCCTACGTGCTGCTCGGTGCGCTCAATCTCTACATCGCCCATACCGCGAGCGAACAGACCTGGGTGTACTTCAAGGGCTTCGGTCTGACGATCGCGCTGGCCCTGCTGGCGGTCGGTCAGGCGATCTGGCTGCAGAAGAGACGAACATAATGCGTAGGATCTTGGCCCCGTGAGCGCGCTCGGAAATCCGGCCACGCGGGTTGAACGGATCCGCATGGTCGTGCAGGATAGCCTCCATCCCATCCGGCTTGAGATACGCGACGACAGCGCAGCGCACGCCGGCCATATCGGCGGAGGCGGCAAGGGGCACTTTTATATCCGGATCGTGTCTGAGGTGTTTTCCGGCAAATCGCTGGTAGAGCGACACCGTCTGGTGCACGATGCGCTCGCTGCTCTCCTGGAAACCGACATTCATGCCTTGGCGATGAGCACCAAGGCGCCTGAAGAAATACTTTAAGTAAGTTTTGTAACCTTATGAGAATGAATATGAATATCTCTAGATTATTTGCAGTGGCAACTTTGGCAATGTTGGCGGCGTGCGCGCAGAAGGGCACGCCATCGAGCAGCGGCGCAGCGGCGCCGAAACCGGTCGCCACCGTGAATGGCCAGGCACTCACCGCCGCCCAGTTCGAGCTGTTCAGCAAGGCCGTGGCCGGCAAGGCCTCCGCGGAGCTCACTCCCGCCCAGCGCAGCCAGGCACTGGATACTCTGGTGCGCGCGGAAGCGGTCGCTCAGCAAGCAGAAAAGGAAGGCCTGGATAAGCAAGGAGACGCGCCCCCGTCGTTGGCACTGGCGCGCTTGCAGATCCTTGAGCAGGCCGCGATGGCGAATTATCTGAAGGATCACAAGGCCACCGATGCCGAGATTAAAGCGGAGTACGACACTCAGGTCGCCGCCATGCCCAAGACCCAGTACAAGGCCCGGCACATCTTGGTCAAGACCAAGGACGAAGCCGACCAGATCATCGCGGAACTAAAGAAGGGCGCGAAGTTTGAGAAGCTCGCAGCCGATCACTCGCTGGATGGTTCCAAGACCAATGGCGGCGATCTGGGCTGGTTCAGTCCCCAGAACATGGTCAAGCCGTTCGCCGATGCCGTGGCCGCGCTCAAGAAGGGTGAGTACACGCAGACTCCGGTGCAGACCGAATTTGGCTGGCACGTCATTCGCCTTGATGACGTGCGTCAGACCACGCCCCCGGCATTCGATGCCGTTAAGGACCGGCTGGTGCAAATTGTCGAGGCCAAGAAATTTAAGGCCTACGGCGATGGCCTGGTCAGCGCTGCCAAGGTTGAGAAGAACCTCTAGGCATTCAGCGCGCCGGCCAGCAGGCTGCGGAACGCGGCTATCGAGCGCGCCACGCGCGCACCGGCACTTGTTTGATAACCCGACACGTTGAGCCCTCGCTGCGTCGATGCAGCGAGGGTTCGGTCGATCCATAGGGTTTGACTCGCCAGCCGCCCCACCAGAAAGCGCAGCGCGCGCTCCGTGGCATCCGTACCGGCTCGCCAGAAGTCCAGGCACTGCAGGCGGCTCGCGCCCACCGTCAGTGGAATCACCTGCAATGCGCTCAAACCATCGTGGCGCGACTCGAGCAGCAGGTTCGGCCATAGAAACGCGCGCCGCCAGAGAGGGTTGCCGTGGGCGGAGGCCAACGCAGCCAGCCGCTTCGCCGACCAGCTTTCGGCCGCGGCCGGGACTGCGCGCCAGTCGATGCGCCCCGCTTCAAGGTCGATGTTTACCTCGGGCAGCGAAAAACGCTGCACGCCGCCGATGGATTCATGGTCCGGCAGGCGATGTGCCAGCAATTGTTCAATCAAGACTTTCCAGTCGGCTTTGATATCCAGTTCGGCAAAGCCGCTCTGTTCTTCGTACCGCCCGGCAGGCTGGAAATCGTCGAGCGGTGCGTTGAGCTTGGCAGCCGCACCATCGCTCACGAACACCAGGTCTGCGGCGCGAGCAAGTTCTAGCGCGACCAGATGTGAATTTCCCCCGGCATTCACCGCCTCACCGGAGAGCGCAAACTCGAGCTGGTGCAGCGGACAGGCAATGCGTCCGGCGAGACGGCCGCTGCGTCCGTGCACCAAGGCGTGAGGCTGGTGCGGGCAGTTGTTGTGGAAGGCGCGCAGCTGCGCGCCATCGCGCAGCACCACTGCGCGGGTAGTGGCGAGCTCAGCGGTCAGATAGGCTCCGGTGGCCTCGAGTGCCTGAGCGTGTCCCACGAGTTGCCAGGCGCGGGCGAAGCAGCGCTCGAGTTCCAGCGCATGACGCGCCTCGGCTGGCAGCTTGGCCCAGTTCGTGCGGCCGGCGGGCGCCGGAAAATGCCCCGGAAACACCGAGGCGAGATAGGCCATGCAGCGCCGGCGCGCGCCCTCGCGATCGACGTCCCCTTCAACTTGAAAGGCGATTCCCTGCCAGAGAACTTCGAGAGCGCCGATCAGCCCCAGCGCCACTGCGTCCGCATCGAGGTGGCGCTGCTCGCTCTGCTCGATCATGCGTGTGATCAGCTCGAGCACCAGCGCCGCGAATTGATCGTCCTTCTGGCCACAGATTTCCTGATATTCCTGCCGCGCGGTGGCCTCACCCCAAAACGCGTACCAGACCGAGACCTTGCGGGTGCTGGCGATGACCGGATCGAGGTACAGGTCGACCATGCGTTGCAGGGCCTGGACCGGGGAATCGCGCAACCGCCGAACCGGCTCGAGCACCTGGGCTTCGAACTCTGTGGACAGGAAACGCAACGAGGCCACCAGCATCGCGCCCTTGGACTTAAAGTAGAATCGCACGATGCCCGGCGACAGTTTGGCAATCGCCACAACTTTCTCGACCGTGGTCTGGGAGGGTCCGTAGAGGTGCAGTGCCGAAATGCAGGCGTCAATGAGCCGTTGCCGCTGGCGGCTCGCCGACAGACGCTGCCGCGAGCGCGGGGCTGCGCTCGGCGTAGCCTTGCCGCGCCGCTTTCTCATCGGCTGGTCCACGCGCACGCCAGCGTGCCGTGCCAGCTCGGTAGTGGTGCTGGCGCAGGCAAAGTGGACCGCGCTTTGGCATAGTCGCGCATCACATGCAATCTACGCTGTTGAGAAGGATTCTGACCAGCAAACACCGGCGGTGGCTGATCATTGCACCCCCCCTGCTGTTCCTGCTGGTCTTTTTCCTGATCCCCTTCGGCTTCGCGCTGGCGATCAGCTTCGCCGAAACCGCGATCCGGGTACCCCCGTTTACCGACATCCTGACGGTCGATGCCAATCACCACCTGCATTTAGTCCTGAAGTTAAGCAACTACCGTTACTTGCTGACGGATGAAGTGTATGCGCTGTCGTATTTATATTCGCTAAAAACGGCGTTTTTTTCCACGCTGATATGCCTGCTGATCGGCTACCCGATGGCCTATGCGATCGCGCGGGCGCCCAAGCACGTGCAGAGCATTCTGCTGCTGATCATCATCCTGCCGTTTTGGACTTCGTTCCTGCTGCGCGTCTACGCGCTCGAGGGCATCATCCGCGAGCACGGCCTGCTGAACCAGTTGCTGCTGTGGCTGGGCGTCATTGACTCGCCACTCAAGCTCATGCATACCACGACCGCCGTGTACCTGGGCATTGTCTACTCCTACCTGCCCTTCATGGTGCTACCGCTGTTCGCCACGCTGGAAAAACTCGATCACACGCTGCTCGAGGCCTCCGGGGATCTGGGGAGCCCCCCGTGGCGGGCGTTTCTCGATGTCACGCTGCCCTTGTCGATGCCCGGGGTAATCGCAGGATCGATGCTGGTATTTATCCCTGCCATCGGTGAGTTCGTCATCCCCTCGCTCTTAGGTGGCCCGGGCAATCTGATGATAGGGCGCGTGCTGTGGGACGAGTTCTTTGGAAACCGCGACTGGCCAGTAGCCTCGGCGGTCGCCGTGGCCTTTCTAGTGCTGCTGGTGGCGCCGATTGCCGTCTACCAGCACTACCATCGCAAGGATCTTGAGGGTCACGTATGAGCGACCGGCCCTCAGCGCTGCTGATGACAGTGCTCGCAATCGGCATCGCGCTGCTGTACATCCCGATGCTCGTCATGATCGGCTACTCATTCAATGCCTCGCCGCTGGTCGGGGTGTGGGGTGGGCTCTCGACCCACTGGTACGCGGCGCTGGCGGCCAACGATCAGCTCAAGGCGGCCGCGTGGCTGTCGCTGCGAGTCGGAGTCGTGGCGGCGACGGCGGCCGTGGGCTTAGGAACATTGGCGGCTATTTCGCTGGTGCGTTTCAAGAGCTTTCGAGGGCGACTGGTCCTGACCGGCATGGTCAACGCGCCGCTGGTGATGCCCGAGATCATCACCGGCATCACGCAGCTGCTGTTATTAATTTCGATGTTGCACTTGCTGGGCTGGCCACACCGCGGGTTCTTCACCATCGTGCTCGCACATGTGGCTTTCTGCACGGCCTATGTAACGGTGACGGTGCAATCGCGGCTGAGCACGGCGGACCGCTCGCTCGAAGAGGCGGCCATGGATCTGGGCGCCGGCCCGGTGCGGGCGTTTTTCGATACCACGCTGCCGATCATCGCACCGGCGCTGGCAAGCAGCTGGCTGTTGAGCTTCACACTCTCGCTGGATGACCTTGTGATATCGAGCTTTGTGTCCGGACCCGGAGCCAGCACGTTGCCGATGGTCATCTACTCCAAGGTCAAACTCGGCGTCAGTCCCGACGTTAACGCGCTCGCGACGCTGATCATTGCCCTGGTAGGAAGCGGAGTGCTGGTGGCCGGCGTGCTGATGCGTCGCGCGGAGCGCCAGCGGGTGCGTGATCTGCAGCTCGCGGGCCGCTAACGGCTACTTGCCGGTCTTGATGCGCGTCCACACGCGGGTGCGGATCCGCTCGGTAGCGATGCTGACTTCGGCACTCGGGTACAGGCGCGCCTGAACCTCCGGAGTCGGGTACAGGTTCTTGTCGTTGAGTATCTCCGGACGCACGTAGGCATTGGCCGCCAGGTTGGGGTTGCCGTAGTAGATCTCGTTGGTGATCTCAGCGATCACCTGCGGTTCGAGGATGAAATTCAGAAATTCGTGTGCGGCCTGCGGATGGGTGGCCCCGACCGGAATCAGGAGCGATGAGAAAGTTCGGTTCGCGCCCTCCTTCGGCACCGTGAAGGCCAGGTGGACGGGCGCTCCGGCCGCCCGCGCCCGCGCCATGACCGTCGCATAGTCGGCCGACCAGGACATGGCGATGCACATCTCTCTATTGGCCAGCGCATTCATGTATTCGATTGAATCGAAGCTGCGCACGTATGGGCGGATCGACTTGAGCAGCCGCTCGGCGGCCGCGAAGTCCTCCGGGCGGGTGCTGTTGGGATCCAGGTGCAGGTAGCTTAAGGCCATGCCCACGGTGTCTTCGGGGGAATCCAGCAGCGAAACGCCACAGTCGGCAAAGTGCGCCACGATCTCGGGCTTGAAGATCATGTCCAGGCTGTCGACCGGAGCGTTGGGCATACGCGCGCGGATCATGTCCACGTTGTAGGAAAACCCGCTCACTGCCTGCAGGTACGGTACGGCGTGTAGGTTGCCCGGATCGGACTTGTCCTGGATCGCCAGAATGCGCGGGTCGAGGTACTTCCAGTTAGGCAGGCGCGACATGTCCAGCTTTTGGTAGACGCCAGCCTTGATCTCGCGGCTGAAGAAATTCGACGAGGCGCTGACCACGTCGTAGCCGGACTCGCCGGCAAACAGCCGCGCTTCCATGGTCTCCTCGGCATCGTAAGTGTCGTAGACAACCTTGATGCCGGTGCGCTGCTCGAAGCGCTGGATGGTCTTGGTGCCGATGAAGTCGGCCCAGTTGTAAAGAAAAAGCCGCTTCTCTTCGGCGTGCGTGCTGCTCGCGATGCCCAGCAGCAGTGCCAGCAGCCCTACTCGCCCAACCAAGGTCCTTGTCATCGCCGGCCACCGACTCGGCAGCGGATTGCGCCGCGGCTAGTATAGAGTGTCGCCAAGCATTAAGACGCGCCTAACAGCGGGGAGTTTCCGGACGTGCGAAATATGCGTAAACAAGTGCGCTGGCTCGGGCTCGCGGCGCTGGCAGCCGCAGCGGCGCAGGCAGCCGGCGATGCGGCGTCATCAGTAGCTGATCTGGTGGTGACACATGCGAAGATCTACACGGCGGCCGACCCACAGGCGGCCGAAGCGCTGGCGGTCCGCCAGGGCAAGTTGGTGTACGTGGGCGATGAGCAAGGTGTGCGGTCCTATGTGGGTGCCCACACCCAG
>Ga0157376_10000642_pt1 | contig 22664 bp, 11 predicted proteins | sample M45metaG_FD_121801 | JGI IMG/M metagenome (GOLD analysis project Ga0157376, IMG submission 121801) | Miscanthus rhizosphere microbial communities from Kellogg Biological Station, Michigan, USA - M4-5 metaG | ecosystem: Host-associated > Plants > Roots > Rhizosphere > Soil | place: USA: Michigan... | reverse complement strand
GCGCGGGCTCGATCTGCTTCTGCGAAAGCAGAAGCTCGCCCTTCAACTGCCAGCCTTCGGTGAGCGTCGGCGATTTCGCCAGCGTGGATTCGACGAGCGCAAGCGCACCCGGCACGTCTCCGGAGGTTGCCTTGAGGCGCGCGTCGAGCACCAGCGCGGGGGCATAATCGGCCTTGGCAGCGAGCGCGACGGCGAGCGCGTTGCGCGCCGCGCCGGGATCGCCCAGGTTCAGGTGGGCCTGCGCCAGCGTTGTCTGCAGTTCCGCCTTCGCCGCCGGCGCGGTGACCGCCGCGCGCGCCGCGACGCTGCCGAACTCGTCGATGGCCTTCTTGAATTCGCCACGCCGCACGAGGAGGCGCGCGAGCACCGGCGAGACTTCATCGGCCGAGTATCCGAGCTCAGCCGCCTTGCGCAGCTCCTTCTCCGCGCCAGGCAGGTCGCCCGTCTCCAGCAGCGAGGTGCCCAGAAGGAACCGCGCCTCGGCCAGATCGGAGTTCTTCTGCAGCGCGTTTCTGAGCTGGATCACGGCTCCGGCGCGGTCGTTCTTCTTCAGCATTTCCTTGGCAGACGACACCAATGCCTCGGGCTTTTCGGCACAACCGCCGATCAGCACCGCCGCCAGCAACAGCGCGGCTCCATTTCGACAAATGCAAGTGCGTCGGTCCATGCTTTTTCCTTTTCGTTTGCTGCGAGCTCTCTCGCGTCTCACTTCAACGCGAAGCGGCGCATCAAGTCGTAAAGCGTCGGGCGGCTTACCCCCAGCATTTCCGCCGCCTTGACAACGTTGCGGTTCGCCCGGCCGAGCGCCGTGATGACGGCACGCTTTTCCGCTTCGTCGCGGACCTGGCGCAAATTGAGCGCCGATTGATCACCCGTTGCGGCCGCCTCGAATCCGAGGTCGGCGGCCGTGATCTTGTTGCCGTCGGCCATGATGACTGCGCGCCGCATGCAGTTTTCGAGCTCGCGAACGTTGCCGGACCATGGCTGCGCCTCGATCGCCGCGACCGCATCGGGTCGCAGCGTCATCGAGCCGCGCCGCTGCTCCGCCGCGAAGCGCTGGACGAACGCGTGCGCCAGCAGCGCCGCGTCACCGGGCCGTTCCCGCAGCGAGGGAATGGTCACGACAATCTCGGCAAGCCGATAGTAGAGATCTTCGCGGAAGCGGCCTTCCCTGATCAGCGATTTCAGATCCTGGTGCGTGGCGCACACGACGCGCACGTCGATGGGAATCTCCTCGCGCCCGCCGACGCGATCGATCACGCGCTCCTGCAGAAAGCGCAGGAGCTTGGCCTGGAGCGGCAACGGCAGATCGCCGATCTCGTCCAGCATCAGCGTGCCGCGGTGGGCTGTCTCGATCTTGCCGATGGTCTGCTTCGCGGCACCCGTGAAAGCACCTTTTTCGTAGCCGAAGAGCTCGCTTTCGAGCAGGGTCTCGGGAATGGCGGCGCAGTTGATTGCAACGAAGCGCTCGTTCCTGCGGGGTGAAAGATCGTGCAAAGCGCGGGCGAGCAACTCCTTGCCGGTCCCGCTTTCGCCCAGCAGGAGGACCGTCGCTCCGGTGCCGGCGACCTTTTCGATGGTGCGGCAGGTCTGGAGCAGGGCCGGATCGCGTGTTATGAGCCCGGCAAAGGCATCCGGCTGGTGCATCGATTGCAGGCGCCGGTTTTCCTGCTGCAGGTCGTACAGACGGAACGCGCGATCGATGGTGAGCGACAGGAGCTCCGGCTCGAACGGTTTCGCGAAGAAATCGTACGCGCCAAGACCGATCGCGCGCACGGCATTGGAGCGATCGTTCTGGCCGGTGAGAACGATAACTTTGGTGTCCGGCGCGAGCTCGAGCACCTCCTCGAGAAGCTTGAACCCTTCGGTCACGGAGTCCGGGTCCGGCGGAAGACCGAGATCCATGGTCACGACGGATGGCGCGTGGCGGCGCAACTGGGCGAGGGCGCTTTCGCGATCGGCCGCGGCCAGCGGCTCGTACTGGTCGAACGCCCAGCAAATCTGCTTCTGCAGGGCCGGATCGTCCTCGACGATCAGCAGTCGGCGCGTCTTTTCGCTCATGCAATCTCCTTCCGCGGCGGCGGCGCGGCACCCGCGCCCGACTCGGTCCGAGGGAGCAGCAGCCGCACGTGCGTACCGACGTTCGGCGTGCTGTCGACCTGCACCCGCCCTCCGAGTTCCTGCACATACTGGAAACTTTCGTAAGCGCCGATTCCCATGCCGGTCGCCTTTGTCGTCTGAAACGGCTTGAACAGGCGCTCGCGCATGAATTCAGGCGTCATCCCCTGCCCGGTGTCGCCGATCTCGACCAGAGCCAATCCATCCTGTTTCGCAAGCCTGATCCACACGCGGCCGTCCTTGTCGGTAGCATCGATCGCATTCTGCACGAGGTGTCCGATCACGCGCTCGAGGCGGTCCTCGTGGCCGATCGCCGCGACTCTTTCCTCGACCTTCAATTCGGCGATCGGCGATTGATTGGCCTTGGCGCGCTGGATTCTGCCGACGATGGTGGCGAGATCGACGCCGTGCGGGGCATCCACGGGCGTCGTGCCTTCGCGCAACTGCATCATCAACTGCTTCATGCGCTCGACGGAATGCTCGACGGTCATCAGCATATCTTTCTGAAACTCCGGATTATCGCGGTGCCGTTCGGCATTCTTGAGCATCAGCGACAATTGCGCGACGATGTTCTTGAGATCGTGAACGACGAAGGCCGACATGCGGTTGAAGGCGTCGAACTTGCGCGCTTCGAGCAGTGCCTCGGTCGCCTGCATCTGCCCCAGGAACGTCGCCGCCTGGCGCGCCGCCGTCTTGAGAAGATCGTTCACTTCCCAGTTCACGTCGACGCGGGTGCGCGCCGTCGCCAGCATCACGAATCCGATCGATTCGGCGCCGTTCGTGAGCGGAATGATCAGCCAGGCGTTCGGCACCTCCGACAACCAGGGCGGAATCCGCAGTCCCCTGTAGCGCTCTGGCGACGAGCGATATTCCTCCAGGTTCACGACCCAGCCAGTATCGCTCAGAAACCGTGCGAATCCGCTGTCGGCGGGCTCCGCGGTCGCATCGGCAGGCATGTTCCAACGCGCGGCCTGTACGAAATGACGGCCCGGCGCATCCAGCAGCCAGAGGCTCCCCGCCGGGCTTTCCAGCATGTCGGCGAGCCCCTTGATAACGTCCTGCCCAAGCTCGTTCTGCCCGCCCTGCGCCGACAGTGCATGCGTAAAACGCAGCCACTCGTCGCGATAATCGTAGCGGTAGCTGAAGAAATGCTTGCTGACGATCACGCGCAATTTCGCGCGAACCGACGCCGAAACCGCCATCGCGCCAAGCGCCAGGAACGCGATGAATACCACCGCGACCTGCAACGCGCGCCCCCACGTGCCGCCGAAATAGCGAACATAGTAACCCGCGGCCGCCGTGAACAGCAGATAGGCGCCGGTCGCCATGAGCGCGGTCGAGTGGAATACGACGCGGCGCGACAGCGCCACGCGGAGCGTCCAATTCCGGGTGCGCATCGTCGACACGACCACGAGCGGGAGCACCAGGGCGTAGATGAAGCCGCGCACGCTCCACGAGTCCGCGTCGATCTGATTGAACAGCAGCGCATCGGAGAAGAGATAGAGGTCGAAGATGAACGCGCCGGCGAGTCCCAGGCAGAGGGGCTTCATGTTCCAGCGGGCATCCTCGGGCAGGCTGCGAAACAACTGCTCCAGCAGCACGAGACCGAAAACCGTCATCGCCAGGCCCTGGAAGAGCGAGAACCGGCCGGGGTTGCCGAACATCGTCAGCCGCAATCCTACCGAGACCTGCGCGAGGAGGCCGAGGACAACGAGCGCGGCCGCTACCGGCACAAGCCATGTCGTGCGAGCCGTGACGGCCGTAGCGGAGCCCTCGCGGGGGCCCTCCTTCAGCAACAGCAAGAACGCATACCAGGCGCCGATGCGCAGGACGTCGACGATGCTGGCGAATACGAACACCCAGGGTGCCTGCGTCACCGTCAGCACCACGTTGACGCCCCCCCAGGCCGCCGTAAGCGCTACCGCGGCAGCGAGCGCGCGGCCGCGGTAGCCCCCACGCCACCCCAGGCCGAGATAGACGGCCAGCGCGGTGTAGGCAAAGCCCGCGAGGCCATAGCTCCAGGCGGCCACGGTCGTGAGGTTCGGATTCATTAGGAGGACGGAACCGATTCATTCGAAAGGAACATTGTCGCCCCAAATGCCTGACCATGGCGACCGGCCCCGACCGGACCGCGTCCGGCGGGAAATGCACGGCCGGGACGTGGCGGCCGGCGGCTACTGCCGCGAGGTCAATGCGCACCTGCCCCGGTCAGCACGACACCGACGGTTTCGAACAGGATGATGATATCGAGATAGAGCGTGTGGTTCTTGACATAATAGAGATCGTATTGGAGCTTCTGGACGGAGTCCTCGAGCGACGCGCTGTAGTGATAGCGTACCTGCGCCCATCCCGTCACTCCGGGTTTCACGCTGTGGCGCACAGCGTAATAGGGAATCTCGCGGCCGAGCTGGTCGACGAAGTACGGGCGCTCCGGCCGCGGCCCCACGAGGCTCATGTCGCCGCGAAGCACATTGATGAGCTGCGGCAATTCATCGATGCGCAGCTTGCGGATGATCCGGCCTAGACGGGTCACGCGGTCGTCGTTCCTCGTGGCCCAGCGGGGAGTGCCGTCGATCTCCGCATCGCTGCGCATGCTGCGAAACTTGATCACGTTGAAGAGGCGGCCACCCTGCCCGACGCGCTCCTGCCGGTAGAGGATCGGAAACCCGCTCTCCAGCGCAATGCCCAAGGCGGTGGCCACCATCACCGGCGCCGCCAGCAGCAACAGCAGCGAAGATGCAGCTACGTCGAAAACCCGCTTGACGAACGAGCGCGCGAACCCCTGCCGGAATCCTTCGCCGAAGATCAGCCAGCTCGCGTGCAAGGAATCGAGGCGAAGCTGGCCGACGGCGCGTTCGTAGTAACTCGACAAGTCTAGCACTCGTACGCCCATCAGCTTGCAATCCAGCAGCTCGCGCAGCGGCAGCACGCCACCGCGCCGCTCGCGCACGGCAACGATGATTTCGTCCACCTTGTAGCGCCGGACAGCATCGACGAGATCGATGCCGTCGGTGAGAATTCGTTCGCGAACCACCTGATGTGGCGTTTCGGTCTTTTTCGCCGGGTAGAAGCCCAGGAGCCGGATCTCCCGCCGCACATGTGCGATCGACTGCTCGACGGCCACCGCCTCGGCGCCGAGACCGAGTACCAGCGTCCGGCGTGCAAAAAACGGTGACATTCCGCTATGCACCGCAATTCCCCGGATCGCGACGAAGGTCACGAATGCCACGGGCACGGCCAGCCGCAATGTGTCGTTCCACGCCTCGGTGCGCGGCAGGTACGTGAAGATCGCCCAGGCTACGGGCACCGCCAGCAGGAGCGAAAGGGAGATCCGCGCCGTGGTTTGCGCGCTCGTACGTCCGGGATTGCGCCGGTAGAGGCCGACGATCGTATTGAGGCTCACCATCGTCAGCGCGAACAGCAACGCATCAGGCACGACCGCTTGAAGCGTCTCGAGGTCGCCGCGATGCAGGAACGCCACCGCCAGCACGACCGAGAGGAACAGCAGGACTGCGTCGAACAGGATTTGCATTATCGTGTTCGACGCAAGCCGTTGATCAAAGTAATGCACCATTCCGAACTCCATATCCGCAGGGTCGCGCTCGCAACAGATTGAAGTTCGTTGAAATCATGACCTTTCCTGATCGATGCGCCGTTGAATACACCACGATCGGTATTGCACAAAGCGTGCCAACGTAGCTTAGTATTTGCGGCCATGGCTAACGCAATGTTTTTGGGCATTTTTTGTTACCACGGTCAGCGGTGTATGCGGTTTCGCCGGCCCGTCAGCGGCAAAACTGTGCGCGCGGAGCCCTCGCCCATCGCGCGGAGAAGCTAAGCCCGAAATCCCGTCGGATTGGTGGCTTGCCAACGCCAAGCGTCGGCGCACATCTGGTCGAGCCCGCGCCGTGCCTCCCACCGGAGAAGCGTTCGCGCGCGTGTTGCATCGGCATAGCAGGTGGCCACGTCCCCGGGCCGGCGGTCGACAATGTCATAAGGGACGGGTCGGCCACTCACGGCTTCGAAACGCCGCACGAGCTCCAACACCGAATGGCCGCGTCCAGTGCCGAGGTTGACGATCATTTCGCGCGGGGCGTCGCCGTCCAGCAACTCGGTGAGCGCCGCCACATGCCCCGATGCGACGTCGACAACATGGATGTAGTCACGAACTCCGGTTCCGTCCACCGTCGGGTAATCATTGCCAAAGATGGAGAGCCGCGGCCGCCGCCCCGAGGCGACCTGTGCCACGAACGGCATCAGATTGTTCGGAACTCCCGCGGGATCCTCGCCGATCAGCCCACTTTCGTGCGCGCCGACCGGATTGAAATAGCGCAGAAGCATTATCCGCCACTCGTCATCGGCGGCCGCGATGTCGCGCAGAATCCGCTCTACCATGACCTTGCTGTGTCCGTAGGGATTGACGGGCCCGAGCGGCGAATCCTCGGTCAATGGCATCTGTCCCGTCACCCCGTACACGGTCGCCGACGAGCTGAACACTATCCGCTTCACGCCATGCCGATTCATTGCATCGAGCAAGACCATCGTGCCGACGACGTTGTTTTCGTAATAGCGAAAGGGGTCGGCCATCGACTCGCCGACGGCCTTGAGCCCGGCAAAATGCGCGACCGCATCGATCGCGTGCTCGCCGAAGATCCTGTCGAGCACCGCCCGATCGCGAATGTCCGCTTTGACGAACTCCGGCGTTCGCCCGCTGATTTCCTTGATCCGGGCGAGGACCGCTGCGTTGCTGTTGCTGAGATTGTCGATGATGATCGGCGTCCACCCTGCTGCAATCACCTCGACGCAGACATGGGAGCCGATAAACCCCGTGGCGCCTGTGAGCAAAACGACGGGCATGGAATCGGGGGCTCTTAGTTTGCGGAAATCGAATTATAGGCGAACGTCACGGGTTGCGCTCCGTGCCGGTGCGTTTGCGGCTGAATTCCGGCGCTATCCGTCGCCGCCGACGCACTCTTGTGTCGGACAGGGCGCAGCAATGCGGTAAATAGCAGCAGAAAGAACATCGTCGTAACGCGCGGTCCGTCGAACAGGCTCTCGGTGAGCCCGACGAGAAGAAACCCGACGAGCGCGGCAAGAAGCGTCGCGGCAAAGAGATCGCCTCGCGCCATCCCGCAGGACAACCGGACGAGAGATGTCGCGACTGCAACGGCCAGGGCCAGTACGCCAAGCCAGCCCTGCTCGAACAGAATTTGCACCCACAGACTGAAGATGTGCCACGGGAGATGATCGTCGGCGGCGAAGAGCCACCGCGCCCCGCCCTGGGAGAAATCTCCGTTCGCGATGAGGTCGCGTCCCGCGGGGTCGAGGAGCCGCACATTGTCGACGTCGACGATGCTTCCGCGTCCGGCATTGGTGAGGCTGAGCGCCACGGGCCGCTGCAGCAGCCACGGACCCGTCCCGATCCGCTCGGTGCTGAACGTGGCCTCGTTGTGCTCCCACGCCGTTCCGGCAGCACGGATCGGGAAATTCATCCATTTGCACCGGAACGAATACTGGATGCTCTTCTCGCACAGAGCGACCTTGACCTCCGTGTTCGCCTGCGCGCTGCGCAGATCGAGCGAGAGCGTGTAGTCCGTTCCGGGTGCCACCGGTACGCGCTGATCGAGATAGAGCGGCCTTCCCGAACCCAGACGGACGAATCCGTTGTCGGCTTCGCGCGCGAAGCTGAACGTGGCGGATGCGGCGTCGGGATCCTTGAACAGCACGGTTCGCGGAAACGCGCCGAGCCCCATCCCCAGCAAGGCGGTCGATGCACCCGAATTCATCATGTGCAGCGCCCCGGCCCAATGTCCCGTTCGGGTGACGGCCTCGCGTTGCGTTCCAGCGAGACGCGCGGACATGAAGGACCCGGTTACGATAGGGGCCAGGATCGCGATGCCGGCGAGCGCCAGGACGATCGCGGCGGCGATGCCGCGCAGCTTCCAGGCGCCTGGTCGCAACCCGCGGAGGACGAGGGCGACGACGAGGACGGTGATGGCGCCGGCATAGCCGATGTAGCCGCCCCGGGTGAAGGTCACCCCGAGTGCGTAGCTTGCCAGCATGAACAGCAGCGTCCCGAGCACCAGGCGAGGCATTGCCGGCTTAAGCGCGACCCACGCCACCACGAAGGGAATAGCCATCACCAAGTAGGCGTGGACATCGCCCCCGCCCGTATGTAACTCGGGAAAGGTGCCCTCGACCCCATAGAAGGTCGCAAAATCGGCCAACCCGGTAAATGCCATTCGCTGACAGAGGACTACCGCAACCACGCCGCAGAGGCCGACAAGTATTCCAGCCACCCATTGTTGCTCCACGCGCAACTCGTTGCGCGCCTCTTCCCTCAAGAGCGGCAGCAACGCCAGGGCCCACACGAAGCCCTTCAACTGCCGAAGGCTGATGAAGCTCGTGTAGTAACCGCCGACCGCATTGGAGTCGAAGGGCGACAGCGGAAAGAACCCGACCACCGCACTCGCGAAGAAGGATGCCGCAAGTAAACCGATCATGGCGCCGACACCTCGGGGGAGCGTGGCATGACCCTGGTCGGGCGGCCTGCGCAGCAGGCGCAAGGCGAGTGTCACTGCGAGCAGGAGGTCGAATTCGTTCAGCAGGATCCAGCCGCTCCACAGCGAAAGGTCGAGCAAGGGCAAGAGCGCGAGGACCGCCGGCAGGCAGAATGCCGGGTGGCGCCACAACACGACTGCGTACAACCCCAGCGCCAGCACCAGCCAGACCCCGCCCAGCGGGTAGTGCCAGATCGCGATGCCCGTGCCGGCCAAGAGCAGGATCGCCGCCAGCACGCGCACCGGATTGCCCGCTGCGCTCGGCGGCGGAGCCTCCCGTTGCGGCAGAACGGATGGAACCGGAGCCACCAGCGCCGACTCGTGCTCCACCGCCCATCGGTACAGCATTGTTGCGAGCAGATAGGCCGCGGCGGCGGCGGTCATCGCGATCAGCACGTTGGTCGGATCGGGATGGCTTCCCGGCACGAGCAGCTTGCCCATTTCCATTGTCGTGGCGAGCGATGCCGCGATAAGCGCCGGGATCAGCGCCCTGCCACGTGCAGGCGCGGGCGCTGGGCGCAGCGTCCACATCCAGTAGCCGAGGCCCACAGGCAGGTACATCGCAGCGACGGCGATCAGGCTTCGCAGCGCGCGCGTCTCAGTCGAGAAGTAGTGATAGTAGAAAGGCAGCCAGTGCACTGCGGGGAGCTTGGCGTGCGCCAGCCCGACCCCGAGCCACTGGGCGCTGAGCCACGCGTTGGCCCACGCGAGGACGACGAGGTAGACGAGGCTCGCCGGCCATAGGAAGCGCACGATGTACGGCCGCAGCACGGCAAGGTTATCCAGGTGTACGTGGCGGGACAGCGCGACGCCGATCGGCAAGCCGGCAGCGCGCGTCAACAGGGATGCTCCTTCCGATACGCCCGACGCCAGGAAGAGTTGCGCAGTCTCGATCGTGAGACCAAGCATGAAGCCGCAGATCGCGGCAGTGACGTAGATGCGCCTCACAGACGTGCCCAAGGCCATCCCGAGCAGCACGCCGAGCGGAACCACGGCGACGGTTTCGGCGAACATCCTGGCGGCGCACATGGAAACCCTGCCGCACGTAGCGGAGGTCACGACCAGCTTGTAGTTGTCGCCGGCGAATTTTTCCGCGAACTCCTGTGCCGAGACGAGAAAGTCGTACGGAAAGAGGCTGAACGCCAGATAGCCCACCACGTCCCCGACGACGGCGGCACGGATTGCCTGCAAGCCGCCGCCCGCCATGTCCGCCCAGAGCCGCTCGAGCGCGCGGCCCCATGCGAGCCGTAGGCCAATGCCGAGCCCGCTACCGACGAGCTCCGCAACGATATCGTTGAGGGAGACCGTGCGGGGCGGAAAGAACAACTGCGTGAACTCGACGCCGAGTGCCACTCCCGCACAAACGATGAACACCGCGGTGACCGCGACGAGACGCGCAAACGCCGACCGGACGCCCGCCATGACCGCTGCGCAGAGTAGATACGCAAGCGGAATGTAGAGCAGTATGTTGGCAACCCAATCGGCGCGCGATCCGACGCCGAGCGTCAAATAACGGGTCGCCAGAAAATCCTGCCAAGCGGAATCCAGCGGACGAGGATGGAAGTCGAGCGGCACCAGACTGCCGTAGACGACAAATAGCAAATACGCGCCGGCAGCGATCCATATCGACGTGCGCGGGCCGAATCCAGCGGGAGGCTCTGCTCTGGTCGAATGCGCCGTCGGCCGCAATTGCAAATCCGATCGATTCAAGCTCAAGTTTGGGACATCCGCCGGCCGATGCGGCCGAGCGTCAATGCAACGCGCGCGTCGGGTCGCCGCGAGCGCAAGTTGTGTACCATTCCGCAGTTCGAAGGGCAAGCGGTGCTTTTTGTTGTAGTACGCAAGACCGACTACCTGCCCTTTGCCAGCGGTTCGAGACTACTAGCTGCCCTTTTCGACATCGGTCGAGGTCGCCTATGAGAAAATGGCGCCCTTTGCCTGATGCGGCGCTCGGAAACTCGAGCGACCAGGGGCACCCGGCCTGGCCGCGACATACGAGGATACCGAATTGTGACCCTGACCCACCTCCAGCGCCTGGAAGCCGAAAGCATCGACATCATGCGGGAGGCGGTCGCGGAGACCGAGCACCCGGTGATGCTGTACTCGATCGGCAAGGACAGCTCGGTGATGCTGCATCTGGCGATGAAGGCCTTCCATCCTTCCAAACCGCCGTTCCCCCTGCTGCACGTCGACACGACCTGGAAATTCCGCGAAATGATCGAGTTTCGCGCATCCACGGTACAGCGGCTCGGCCTCGAGCTCATCGTCCATGTCAACCCGGAAGCGCTCGCGCTCAATATCAATCCCTTCACGCACGGCTCCGCGACCCACACGGACATCTGGAAAACCCAGGGGCTGAAGCAGGCGCTCGACAAATACGGCTTCGACGCGGCGTTCGGCGGCGCACGCCGGGACGAGGAGAAATCCCGCGCCAAGGAGCGCATCTTTTCCTTCCGCTCGGCGCAACACCGCTGGGATCCGAAGATGCAGCGTCCCGAATTGTGGCGCCTCTACAATGCGCGCAAGAACAAGGGCGAAAGCATCCGCGTCTTTCCGCTTTCCAACTGGACGGAGCTCGACGTGTGGCAGTACATCCGTCGCGAGTCCATCCCGATCGTGCCGCTCTATTTCGCCAAGGAGCGTCCCGTGGTGGCGCGCGACGGTGCGCTGATCATGGTCGACGACGAGCGGATGCCGCTCGAGGCGGGCGAGCGGCCGATGCTCATGAACGTGCGCTTTCGGACTCTGGGCTGCTACCCGCTTACCGGTGCGATCGAAAGTGACGCGGACACGCTGACCGCCATCATCCAGGAGATGCTGCTCGCGACGACGTCCGAGCGACAGGGTCGCGTGATCGATCGCGACTCGGCGGGATCCATGGAAAAGAAGAAGCTGGAGGGATATTTCTGATGGCGCACACTCCCGATCCCGTCGCCCGCGACATCGAACACTATCTCGAGTCGCACGAGCGCAAAGACTTGCTCCGCTTCATCACCTGCGGCAGCGTCGACGACGGCAAGAGCACGCTGATCGGCCGCCTGCTGTACGAGTCGAAGGTCCTGTATGAGGATCAGCTCGCCGCGCTCGAGGCCGAGTCGAAGAAATTCGGCACGCAGGGTGGCGACCTCGACTTCGCGCTCTTGCTCGACGGCCTGACCGCCGAGCGCGAGCAGGGCATCACCATCGACGTAGCCTACCGCTTCTTCTCGACCGACAAGCGCCATTTCATCGTCGCCGACACGCCGGGCCACGAGCAGTACACGCGCAACATGGTCACCGGGGCCTCGACCGCAGACGTAGCGGTGCTGCTGATCGACGCCCGCAAAGGCGTGCTGACGCAGACCCGCCGGCACAGCTATCTCGTGTCACTGCTGGGAATCTCCAAGGTCGCGTTGGCCATCAACAAGCTCGACATGGTCGGCTACTCGAAGGACGTCTTCGACGCCATCGAGCGCGAATACCGCGAATTCGCGAAAGAGATCGGCCTTAACGACGTCGTCTGCATTCCGCTGTCGGCGTTGAAGGGCGACAACGTCACCGCCGGGAGCGTGAACACCCCGTGGTACCGCGGCCCGTCGCTGATGGGCTTTCTGGAGACGGTCGAAATCCCGAATGCGGTCGAGAGCGGACCGTTTCGCCTGCCCGTGCAATGGGTAAACCGGCCCAATCTCGATTTTCGCGGTTTTTCGGGACGCATCGTCGGCGGCGCCGTGCGTCCCGGAGATCGCGTGCGCGTCGTTCCCTCCGGCAAGGAAAGCACGGTTGCGCGCGTCGTGGCGAAGGCCGGCGACCTCGAGCGCGCGGTCGCCGGCCAGTCGATCACCCTGACGCTCGCGGATGAGATCGACGTCAGCCGCGGCGACATGCTCGTCGCTGCTCTGTCGCCTCCCGAAATCGCCGACCAGTTCGAAGCGACCGTCATCTGGATGCACGAGGACGAGATGCTGCCGGGGCGCCCCTATCTCCTGAAGATCGGAGCGAAGACCGTCGGAGTGTCGATCGCCGCTCCGAAGTACAAGATCAACGTCAACACGCTCGAGCATCTCGCGGCGAAGACGCTGCAGCAGAACGAGATCGCGGTATGCAATTTGAACCTCGACCAGCCGATCGCCTTCGATCCCTACGTGGAAAACCGGGACACCGGCGGCTTCATCCTGATCGACCGCATGACGAACGACACGATCGGCGCGGGCCTCCTGCACTTCGCGCTGCGCCGGTCGCAGAACATCCACTGGCAGGCGATCGAGGTCAACAAGCAGGCGCACGGGGCGCTCAAGGGGCACAAGCCCTGCGTGGTGTGGTTCACCGGCCTCTCAGGCTCCGGCAAATCGACCATTGCGAACATCGTCGAGAAGAAGCTCCATGCGCTGGGCCGGCACACCTATCTTCTCGACGGTGACAACGTGCGGCACGGACTCAACAAGGACTTAGGCTTCACCGAAGCCGACCGGGTCGAGAACATTCGCCGCGTCGCCGAAGTCGCGAGGCTCATGGTCGACGCGGGCCTTATCGTCTTGGTGTCTTTCATTTCCCCGTTCCGGGCCGAGCGGCGCTTCGCCCGCGAGCGGGTCGAACCCGGGGAGTTCTGCGAGATATTCGTGGATACGCCGCTCGGGGTCGCGGAGCAGCGCGATACGAAGGGCCTCTACAAGAAGGCACGCAGCGGCAATCTCAAGAACTTCACCGGCATCGATTCACCCTACGAGCCACCTGAACACGCCGAAGTGCGCGTCGATACGGTCGGGAGCGCGCCGGAGGCAGCCGCGGAGTCGATCATTGCGCAGTTGCGACGGATGGGCGTCCTAGGTTAGGACAGCGTTGGCGCGGCCGCAGCGCCTGGCAGGGCCACGCTGCGATTGCGCCGTGATGCGCACTGCAATTTCCTGCAGAGAAAAACCGCTCTCCCGGTTGAGCGGATGCTCCTGGTGTAGCGCCGGTCAAAGACAGACATTCCAGGTTGGCCCGTGCTGTTCAATTCCTATCCCTTCCTTTTCCTCTTCCTTCCGGTAACGCTCCTCGGGTTCTTCGCTGTCGCCCGGTATAGCCGCCCCCTTGCCGGCCTTTGGCTTTTCTCGGCCTCGCTGTTCTTTTATGGGTGGTGGAATCCTGCGTTCGTGGGCCTGCTGCTTGCCTCTGTGGTGTTCAACTATGCCGTCGGCCGGGTTTTGGTGCGAGAGCAGTCGCCGGACCGCGGCGCCCGGAGGCGTCTTGTCCTGGCGATTGGCGTCGCCGCCAATCTCGGTTTGTTGGCCTACTACAAGTACGCCAATTTCTTCGTCACCAACTTCACCTCGATCACCGAACTCAAGTGGCATCTCGACCCGATCATCCTGCCGCTGGGCATCTCGTTCTTTACCTTCACGCAGATCGCCTTCCTGGTGGACGCTTTCCGCGGCGAGGTGAAGGAAGCGAATTTCATCCACTACGGTCTCTTCGTCACCTACTTCCCGCACCTCATCGCGGGGCCTGTTCTGCACCACAAGGAGATGATGCCGCAGTTCGCGCTGTCGGCTACCTACCGGATGCGCTGGGAGAACTTCTCGGTCGGGCTCACGATGTTTGCCATCGGCCTGTTCAAGAAAGTGGTGCTGGCGGATGGCATCGCCCCCTTCGTCGCTCCGGTATTCGACGCTGCCGGCCGTGGCGCTACGCTCACGTTGCTGGAGGCTTGGGGAGGCGCTCTGGCGTACACGTTTCAACTCTATTTCGATTTCTCCGGGTACTCCGACATGGCCATCGGGCTTTCCCGACTCTTCGGAGTGAGACTGCCACTCAATTTCGACTCGCCATACAAAGCCGTCAACATCATCGAGTTCTGGCGGCGCTGGCACATCACACTCTCGCGTTTTCTGCGCGACTATCTGTACTTCACTCTGGGAGGCAATCGCAAGGGACCCGTCCGCCGGTATCTCAACCTATTGGTCACCATGCTGCTTGGAGGTCTGTGGCATGGCGCCGGCTGGACTTTCGTCGTCTGGGGCGGACTGCACGGCGTTTTCCTGGTGCTCACCCATGCGTGGCACGGCTTGCGCAGCGTGGCTGGTTATCCGGTTGGAGACCCTTCCCGATCGGGACGTATCGCCGGGATGACGGTGACCTTCATTGCCGTCGTCACAGCTTGGGTTTTCTTTCGCGCCAGCAGTTTCGAGGCCGCGATTGCCATGACGCGGTCGATGCTTGGCCTCCATGGCATTGTTTTGCCCGGGGATTGGTACGGCCTTTTCCACTGGCGGCTGGTGCAAGCCATGGATCAGGTCGGAATCCGATTCGGAGCCTTGCCCGCGTTTGGACATCAAGGTCACGTGGCCACGTGGATCGTCGTTGTATGGGCGATAGTCTGGCTCGCACCCAACAGCCAGCAAATTCTCGCCGCCCATCGACCCGCATTGGAGAATGTGACTTACGCCGGAATGCTGCGCTGGCAGCCGACCCGGATTTGGCTAATGTGCATCGCGGCCGGCCTGCTTTGGGCGTTGACCGAAATCGGAGGCAAGGTCAGTGAATTCCTCTACTTCCAGTTCTGACCCGCACCGACGATTCGTCGTCTGGCTGCTCACGGTCGTGCTGCTGCCGATGGGCGGGCTCTTTGCTGCGGGCGTCTACCTGCAGCCCCTAGATGGCGATTTGACGCGACTTGGTTTTTTCGCCGAGCGGGATTTCGGCTGGAACGCGCCGCAGATCGAGTTCCCCGACACGCGGCTGGATCTTCCGAGCGGCCTCATGGACCCCGGACACTTCGGCCGCTACCACGACGTCCTGGTGCTGGGAGACTCGTTCGCCTGGGGCAGTCCCAAATTGCAGTGGCAGAACTATTTGATCGCAGCGACCAATTGGTCCGTAGCGACCCAGAATATCAATAGCGTCAGACTGCGTGACGTGCTCGGGAGCACGGTATTTCGCGACCACCCGCCACGGATTCTCATCGTCGAGTCCGTCGAGCGGGAGCTAATCCACCACCTGGAAGAGAACGATTTGATGTGCGGTGGCGCCGTGCTCGCACCGCTGACTCGACGGGGAATTGATGCCGATGTGACGGTCGCACGTCCACTCGATTGGGAAGGCGTGCTGTCTGGCCGGATTGCACGAGTTGAACGGCAGATCCGATGGCGTGATATCAAGCCCAGTTACGTGCGGAATTACGTTGCGGACACTCTGGTGGGCAATTTGTTTGGCAGCCGCCGATCGGATACCGTGCCCGTGCGCCTTGCTTCGCCTGCACCATTGTCCAGCGCCAACAAAGACGCTCTGCTGGTTTACAAGGACGACTTCAACAAGATGGAAGGATGGCGCGAGGCGTGGCCGAAGGTCGACTGCTGGATTGACGAGATCCGACGCCAAGTCGAGGCAAACGGGTACACCCGGCTCGTCCTCATGGTGGCCCCCGACAAGCTGACCGCATACGCGGAGTTCCTTGACGACCCTGAGATGAAGAACGCCAGCCTGTTGGCCCGTCTCGCGGACCGTCACCCCGATGTGATTCCGCGTCTTGACTTGAACCTGATCGCAGCAATTCGTCGAGGAGAGCAGGACGTCTATCTGCCGAACAACACGCATTGGGGTTCGAATGGCCATCGTGTAGCGGCCGAGACGCTGCTCGGCTTCTTCGACGTGCATTAGCAGTCTCCAAAACGCCATGGAGGCCACCGCCGATTGATATCGCTTCAGTGCGCCGGCGACAAGCGTGGGACAACGGATTGACGGCTCTGGTCGAAGTCACGGGCCGTCGACAACAAACGTTTGCGGTGTCCAAAAACAACGAGCGGAAGGCCAGTCAGCCTTCCGCTCGTTGTTTTTGCTCGGAGCGCCGCGGGTTTGTTGCCCGCGGCGTCGAGTGCGCAGATTACTTCTTGTTCAGCAGTACGGAGGCACTGGTCGCGCCGCCGAGCGAGGTCGTGAACGTGTACGTGACCGGGTCGGACGTCGGGGCAGTTGTTCCCGCGATAGACTTGGTGTCGTACTTGACGCTGATGATGTACGTTCCCGGGGTTGGGACCGTGAAGGTTGCCCCCGTGTCGTTATTGATATCCGTCCCCGCGGTCCAGGAGGTGCAGGCCAGCGTATACAGTCTTCCATCCGAGTGCGTCTGGAAGAGAGCGGCAGCGTCGTTCTGGGACTCGGTGACCGTGACGACCTGGTTCGGCACCGTCGTCGTGATCTTCGTGTAGTAGAAGAACACGCCGGGGTTGATGCCCTGACCGATCTTGCCGCCACTTACCGGGTAGTTGATCCCGTCGAGCGCCGAAGCCGTGCCGTCGCGGAAATCAGAGCACGTCGTCTGCGTCGGGGCGATCAGGCCTCCTGGCGGGGGCGGCGGGATGCAGTTCAGCCGGCCCGAGTCGGTGGCTGTGAGTCCACCATTCGCGGTCGCGTTGGCGGCGGGATTCGGCTGATCCGTGCAGGCTGCTGCGGGCGTGCTCGCCAGCGACACCGTGATCGTCACCGAGTTGGGGGCGGTGATGGAACCAAGGCTGCAAGTCAGCAGGCTCGTCGCACTGACGCTGCACGATCCCTGGCTGGTCGTGAGAGTCGCACCCGACCAGTTCAATCCACCGTTCGTCGGCAGCTGGTCGCTGAGCGCAACGTTCGTCGCGACGCTGCCTGCCTGTCCGTCGTTCGAGACGACGATCGTGAACGACACGGGTCCGCCTTGCGTAAAGTTGGTGGCGGGCGGAACGACGTCAGGCGTCTTGACGACCTTGAGGTGCGGCGCCGGGATGCAGTTGAGCGAGCCCGAGTCGGTGGCGGTGAGTCCACCATCCGCGGTCGCGTTGGCGGCGGGATTCGGCTGAGACGTACAGGCCGCCGCGGGCGTGCTCGCCAGCGACACCGTGATCGTCACCGAGTTGGGGGCGGTGATGGAACCAAGGGTGCAAGTCAGCAGGCTCGTGGCACTGACGCCGCACGTTCCCTGGCTGGCAGTGACAGTCGCACCGGACCAGTTCAATCCGCCGTTCGTGGGCAGCTGGTCGCTGAGCGCCACGTTCGTCGCGACGCTGCCTGCGTCTCCATCGTTCGAGACGACGATCGTGAACGACACCGGTCCGCCGGATGTAAAGTTGGTTGCGGGCAGAACGACGTCAGGCGTCTTGACGACTTTCAGATGCGGATTGGCAAGCGCGGTAATGCGCAAGGCACCGGCGTCGTAGCAACCGACCTCATTGCCGGCGGCATCCTTGGTCGTGTGCGTAGTCCCGGTTGGATACGAAACCATGCCGCAGTTCCCGATCGGCGCAATACCTGCGCCGACGAACCAGGTCGCGGCGAGCGGGCAGGTGTTAGTCGGGACCCCCGTCGCTGAGGCTGGCAACAGTGGGAAGCTGCACCAATTGGCTTGCGGGAAGCAGCCAGTCGCACCACCGAGACATGCGCCCCCATGGATGTTGTCGGCGTACCCAAGCTCCAGCTTGTACGTGGAGGGCCCCGTGAACGGTGTCGCCGTCACCCAAGGCTCGTCCTCCTGGAAGAAGACAGCATTCGGGTTCGAGACGTCCGAAAAGGGTTCCAAGTTGAACCCGACCAGCGGGTTACCGGCACCGGTAGTGTTGTGGTATACCAGCACGCCGTTGATGTAGATATCGGTCGTGCACGGGGTGCTACCCGCGTTGCTGCAGCCTACCTCCTGGATCACCCCGTTCGTATTCTGCCCCGCTCGCTCGCTGCTGTCGAAATTCTCACCCCCGAGCATGCCCACAGGTGTTGTCAGTCCGGTTTGGGTAAGGATGAAAGTCTCACCTGGGTTGAGCGTGATGCCGGCAGCAGGGAGGTTCCATATCACGTAGGTACATCCTGGAACGGAGTTGCTGCAGTACTCCTGCGACGTAATGCCAGTCGGGGTTTGGTTAGTTATGACCACCCGCACCGACGAGATCGTCGCCGCAGCCATACCAACCGACGGCGCGGCGAGCAGTGCAAGTGCAAATAGACTACCAATCAATTTAAGGAAAAATGAGTACTTTGTTTTCACCGATGATCTCCTCAGAACATAATGGATAACCACAGCGTGGGCGCATGAAACGCAGTCGTTTTTTGGATCCGACTTTGAAGCGGCGTCCCCGAACTTCCGTCCGCCTGCATTTGCTTATTCCGCATGGCGGGGAAGCTACACCGAGCAAAATTCGGACCCAATATGGAAACAACGTATATTCAGTGGCTTAGCGAGCCGATGAAAAATCGCGTGTAAATAATCTCGACAAATTCACTGATTACCCAGTGGGCAAAGTTTGAAATTTGGTAAGAACTGCTTCGTTGCGCGTGCTAACCATCGCGCAATTGGAACGAGCAAACTGTCTGTCTGCCCGCTGCGTGTCTTCGCTCGTATTCGCGCAGCGGCTCGCTTAGAAAACCTCTACCCACAAGCGCAGCGGCAATTTCCAAAACTTAACACATCGATCCACCTGACGAGGCGCGCGAGGACATCGGAGCGCGTGTCATAAGCGCGCTCATTTGCCGGCGGACCTTACATGAGACGATTCTACGTATTCAATGGCGACGCCGACGGCCTCTGTGCGCTACAGCAGCTTCGCCTTGCCGATCCACGTGACGCAACACTCGTCACCGGCGTCAAGCGCGACATCGAGCTGCTCCGGCGCGTGAATGCCGCGCCGGGCGACGAGGTCAATGTGCTCGACATCTCGCTCGACGCAAACCGGAAGGATCTCTTCCGGCTGCTGGACGCGGACGTCGCGGTTCGTTATTTCGATCACCACTATGCGGGCGAGATTCCTCGACACCGCAACTTGGAGGCACACATCGAAGAAGCGTCCGACGTCTGCACGAGTACGCTCGTCGATCGCCATCTTGCGGGCCGCTATCGCCCGTGGGCCATCGTCGCAGCGTTCGGCGACAACCTGAAGGACCTCGCCATCGCGATGGCTCAGAAGGCCGGCATCGATGCCATGACGACCGCCGCGCTAGGGCGGCTTGGCGTCTGCCTCAACTACAACGCCTATGGGAATACCGTGAGGGATCTTTGCTTCGACCCCGAGGATCTCGCGCGGCAGATGTTCCCATTCGCCGACCCCGAGGAGTTCATTCGCAACTCACCGGCTTTCGCGAGACTCGACGCGTGCTTTGACGAGGACATGCGACGGGCGCGGGCGCTCGAGCCTGCGCAACGAGTACCGGGGGCGACGATGGTGGTGCTGCCCGACGAGGCGTGGGCGCGGCGGGTCATCGGCGTTCTCGCAAACGAGCTGGCGCAAGCTCGACCGGGCTGCGCCATAGCGATCGTTTCGCCCAACCCCGCGGGCGGCTTCACGGTGAGCGTGCGTGTTCCGCCGCAGCATCCGATGGCGGCCGACGAATTCTGCCGGAGCTTCCCCACGGGCGGCGGCCGGAAGCTCGCCGCCGGCATCAATCACATACCGGCAGCCGAACTGGATCGTTTCGCAGCCAGCTTCGAAGCACGTTTCCGCGCCGGATAAAAACTGCGTCCGCGCCATGGATTTGCTCAATCCATGTGCGCAACGCGATGGCCGCAATGCTGGCGTTCGTCGGCGGCAAACTTCTATTTTGACGCCGGTCGCGCGGCGTTGGCCGTCCGTCAGCCGCTCCCGGCCGGACACGTCGTCGTGCAATTCGGCCGGTCCGCAAAACGTCGAATGCAGGTAAGATATTCGAAGGGTATGCACCGAGAATTCGTGCTCGACGCCGATCGAAAACATCTGGCAAGGTGATGATGGAAACCTACTTCGTTCGCACATTCCGTAATACCTGGACGTCGGCTACGTTGTCGATGTTCATCCTCTTGATCGTAGCACTCGGCCTGGGGTCACCTGCCGGGCAGGCGCACGCGGCCGAACCGACGATCGATTCGATCGTCGTCAAGTTCCAGGATGGCATGCTCGTCGATCCGACCGGCGGCTTGACTGACGACGAACGGGGCGCGCTGCTCGACGAGATCCAGATACCTTTTTCGCATGTCGGGTACACCCCCGATGGCGCGTTGCGGCTGCAATTGTCGAGCGCGCTTCCATTGGATGCCGCGCGCGCGGCAGTCAATCGCTTGCGCCTATTGCCGCAAGTGCTGTACGCCAACGTCGTCGATCGGACGCCGGTCGCGAGCGGTGTCACGGGGGCGCAGCGAGCGGCGGCGCAACCCCCGGTCACGCGACTGATCGTCAAATATCGCGACGGCGCGACCACGGCGGCGGCAGCGCGCAACGAAGCGCTCCATCCGGCGGCCATCGCGCGACTATCGTCGCTCGCTGGCCAGCCGGTCGTGCACGAGCGAGCGATGTCGGGTGGTGCCTATGTTGTGCGCTTGTTCCGTGCGCTGCCCCGCGATCAGGCGAGAGCACTCGCGCGTTACCTCGCGAGCGATGAGACGGTCGAGTACGCCGTTCCGGACCTGATGAAGCAGCCTACGCTCGTGCCGAACGACCCGTCGTACGCGAGTCAGTGGCACTACATGAGCCCGCCAGCGGAGATGGGCGGCGTCAATCTGCCGCCTGCGTGGGATATCACGACCGGCTCCGCCAGCATCGTCGTCGCGGTCATCGATACCGGCATTCTTCCGGCCCACCCGGACCTCACCGGCCGCGTCGTGGGAGGGTACGACTTCATCCATGACAGCCAGGTTGCCAATGACGGCAATGGCCGCGACGCGGATCCGACGGACCCTGGCGACTGGGTCACCTTTGCCGAGAGCACTGACGTCTGTCCCGCGCACATCAGCACCTGGCACGGCACGCACGTGGCCGGAACCATCGGCGCCGCGACCAACAACGGCACCGGCGTCGCCGGGGTCAACTGGGTCAGCAAGATCCTGCCGGTGCGCGTGCTCGGCAAATGTGGCGGCTACGACTCCGACATCATCGACGCCATCCGCTGGGCTGCAGGAATCTCGGTTCCCGGTGTGCCCGCGAACACCTTTCCGGCCCGCGTAATGAACCTCAGTTTCGGCGGCCCCGCGTGCGACGAGAACGGCCAGAATTGCGCTTGCGACGCGCCGTCGCAAAGCGCGATCAACGATGCGGTGGCCGCGGGTTCCGTCGTCGTCGTCGCTGCGGGAAACGACGGCGAGGACGCCAGCCACTCCTCGCCGGCCAATTGCAGTGGCGTGATCACCGTTGGCGCGACGGGGCGCCAAGGCGAGCGGGCGAGCTACAGCAACTACGGTTCGCTCGTCGAAATCTCGGCCCCCGGGGGCGCGAACGGCCAATACGTGCTGTCGACGGTGAACTCGGGCTCGACCACTATCAATCCAAGCGGCTACACCTACGCGTTCTATCAGGGCACCAGCATGGCGGCGCCGCACGTCACCGGAATCGTTTCGCTGATGCTGTCGAGAAACCCCGCGCTGACCCCCGCTCAAGTCCTCTCAAAAGTCCAGACAACGGCGCGAGCGTTTCCGGATGGTAGTTGCAACACATCAATTTGCGGGGCTGGCATCATCGATGCGTTTGCCGCAGTCGTGGCGGCGGGCGGATCGCAACTGGCAATCACGACGACCACACTGGCGAGCTCGGGCACTCCCGCGCAGTTTGGCGCCACGGTGACGTTCACCGCGACCGTCGCCGGCAACAATCCCACCGGCAGTGTCAGCTTCACCGAGAACGGCAACGCCGTCTGTGCGGCGGGCACCCTCACCGGCATCGGCAACAGCAAGACGGCGACCTGCAGCACCAGCAGTCTCGCGGTTGGCGCGCACAGCATTGTCGCCAACTACGCAGGCGACGCCGGCAACGCACCCTCGAGCAGTGCGCCGCTATCGCAGATCATTAACGGCACCACCGTGGCGGCCGCCGCCACCTTCGTCGGCACCGACGCAGCGACACAGGGCAATTGGCAGGGGGTCTACGGTGCTCAGGGCTACAACATCATCAACGACAGCACGAGCTATCCGGCCTACGCGCAAGTCACGCCTACGGGGCAACAAAGCTGCGTGTGGAATGCACAGCCCGGCACCGATGTGCGCGCCCTGCAGCGCGCCACCACCGGGCGCATCGCCGCCTGCTGGTACAGCCCCGGCCTCATCGGCAGCAG